>Ga0210402_10001319_pt1 | contig 25677 bp, 28 predicted proteins | sample IncBWC7MmetaG_FD_161055 | JGI IMG/M metagenome (GOLD analysis project Ga0210402, IMG submission 161055) | Forest soil microbial communities from Barre Woods Harvard Forest LTER site, Petersham, Massachusetts, United States - Inc-BW-C-7-M | ecosystem: Environmental > Terrestrial > Soil >... | reverse complement strand
CAATTCAAGATATAGCATCTACAATATTTTGTAAGTATCTGATATTTAGAGTGTTGTGAGTTCGTGAGTCCTGCCGATTTCGATATGCGTTTCGCGCTTCGCGCGCCTCAGCGCATACTCTATTTTTGGGGCGCGCAAACGGGATGTAATGAGCTGGCAGGCGATACTTTTAGATGGCTTCTTTCGCCTCACCATGAAGCGCCACGGGAAAAAGCCGCTCAATCTTGAGCGCCTAAGAGCGATGGGCAAAAATCCACCCCGCAGCGCGCTCGCCATTCCACCCGGCTACACCGTCGAGGGCATCCGCAGCGAGCAGGGATTGGAATTCGATGTGGCCGACCGGTCGCCTGCAGCCGCCGACCCGGCGCCGGTCATCGTGCTGTACTTGCATGGCGGCGGCTATCTATTTGGTTCGCCGAAGACGCATCGGCAGGTACTGATCGCCATGGCGAAGGCGTTCCATGCCCCCGCTTATGGGCTCGATTACCGATTGGCGCCTGAGCACCCGTTTCCGGCCGCCGTGGAAGATGCCGCCAAGGCGTACAGGTGGCTGCTCACCCGTCATCCCGGAGCCGATATTGTGCTGGCAGGCGATTCGGCCGGCGCGGGACTCGCCATTGCGACGGCGGTGGGTGTTCGCGATGGCGGCCTGAAGCTGCCCCGGGCCATTGTTGCCTTTTCACCCTATGCAGACCTGGCGGTTACCGGAGCATCGATCGAGGCCAATGCCAAGAGCTGCGCGATGTTTACCCCGCGCGGCATTCGCGAGGCCGCCGCAATGTACTTGGCAGGCGCGGATGCCCGGGATCCGCGCGCCTCGCCCCTCTACGCGGATCTTGCGGGACTGCCCCCCATGCTATTGTTTGCAAGCCGTCACGAGACCTTGCGCGACGACACCTTGCGCTTGGCGGAACGTGCGTCGGCAGCCGGCGTCAAAGTTGAATTGATCGTGCGTGATCGGCTGCCGCATGTCTGGCCGGTATTTGTGACGCTGTTGCCGGAAGCGCGCGATGCGTTCGTGACCGTCACGGCGTTTGCCCGGGCAGTCGGCGCTCGGAATGTGGCCTAAGCCCTCGGCGCAATGGAGATGTTTGCATTGGAGATGTTTTAGTGTCCAGCAACCATTTTGACGTATTGATCGTGGGCGGCGGCCTGTCGGGAATCGGCGCCGCTTGCAGCCTGACGACGAATTGTCCCCGCAAGACCTACGCAATCTTGGAGGGCCGGGCAAACGCCGGCGGCACCTGGGATCTATTCCGCTATCCGGGGATCCGGTCTGACTCCGACATGTTTACCCTCGGCTATTCGTTTCGACCCTGGGTGGAGGGCAAGGCGATTGCCGATGGACACTCGATTCTCAAATACATCAACGACACTGCCAGGGACTACGGCGTCGATAAAAATATTCGCTTTCACCACCTGGTCAAGCGCGCGTCGTGGTCTTCCAAGGATGCGTTGTGGACGGTCGAGGCCGAGTGCGGTGCCGACCAGGTGGCGCGCTTTACGTGCCACTTTCTCTTCGTTTGCAGCGGCTACTACAGCTACGTGGAAGGCTATACGCCCGTATTCCCGGGCAGCCAGCGCTTTGCAGGACAGCTCGTGCATCCGCAAAAATGGCCCGAGGATCTGGCCTACGCGAACAAGCGCGTCATCGTGGTCGGCAGCGGCGCGACCGCGGTCACGTTGGTGCCTGCGATGGCGAAGACTGCGGCGCAAGTGACCATGCTGCAGCGCTCGCCCACCTATGTGGTTGCGCGGCCTGAGCAAGACGCCATGGCCAATTTTTTACGCCGTTACCTGCCCGCCATGCTCGCCTACAACCTGGTGCGCTGGCGAAACATCTTGTTCGGCATCTATTTCTTCGATCTTTGCAAACGCAGTCCGGAGCGGGTGAAGAAATGGATTCTCGATCGCGTAAAAGGCGCTCTGGGGGCCGAATACGATGTAAGCACGCATTTCACGCCTCGCTACAATCCGTGGGACCAACGCATGTGCCTGGTTCCTGACGGGGATTTGTTCGAGGCAATCAAACAGGGTAAGGCGAACATCGTCACTGATGAAATCGAAACTTTCACGGAAACCGGCATCCAATTGCGCAGCGGCAAGGAATTGCAGGGCGACATCATCATTACGGCAACGGGACTGAACCTGGTCGCGCTCGGCAATATTCAAATCAGCGTCGATGGCCGTCACATCGATCCTGCCAACACGCTCAACTACAAAGGCACCATGTACGGCGGGATCCCGAATCTTGCGTCGACCTTTGGCTACACCAATGCTTCGTGGACGCTGAAGAGCGAATTGACCTGCGATTACATCTGCCGAGTGCTCAATCACATGCAGCGCAAGGGTTATCGGGTTTGCGTGCCGCAAAACGATGATCCCACGGTAAAACCCGAACCTTGGCTCAATCTCACGTCCGGCTATATCCAGCGGGTCGCCGACAAACTGCCAAAACAGGGCTCGAAAACGCCTTGGAAGCTGCATCAGAATTACGTGAAGGACGTGATAAGCCTTAAATTCGGCTCCTTGGACGACGGCGTGATCCGTTTCTTGAATCCCACCGATTCGGTGGAGCTCCAATCCGCGCTATCGAGCTGACCCGCGCAACCTGCGCCGCTCGAACCCCAGCTACTGCTTGGTCACCTTCCACGTGCCGGCAATCGCCTGTCCGCCGGGCTGTCCTTTCGCGCCGAGCGACCAAGTACCGATGGCGTTTTTCGGCTCGAACGATCCGGTAATGGTGACTTCTCCTTGCGGGTCCGGAGGATAGTCATATGCGCCGGCGAGCTTTTCGCCCGTGAGCGTCATGGTGCTGAACTTCGCATTGTAATCGCCCATATCCGTGCCGACCGACACGCTGGCCCTCAGCTTGCCATCGCTGCCGCGGGCGAAGGTCAGGTCGAAACGCCCTCCCGCACCCGCGCCTTCCCAAGTCCCTTTCCAGGTGCCGACGTACTGATCGCCTTCCGCCGCTGATGCGGCACGCAACTGCACCGCAGCCCAAAGGCTGGCGAGCATCAAGGCGATCGCGGCAATGACTTTCGGGCGCATGTTTAATCCTTGTTCTAATGCAGCGAGCTTACGACGCGGCAGAATGCCGCGCCCCACATAACGCATCAAGCTATCATAATCGCCCTGTTTTTCCACTGTCCTTAAATCCGAGGTGCACATGAATTGCCGCGTATTCCTTAGCGCCGGTCTGACTGTTGTTGCCGGCCTGGCTTTTTGCGCATCGGCTTTCGGCGCAGCCCCGCTGCTGCTTCGCAATCCCAGCCTCGGCGAAGATCGCATCGCGTTTCTTTACGCCGGCGACATCTGGACGGTTCCACGCGCGGGCGGTGATGCCAGACGTTTGACCTCCATCGGCGCGGTGAGCGCGGGACCCTATTTCTCGCCGGACAGCGCGCAGATTGCGTATTCAACGCGAGAACACGGACTCACCGACGTATACGTCATCGGCAGCGACGGCGGCGTCCCCAGGCGCCTGACGTGGGAGCCCACCGGCAGCGTCGTCACGGGATGGACGGCGGACGGCAAGGATGTCCTGTTTACTTCGGGGCACTCGAGCAAGTCGGTTTATCCGCGCCTATTCCAAGTGCGTGCCGACGGCGTTGGACCTGCCGAAGTGCTGCCGTTACCCAGCGTCGATTGGGGCAGCTTTTCGAGCGACGGCAGTACGCTGGCCTACGTACCGGTGCGCCAGTGGCAGCCTGCTTGGAAGCACTACCGCGGCGGCCAGACTTCGCAGGTTTGGCTGGTCGATATGAAGAGCCTTGATCTTGAGAAGGTCCCGCGCGAGAACTCCAACGACTCGCACCCCGTCTGGTTCGGCAGCACGGTCTATTTCCTGTCGGATCGGAAGGGAGCGGTTTCGCTGTTTGCGTACGACTCCAAGACGAAGCAAGTTGAGCAGGTGATCGACAATCGCGGCTACGATTTGAAGACCTTGAGCTCAGGTCCAGGCGCATTGGTCTATGAGCAGTTCGGTTCGCTGCATCTATACGAGCCGACCTCACGCCAGGATCAGGTCGTACCCGTGTCGGTCCACGGCGATCTGCCGCGCCTCGAGCCCCATCTTGCGAGCCTGCCCGAGGGCGCGGTCGAGAATATCGCCGTGTCGCCCACCGGCGCCAGAATTGTCGCTGAAGCGCGCGGCGACATCTTCACGCTGCCCGCCGAAAAGGGCGACATCCGCAACCTGACCAAAACACCGGGAAGCGCGGAACGCGACCCGTCGTGGTCCCCCGATGGAAAGTCCATCGCATATTTCAGCGACGCATCGGGCGAATATCAGCTCTACATCCGCGAGCAGGACGGTTTGTCGGCGCCCAGGGTGATTGATTTGGGGCCGAACCCGTCGTTCTTTTATGCTCCGCACTGGTCGCCCGACTCCAAGCGCATTGCCTTCACGGACAAGCACCTGCGCATTTGGTATGTGGATGCCGCCGGCGGCAAGCCGGTGAAGATCGACGCCGGGCTGCGCGGAGGTTTTGGCGCAGGCACGCAGCTGTCCTGGTCGCCCGATTCCCAATGGATCGCCTACACGCGCGATTTGGAGAGCGAGCTGCATGCGGTGTTCCTCTACTCCCTTGCATCGCACACGGCGACGCAGATCACGGACGGCATGAGCAACGCGGCCAATCCCGTGTTTGATCCGAACGGCAAGTACCTGTACTTCACCGCCTCCACGAACAACGGTCCATCGGATGCCGGTATTGACCTCTCATCTCTGGACCGCGCAATCAACGCGGGCGTCTACGTGGCCGTATTGTCGCGCACGACGGCCTCGCCGATTCCTCCCGAGAGCGATGATGAGAACAAAAAGAAGGATGAGGACTCGAAGAAAGGCGACAAGCCGGATGAAGAGGCCGATGCGGCGGGCGATAAGAAGAAGGCCGACGCCAAGAAGGACGAGAAAAAGGACGATAAGAAAAAGTCCGACGCGAAGCCGAAGCCAACGGTCGTCGATCTGGCCGGCATCGGCAATCGCATTCTTTCGCTGCCCATCCCGTCGCGCAACTACATCGACTTGGCTGTCGGCAAGAGCGGCGTGCTGTTTCTCGCCGAAGGAACGCCGGTCGGCCGCGCGTCCGAGGATCCCGGCTCGCCGATCCGCGCGCTCTGGCGCTTCACTACGGAGAAGCGCCAAACCGAGGAGCTGTTGAGCGGGCTGACGAGCTTCAGAGTATCGTTCGACGGCGAAAAATTATTCTTTGCGCGGCAGGACAATTGGTTTCTCGCGCCGACTTCGGAGTTGAAACCCGGTTCACCCGACGCCAACCCGGGCAAGCCGGTCAACAACCACGGGATGATGGCCGTCGTCGATCCGCGCAGCGCCTGGAAGCAGATGTATCGCGAGACCTGGCGATTGCAGCGCGATTTTCTCTATGACCCGCATACGCACGGTCTCGACATCGCCAAAATTGCCGCCAAGTATGAGCCCTATGTGCAGAGCCTGGCCTCGCGCGACGAATTCACCTATCTGTGCGAGGAAATGTTGGGCGAGGTTCAGGTGGGCCACATGTTTATCGGGGGTCCGCGTCCGCCGCCGAACGCGCCCAAGCCCGGTCTGCTCGGAGCCGACTACACCATCGAGCACAACCGTTACCGGTTCGCGAAGATTTACAATGGCGAGAATTGGACCCCGTCATTGACGGCGCCGCTGACATTGCCCGGCATCGATATTGTCGAGGGCGACTACTTGCTGGCCGTCAATGGGCGGGAATTGCACGGCACCGACAATGTGGATAGTTTCTTCAACGGCGCGGCCGGCAAACAAACGGTGCTGCGCGTCGGCAAGAACGCCGACGGCAGCGGTGCTCGCGACGTGACAGTGGTTCCGACGGCCTCAGAGTATGGGCTGCGCAATCTCGAATGGATCAACGGCAACCGGCGAAAAGTGGACGCGCTCTCGGGCGGCAAGCTCGCTTATGTGTATATGCCGAACACGGCCGGCGCCGGATACACCAACTTCAATCGATATTTTTATGCGCAATTGAACAAGCAGGGCCTCATTCTGGACGAGCGCTACAACCAAGGCGGCTTCATCGCCGACTACATCGTCAGTGTCTTGAGTCAGAAGCATTTGAGCAACGCCATCGAACGTGATGGCGCACCGGTCCACGATCCGCAGGGAGCTATCTTCGGCCCCAAAGCGATGATCATCAACCAGTCTGCCGGGTCGGGCGGCGACGCCATGCCCTGGTACTTTCGCAAGGCCGGGCTCGGCACCTTGGTGGGCACGCGCACCTGGGGAGGCCTGGTGGGCATCGGCGGTTACCCGACCCTCATCGACGGCGGCTTTGTGACCGCACCGCGTTATGCCATCTATGGTCTGGAGGGGGATTGGGAAGTTGAAGGCCATGGCATTCCGCCCGATGTAGCGGTCGAAGAGTTACCGAAGGACGTCGCCGCGGGACATGACGCGCAGTTGGAGCGTGCCGTCGCCATCGTGATGCAACAGCTCAAGGAGCATCCTGTTCCGGTTTCACCGATTCCGGCGTATCCCGATTTTCATAAGGGTACCGATAGCGCTCGTTGAAACACCCCAAAAGGGGGCCCGCCCAGCCAGGGCCCCTTTCCCTCATAACCGCGCGTAACTTGAATATGCGATCTAACTATTCGACTGCTTAAGGCAGCAGGGCTAGCGTGACGGCTTCGTTAACGCGGAGTCCTTCAATGGCGGAAATCGCCCAAACTGCCCCTGCCCAGCCGTTCGTCCGCCGCTCGGCGTGGAGCGATTTGTTTCGCAAAGAGGACTGGTGGGCCATCTGGATTGGGCTTGGCCTGATTGCCGTTGCGGTGGCTCTCTTTGCGGGCGGCAGCAGCATCAAGTGGATCGCCGTGGCGCCGCAGAAATGGAGCCACCTATCCGACGTCACACAGCAGCTTAAAGTGCATGGGCTGCAATATGCGGCGCTCTTCGTGCTCTGGGCCGTGGCATTCGGCATTGGCGCAGCTGCGCTCGGCATAAAAATTACGCGATTTCTGCCCGCCTTTCTTCTCGTCTATCTGGCTGCCGGCAGTATCTACTTCCTCGGACTGTGGGATCAGGCCGCACACTACAACTTGGAACCGCCGCTCGTGGCTCTCGGGCTGGGGCTGCTGGTTTCCAATACGCTCGGTGTCCCTCGCTGGCTCGAACCCGGATTGCGGGTTGAGTTTTACATCAAGACCGGCATTGTGCTGCTCGGCGCCGGCCTGCCCCTCACGCTGATTGCGTGGGCGGGACCGGTAGCGATTGTGCAAGCCGCCATCGTTTCCCTCGCGACCTTCGGCGTGATTTATGCCGCCGCCGTTCGCCTAGGGTTGGATCGTCGACTGGCGGCAACGTTGGGCACCGGAGGTGCCGTGTGCGGGGTCTCGGGAGCCATCGCGGTGGGCGGCGCCGTGGGCGCGAAAAAAGAAGAAGTCTCGGTCGCGATCTCCCTGGTCGTGGTCTGGGCCATCATCATGATTTTCGTGCTGCCGTTGGCTGCCAAAGCATTGAACTTGTCCACCGGCGTCGCCGGCGCCTGGATCGGCACGTCGGAATTTGCCGATGCCGCGGGCCTGGCTGCGGCACAGACTTATGGCGGATATGCGGGGAACGTGCCGGGAATTGCAGGAACGCCGGACGCGGCGGTGAACGCGTTCACGCTGATGAAAGTCATCGGGCGCGACGTCTGGATCGGTGTCTGGGCGTTCGTGCTGTCGTTGATCGCGACCACGCGCTGGGAACGTACGGGTGTGCAGAGCAAGTCGAGCGCCGCGGAGATTTGGAATCGGTTTCCGAAATTCGTACTGGGCTTTTTGATCGCATCAGCGGTGATGACCCTGGTGACGCGCGGATTCGACTATGCCGTCTACAAAAAGGAAGTTTTACCGACGCTCGTCGCGCCGCTGCAGGCTTTTCGTACCTGGGCTTTCACCCTTGCCTTCTTGAGCATCGGGCTCAGCACGCGCATTCGAGAGTTCGCGTCCATCGGCGCACGGCCCTTGGTTGCCTTCACGATCGGCGTGGTGGTGAATGTGATCCTCGGCTTCGTGCTGTCGACGCAAGTGTTCGGCGGGTTTTGGAATCGGCTGGGCCAGTGAAGAAATTGCCCTCCTGTTCCCAGTGCGGGCATTTTCAAAACGCACCGTTGGATGTGGAAGCCGCGCTGCCGGGGCTGTCGGCGTTGAGCTCGGCCTATGCTGCGGTTCGCAGCAGCGACGGCATTTGCGCCGTGCACGCTCGTTACGTGGCGGCATCCGCCCACTGCCCGGCCTTTGTTCTCTCAGGCAGCCTTGGCGTAGCCCGTATCTAGAATCCGATCCATGAATTTCTCGCACTGCGCGAGCTGATCGAGCGTGACAAATTCATTGGGTCGATGCGCCTCGGCGATATCGCCGGGACCGCAAATCACGGTCGGCACCCCCATCTTTTGGAAAAGCCCCGCTTCCGTGCCGTACGACACTTTCCCCACCGTCGCGTTCTTCGACAACTGCATGGCCCATTGCACGATGGCGTCGGTTTCCGACGCGGCGAGCCCCACGGTCTGACTCACCCATTGCAAATCGATCCCGCTGCTCGCATCGATGCCGCGCATTTCTGCGGCAAGTGCTTCCGCATAGCCGCGGATCTCTTGATAAAGCGCGTCCGGCACCGCCTGCGGCAGGGTGCGCATGTCGAATTGAAACACACAGTCCTTGGGCACCACGTTGGCGGCAATGCCGCCTTGAATCAAGCCGGTTGAAAGGGTCGAGTACGGCACCGTAAAGCCGTAGTCGCGCCGCTCGGTTTGCGCCAGGCGCTCTGCCAGCTGGCGTATGAACACGATCAGTCGGGCCGCGTATTCGATGGCGTTCACGCCGTGAGTCACGTAGCTGGAATGCGCCTCTCGGCCGTGCACGGCGCAGCGGAATCGGTGGGTGCCCTTGTGCGCGATAATGGGCTGCATCGAGGTCGGCTCGCCCACCACGCACCCTGCCGGCCGGATGCCATGCTCCTCGAGGTCGCGAATCAAACCACGTACGCCGAGGCAACCCACCTCCTCGTCGTAGCTCAGCGCGTAGTGCAGGGGCGCATCGAGGCGATTGTCGTTCAATGCCGCGACGAATTTGGGCGCCTGCGCCAAAATGATACCGATGAAACCCTTCATGTCCGCGGATCCTCGCGCGAACAGCTTGCCTTCCCGCTCGGTGGCCGCGAATGGATCGGTATCCCAGTTCTGACCGTCGACCGGTACCACATCGGTGTGGCCTGAAAGAATCAGCCCCGGTTTTTTCGAGTCCCCCAATGTCGCGAACAGATTGGCCTTCTTGCGCGTGGCGTCATGCGTGAGGCGCGTCTTCGCACCGAATCCCTGCAGGTAATCGCGCACCCATTCGATCAACCCCAGATTCGAGTCGCGCGACACGGTGTTGAACGCGATCAAGCGCTCAATCATCGCGCGCGACGCAGCGCTCGGAACGTTCATTGCGGCAACTCACATAGGTGTCGGGCCTGCATTATAGCCGCTCGGTTACACTGTGCTCCAGTGAACCCCCATCACGAGGGCTTGATGAACGCTGAACCTCGCTTATTCGGCGCCGTCGAGGCCGGCGGCACAAAATTCATTTGCGCCATCGGTGACGATAGCGGCACGATTCATTCCGAGCTGCGATTCGCCACTGCGGACCCTGTGTCAACGCTCGCGAAGGTTCGCAACTTCCTAAAAGATATCCGCGGCGGACCGGTTCCGAGCGCGATTGGCGTGGCGTGCTTTGGCCCCATCATCCTCGATCGACGATCCACAAAGTATGGTTTCATCGGCAATACGCCCAAGGCCGGCTGGAGCGACGTCGATATCGCCGGCATGTTGGCGCGTGAATTCTCATGCCCGGTCGGCTTCGACACCGACGTCAACGCCGCGGCGCTCGCAGAACACCGCTGGGGCGCGGGACGCGAAGTCAGGAATCTGGTGTATTTGACGGTGGGCACCGGAATTGGCGGCGGCGTGCTGATCGAGGGCGTACCGCTGCATGGTCTGATGCATCCGGAGATTGGGCACATTCATCCGCGTCGCCACCCGCTCGATGCGAACTTCCGCGGGGTCTGTCCGTTTCATGGCGATTGTCTGGAAGGCCTGGCGTCGGGTCCGGCCATCCTGGCGCGCTCGGGCAACGAGCTGCAGCATCTCGATGCGGCGCATACTCAATGGGAGCTGCAGGCAGATTACTTGGGACAGCTGTGTGCGCAACTCGTGCTGACGGTCTCGCCGCAGCGAATCATCATCGGCGGCGGCGTGATGGCGCAGCAGCGGCTGTTTCCCATGGTGCGTCAGCGCATGCTGCATTGGCTGGGCGGCTACGTACGGCGCGACGAAATTCTTGCCGAAACAGACCGCTTCGTCGTGCCGCCGGGGCTGGGGAGCCACGCCGGCGTGCTGGGTGCGTTGAGCCTGGCCCTCGACGCCTCGAGGGCGTGAGTCATACTACAATCCTAAGCAACATGCGTTTGAGCGCAAAATGGCGGTAGCTGTGCAGAGCCAGCTCTTTGACCTCCTGCCAGTCGCACTCTTGCGTGACGTCCAGCGCAATCCAGCCGTTGTGGCCAATGTACTGTGGAATTGCATAGCGCGGATCGGCCGTCAACAGGCCCTGCTGATCGACGCCCACCCAAAAGCAAAGCGTCAATCGCGCGGCGGCATAACGCGCCATGACAAAAGTTTTCTTGCCAGCCTGCCATACGGGATGGCCAAATTGGCTGCCCTCGCTGGATTCGGGATAGCTCAAGCAGATTTTGCGCAGTCTCGACAGCACCGAAATCGCGCGCGCCGATTTGAAGGGGTCGATCTGGCTCGCGGACAGCGCTTTGCCGGGCGGCTTGATCTTGGGCGTCTTGCCGATTCGCGCGCCCAAGTCTCCGGGCGCGACCTTCTCGTAGCCCTCGCGCACCAGGGCCGGAATTCTGTTCCAGTCGATGCCGCGATCTAAAATCACACCCAGCCAGCCGCGAGGGCCCACATAGGGCGGAACAAAAAAATGTTCCGGCTCAGACTCCACGTGCAATTCCTGCGCGCCCGGTGGCGAATTGAGCCACAGTGCGACGCGCCCGTCGCCATGATGATTGACGACGTAGGTCGCAAACGTTTTGCCGCGAACCCTGAAGTTCGGTGATCCGTGCGACACGAACTCCTCGGCCTCCGGCAGCCACAAGCATGCCTCGCGTACGGCTTGAGAAAGGTCGCGTGCCATAATAACGGCGATTATGCGGCAGCCCGTGGCACTTTTATCCGGTCTTTTGTGCGATGAGACCTTTTGGACCGACATTCCGCAACGGTTATCGGGGATTGCAGAGGTCCAAGTGCTGTCGTTTCGCGGCTTTTCCTCCATACCGGCCATGGCCAAACATGTGCTCGACATCGCTCCGGAGCATTTTGCGGTGGCGGGGCACTCCATGGGCGGCCGGGTTGCCCTGGAGATCATGCGTGTCGCGCCACGGCGCATCACGGGGCTTGCCCTGCTCAACACCGGCGTGCACGCAGTGCGCGATGGTGAGCCGCAGAGCCGCGGCCGTTTATTGCGGCTCGCGTATGAGCAGGGCATGTCGGCATTCGCGGCGGAATGGCTGCCGCCCCTGATGGGCAGCGATGGCGCGCGCACTGCGGAGTTGATGCCGCAATTGACGGCCATGATTGAGCGCTGGACAGCCGATGCCTTTGCCGGCCAGGTCAACGCCATGCTCAATCGTCCCGAAGTGCTCTCGGTGCTGCCGACCATTGCGGTTCCCACGCTGTTGTTGAGCGGCAGCGATGATTCGTGGTCGCCGGTTTCCCAACAAGAGAGCATTCGCCGAAGAATTCCGCATGCGACGCTGTTCGAGATCCATGGCGCGGGGCATATGGCGCCCCTCGAACGTCCGGATTCGGTGGCGATCGCCTTGCGTGAATGGTTGCTTAAGGTCTGACGTCGGTCACCAACATGACTTCACAGGCGCCCGCGCCGGTGTCGTTGCGAACCAGCGAGGTTTTGAGCCATCTGCCGTCGTCGCGAACCGCATCCACCAAATCGCCGGTCAGCGTGACGACCTCGCCCGGCCGCAGGCGCGCCAATGCTTTGGCGATCGCCCGAGTTTGCGGAATGACATGTGTGTTGGCGCTGTGGGAAATGATGGCGTCCCTCGCGATGAGCGTCGCCGGGCGCGCGTGCCAGTAATAGAAGCGATCGGACTGCGAAATGTCGATGGTTCGCAATATATGAGTGTCCGACATGGGACCCCAACCCAGCGCCAGATCTTCGGGCACCAGATCGGCTATGGGGTCGAAATGATAGGGCTCGCGCGCCAGCACCCGTGCGGTAATCTGGTAACTCGCGCGGATCGTCAAGGTCCAGCGGCCGATTTGCAGCTTTTCGCCGTTCTCGATATTGGTTTGCTGCGGCTCGCCCTCCGCGAGCACGCCGTCAGGCTGGTAGAAAGGACGATTGGCATTCCAATGCCAGGCGCCCCAGGCGACATAGGTCAACAGCAACACTTTGAGGATGGGATGACGCCACACCCTCAAAGTCTGATCGGATCGGCCGGCTAGTTCCGTGATACCGGTCGGAACAACCCGCTATTTCAGCCCTTTTGAGCCCAAACCTGGCACCAGCCGCCGGCCGGCACGCTCTTGCCCGCGAAAATCGTACACGCCGCCGTGGCATCGCCCGCCTTGCCCTGGAATTGCGAGCAAGTACTGCACATTTGGCCGGCTTTGAACGTTGGATGAGTTTTACTGTCGATCTTAGAGGCCTCGTTTACAAATCCCAATGCCTTCGCGGTCGGATCGTTGGGATCGAGCGGCGGGAGTGCCGCAGCGGCGGCATTGCCGGACATGAGGCTGAACGTCGGCAACAAGGCCCCGGCGATGAACCCGCTCTTGACGATGGACCGGCGTGAGATCTTGCGTTGCATGAGTGCACCTTTACTGTGAAAGAATGAGCGACATTTTTCCCCATTTCGCGGTTCCGTGCTTGAATAATTATTGCGAACCATTCTTAATTCCCGCAGGCGTTGCGGCAAGCACGATTGCAAAAATTGCAGTAGCGTATTTGCCGCGTGGCGGCGGATGATCAAGCGATGGGACTCGATTTAGAGACGATCAATCAGTCGGTTACCAAATTGCGCGCCGACATTCCCGAAGACGCCTTCACCGCGGGCATCCTCGGATCGCAGCGCGTCGGCAACGGCGTGGTCATCGATTCCGCCGGCCTGGTCTTGACCATCGGCTACCTGATGACGGAGGCCACTGACGTCTGGCTCACCCATGCAGGCGGCCGGGAAATCGCAGCTCATCCACTGGCGTACGATCAGGTAACCGGATTCGGCCTGGTTCTACCCCTGCAGAAGCTGGACGCCCCGCCCGTGCCGCTCGGCTCGTCGGCGGAATTGCGCCCCGGCAGTGAAGTGCATGTCCTGAGCGCAAAGGAATTCGCGCCGCCGCAGACGGCGCGGGTCCTGGCCCGGCGCGAATTTGCCGGCGCCTGGGAGTACCTGCTGGAGGAAGCGATATTCACCGCTCCGGCGCATCCGCACTGGTCCGGTGCCGCGTTGATCGACAGTCGCGGCACTCTGGTGGGATTGGGCTCGTTGCTGGTCCGAGAGGTCATCGGCGGAGAAGAGATCAATGCCAATATGTTCGTGCCGATCGATTTGCTGAAGCCGATTCTGCAGAGCTTGAAGTCGACCGGCCGAGCGGATCGGCTGCCGCGACCGTGGCTTGGGGTGTATGCGGTCGAATTGGCCGGAAAAGTGTACGTGACTGGTGTGGTGGAGGGAGGACCTGCGCAGAGTGCCGATATTCGAGAGGGAGACGTCATCAGCGAGGTGGCGCAGCATGAGGTCGGAACGCTGCCTGAATTCTATCGGCGGGTTTGGGCGGTCGGCCCGGCGGGGATCGGTGTGCCGCTGACCACGGTGCGCGGAGCGACACAAATACATTTGAATGTGCGTTCGGTCGATCGCGGCGATTTATTGAAGCGGCCGCAGGCGCACTAGGCGTCAATTCGCGAGGCGTGAATTCGCGAGGCGTGAATTCGCGAGGCGTGAATTCGCGAGGCGTGAATTCGCGAGGCGTCAGTGCAGCGCGACGCGATTGCCGTTCTCGTCCGCCGCTGCGCGATTGCCTTCGCTGGTATGACATGAGCCCTGGCGTACCACCGTTACCACGGCAGCGCACGCATCGACACCCTTGACACCCCCGCCGTCCGCATTCAACGAGGAACTGGTGTCGCGCAACAGGCGATAGGCAGCCGGTGCCGTGAGTCCGGGACTCTTGGCGAGCATGAGCGCGATCACGCCGCTGACCTGCGCCGTTGCAATGGAGGCGCCCGAGGCGAAGTCGTAATGCCCGCCGGGAAGCAAGGTGAGTATTTCACGGCCCGGCGCGTACAACACCGAATCGATCGTTGAATGGGTTTCTGCACTGGCGACCTCGATCACCCCCGCCTTGTGCAGCAGACCGTCTTGAATGCCGGCAGTATCGGGTGCGGCGCCGACGAACAATACCCCGCGATGTTGTCCCTCGCGGATCAGATCGCCCAGCAAGGGATCATCCGGACCGGCAAGACTCAAGTTGACCACCTGGGCATGCGCATCAAATGCGGCCGTGATCGCGCGCGCCAGCGTGAAAGAATTGCAGCGCGCGGCATCGGAGTCGGAACGCGCTTGCCAACAAGCTTTGAACACCAACAGCCTGGCATTCGGCGCCACGCCCACGATCCCCTCGCGATTGTTGGCAACGGCGGCAATCACTCCGGCCATTTCAGTGCCATGCCGATCCCGTTGAAACTGCGCATCGTCTGCGTCCACGAAATTAACCGCGGCGGCAATGCTGCCGCGCAAGTCCGGATGCTGGACATCGACGCCTGTGTCGATGATTGCAACCCTGACGCCCTCGCCGCGCGACCAGGGGTGGGCATCCGCGACATCCATCTGTTGAAAGCCGCGCTGCAAACCAACGTAGGGGTCGTTGTAGCCGTCGGTGCGGGTGGCAAAGGTTTGCAACGGTTGCGTCAGCTTGACGCGCTTATCCTTCGACAGTGCTTCCAGCAGCTGATTGCGATCGGCACCGGAAGGTATCTCCAGAACGGCGCAATGAATGTGCAGCGGATCGATCGGCCAGGCATTCACCTCTCGCAATCCGTACTCGTGTTCCACGGCACGCAGCGCTGCGCGCGCTTGAGCGGTCGCACCGTAGTCCGCGACCGTGTCGTAGCCGCGCGGTGTTCCGCCGGCATGTGCGACGAAGGCCGCCGGCACGTTGTCCACCGCGACAATGATAAAGCGATCGGACGACTGACTGACCTGATTGCCGAGGGCGCGAGAATCGATACGCACCGGCGCAGTGCTGCACGCGCTTGCTATCGCGACAATGACGCCGAGCACGCCTGCACGAATCATCGTGAGCTGCCTGAGTCAGGCTCCGGGGATGTCCCTTCAGCGAACCGAACGGTCGAGTGCTGACGCAGCAGCGCCAAGGATGCGGACGCCGGCAATGTGGCATTCGAGGCCAGCGAATAAACGCCCGCTTCAGTCGGGCCGGAGACTATTCTCAGCTGCGCCTCGTCAAGTATGGTTTGCAGTTCCACCAGCGTGATCGTCGGTGAGAATACCGCTCGGATCACCTCACCCGGCGGCCGCGGCACCGAGTTCGTCACAGTCCAGTAATTGGGCCGAGATTGGCGCGATTCAAACTGCACCCAGCGATCGGCCGCCAACAACGCCACGGCTACCGCCATTGCCGCAATCGACGCTGCCATCCATCCGCGCCACGGCGTCGGGTTGTTGATTGGCTGTCCCGCGGGCGATGGACCCGAGGTTGCTTCGGCTTGCAAGGCATCGAGACGGGCGTGCAATCGCTTCAACGAAGCAACAGGCATGTAATCGAGTGCCGGCTGCGCCTCAATTGTCTCGTAGAGTCGGCGCTGCACCGCCAAATCATCGCGGCAGGGTACGCAAATATTGATATGCGCATCCACGCGCTGCCGATCGCGCTCGCCGATGGTCTCGTTAACGTACCAGGGGATCAGCGCGGAGACCTCGTGATGCTCTATTTCCGTCCGGCGGTTGCTCGTCATCCTATTCTCGCGGGCAAATCGGACGGTCCGCCGCTCAAGGTGGGCAGGTATTGGCGCAACTTTTCGCGCGCGTGAAACATGCGCGCCTTCACGGTGCCGACTGGGCAATCGGTGATGGTCGCAATTTCTTCCAGAGAATGACCCATGTGGTAAGCGAGTTCCAAAGTCAGCCGCTGCTCAATGGGCAGACGGTTCAAGCCGTGCTTCAACCAATCACTCACCTCCGTTTGAGAGGTCGGATCGACGGTTTGCTCGGGATAGTCCTCGAGACTGGCGACCGCATGGTTCTTCTGGCGTCGAAACGATTTCAAAGCTGTGCGGTAGGCGATGCCGATGATCCAGGTGGAAACCTGCGATGCGTTGCGAAACTCCTTGGCGTTCTGCCAAACCACCATGAAGGTGTCGTTGATGATTTCCTCGATATTCTCGTAACGGGGTGTAAAGCGCGATAGGAAGCGCGCCAAGCGCCTGTGATAGCTCAGATAGAGCTCTTCGAGGGCACGCCGATCTCCCGCCCCAATGGCCGCCAACAGCGCGCTATCGCGCTCTTTGGGTGAGTTTTTGGCCGGCAAGATCATTAACGTCCTCATCGATATGGAGACACCCCCGTAAGTACCGGGCGTGTCCCGAAGAGTTGCACGGCGGGAATGATTTTAGAAGCGCCAAATGATCGTTCCCGTCCATTCTCCGGTCGCTGCGGCATTGTAAAACAATGACTTAGCCTCCGCCGAGGTATTGAGGTAAGCAAGTGCCACGCTAAACGCTTGAAAATCGTAGGCTGCTCCTGCACTCCAATAGGTATAACCGCCCGACTCGGGACCCTCCACAAAGGAATAGCCCAACCCGGCGGTTAGCGACAATTTGCCCAAGACCTGTCGTTGTGCGCTGATCTCGGCTGACTTCTCCGTTACGCCAATGAGACCGGGGTAGGGGAACGGCAGGAACCTGGGCGAGTTCGGCGAATAGCCGAGGTCGAAGTGCAGCCAGCCCTGGTAGGAAACGTCGAGGTCCAGCTCGTCATAGTCGTAGTGCGAGCCCGCGTGATTCCAGGGGTAGGCATAGTGGTTCGCCAAGACGCGGGCGCGCCACGCTTCATCGATATTCCAGACGAATCCGACGAAACCACTGAGCTCCACGTCCACTGGCCATCTAGGATCGATTTGACTGTTCGATGCGAATGCACCGGCCACGAATCCATTGGGATTCGAATAGTGAAGGTCCAACTGCAGCGCCGCGTGATCGCTCATGCGCGAAATGCCGCGCACATAATAATCGCTCGTGACCGCCACCGAACCGCCCCACCCGTCAGCCGCGAAAGATGGGGTTGCTACGAGGCCAAAACCGACGAGCAACGCAACGGCCGCGCGCCGCCGCACTATTTCGCAACCGCTGGATCATGCCTCAAGCACTGCATCCCCAATCCTCGTCGATGTCAGCCCTACAGATTAAACCTTTATCCACACCTTGGGCACTTACCTCATGAATCCAGGGCCACACCGGCCCACTTGGAGACCAATCATGAAGCGCTTTCCTACCGCCCTACGCGGTTCGACGGGCATTTTTTGCAAGGGCATTCTTCGATGAATTCACGACAGTCCCATCGCTCTCTGCCCTGCCGCGGTGCCGTTGCGCTCTGCGTATTGTTAGTGGCGGCGTGCGCCGGCAACGGCGAAGGCTTGGACGCGAACGGCCGGCCGCTGGTGCCGGGAGGCAGCCCGACTTTACCGCTCTCGGCTGATTTCGAATCAATCCAGGAAAATATCTTCACGCCGATTTGTTCGGTCTGCCACGTGGGGGGTGGTGCTCCGGAGGGACTGCGGCTCGATGCGGCCAACAGCTTCAACTTGTTGGTGGGCGTGCCGAGCACCGAAGTGCCGTCGCTGTTGCGCGTGAAACCGGGAGACCCCGATAACAGCTACATCATTCAGAAGCTCGAGGGTCATGCGGCAGTCGGGTCGCAAATGCCGTTCGGATGCCCCAACACGCAACCCTGTTTGACGACGAGTACGATCGCCTTTATTCGGCAATGGATCACGAACGGCGCGCCGCCGGCGGCCGCTGCGGCCGCGGCCGTGAACGGTACATTGTCGGTTACCTCGATCGTGCCGGATAGCATGGAGTCGGTGAAGGCACCGCCGCCGCAAATGATGGTTGCCTTCAATCATGAGCTTGACGTGAGTCAGCTCGTGACTCACAGCCTGCATATCGAGAAACTCGCGGCGGGCGCATCGTCCACTGTGGTTGATCAGATTGCGGCGCGCATCGAGGTCTCGAGCGCCAATCTTCGTGCGCTGATGATTTGGCCCGCTCGGCCTCTCACGGCCGGCCGCTATCGGCTCGTCATTGACGCAACTTCATCCAGTCGTTTCAGCGATATCGCGGGTGAGACGGTCGCGCTCGGAACGCCCGACGAACGCGGTCAGGCGGTGATTTCCACATTCGAGGTTGAGGTCAATCCATGAATCAGCGCTTCATCAAGAATCGGCGCTTACTGCTCGCGGCGCTCATGCTCACTATGGTCGCATTGCTGCGCGCCGTGCCCGCCGCGGCGGAGCCGTACCTTGCGGTGCAGACGGGTTACAAATGCAACGTCTGCCACGTCAACCCGACCGGCGGCGGCCTGCGCAACGAATTCGGACTGACCTACGCGAAGGTGCTTCTGCCGGCCGAGACTCTCGACAGTGCGCTCGATTCCTGGAACGGCAAGCTTACCGATCGGCTGCGCGTCGGCGGGGATCTGCGCGCCGATTGGACCCGGGTTACCGCCCCGAATACATCGAGTCAGACATCCTTTTCGCTCGAACAATTCCGCGTCTACGCCGATCTCACGCTCATTCCGGATCGGCTTGGGATCTATGTCGATGAACAAATTGCGCCGAATGGCTCGCAGAACGAAGAAGCGTACGTGCGCTATGGCAACACCACCGATGGCTTCTATGTCAAAGGCGGCCAGTTCTACCTGCCATTCGGCTGGCGACTGCAGGACCAGACTGCGTTCGTGCGCCAGGTCACCGGTATCAACATGACCACGCCGGACAAGGGCGTGGAAGTCGGCTACGAGCACGCCGCCTGGTCCGCCCAGTTCGATATCACGAATGGCGCGGCTAACGCGACCACGGGGTCCGGCTATCAGATCACCACGCAGGTGGTTTATACCAAGCCGATTTGGCGGGTGGGTATCGCCGGCTCTTCCACGCAATCAAACGCGGGCGATCGGCATGTCGGCGGACTGTTTGCCGGATTGAAGACCGGCCCAATCGCGTGGCTGGCTGAGGGAGACATTGTCCACGATGACAGCTTTCCGGGAGGGCGCACGCTGGCCGCTGCGTTATTCGAAGGGGACTGGCGCATTCTAAAGGGACACAATCTCAAGGTCACCGCGGAATACTACGATCCCGATCGCTCCGTGCACAACGATCAACAAACTCGCTACAGCGTCGTGTACGAGTACACGCCGCTGCCGTTCTTGCAGCTGCGCGCGGGTTATCGCCACTACTTCGGCATTCCGCAGAACGACCAGCAACATCAACAGGTGGTATTAGCCGAACTGCACGGCTACTTCTAGTTTGCGTTACCGCGGCTCGTCACAAGCGTCCGGTCACCACCAGAACGAGCAGGACGATCAGCACCAGGCCCAACCCGCCGCTGGGGTAGTAACCCCAGCCGGTGCTGTACGGCCAGGAAGGAAGCGCTCCGATCAAAAGCAGAACCAGGATGATCAGCAGGATGGTGCCAATCGACATAGTTGCTCTCCCCTTGCGATGGTGGAGAGAACCTTAATCTCAATTGATTTGCGCAGCAGTCGGGCCGCTGCGTGAGCCCGCGTAGGGTGCGTCCTACCCGTCAATTCTAAGCTTTGGCGTGCTTATGAAACGCATCCGCGGCCGCACGAGCTGCAGGTCCCACGACATTGGCATGAACGAGAACAATGTGCAGCGACACCTTGCGTGAGCCGCCCGATACCAAGGGCAAACGCCGCAACGCCCCGCTTCGCAACGGCTCAACCAGCAGGTGCTCCGGCAGCCAGGCGTAGGCAAGTCCCGCGAGAATAGTCGCGAGCGACGCGTCCATGCTGCTCACGGTGAAACGCCGCTCCGACCCAAGCCACCCTTCATCCCGTGGCTGCGCTGTGCCGGAGTCCCGTACAACGGCCTGGACATGCCGTGCCAGGTCATCCGACGTGAGCTCGCGTCCAAGGCGCAACAGGGCGTGATCGGCGCGCGCAACAGCGACGAAGTTGACGTCCAAGAGCCAATCGCTCAAGTATCCCGGCGGCACCCGGCTCGTGACCACGAGGTCTCCGCTGCCTTCCGTAATGGCTTGCTCCGCTCCCGACAAAACCACATCTGCCAATTGAATTTGCGTGTTAGGGCAGCTGCCTTGCAGTTCCGCAACGATGTCGAGCAAACGCGCGCGCGGGAACGCTGCGTCGACGACCAACTTCAGTTCGCTCTCCCATCCTTCTTTCAGGCTTCGCGCCAGCGCCTCGAGCGTATCGAGCTCTTTGACCAGTGCCCGTCCGCGCGCGAGCAGCGTCCGGCCGTGCGGGGTCAGCACGGACTTGCGCCCCTCAACGACCAGAAGCGCAAGATCGAGCGATTCCTGAAGCCGCGCTATTGAATAGCTGATTGCCGACTGGCTGCGGTTCAGAGTTGAAGCCGCTAGCGCGAAGCCGCCTTCGTCCACCACGGCCGCGAGCACCGCCCATTGCTCCAACGTAGTTTTTGGCAGGTTCAAGGGTTCCATCCATTTTTCTGATCAATTACACGCAAATTTTGCGCTTTTTTATTGGCTTGTTCGAGTCTATTGTTACGAACAGGAGGATCTATGAACGAAGTCAGACGCAGCCAAGAAAGAGGTTTTGCCGACCATGGTTGGCTCAAATCCTTTCATACATTTTCATTCGCCGATTACTTTGACCCGAAGCACGTCGAATTCGGACCGCTGCGGGTGATCAACGAAGATCGCGTTCAAGCCGGGGCCGGATTCGGTACCCACGGCCATCGCGATATGGAAATCATCAGCTACGTATTGTCCGGCGAGCTTGCTCACAAGGACTCCATGGGCAACGGATCAACCATCCGACCTGGAGATGTGCAGCGAATGAGCGCCGGCAGCGGCGTTCGGCACAGCGAGTTCAATCCATCGCCGTCGGAGGGCACGCACTTCCTGCAAATCTGGATTCAACCCGACAAGGCCAACATAGAACCGAGCTACGAAGAGAAGCGTTTCGCATCCGCCGAAAAACGCGGGCGCCTGCGTCTCATCGTCTCGCCGGATCGCGCGCAGGGATCATTGTTGATTCACCAGGATGCGCGCATTTACGCGGGGCTCTTCAACGGTTCCGAAACAGCTGATCTCGAGGTGTCTGACGGCCGGCGCATGTATGTGCACGTTGCGCGAGGCGCGCTCGAGGCCAATGGCGTCGCGCTGAGCGCAGGCGATGCGCTGCAAATCACCGGCGATCTTCAGCTGCATCTCGAGCACGGCAAGGATGCGGAAGTCCTGGTATTCGATCTGCCCGGCTGAGGGTCTTTGCCTAGGGGCTGGGATTCTTTCGCGACCAGTACCAATACAGCGGCAGACCGGCAAACAGTACCGCGACGCCCTTCAGCGCCTCGTTGGGCGCTGCGACGAATGTGTTGACCAGCAGTGCCGCCGTGACGGTGAGAAAAATCACAGGCACCACCGGATAGCCGAGCGCTCGATAAGGACGATGAGCGTCCGGCATGGTCTTGCGGAAGATGAACAAGGATCCGGTGCTCAGGCCGTAGAAGAGCCAGGAGGCAAATATCACCGAGTCGGTGAGCGCATCATAGGATCCCGATAGCGCAAGAACGCTGCCCCACGCGGCTTGCGCAACGATGGCCCGGGCAGGCACGTTTGAACGCGGCGAAAGCTTTGCAAGCGCGCGAAAGAACAAGCCGTCGCGCGCCATCGCATAAGGAACCCGCGAATTCGCCAGCACGCTCGAGTGCAGCGAGCCGAAGGAAGACACCATCAAGGCAACCGCGGTCATGGATACGGCGATCGGTCCCAAGAAGCGCTTCAAGACTTCTGTGGCCACCGAGGAACTCGTCGGCACGCTCGCAATCTCGAGCGGGGACATCGCATAGTAGTAGGCTACGTTGACGAACAGGTACAGCGCCGCGACGACCAGCATGCCGCCGACGAAGGCGCGCGGCAGATTGCGCTGCGGATTGCGGATTTCGCCTGAAAGCGGCGCGACGTTGCTCCAGCCGTCATAGGCCCACAGCGCCCCGAGCATCGCCGCACCGAAGCCGGCATATCCGCCGCGCGCGCTGGCGGCCACCCCCTCACAACTGCCTGCCAATCCTGAGCCGTTCAAATGGGACCAGTCGCCGGGGGCGAAGATGAACGCGCTGACGGCGACGCACAGAATCAGCGCGACCTTGGCGATCGTCAGCGCCAGCGCCGTGCGGCCTCCGGAGGTTACAGAAGCGCAATTGATCAGCGCCACGGTCCAGATGGTGGCAAGCGCGACCAGCGTCAAACCGCTTAACCCCACATGAATCCCGAATGGGGTCGCGTCGACGCGCCAGTGTTCCAAAGCCCCGCCAACCGCGACGTTCATGAAAATCGCGAGCCCCACCGCCAACGCAGCTTGGGAGCCGGCCTTCGCCACCGCAAAGGTCATCCAGCCATACAGGAAACCCACCGCCCTGCCATAAGCGCGCCGCAGATAAACGTAGTCGCCCCCCGCCTCCGGCATCATGGCGGCAATTTCGGAATACGAGAAAGAACCGGCGAGCGACAACAGTCCGGCGGCCAGCCACACCAGCAACACCATCTTGGCGCTGCCGACGTTGCAGGTCATCACGCGAGTCTTGAGAAAAACGCCCGTGCCGATCATGTTCGCCACGTTGACTGCGATGGCGCCCCAAGCGCCCACACCGCGTGTCAGTTCGCCTCTCGCCGTTAGCGCTGCGTTGCTCATCGGTGTAGTAGTATCAGCCAAATGAGCTTTGATTTTTCGCAAATCGGTGCGCTTGCGTTCGCGCTACTGCTGGTCTTCCTTATCTACCGCCGTTTTCGCCGCAGCTTCGGTCAGCAGCCGCTGCGTCCGGTTCGCATGGGCGTGCGCATTGCTTTGCTTCTGGTCGTTGGTTGCTTGTTGCTGCCGGGCGCGCTGCGCTCGGCGGCGTTCATGTCCGCCATGCTGGGCGGGATAGCGGCGGGAGTTGCGCTGGCCGTGTGGGGTGCGGCACGAACGCGCTTTCTGCGGATTTCAGGGCAACTCTATTACGTGCCCCACACCTATACCGGCGTCGCCGTGTCTTTCTTGTTTCTTGGCAGACTGATTTACCGGTTGATCCAGGCTTACGGCAATATGCATGCGCCGCATGCGGCAGGACCCGACTCACCCAGCCAGGCGTTTGCGCCGGCCGGCATGCTGCAGAGTCCCCTGACTCTCGGACTGTTTTTTGTATTAATGGGATATTACGTTTGTTACTACAGCGTCGTGCTGTGGAAATCCAAACGCGTCGCTGCCGAAGAAGGTCAGTCTCAGCTCATTAGCGGAGCGTGATAAGCACCGCGTAAGTGATGAGCAGAAATGTGATCATCAAGGCATTGTTGCCCCATCGAGATACCATTTCGACCATGATAGTTTCTCCACGTTTATCGCGGCGCAACTTTACATTTCCACGGGAAAAAAATGCATGCCGCAAGTCTCAAAACCGGCAAAACTGCCGCTTTTCCTTGCGTTATGTATCAAGCAATCGCAGGCGATGCGAGCGCGGTATTTTTGGGGTCGCTGTTTCGGCTTTACATAGCGCGAAACAATATCCTCGCGAGCGCATGAGACATGCGCGAGCCGCGTCGCGCGGGAATTCTATGTTAACCTCTTCCGGGCATGAATATTTTATTGGTGGAAGACAGCGACGAAGTCAGCTGCATCACGGTCGAATACTTGCACGAACTGGGTCATCAAGTAGTGGCCGTTGCGGATGCGGAGAAGGCGATCACTCATCTCGAGAATGAGCCTTTCGATGCGGTTATGACGGACATCCGTCTGCCCGGCATGTCCGGAATCGAGCTTGCACGGGCTCTCGTCAGGGACTACCCCAATCTGCCGGTGGTGATTGCCTCGGGATACGGCGCGCTCAACGTCGAATTTTTGCTGGGCGAAAAGCCGCGCACCATTCTGATGCTGCCAAAACCCTACGACTTACCGGCTCTCGAGCGCACTCTCAGCGAAGCGGCTGCGCTCGGGCACCGAACCTAGTCCCGCCGAAGCCTGGCACTCGGGGCAGTACGGCGGCGCTGTGCCGAGCGTGTCGCTGAGCAAATCCGTCAGCGCATGCTCGTCGTCATGAAATTCCTCGACATAGGGCGTGTGCTTGCGGACAAGTTCGATGGCAAGTGCGAACGCGCCGGCGGGATTCACCTCATCGTCGAAGTAGATCTTGCGGTGCACGGGGCAGGTTTTCAGCACCTGCGTCTGTAAAGCAATGCCGATGGCAATCACCTGTTTCTTTTCCATCGTTATCCTCTACGAGTGGTCCCCCCGAGTGGTCGTTTTGACGATCGTGGTCCTGCCCATCCGGTAATCTTTCGGCGGCGTGTAGCCAATCACTCGCAGCGCGCGGCGCCATGCCGCGGCCTGCGGCGCCGGCTCGGGCGGATCATGCGGCGCGAGCGGAGGTCTTTCCGGGATTGGGGGATCTGGACTGTTATGGCTGCGCATCGCTGGTTCCTCGTCTCGCACTGCATGTGCGAACGAATCATGCGACCGGCAATCGAGTTCAACGATCGGCGCAGCGCCACGATTTTTGTAGGATTTGCGACGTTTTTTGTAGGAACACCCAAAGCGGGGGCCGGGCGGCCCCGCAGCGTTCAAATGCCGATCAGATGGCCAAGTACGGCCAATTATTTTCACCTGAGATGTCGTTCAGCGAGTCGCCGGCCTCGCTGCACACGACGGCCTGGACGCGCGGCATGACGGTCGCACCGCTCTCTCGCAGCGCTCCCAGCTCGAGCTCATTCGCCAAGCGGCGCATCTGAATTTGCATTCTTCCCAAGGCATCGCTCAGGTCGGGTGACCACGTCAGCGCCCGCACATCATCGACTTCGCGCGCGACAGCCTGCAGCTGCATTACAAATGCGCTCAAAGGACGATTCGCGCGCCGTGCGTTCAATGCCACGAAGGATACGAGCAATTTATCCACCAGCTCACGCAGCGCGCCAGGTCCCTTTTGATAACTCAAATAAGGATGCGCGCGCAGACGGCCTGTCGCGATTCGCGCAATCGTCCAACAAATTACGGCGCTTCGCGCCAAGACCGAGTGGTCCGCTGAATTCGAATTGAGAGTGTGAGCCAACGCCCGCGCACGCAATGCTATGTTCCGCAAATTCCTCAGCCGCAATACTTCGGCGTCAATCATTTTATTCTGCCCCTACTTCCCGCCCCTCATAAGAACTCTGGTCTGCAACCAGAGAACCCCTCCATCGGGGCGACAAGCATATTCTCAAGCTTTCTCGCCGCGAATTCTGTAGGACTGTGGCCTATCAGATTGCCGGTAGGGACCCGAGTTCCGCATTAATGTCAAATGCCGTCGCTCTTATGGTCAAGCTGCCCCAAATCCGGGCGCT
>Ga0210402_10001318_pt1 | contig 25687 bp, 19 predicted proteins | sample IncBWC7MmetaG_FD_161055 | JGI IMG/M metagenome (GOLD analysis project Ga0210402, IMG submission 161055) | Forest soil microbial communities from Barre Woods Harvard Forest LTER site, Petersham, Massachusetts, United States - Inc-BW-C-7-M | ecosystem: Environmental > Terrestrial > Soil >... | reverse complement strand
TCCTTCTCGGTGTTCGCGAGAATCATGGCGCGCATGTGCGGAATTTTTTGCTCGCCAAAGAACATGTGCTCGGTGCGGCACAGTCCGATGCCTTCTGCTCCGAATGCGCGCGCCTGGATTGCATCGCGCGGAATGTCGGCGTTGGCGCGAACCTTCATCGTGCGATACGGATCAGCCCAGCTCATGAATTTCTGGAGTTCGGCATCGTCGGGAGAGGGATCGAGCGTATTCAGTTTGCCCTTGATGACTCGTCCCGTGGTGCCGTCGAGCGAGATCCAGTCCCCGGGACGGAATACCTGCCCCTTGACGCGCATCTCGCGCGCTTTTTCGTCGACATCAATATCGCCAGCTCCGGCTACACAACATTTGCCCATACCGCGCGTGACGACTGCGGCGTGGCTCGTCATGCCGCCACGAGACGTGAGAATTCCCTTGGCGACTTCCATGCCGTGGATGTCTTCCGGCGTGGTCTCAGCACGCACTAGAATCACGGGAACCTTGGCGCCGTGTCCGGCGACTTCAACGGCTTCGTCGGCGGTGAACACGATCTGACCGACGGCAGCGCCCGGAGATGCCGGGAGACCCTTGGCCAGCACCTCGATCTTCTGGCCTTTTTCGTCGAGACGCGGCACCAGAAAGTCATAGAGCTGGTTCGGCTCGACCCGGAAGATGGCTTCTTCCTTCTTAATGAGCCCTTCGTCAACCATCTGCAACGCAACGCGGACCGCCGCAAGGCCAGTCCGTTTTCCGTTGCGCGTCTGGAGCATGTAGAGCTTGCCGTCTTGGATTGTGAATTCGAAGTCCTGCATATCGCGATAGTGTTTCTCGAGACGCGTGGTGATATCACGCAGCTGGTTGTAAACATCAGGCATGATTTTTTCCAGTTCAAGGATCGGAACCGGAGTGCGTACGCCGGACACCACGTCTTCGCCCTGCGCGTTCATCAGGAATTCGCCGTAAAACTCTTTCGTGCCGATCGCGGGGTTGCGTGTGAAACCGACGCCAGTGCCGCTGGTGTCCCCGAGGTTGCCATAGACCATGGCCTGCACGTTGACGGCGGTGCCGAGCATGTCGTCGATGCTGTTGATGCGGCGGTAGTGCTTGGCGCGGTCGTTCTGCCAGGAGCGGAATACGGCATCACGCGCCATCACCAGTTGATCGTGCGGGTCCTGCGGGAAGTCCTGTTTCGTATGCCTGCGGACCAACTTCTTGTATTCGTCGATGACTTCCCTGAGGTCTTTCGCGGTGAGATCGGTATCGAGCTTGGTCTTGCGTTGCTTTTTCTTACCGTCGAAGGCCTCGTCGAAAACGTGTTTCTCGATATCGAGCACGACGTTGCCGAACATCTGAATCAGGCGGCGATAGGAATCGTACGCGAAGCGCGGATTGTTGCTGCGCTTGGCAAGCGCTTCCACACTTTGATCGTTCAGGCCGAGATTCAGGATGGTATCCATCATGCCGGGCATGGAAAACTTTGCGCCCGAACGCACGCTGACAAGCAGGGGATTTTCTCCCTTACCGAGTTTCTGGCCTTGCAGAGTTTCGAGTTGAGCGAGGGCGGCGTTCATCTGCGCGTCGACTTCCTTCGAGACCGCGCCTTTCTTCATGTATTCGCGGCAGGCTTCGGTCTGGATGGTGAAACCGGGAGGCACAGGGAGTCCGGCGTTGGTCATTTCGGCAAGCCCGGCGCCTTTGCCGCCGAGGACGTCTTTCATCTTGCCGTTGCCGTCGGCCTTGCCGCCGCCGAATGTGTAGACGTACTTGTTGGTGGCGGGCTTCGATTGCGTCGTTTCTACTTCGGGGAGAATGCTGGTAGCCATGTCAGTCCTTTGGTCTTATTTAGTAGATTCTTTGCCTTCGGTCACGATCTCGGAAAAATCGGCGATCGTTGAAAATTCCTTGACGAGCGCTTGCAGGAGCGCGAGCCGATTGGAGCGAAGAGTTTCGTCATCGACCATAACCATGACCTTATCGAAAAACTGGTCGACGGCTGGACGAAGCTTCGCGATTTCCATCAACGCGCCAGTGTAGTCCCTGGTGGAACGTAGGTTTTCGACAGTGCGGGTGGCCTGCGGAAGAAGCGTTGCGAGATTCTTTTCCGAGTCTTCGCGCAGACCGGCGATATCAACCTGGCTCGCGATACTCAACTTCTTTTCCGTGGCCTGCCGAAGGATGTTCTTTGTCCGCTTGAAAGCGCTCGAAATCGATTCGAAGTCGGGCGAGGACCTTACTTTAGCAACGGCTTCCGCACGAGCGACGACATCGACCACATCATCGGCGTCGGCTGCGAGCACGGCGCTCACTACGTCGTAGGCGTATCCGTGAGCTTCCTTTAGAAAGAACTCTAGGCGCTCGCGGAAGAAGGTGCGAATCGAACCTGGGTAATCGCCGTTGGAGAACTTCTTCTCAGCATCGGCTCCCTTGTAGCGAGCGCGCGCGTCGTTCATCAACTCGGAGAGGCGAAACGGCAGTTTGTGTTCCGCGATCGTTTTCACGATGCCGTTGGCCTGCCGCCGCAGTGCGAATGGGTCTTTTGATCCGCTGGGCACCAGGCCCAACGCGAACATACCCGCAATGGAATCGGCCTTGTCGGCGATGGACAACACAGCGCCTTCCACGGTGCGCGGCACGCTGTCGTCCATTGACTCGGGCTTGTACTGGTCGTAAATCGCCTTGGCAACCTCGCCCTGGACTTCAGGTTTCAGGTCGTCATCGAGCACCTGCACTCGCGCGTAAAGGCCCCCGACGATTCCTTGCAGTTCGGTAAATTCTTTGACAAGCTCAGTGGTCAGGTCGGCCTTGGCCAGACAGGCAGCTTTATGCACAACTCCCGGCCGGACCGTGCCACCGCCTTGCTTCACGGTCTCGCATAGCCAGCTCGCAAGACGCTGCACGCGGATGGTCTTGTCGTAGTAACTTCCCAGATCTTTCTGGAAGGTAACGTTCTTCAGCAACTCAACGCGCTGTCGCAGAGTCTGCTTCTGATCGGTCTGCCAGAAAAAGCGCGCGTCATTAAAACGGGCGCGCAGAACGCGTTCGTTGCCGTGGCGAATCAGTCCCTGTGTGTCGGCGCCGGTGTTCAGGACCGCCAGGAAGTGCGGCAGGAGCTTGCCGCTTGCATCCTCGATGGCAAAATACTTCTGATGGTCGCGCATCACCGTAACCAAAACTTCTTCGGGAAGCGCGAGAAATTCTGGATCGAAGGTGCCCAGAATCGCCGTCGGGAATTCGGTGAGATTGATCACAGTTGCGAGCAGCGGATTGTCGTCGCGCCAGCGTGCACCCGGGATCGTGCGGGTGGCCGCGTCCAGCGCTTTGCGGATGACTTGCTCCCGCTCCCCCGCGCCCAGAACCTTTGCTCCGCGCAGAGCTTCGACGTAGGCGCCGGGCCTAGAGATGACGACAGTTTCGCTGCCAATAATGCGGTGCCCGCGCGACGTATTGCCGGCGGCGATTCCGAATAATTCCATAGGGACGATTTGGTCGTCGAGCATGGCAACCAGCCAGCGCACCGGGCGCACGAATACTTCGCCGCGCTTGCGCCAGTACATATTTTTTGGCCAGTAGAGCGAGGCGATTTCCTTGGGCAGCGACTCGGCGAGAATTTCGCCAGTAGTCCGCCCCTTGCGGGTTACGGTGGCGGCCAGGTATTCACCCTTAGGCGTAGTTACTTTTTCCAGACGGCTTACGTCCACTCCGGTCTTCTTTGCGAATGCGTGGGCGGCGGGCGTAGGCTGGCCGTCCTTGTACGCAATCTGGGTGGAGGGTCCGGTGAGCTGCTCAGTAACGTCGGCTTGTCCGGCGGGGAGGTCTGAAGCGAGAACCGCCAGTCGGCGCGGCGTATCAAGATGCGTGATAGGGCCGACGGGTCCCAAGCGCTCGCGTTGCAGCAACGCGCTGAGGCGCTCTCCGAGTTCGAGCGACGCGGCGGGAATCATACGCGCCGGGATTTCTTCGCAACCGATTTCAAGCAAAAAGTCAGGCATACTTATTCGATTGTCATCCTGAAACCTTGTGACTTTTTTAGAACTGTCATCCTGAGCCGTCCGTAGGCGGAGCCGAGGGCGAGCCGAAGGATCTGCTGTCCTTTCGTTCGCCGGGACACTAGATCCTTCGCTTCTCAGAATGGCAGGTTCATAAAATTACAGACTCTCAGGATGACAGAACTTTAAGATTCTATGGGGCGACCGGAGCCAGCGTGGACTTCTTCTCTTTGGCCGCTGACTTAGGAACTTCGCCGCTTGTCCTACTCACTCTCTCGATCGGGTACTGCTGGTCCATCCACGCTTTGGCGATGCCGACCGCTAACGCGCGCACTCTGGCGATGACTCCCACCCGCTCGGTCACGGAAATTGCGCCGCGGGCGTCAAGAATATTGAAGTAGTGCGAGCACTTCAGACACAAGTCATACGCACCCAGCAGCGGGAAGCGGGATTTCTCGCGTGCGATATCGACCCCGTCGCCTTCGCTCTTGTCTTTCATCAACGCAGAATAGCGATCCAGTAGCCCTTTGCATTCGGCTTCGCAGAGTTCGAAATGCTTCCACGCCGACGACACATCCGCCATTTCAAAGTTATAGACCGAGAATTGCTGCTCGTCGGCCAGGCGCACTTCGCCGTACTTCACTTCCCTACCCGTCACGGGATCGCGCGCCCAGACAATTTCGTAGATCGAATCAACATCCTGCAGGAACGCACAGAGGCGTTCGAGGCCATAGGTCAGCTCTGCAGAAATGGGATCGAGATCAACCCCGCCGCACTGCTGGAAGTAGGTGAACTGGGTGATTTCAAGCCCGTCGAGCATCACCTGCCATCCGATGCCCCACGCGCCGAGTGTGGGCGACTCCCAGTTGTCTTCCTCGAACTTGATGTCGTGCTGGCGCAGGTCGATCCCGATCGCCGTGAGCGATTCGAGATAGAGTTCCTGCACGTTCTCTGGCGGCGGCTTCAGGATCACCTGCAACTGCATGTGCTTGAAGAGCCGGTTCGGATTCTCTCCGTAGCGCCCGTCCGCGGGACGGCGCGAGGGCTGAACGTACGCGACCTTATAAGAGTTCGGTCCGAGCACTCGCAGAAACGTCTCAGGCGCCATAGTGCCCGCGCCGACTTCGACGTCGTAGGGCTGCTGGACGATCGCTCCGCGCTCGGCAAAGAACGCCTGCAGCTTAAGGATGAGCTCCTGGAAGGTCGGCGGGTTGGGTTTAGAAGTCAAAGGTCTGTGGAAACACTCAGGGGTTAACGATGATTGTAATGGAAGGCGCGCCAACCGTCAGCTACGCCAAGCGCGGCTGACAAGTGTTCAGCTCGATTTTCTTAGTACGAGTAGCTAAGTCTTTTCCAGCATTCCCGCCGTAACCAGTTTTTTCTCCAGGTGACGCTCCAGAATCTGGAGGAGATATTTGCGGAGATCGGCGGCGACTACTTTGGGCCAGTCGATCTCGGCGAAGTCGGAAACACGGGACTTCAACATTTGTGCGGCAATCTTGCGCGACTCGGGCGACATCTCCGACGACGCGATGCGCTTATCGTCGAGGCAAACCAGACCGTCGGCTAATGCGTGATAGAACGCCCGGTTCCCGTTCAGCGATCGTCCGCAGGCCTGACACTCAGACAACTCGGGCAAAAAGCCCATCAGCCGCGTCATCCAGAGCTGAAAATAGGTCAGCGGCATCCACAGCTTATCACCGCGCAACTGTTGTAAGACCGACAGCGTCAACCGGAAGACGGCGTCGCTCGCTTCACGATCGGGCAGCAACTCGTCCAGCAATTCCGCGATATGTGCGAGGGCCACCGCCCTCGGATAGCCGATCGCGCTGGTCATCGGCGACTCGATCACTTCGCAGGAGTCGAGCCGTACCAGTTCCTGCCGCTCGCGTTCATCGTATAGCGCTTTTACATAGGTGAGCGGCTCCAGTGCGCCTCCGAAGCGGCGTTTCGACTTCTTGGCGGCGCGCGCTACGCCCTTTACTTTCCCTTCGGCGCGGGTAAAGAGCGTGACCAGCAGGTCGGACTCGCGCAACGGATACGTGCGCAAAACGATTGCCTCCGACTCCTTCAGCGCCATGGAAGCCCAGCAGAGTAAGCACTGATTGTAATAGAGGTGCGAATGGAATGGGAAGAAGCTCTAGGCTGTCAGCTCCTAGCAAATCTGAGCATTCCCCTAGAGCTGCGAGCTTGGAGCTGCGAGCTTGATTCTGGCTACCTTCCGAAGTATTTCGCGTTCTTATCGGCGTAGTCCTTCCACTTTTCCGGAAGGTCGTCGAGGGCGAAGATGGCCGATACCGGGCAGACGGGCACGCAGGCGCCACAGTCGATGCACTCCACGGGATCGATGTAGAGCATGGTCTCGGCGGCGAACTTGTCGGAGTCTTTTTTCGGGTGGATGCAGTCCACCGGGCAGGCGTCAACGCAGGCAGCGTCTTTGGTTCCAATGCAGGGCTCGGCAATTACGTAGGCCATAAAATGAAGACTCCTAGTCGTCTGGGAGGCTGGTCTGAACTGAACCTTTGATTCTAACAGGAATTTAAGACGATGAATACAGACTCGGTGTGGCCGATCACAATCGCTGGATCAAAAAGGATAGCCATGGAAGAGTGGGCTGTTGGCGTCGAGAAGAATGGATTTGCGATCGCGCAGAACGTTTTTTCAGAATCCGTTCTTTCAGATTTGCTGCGACACATTGCAGATCCGACGTTGCGGCGAAGCCGGGCCGGGATCCGGCACGCGCTTGGCGTAAAAGCGATCTCCGACTTGGCACAGGAAAACACCCTGATTGAAATGGCGCGCGCCGTCCTGGGGAACGAGGCCATACCATTTCGCGCGACGCTATTCGACAAATCCCCTGATTCGAATTGGCTGGTCGTGTGGCATCAGGACACTGCATTGCCATTTCGCAAGCGGTTGGACAAAGCCGGATGGGGCCCGTGGTCGATAAAAGACGGAGTTAATTATGCCCATGCACCGGCGCGCGCACTCGAAAACGTACTCGCGCTTCGCGTGCATCTCGATGACTCAACTCTTGAAAACGGCCCGTTACGCGTTTTGCCGGGAACGCATCGGTCGGGAGTACTCACCGACGATCAAATTGAGATGGCAGTTATGAAGGCGTCGCCCGTTGATTGTCTCGTCAGGAAAGGTGGTGTGCTCGCGATGCGGCCGTTGATTGTTCACGCGTCTTCAAAGTCGAGCGGGGAACTGCCCAGACGAGTTCTGCACATTGAGTATGCATCTTCCCGTCATATCGAGAACGATATGGAACTTGCGATTGCCTAGGCGACTGCGGAACAAGTCGGTGTTGACCTTGATTTTGGGTGGCGCAGCGGTTCACCGCTGCAGTAACTGCTTTGCTTTGAACTTGGCTTCAGCCACTGAGGGCGGGCCCTTCGCCACGAAAAGACTCTTCCCGCAGCCTGCGAGCGACTGAACCGCACCCGGGAATTGCCGGGCCGATGGCTCATCGCGCGGTTGCCAGTTCCTCTTTCTCAGTTGGTTCGTACTCCACAATGTACCCCGCCACCGCGCTGGCCGCGACTGTCAGCGGCGAAGCCAGGTACATCTGCCCCGGCCCGCTGCGGCCAGGAAAGTTCCGATTCTGCGCGCTGATTACGATCTGGTCGGGCCGCGTGGAGACTCCGGGACCCGCGTTGATGCAGGCACCGCAACTCGGCTCAATCACGTGTGCGCCGGACTTCTCGAAAATTTCGAGATAGCCTTTGCGTTTGCAGTACTCGCGGGTCTCCTGCGAGCCGAATTGGATCCAGAAATTCACGTTCGATGCGACACGTTTACCCTGCCTGAGAGCATCTGCCAGGACCGCGGCGTACATGTCCATGTCTTCATTCTTGCCGGCGGTGCAGGTTCCGCCGTAGGCAATCTCCACTGGCACGGGCGTATTCAGGTCGCGGACGTATTTTCCGTTGCCGGGGTCTCCCGGAGTGGCGACCATGGGTGTGATTTCGGAGGCGTCGAGTTCGATGACCTGCGCGTATTCGGCATCGGGATCGCTCTGCAATCCGGCGATCATCTTTTCGGTTTCGGCGCGTTGCATTCCGCGTCGCTCCATCAAGAACTCGACTACTTTTTCGTCGGGCGCAACGATCCCGGTGAAGCCTCCGATTTCGGCGGCCATATTCGTCATGGTGGCACGCTCGTCGACGGAAAGCGCTTCTACCGCTTCTCCGGCATATTCCATCACTTTGGCCAACGCCTTGCCGGTGCGGACGTAGTCGAGCGACAGAATTTTCAGGATGAAATCTTTTGCGGTTACGTTGGGATGCTTCTTGCCGCGGATCACAATCTTCACTGACTCCGGCACTTTCACGCGGACGTCTTTGGTGATCCACGAATTGAACACGTCAGTGGTGCCGATGCCGAACGCGATGCATCCGATGGCGCCTACGTGCGGCGTGTGGGAGTCGGAGCCTACATTGACTTGCCCGGGGAGCGCGTAGGTTTCGAGCATCACGGAATGGCAAATGCCTTCGGAACCTTTGCGGTCGGTGAGTTCTCCGTGCAGCTTGATTCCCTGCTGCTTCGCGAAGTCGGCTTGCTTGAACTTGAGTTGCGTGGCCAGGTCCAGGAGGCCAATTTTCTTTTTTTCTTCTGAGATCACTTCGTCGAGGAAGGTAAGGTGGTCGCGAAAGAACCGGATACTGGCCGCGTCGTTCACGGGGACATCCTTGCCGACATTCTGCTCGTAGAAGATCGCCGCCATCGGCGTAACATACTCGTGGCTGAAACGCAGGTCCACCCGCGTAAAACCGGTGTCGCCAGGCTTCACCGCATCGACTCCGACTGTCCCATTGGCAGTGAGGATATGCCGAGCAAAGATCCTCTCCGCCAGAGTCATCGGCCTTGTGGCGCCGGCTTTCCCGCCCGCGTGCCCGATGGCAGGCAAGAAAACTTTCTTCTGCAGCCGCGCGACGTTGAACGGAAACAATCCTCCATATTCAATAACCTGACGAGTAATCTCATCCTCACCCACCATAAATTCGCTCAACGGGATCTCTTCATCTGACCGAATGCGGTCAATGAGAGAAAAATTTGTCGACGTCAGCAGGCCGAGGTTCTGGCAGTTCTGCTTGTAAATGCGTTCGATGTTTTCGGCGATCGCGACCTGAATGCCCGCACACATCTCCGCGTAGGGCGACTGCTCGCGGCTCGAGCCCTTTCCGCGGCGCTTGCCGCTCACGGAGCAAACGAAGCCACCGTTCTTCACGTCCGAGCGGTCGATTGGGATTACCGTTCCGCATTTCAGGCCCAGGTACGGAATCTCGCCCAGCGTCTGATCGAAGTAGAAACAGTAATGCGCGGGCGTGATCTCATCGGTGGAGATGTCGTCGCGCAGCTTGGGATTGTTGGCCGGATTCTTTGTGTCCCACGGCAGGTCCCATCCGGAGAGTTGCTTTTTGATGAGGTCAGGGTCTTCGGTCAGGAAAAGAATACGCCCATGCAGTCGCACTTTGTCGGGCCGCTTTTCGATCTTGCGTTCCAGTAGAGAGCTTGACACTTCGTTTTCCAGGTCAGCGAAATCCTTATCACCATTGTACTGCTTACGGCTTGCGGGTTTTGGCGTACTCGACCGGGCTGGCCAATTCTTCGAGGCCGCGGCCGGCAAAGATTTCCTGAAATTCATGCAGCAGTGCGTCGTGAACCAACCCGTTCGAGGCAAGTGTCTCCCGACTGTCGAGTTGGAAAGGGCCGCCCGAGAAATCTGTAATGCGCGCGCCGGCCTCTTCGGCAATGACGACTCCAGCCGAGGTGTCCCATGGATTGAGATTGAATTCCCAGAAACCGTCAAAGCGTCCAGCCGCTACGTTGCACAGGTCGAGCGCAGCTGAACCGGCGCGACGCACACCATGACTGCGCAGCGTGATCTGGTGATAGAAGTGGATGTTCGGATTTTTGTGGCGCTTGTGACTGGGGAACCCAGTGCCGATAAGGCAGTCGGCCAGCCGCGCAGTTTCCGACACGCGGATCGGCTTGCCATTCAGCGTTGCGCCCTTCCCTGCCGCGGCGGCGAACATTTCATCGCGGGTCGGGTCATAAATCACGCCGGCGGCGCTTTGTCCGCGAAACCGCACGCCGAGTGAAACACAAAATACCGGGAAGCCGTGGGCGAAATTGGTGGTTCCGTCCAACGGATCGATGTACCACTTGTAGTCGCTGCCGGTTTCGATGCGCGCCCCTTCTTCGCCCATCACGTCGTGGGCGGGAAACTGAGACCGCAGACTTTCGAGAATGAGCGCTTCGGATCTGCGGTCAGCCACGGTGACGAGATCTGCGTCGCCCTTGTACTCGATCTTGATCCTGCGGTCAAAGTAGCTCATGAGCAGGGCGCCGGCTTCGCGAGCCATGGCCTGCATGGGGGCAATCAAATCCTGGAAGTTGTTCGATGTCATGTTCTGAGAAGTCTCGAATCGCTCGGTCGCATCACGTGCACCGACTCTCGTCACGCTTGTTGCGGCCAGACGCCAACCGCACCGCGGCGCTACACTTCCATCACTTCTTCTTTCCGTCTTCGGAGATGTACATGATTTCGTGTTTGAAGATGAAAAGGTTGGGGCCATCCTCGCGGGTAAGCCGGACCATATTCTTATCGTAGTATTCGATCCATCCCCGAACCACCTCGCCGTCGGCGAGTTTCAGGCTAACTGCTTTTTGTTTTTCGCCGAGCGCTTTCAGATAAGTCGCTTCTTCGAACGTTTCGTCTGGTGGCGGCGTGCGCTTCTTGCCAAAATTCGGGCTTCCCGACTGGAACGGCATAGGGCCATTTTACACGGGACGGCCATCGAAGAATGGCGGTTCCCGTTTTCGACGAAGATACGGCCAAAGGCACACAGCTCGTGAACGACCAGAGCGGTACAATTTCAGAACAATCGGAACAACGATCGGGACAACGATAGGAATTGCGAGAGGTTTCCCATGACAGAGGAAGAAATCAGACTGGCGGAGTCCAGCGCGAAGACTAAGCACTGGAAGCGCTGGGGACCCTACCTTAGCGAACGTGCCTGGGGCACTGTGCGCGAGGACTACAGCCCGTACGGCACCGCCTGGGAATATTTTCCGCACGATCACGCGCGCTCGCGTACCTACCGCTGGAATGAGGACGGAATCGCCGGCATCTGCGACCGCCGGCAGTTTACCTGTTTTTCAGTCGCCATGTGGAATGGGCGCGATCCGATTCTGAAAGAACGGCTGTTTGGCCTCACCGGCGACGAGGGCAATCATGGCGAAGACGTAAAGGAATACTACTTTTACCTCGACAACACTCCCACACATTCCTACATGAAGTGTCTGTACAAGTATCCGCAGGCGGCGTTTCCTTACGATCGACTGGTTGCCGAAAACAAGAGGCGCGGCAAGAACGAGCCAGAATTTGAACTGCTCGACACGGGCGTGTTTAACGAGAATCGCTATTTCGATGTGTTCGTAGAGTATGCGAAGGCGGACGTCGAAGATATCCTGATCAAGATCACGGTTACGAATCACGGACCTGAAGCAGCCAGCATCCGGCTGCTGCCGACGATCTGGTTCCGCAACTCCTGGAAATGGAAGCTCAGTCGGCTTCGGCCCGAAATGCACATGCAGAAGGTGGCCCCGGATCCGGTCATCCACCTTAATCATCCTCAGGTCGAGAGTCATTGGCTGCACTGCGAGGGCTCTCCTGAGCTGCTGTTCACAGAAAATGAGACAAACGACCAGCGAATTTTCGGCGTTCCTAACCCTACACCTTACGTGAAAGACAGCATCGATAGTTATGTGGTCCACGGTGCGCAGGACGCGGTGAATCCTCACCACACGGGCACGAAAGCGGCTGCGGACTATGCGCTGGCGATTGCTCCAGGGGAGTCATCCGTCGTGCGCCTCCGTCTGGCGCCCACCGACTTGCACGGCCAGAATGCGTTTGACCGCTTCGAAGACATTTTCGCGTTGCGGCAGCGTGAGGCTGTCGAATTTTATTCGACTGTGGTGCCGCAGGATTTATCGCCCGACGCGCAGAACGTTATGCGCCAGGGCCTGGCCGGCATGCTGTGGTCGAAGCAGTTTTATCACTACGTAGTCAAGGACTGGTTGGAAGGGGATCCAACTTGTCCTCCGCCTCCTCCAGAACGCCTGGAGGGACGCAATCATGAGTGGACTCATCTCTACAACGCGGACGTGCTCTCGATGCCCGATAAATGGGAGTATCCGTGGTATGCGGCTTGGGACCTGGCCTTTCATTGCGTGCCTCTGGCGCTGGTCGATTCCGATTTCGCCAAAGATCAACTGGCGCTGCTGTTGCGCGAGTGGTACATGCATCCCAATGGGCAGATTCCCGCTTACGAATGGGCCTTTGGAGACGTGAATCCTCCCGTGCATGCTTGGGCGGCGTGGCGCGTGTACAAGATTGACAAGAAGCGGCACGGTAAGGGCGACGTGGATTTTCTGAAGCGCGTCTTCCATAAATTGCTGCTGAACTTTACGTGGTGGGTGAACCGCAAAGACGCTGACGGAATGAATATTTTCCAGGGCGGATTTCTCGGCCTGGACAACATCGGAGTGTTTGACCGCAGCGCTCCGTTGCCCACTGGCGGATACATCGAGCAGTCCGATGGCACCAGCTGGATGGCCATGTACACGTTAAACCTCATGGCCATCGCGCTCGAACTGGCAACAGTCGATCCGGTTTACGAAGATGTGGCCAGCAAATTCTGGGAACACTTCATCTTCATCGCGCATGCCATGAGCCATCGCGGGCGCGACGGAATCGGGCTCTGGAACGACGACGATGGTTTCTTCTACGACGTGCTGAAACTGCCTAACGGCGTGCAGTTCCCGATGAAGATCCGCTCCATGGTCGGACTGATCCCGCTCTTTGCGGTGGAGACGCTCGAACAGGAAGTGCTGGACAAACTGCCCGGCTTCAAGCGCCGCCTGGAATGGTTTCTTGACAACCGTCCCGATCTCACCGACAACATCGCGTGCATGAGGACGCATGGCCGGGGTGAGCGTCGATTACTGTCGATCGCGAACGAAAAGCAGCTTCGCGCCATCCTGCGTTACATGCTGGACGAGGCGGAGTTCCTTTCGCCTTACGGCGTGCGCGCCTTGTCGCGTTTCCATCGCGAACATCCTTACACGTTGAGCGTTATGGATCGCGAGTATCGCGTGGACTATGAGCCGGGCGAATCGCAGACCGGCTTATTTGGCGGCAACTCGAATTGGCGCGGACCGGTCTGGTTCCCGGTCAATTTTCTTCTGGTCGAATCACTCCAGAAGTTTCATCACTACTTTGGAGATGACTTCAAAGTTGAGTTTCCGACCGGCTCGGGAAAGATGCTGACTTTGTGGGACGTGGCCGGCGAATTGTCGCGCCGCATGACGAATATCTTTCTCAAGGACGACAAGGGCCGCCGTCCGGTCTTCGGCAATATCGAAAAATTCCAGACCGACCCAAACTGGCGTGACTTGGTTCTCTTCCATGAATACTTCAACGGGGATAATGGCGCGGGAGCCGGCGCGAGCCATCAAACGGGATGGACTGGCGTCGTCACGAAGTTGATGCAGCAGAGTGGCGAATCCCATCGATCTCACGAACACGATCCAAATGCTGAGACGGTGTTAGCTGACTGAGGTTCTTGCAATCGAGAGTGGCCTCTCGACCCTAAACCTCAGGCGTCGTTTGCCTCAGGCGTCCTTGCCATAGACCGGAATTGCAGCGCCGTTGGTGTCCGCTCCGGCGTCGCTGGCAAGCCACACGACCAGACTCGCAACGCTCGCGGGTTTCACCCATTTGCTGACGTCGGCATCCCGCATCACTTTGCGGTTGGTGGGCGTGTCCATGGTCCCGGGAAGAATGACGTTGGCGGTGATTCCGGCGTCTTTGTTTTCCGCAGCGACTGTCCTGATCAGCGAGACAAGCGCTGCCTTCGATGCGCTATAGGCTCCAACACCGGGGCCGGGATCGACCGCGGCGCGGCTGCCGATAGCGATGATGCGCCCGTTGCCGGACTCCCGCAGTGCAGGCAGTGCAGCACGCAGAAGATAAAAGGCGCTATTCAGGTTGATGTCAAACATCTGGTGGAATGTGGCGTCGTCAGTTTCGGCGATCGACTGGCCCCCGGCAAAACCGCCGATCGTGTGCGCGAGAACATCGATCTTTCCAAAGCGCGCGATCACCTGGTCGGCCAGAACCATCGCGTTCTCCCGAGTTGAAATCTCCGCGGGCATGGCTGTGAAGTTCGGGTCATCAAACGCCGACTGCTGAATATTGCGCGAAGCGCCGACGACGGTGGCGCCTGAATCGAGGAATGCATGTGTTACATGAACTCCCAAGCCACCGTTGGCGCCGGTTACGAGTACAACCTTGCCTTTCATGACGAGTTGCTCCGATCTTTGTTTGGCTGTCAGATTCCTGCTGCTAACAAAGGTTACGGTAAGCGGCGACAAAAATGAAATCCTGTCGCGCCAAAGCACCGAAGACTCAGCCTGAGCGAGAACTAATGCGGTGGGGTAGACTATCCCCAAGATTTCATGATCGGCCTCTTCTCCATCATGGCGGTGGCCTTCATTTTGGGGATGCGACACGCCACTGACCCGGACCACGTAATCGCCGTCTCGACCATCGTCAGCCGCCAGCCCAAGCTCTCCCGTGCGGCACTGATTGGGGCTTTCTGGGGATTGGGTCACACGTTCACGATCTTCGTCGTTGGCACCGCGATCATTCTTTTCAACCTGACCATTCCCGCGCGGGTTGGCCTCAGCATGGAGTTGTCGGTGGGCCTGATGCTCATCCTGCTAGGCGCTTTGAATGTGGTCAGCTTTTTCCGGGCTGTGCCGACTGCGCCGATGGATAGCGGAGAGAATGCTCATTCGCATCATCACAGCCATGGCGACTACATCCATCGCCATGTGCATACCCACGAACCTGAAGCGCATCCTCACGCTCCCGATCAGACTCCCGTAGCCTTTCTCGACCGCTTGCTGGGGACGTCTGGTTTGTATCAGCACATCCGGCCGCTGGCGATTGGGATCGTGCACGGGCTTGCGGGATCGGCTGCGGTGGCGTTGCTGGTCCTGGCGACGATTCGGAATCCCCGCTGGGCAATCGCCTATCTGCTGGTGTTTGGCGTGGGGACGATTGCCGGCATGATGGTCATCACGATGAGCCTGGCCTCGGCGATCAAAGTTGTAGGCCGGAGTCAGAAAGTCTCGCGCCGGCTAGCGATGGCGTCGGGGTTGCTAAGCCTTGCATTTGGCTGTCTCGTCGTGTATCAGATCGGCTTCGTTAACGGGCTTTTCAGCGGTCACCCGCTTTGGACGCCCCGGTAAGGCGAGGCTGCGCGGAATCCGGAGTGTATGATTAGCCGTCAAGACCGATGGCGTTCTTCAGGTGAAATTTTCTATGAAGTTGCCTTGTTCTAATAATTTCCTCGCTTTGACGCTGCTCGCGTGCGTCGCACTGTTCCCAACCGGATCCCTGGCGGAGAAACCCCATCTCATGAAAAAGGAAGCGTTTGGCACGACCCCGCAGGGGAGCGCGATCTCGATTTATTCGTTCTCCAATGCGCACGGGCTGGAAGTGCGCGCGATCAACTATGGTGGCATCATTGTTTCGCTGCGCGTCCCGGACAAACGCGGCCACCTCGACGACATCGCCTTGGGACTCCCGGATCTCGCGGCGTATCTCGACAACAAGGCTTATCTCGGCGCCATCATTGGGCGCTACGGGAACCGCATTGCCGGAGCGCAGTTCAAGCTCGACGGTGTCACCTACAAACTGGCTGCGAATAACGCCCCGAACACACTGCACGGCGGAAATGTAGGCTTCAACAAGGCAGTCTGGGATGCCGAGCCGTTTGATAACGAACACGGCGTCGGGCTGATCTTCAAGCACACGAGTCCCGATGGAGACGAAGGCTATCCCGGCAACCTCAAAGTAAAGGTTACTTACACGCTGACCGACCAGGACGAACTCATCTTCGATTACGAGGCGACCACCGATAAGGCCACGCCCGTCAATCTCACCCAGCACACCTACTTCAACCTGGCGGGCGAAGGGCACGGCGATATTCTCGCCCACGACCTCATGCTCAATGCCGACCGTTTCACTCCGGTCGACAAGAATTTGATTCCTTTGGGCGAGCTTCGTCCGGTGAAAAATACTCCGTTCGACTTTTCTCAACCGACTGCGATTGGGGCGCGCATCAATGAGAACGACGAGCAGATGCTGTTGGGCAAAGGGTACGATCACAACTTTGTAATCAACCGCAAGGGCTCCGGCGCCGAATTGACGGCCCGCGTGCATGAACCGGAAAGCGGACGCATCATGGAGGTCTACACGACCGAGCCTGGCGTCCAGTTCTATACCGGCAATTTTCTAGATGGAATTGCGGGCAAGAACGGACACATCTACAAGCAGCGGTTTGGATTTTGCCTGGAGACGCAACACTTCCCAGATTCGCCAAATCAACCGGCGTTTCCGTCGACGATTCTCAAGCCCGGAGAAACGTACCGGTCGCGCACGATGTACAAGTTCTCGGTTGAGAAGTAGGCTTAAACAGCCAGAATTACTTGGCGTGCTGGACATCACTCACCTCGCGCAGCCGCGCGGCAGCGCTCTCCGGCGTCAGGTCGCGCTGCGGCCCCGCCAACATTTCATATCCCACCATAAACTTCTGCACCGTTGCCGACCGCAAGAGCGGCGGATAATAGTGCGCGTGAAAATGCCATTCCGGATGCGGTTGCCCATCGGTTGGGCGTTGGTGGAATCCCATCGAATAGGGGAATGGAACTTCGAACAGATTGTCGTAACGAGTGGTGATCTGCCGGAGAATTCCCGCGAGCGAGTCGCGCTCAGCAGATGTCAGTTCGTCGATGGAGGCGAAATGTCGCTTACCGAGTACCAGAGTTTCGAACGGCCAAACGGCCCAGTATGGAACAACCACGGCGAAAGCTTCGCTCTCACATACGACGCGCTCGTCCTGTTCAAGTTCTAGTTTAAGGTAGTCGCATAAGAGGCAGTTTCCACGTTGCTTATGATATGCCACTAGTGAGATCTGCTCTTTAGCCGTCTGGTTCGGGACGGTGGCATTTGCCCATATTTGACCATGCGGGTGAGGGTTACTGGCGCCCATCATCGACCCGCAGTTTTCAAAAATCTGGATGTGCCGGACCCAGGGGACCGCAGACAATTCCTGAAATTGCTCCACCCATGCATCGACCACTACGCGAATCTCAGCCTGCGTCATACGTGAAATCGTCAGGTCATGCCGCGGCGAAAAACACAGGACGCGGCAAATGCCACGCTCCCCACGCGCAACGATCAAGCCAGACTCGTTGACTTCACTCTCGTGAATCTGCGAAATAAGCGGAGGATAATCGTTGTCGAAAACATAGGTGCTTGGATATGCCGGATTCCGCACGCCGCCAGCGCGCGAGTTGCCGGGGCACAGATAGCATCCAGGATCATAAGTTGGGCGCTCGGCGTCTACCCTGCCTTCAACTTTTCCCAGCCAAGGGCGCTCGGTGCGTTGCGGAGACACCAACACCCATTCCCCTGTTAACGGATTCAGCCGCCGGTGTGGGATTTGCTCGAGGTCTTTCTGCTTCATGAAGCCTCCCTGACTAGAGATCAAACTTCCTGTACTCCGGCCGATGCCTGCGTCAGATAAATGTCCGGCCTGTAGCCGGTGGCGGAATGGTACTCCTCGGCGACGGCGCGTCGAAATTCTTCGCTGTGTTTTTTGCCGACAAGGTTAATCGTGCATCCCCCGAACCCGCCTCCGGTCATGCGGGCGCCGTGAACACCGGGCTGTCGGCTGGCGATTTCGACCATGGTATCGAGTTCTGCACAGCTGACTTCGTAGTCGTCACGCAGGCTGCGATGGGATGCGCACATCAGCTTGCTCAGGGAGTCGAGGTCGCCACGCTCCAGCCCCGCAGTCGCCGCCGTCACGCGTTCGTTCTCGGAGACAATATGCCGTGCCCGGCGATAGAGAGTATCCGTCAGCTCAGTGCGGAATTGTTCCAACTGCCGCGTGGTCACATCACGCAGGGCCCGAACATGCGGCATGACGGACGAAAGCCGCTGGACTGCCTGCTCACACTCCGCCCGTCGCACGTTGTATTCGCCCGCTGCGAGTTGATGCTTCACCATGGTATTGCAGACGACCAGGTCGACCGCTTCCGGCAGGGGTATAGTCCGATATTCCAACGAACGGCAATCGAGCATCAGGACCTTTCCGGCGCGGCCGTGGCAGGCGGTGAACTGGTCCATGATGCCGCAGCGGGCACCGACAAATTCATTTTCGGCGCGCTGGCAGGTCAGGGCCAGTTGAACGAGATCGATGGCGTGTCCGGCGAGTTGCAGGAGGGCGTATCCCACCGAGACCTCAATGGCCGCCGAGGAACTCAATCCCGCGCCCAGGGGAACATCGCTTCGAATGTAGAGATTAGCTCCGCGGAGCGCGTATCCCGATCGCTTCAGCATGACCGCCACGCCAATCGGGTAGTCGCTCCAACTTCCGGACGGGCACAAGTCAGCGCGGGCCAAGTCGGCTGTCGCCGATTCGTTGAGATTCTCCGAAAACACACTGAGATTGCTGTTTCCCCGCGGACCAATCGCAACCGAGCAGGCGAAGTCAATCGCGGCCGGCATCACGAAACCGTCGTTGTAGTCGGTGTGTTCGCCGATCAGATTCACGCGACCCGGAGCCCGAAACAGTCGGGCTTCTCCCCCGAATCGCTCCCGGAATTTTTGGCGCAGATCGCTTACATGAAGATTGTCCATAACAACTATCGCGAGCCAATCGGCTGGCCCTGCAATTGGGTGAGCGCCGACAGCACTTCCTCGCTGTGCCGGTTCGGATTCACGCTGGTGAATGATCTCGCGATATTTCCCTCTGGATTCACGATGAACGTGTGGCGCGACGCGAACTTCACCAGGATCAGGTCCGTTAGCGAGCCATAGGTGAGTGAAACTCTGTGGTTGGTATCGGCGAGCAGTTTGAAGTTCAACCCTTCTTTGGTACAGAACTGTTTGTGGGAGTCGGCGCTGTCCAAGCTGACTCCGAGCACGACGGCCTTCTTCTGCAGGTACTGGGCCTGATCTCGCTGGAAATTGTGAGCTTCCACAGTGCAGCCCATGGTGAAGTCGTGAGGATAGAAATACAGGACCACCCACTGGCCCCGGTAGTCCACCAGATTGACGGAAGCGCCCTCCTGCGACGGAAGAGTGAATATGGGAGCCGCAGTACCCACCGCAGGCACCGCCGGGTTCTTCGCGTTCAGGTAAACAACGACCACGACGAAGCCGAACAAAACCGGCAGAACGACTCGTCGCATGAACGGCCATACTCGATTCGACATCAGACTCCTCCCCGGAAATCACACCTTCAAAGGATCTATGAATATAACTGGTCTGTGTCTCGTCGGGTATTGAGCCCGCGCGATTCCCGACAGGAACGCCGGGCGAACGTTAAGTTTCATTCCGGCTTTGGAAAAATAATTGAAACGGTCTGGGGGGTGTCTGCACTATGTAGCCAAGTGGAAGTAATCACCAAAAAATAGGTGGTTCCGCCACAGTTTAGGAGCTCATCCTGGAAACCCCCGGCTGAGATCCATTAGGTGCCGGAGTCGAAGGGGAAGCGGCTCCGGCGCTTTTTTGAAGCTTCTCCAGTTTCGATCGCGATTGTTCTTCGCAGGAGTCAGTACTTCCCGATGCGCCCGGCCCGATCCATCCCGCCCGCCATCCGCACACGCAGCAACCACACGTTCCTCCAAAATCCCGCCAAGTTAACCCTCGTGGAAAACGAGGCCGGGCGGCCTTTGCCGGTGCTACACTGTCTGCCACCAAACGGCGTGCGGGGGAGGATTTTGCAATTCGAAAACTTTGACGAGGCGTACCTCGGGCGTCTGCGGGCCGGCGAACCGCGCACCGAGCAGCACTTTGTCGGGTACTTCACGGCCCTGATCCAGATCAAGTTGCGTTCCCGCCTGCCTTCGCGGGAAACGATCGAGGATGTCCGGCAGGAGACTTTTGCGCGCTTCTTTGTGGCCCTGCGAGCGGGGAAAATCCAGCAGCCCGACCGCCTCGGATCGTTTGTCAACTCGATGTGCAACCGGGTCCTGTGGGAGCAATATCGGATCGGCACGCGCGACACCTATCTCGACGACGACGACAGCGAGAAGCAGAATGAAATCCCCGCCCCCGGCGTAAGTGCCCTGCAAGAGATGGAGACGCAAGAGGTAATCAGGCAGGTCCGCGAAACCCTCGAAGAACTGCCGGAACGCGACCGGCGCCTGTTGCGCGAAGTCTTTCTTGAAGAACGGGATAAAGACGATGTCTGCCGCGATTTTAAGGTCGACCGGGAATATTTGCGGGTTCTTCTCCTCCGGGCCAAGACGAAATTCAAGTCCCGGTACCGCAAGATGAACGGAGATGATCCCCCTAAGTTCGGAAAAGCCCAGGGATTTTGAAACGGAGGGACGCTACAGCGCACTACTGTCTAGAGGGGACGTGACTCACGATGGACCACGCCACGGTGGCTCAACAACATATGACCGAACGATATCTGCTGAATGAGCTTGATCCCAAGGCTCGGGACGAATTCGAGGAGCACTTTTTCGACTGTGCCGAGTGCGCACTCGATGTCCATGCCGCTAACCTCTTCATAGAGAACAGCAAAGTGGTGTTAGCAGAAGGGCTGGTTGAAGTTCCTGCGATCGTCCATCCCCAACCTCAGCCGGGCTGGTTCGGGTGGCTGCGTCCGGCTTTCGCCGCGCCCGCCATGGCTGTGTTGCTAGCGGTTGTGGGTTATCAGAACCTGGTTACCTTGCCTCAGATGAAACTGGCGCTTGCGCCGCAGGTGATGCAATGGGGATCGGTCAATATAGCGACCTATGGCTCGACCGGGACGGAGATTACAACGGCTCCAGGTCAGGGTTTTCTTGTTTTTGCCCGAATTACACCACAAAATGGCTACTCCAAGTACACCGCGGAGTTGTACAATCCGGCTGCCAAGCTTGAGTGGTCGCTCACGATTCCTGCGTCCGCGAGTCAAGGTCAATGGCCCATAGCGGTACCCGGCGCTAATCGTCAACCGGGCAGTTACAAGCTGGTCGTGAAAGGAATCACGCCGGCCGGTGAGAGCGTAGACGTGGGCCAGGCATCATTCGAATTACACATTTCAAGTAACCTTCACTTAGCGGAGCGAACACCATGGCAACCATGACGGAGACTCTTGATATGCCCACAGCGCCAGTCACACCTTCACACGAATACCACGCCGATGCACACGTTCTCAGCGGTCATCTCCAGCGCCCGGTTGAACAAAGGATTGAAGAACATGCTCCCGTATCCTTGAAGGGCCGCCGCAGCGGCCACCTGACGCGGGAAACAGAAGACGTCAGCATCGAAGGCCTCGTCACCTTCGAACGAGGCCATACCCGCGTGTCGGGCGCCAAGAGCCTGAAGCCGGGCCATGGCTGGGTGACTCTCTCGACCTCAATCCTTGAAGGACTGAATGTTTTCGAGATCGTTACGTGCGACCGCATGGTGTCGCAGGTCTCGACCGAACATCCGGACGTCGACGGGCACTTTCCGCATGTAACATTCCTCGGCACGCAATTCGACAACCTTCAGGTCAGCGGGATTCCGCTCAAACTCAAACTCAACTACTCCATCTGCGGGAGGAAGCCGGCGGGCGACACCTCCTATCTTGACGATCTCAGCTTCCTGGAAGCGGTGAAAGCCCAGACTGCGCGAGTCTCAACAACGGGAGTCCTTCCCAAAGATGTGAAGGACTCGTACGATAAGAGGCTCGAACATGTCGAGCGGCTCATCAAAAACAAGGGTAGCCGATGCAGCGATCGACCTGCTGGGGGCGTTGGCGATGGCCCCAGCGTCATATGCTCACTCGTTTCCGACATCGACAAAAGCATCGAGAAGGAGATCGAGGGCGTGAGAGTGTTGGGACACGTCCTCTACATTCCCGACTTTGGCTCCGTCTCGTTGGGCGAAGTGACGGTCGGCGAGCGCTGGTACGATCCGACAGACATCAGGCCGAGCAACTATTTCGAACTGACAGTGATCAAGATGAACCTCGGCTGTGTGGGGACTGGGACTTTGAGCGGCGGCACTTCCTCAAACAATGGCCACCACGTGCCCTAGAGCTTTTGTTGCTTTGGTCCCTGGCATTTGTCTCATGCTGTACGGACCGGACATCGCTAGATGCGTCGTACGAGAACGCTGACGGTGCATTCCGCAGAGGCGAGTTGGAGCAATGTCAGGAGCAAGCTGACCGAGCATATCAGAGATTTCGAACGTCGAACCCGGGTTTGGCTTGGAAATTCAGAATCCTCGAAGCCAGGGCGGCTTTGTGGAGGGGTCTGTATCCGGACGTATTTGAACTTCTGGATTCCCGCCCCGAACCACCGGATGAACTCTCCCTCACGGTCCCCAGACTGACCCTTCTGGCGGTGGCAAATATATATATCCATCAATTCCCCGAAGCGGAAAACCAGATTCAACAAGCAACTACGCTTTGCAAGTCTTCCTCGATTCCGAGCTGCGGAGAGGTACTCCAAACGCAAGCATTCTTCGCAAGTGAGCAGGGACATTCTGTAACAGCTGAACAACTCTACAACTCGAGTTTGTCCTTCGCTCGTTCCCACGGTGACCGATTTCTTGAGTGTATGTCGCTCCTCAATTTAGGAGCCGAGTCGTTGGCACAAGGACATTTCGACGAAGCGATTGAGCGTTCGGAAGCGGCAGCGAAGATCGCTACTCTTCTGGATGCCACAGTAGTTGGGGCCGTCGCGAAGGGTAACATCGGCTGGTCCTACTACAAGCTCGGAGACTTGGACAAAGGCCTGGAGCTCATGCTCGAAGCAGAGGCCTCGTTTGAGAAACTTCACAGTGTCTCTAATCAAGAAAACGAACTTACCAACATTGGCTACGTCTACATGGATCGCGGGAAATTTGACTTGGCTGAGCAGTCGTTTCGAAAAGCTTTGGGGTTGGCTGAAGGAATCAAGGGGAAGGCAGACACTTACAACGCCGAGAGGGTTCTGGCGCGACTTTCGTTGCAGACCGGCGATTTGGCGCAAGCCAGTTTTTACTCCGACGCAGCTCTAGAAATCGCTCGCGAGAGCAAGAACCATCTCGACGAACTCTACCCACTACTAGTCCAGGGACAGATTGCCGCCCGTCGAGGCAATTCGACCGCCGCCCAACAACGTTTTGAGGCGATTGAGAAAGACAAGACTTGTCCAGTCTTTCTCAAGTGGGAGACGCAGCATTCCCTGGCCAGGCTCTATGAAGATGGAATGCGTCTGGATCTCGCCGACCACCAATACCGCGTAGCTCTGGCTACATTTGAGTCAGCCCGCGCCGATGTGCAACACGAAGACTTTCACCTTTCGTTCCTCACCAACGGATGGCGTATCTACGACGACTACATCTACTTTCTGGTTGCGCAGGGCGAGACGAACGACGCTCTCCGCTGGGCCGATCACAGTCGCGCGCGAACTTTGTCAGAAGGACTTGGGTTCCTGAAAAAGGGCGTGGCTGAAGGTCCGCCAGCGCTCAACGCGTCCCAGATCGCCCGGCGGAACCACAGTACAGTTCTCTATTACTGGCTCGGTGAGAAGCAGTCGTTCGTGTGGGCGATCACTCCCCGGCAGACCAAGTTATTCCAATTGCCTCCGGCCGATCAGATTGACGGTGCGGTGCAACGCTATCGCGCCGCCCTCGCGGGCCCACAAGATGTCCTCGCCTACGGCGACAACGATGGACGTTGGCTCTACAGCACTCTCGTCTCCCCCGTCCAGTCTCTGTTGGCCGAGAACGGTTCTGTATTTGTAGTCCCAGACGGCTCGTTGAACAACCTGAACTTCGAGACGTTGCTTGTGTCCAAGCCTAAGCTCCACTACTGGATCGAAGACGCCACCATTTCCAACGCCAGTTCCCTGCTGACACTGGGCTCGTCCTACGAGCCCGGCAAGAAGCAAACGCGCAGCCTCCTTTTGCTGGGCAACAGCGTTCCGTCAGGCCCGAAATTCCCGGCCCTGCCGCACGCGGCTTCGCAAATGGATGCCGTCGCCGGACACTTCCCCTCCCCAGATCGCCAGATATTTTCTCGCGAGAAGGCCACCCCCACCGCCTATCTCGACAGTCATCCGGAACAATTCACTCATATCCATTTCGTTGCACACGGGACGGCCAGCCGCCTCAGCCCGCTCGATTCCGCGATCATCTTGTCGCCCACTGGTACAGATCATGACGCATTCAAGCTCTTCGCGCGCGAGATTATCTCTCACCCGATCAGGGCTGATCTGGTAACGATCTCCGCCTGCAATGGGTCGGGGGATCGGTCTTACAAAGGCGAGGGGCTGGTCGGACTATCGTGGGCTTTCCTGAGGGCGGGCGCTCACAACGTGGTTGCAGCGCTGTGGGAAGTGGAGGATACTTCCGTCGAGAAATTAATGGCTCGCTTTTACGATGAATTGGATCGGGGAGCCAGCCCAAGCGCAGCCCTGCGGACCGCAAAACTATCTCTGCTGCGAAGTGACGGGCTTGCGAATCCGTTCTATTGGGCGCCGTTTCAGTTGTACACGCAGGGAGCCGCGCCGGTAAGAAGGGCCTCGAACGTTGCGTCGGTGAAGACTCTCCCTCTGGCGCAAACTCACAACTAATAAGCGCGCACGGCACGAATGAATCCGTGCCCTTAACTATGAATGTGTGCGCAACCGTGGAAGAGCGGCCCTTCAGGGCCGCGTAACTTAACGTAGATTGATCACGGGCTTTAGCCCCAGTGGTGTCTTGATGGGCGCACGCGATTTTTCCCCAGCCCTGTGCAGGTTGCGGAAAGAGTTCCCTGAGCAACCCACAGGGCTCCTATAGCGGCTTTTCAGCCGCGGGGCAACTCCAGCGCGCTGCAAACCCTTGTCAGCAGACTATTACACTATTCCCCGCGCCAGCAAACCCGCGACGATTCCCAGAGCAACCACTACTCCATAAGTGGCAGCAGCGATCCCCCACGAAATTGTCTTCCCCATCACCGACAACGAGTACACGCTGATGATGCCCAGCGTGCAGAGAATCGCAGCCACATACGGAAGCGGCACGCCGTGACTCATCACGATGAATGCGATGGCGACATCGAAGGCCATCGGCACCGGCAAGAATGCGGAAATCAGTGCGACCGCGACGATGCCCAGCACGCTGACCGGACGGACCAGCGATTGCTGCGGAATAAGTTCGATAGCGGCGGCGCCCAGCAAGGCGGCCAAGATCATAAGAGGGAATGCGACCCGAAAAACATTCCAGAAGCTCTTGGCATACGATCGCGCGGTCGCCGCAAAAGCCTGGCCCCAGGTTTCGGACATCGGGACGTCAATCGCAAAATTGACCAGCGGTTCCGGATCTTGATTGCGCCCTGAGATCGCCGGAACAAACACGAAAATCAGAAACAGGACCGTACCCAGCTTCAGCAAGGCCAACGGCAGCGGGAACAGCGTGAACGTCATGGCGAGTACCACGACGTTGAGAGCCGGAGAGGCAAACATGGCGGCCAGCACGGATTCGCTGCTCATGCCCGAAGCGTAGAATCCGCGCGCGATCGGCGCGATACAATTGCTGCACACGCCGAGAGGCACGCCGGTAAGAGTTCCCAGCAGCGTATTCAGATAACGCGACCTGGTAC
>Ga0210402_10001316_pt1 | contig 25727 bp, 25 predicted proteins | sample IncBWC7MmetaG_FD_161055 | JGI IMG/M metagenome (GOLD analysis project Ga0210402, IMG submission 161055) | Forest soil microbial communities from Barre Woods Harvard Forest LTER site, Petersham, Massachusetts, United States - Inc-BW-C-7-M | ecosystem: Environmental > Terrestrial > Soil >... | reverse complement strand
GCAGCCTTCGTGCGATGGCACGAGCCGGATGAATCGAGAGGTTCACGTCCGGAATCTGTGAGAGGCTCGGGGTGAAATTCCCCGGGCCTACTCGGCAATTGCGACAATGTCGAGCCCACAAGGGCACCGCCGCTGTTCACTCAACTACGGAACAACCTGCATCGGTCGCGTGCGAGTGATGGCTGGCCAAATCGGCACCGAGACGACACACCCCCTCACGGATCCGATCCACAATCAATCTCGAAATTGCGAGTAGAAAATCACCTCTGACACGTGGCACAGAAATACGTCGACCGCCCGTTCTGCACGATCCGCTTCACCGTACCGCCGCACCCAGGCGTGACGCATGGCTCGCCCTCGCGGTCGTAAACGCGGAAATGGTGCTGGAAATAGCCAAGCTCCCCGTCGGTCTGGCGGTGATCGCGCAGCGACGAGCCGCCGGCCTTGATGGCGTCGTTGAGCACTGCCTTGATGGCATCGACCAGCGCGACCGCCTTGGCGGTCGGGGCACCGGTCCGCATCGCGATGGTCGAGGCGCGGCGCTTCGGTGACAGCCGCGCCCGGTGCAGGGCTTCGCATACGTAAATGTTGCCGAGGCCGGCCACCACGGTCTGATCGAGGAGAGCCGCCTTGAGGCTGGTTTTCTTATCCCTGCAGGCGGTGGCCAGCAGGCTGGCGTCGAAGGCGTTGCCGAGCGGCTCGGGGCCTACCTCGCGCATCAGCGGATGGCTTGCCAATTCGTTGCGCGGCACGATCAGCATCAGACCGAACCGGCGCGGATCGTTGAACGTCACGGTGGCGCCGGACGACATGTGGAACACCACGTGATCATGAGCCGCGGCGCCGCGCCGATGATGGAATTCGCCCGGCGTCGCCTTCTTGTCGTCATGGCTCACCCGGAACGAGCCCGACATGCCGAGATGCATCAGCAACACGTCCCCGGAAGCGAGGTCCGCCGTCAGGTATTTGGCGCGGCGGCCGATGCCCGTGACGGTCTGGCCTTCCAGCCGCTTTACGAAGTCGCGCGGCAGTGGCTGGCGTAAATCCGGGCGCCGCGCCTCGACCCGAATGATGCGGGCGCCCTCCATCACGGGAGCAAGCCCGCGCCGCACGGTTTCGACCTCGGGGAGTTCCGGCATGTTTCCTGTTCACCTTGAACCGGGGATTTGATAGCGCCTCGGCGTCTGCCGGGCTATGGTCCCGGCGCACAAAGGATTACCGCCATGACGGCAACGAACGGCGGGCCAGCCCCCCGTCGCAATACCCATTTCGGCTTCCGCACTGTCGGCATCGACCACAAACAGGCGATGGTCGACGAAGTCTTCGACAAGGTCGCGCCGCGCTATGACCTGATGAACGACCTGATGTCCGGCGGCCTCCATCGGGTGTGGAAGGACATCCTGGTGACGGCCGTGAACCCGCCCCGGAACGAGCGGCCTTTCGCCGTGTTGGACGCCGCCGGCGGCACCGGCGATGTGGCGTTCCGGATCGCGGAGGCGGGCGGCGCCGGCACAAGAGTCACGGTTTGCGACATCAACGAGGAAATGCTTGCCGTCGGTCGCGAGCGCGCCGCGCAACGCGGGCTCGAGGGCCGGGTGAGCTTCATGGCGGGCAATGCCGAAAATCTGCCGTTCCCGGATCGGAATTTCGATGCCTGCACCATCGCGTTTGGCATCCGCAACGTACCGCGGATCGACATCGCGCTTGCCGAGTTTTTTCGCGTGTTACGGCCGGGCAGCCGCTTTCTCTGTCTCGAATTTTCCAGTGTCGATGTGCCCGGGCTCGATGCGGTTTACGATTTCTATTCCTTCAATATCATCCCGGCGCTCGGCCGGGCGGTCGCCGGCAACGCCGAAGCATACCGATACCTGGTCGAATCGATCCGGCGCTTTCCGAGACCGAAGGCCTTTGCGGAAATGATCACGGCGGCGGGGTTCCGGCGGGCGGGCTTCCGCGTGCTGACCGGCGGCGTGGTTGCGCTGCATTCCGGATGGCGTCTGTGAGTCGGCACGCTCCGTGATCTCTTCGCTCTCCCACCTGTTTCGGCTTGGCCGCGTCGGCCTTGTGTGCGCCCGCGAGGGCATCTTCGGGCTTATTGATCCGGCGCCGCTACCCCCGCAACTGCGGCTGGTGTGGCGCTTGGGGCGGCTTATTGAGCGGCCTTCCAAGGCCGACGCGAAGCATCGGCTTTCGACGACCGTCACGGCGCTCGGCCCCAGCTATGTAAAGCTTGGCCAGTTTCTCGCGACCCGGCCCGACGTGGTAGGTCCCGCGCTCGCCCGGGAGCTCGAAAGCCTCCAGGACAGCATGCCGCCGTTTTCTCAAGGAGAGGCGGAAAAAACCGTTGCGGCGGCATTGGACAAGAAGCTCTCCGACGTGTTCGTCACGTTCGGTCCGCCGGTTGCGGCCGCTTCCATCGCGCAGGTGCATCGCGCCGAAATCAAAACATCGTCGGGGCGGCGCCCGGTCGCCGTCAAGGTGTTGCGCCCCGGCATCGAGAGGCGTTTCAAGGACGACCTCGAGGCATTCGGGTTCGTGGCCCGCAATGCCGAACTCCTGTCGCCGGAAGCGCGGCGTCTGCGGCTGGTCGAAGTGGTCGAAACCCTCGCCCGTTCGGTTGCGCTTGAGATGGACTTGCGGCTCGAGGCGGCAGCGCTTTCGGAGATGGCGGAGAACACCAAGGATGATCCGGATTTCCGGGTGCCGACGGTGGAATGGGATTATACGGCCCGCGATGTGCTGACGATGGAGTGGATCGACGGCACGCCGTTCAACGACCGCGCGGCGCTGGCCGCAAGGGACTTGGATCTCGCGCGGCTCGGCCGCGCCTTGATCCAGACCTTCCTGCGCCACGCACTTCGCGACGGTTTTTTTCATGCCGACATGCACCCGGGCAATCTGTTCGTCGACTCCAAGGGACGGCTGGTGGCGGTCGACTTCGGCATCATGGGACGGCTGCGCTCGCAAGAGCGGCAATTCCTCGCAGAGATCCTGCTCGGCTTCATAACCCGCGACTATCGACGCACCGCCGAAGTGCATTTCGAGGCCGGCTACGTGCCTGCGCATCATTCGGTTGAAAGCTTCGCCCAGGCGATCCGGGCGATAGGCGAGCCGATCCACAGTCGCACCGCCGAAGATATCTCGATGGCGAAGCTGCTCACGCTCCTGTTCGAGGTGACCGGCCTGTTCGACATGCGCACCCGGCCGGAGCTGCTGCTGCTACAGAAAACCATGGTGGTGGTCGAAGGCGTGGCACGCGGGCTCGATCCTCGGCTTAACATCTGGACCACCGCCGAGCCGGTGGTACGGGATTGGATCGTGCGCAATATCGGTCCTGCCGGGCAGTTGGAAGGGGCCGCCAAAGGGATGGGCGAAGCCGGTCATCTGCTGGCCCGCATCCCCGGATTGTTGCACCGCGCTTTGCGTGTTGCCGAGCAGATCGACCTTGCCGCTCGCGAGGGCGTGACGCTGGCGCCCGAGACCGTCGCCTCCCTGGCGGAGGGCGCGCAGCGGCGCCGGCATTGGGAAACGATCGCGCTGTGGGTGATCGCGGCGCTGCTGGCGTGGGAAGTTTTCGTAAAATGATGTTTAGGGCATCTCCCGTTTAACTTAACATCCAATCCGCTGTCATCGCCCGGCTCGACCCGAAGTCGGGCCTGCCCGACTTCGGCACTTACCAAAATGATCGAAATCGGAAGCATCCGATTTCGATTGGCGACCAAGTAACCACCGACTGGGGATACTGGCTTGCCCGGTCAAGCCGGGCAATGACACCCATAGGGTCAATCTAATCGAAAAATGCTCTAAAGTTTGTGGTAAGCCAAATGCCAACGTGTTTCTGGCAGCTTTGCGGCTCAACAGCCGCTGGAACAGATGAATACCGACGACGAAATCCGCCTGCGTGGCCGACGCATACTCCTCATCATCGGCGGCGGGATCGCAGCCTACAAGTCGCTCGATCTGATCCGCCGCCTGAGGGAGCGCGGGGCAGCCGTGCGTGTGGTGATGACGCGAGCCGGGCAGGAATTCATCACGCCGCTTTCGGCCGGCGCTATTGCGGGCGGGCACGTCTATGCGGATCTCTTCGATTCGCGCACCGAGTTCGACGTCGGGCATATTCGTCTGGCTCGCGACACCGATCTGGTCGTTGTGGCGCCCGCAACCGCCGATCTGATGGCCAAGATGGCAGGCGGCCATGCGGACGACCTCGCCTCGACAGTGCTGCTGGCGACCGACAAACCTGTGCTGATCGCGCCCGCCATGAATCCACACATGTGGAGCAATGCCGCGACCCGGCGCAATCTCGCGCAACTCGTTGCGGACGGTATGGCGGTGGTTGGCCCCAATGCGGGCGAGATGGCGGAGCAGCGCGAAGCGGGGGTCGGCCGCATGGCGGAACCGCTTGAAATCGTCGCCGCGATCGAGCAACGTTTGATCGCGCGACACGGGTTCGATCGACCGCTCTCGGGCCGACGCGTGCTCGTCACGGCCGGGCCGACGCATGAGCCGATCGATCCGGTGCGCTATATCGCCAACAGGTCGTCCGGGAAGCAGGGCTTTGCCATCGCACGCGCCGCAGCCGCGGCGGGCGCCGAGGTGACGCTCGTGACGGGTCCGGTGTCACTCGCCGATCCGCCCGGGGTGGCGGTGATCAAGATTGAAAGCGCACGCGAGATGCTTACCGAAGTGGAACGTGCGCTGCCGGTGGACGTCGCGGTGTTTGCGGCGGCGGTGGCGGACTGGAGGGTCGTCGAGCAGGGTGCTCAGAAGCTAAAGAAGGGCGCAAGCGGTGTGCCGAAGCTAAACCTGATTGAAAACCCCGATATTCTGGCGACGGTGGCGCAACTCAAATCGAAGCGTCCACCCCTCGTCATCGGCTTTGCGGCCGAGACCGAGCACGTGATCGAGAACGCCCGCGACAAGCTTGTTCGAAAGGGCTGCGATTGGATCGTGGCCAACAACGTTTCACCTGCGACCGGCATCATGGGCGGCGACCGCAATAGCGTGCATCTTGTCACGCGTGATGGCGTCGAATCTTGGCCCGATGAGGAAAAGCAGAACGTTGCCGACAAGCTGGTTGCCCGCATTGCGGTTACACTTGCGGCCGCCGCGAAATGACGAAGGTAGAACTGCAGATCTTACGCTTGCCCCATGGCGCCGATCTGCCGTTGCCATCTTATCAGAGCGTCTATGCGGCCGGCCTCGATCTTATGGCTGCGGTTCCGGCTGCAGAGCCGATGACGCTGGCACCCGGCGGACGCGGTCTCGTTCCGTGCGGCCTCGCAATCGCGCTGCCCCGTGGTTTCGAGGGGCAGGTGCGGCCACGGTCCGGCCTCGCGGCCCATCATGGCGTCACGGTGCTAAACGCGCCCGGCACAATCGACGCGGATTATCGCGGAGAAGTCATGGTGATCCTGGTCAACCTAGGGGCGGAATCATTTGCCGTCACCCGCGGAATGCGCATCGCCCAATTGATCATTGCACCGGTAGCCAGCGTCCGCGTCGTTGAAGTGCCGGCGCTCGAGAAAACCGTGCGTGGCGTCGGCGGTTTCGGATCGACTGGTGTGCAATAGGCTTTCCGGTCACTCTCCCCTGATACCGGCGAGCGCGGCCACTTCCTCCCACTTGCGTTGCTCGGCGGCCAGGAACGTGGCGAACTCCTCGACCGTGCCGGGACGGACCGACGAGCCGAGGTTTTCGAGCGTCGCCCGGGTTTCCGCATGTGCAAGCACGGCGTTGATGGCGCCATTGAGCTTGGCCACGATTGCGGGCGGCGTGCCGGCCGGAGCCATGACTCCGGTAAATGTGCCGACGACAAAATCCGGCACCCCTTGCTCAGTGAAAGTCGGAATATCGGGGATCTTTGGATCGCGGGTCGCGCTTGCGATCGCGAGCGGACGAATCTTGCCCTCCCGCGCCAATGGCAGGACACCGGCAACTTCGGTAAAATTCATCTGCACTTGCCCGGACAAAAGGCCCGCGATGACCTCGGGGGCGCCCTTATACGGCACGTGCTGCATGTCGATGCCGGTTTTCAGTTTCAACAATTCGCCGGCCACATGGGTGAGGTTTCCGAATCCGACGGAGCCGTAATTCAGTGCGCCTGGATGGGCTTTGGCGTAGGCGATGAATGCCGGCAAGGTCTTGGCCGGGCCGGCCGGATCCGTCACCATAACTTCATAGCCCTGGATGAGCCTCGCGATCGGCGCGAGTCGCTTGAGCACGTCGAAATCACGCGTGCGGGCGATCGCGGGGAAAACCGCGAGTGTGCTCGTATTTCCAAACAGCAGCGTGTAGCCATCGGGCTCCGCAGACGCGGCAGCCTTGTTGCCGATCATGCCGGAGGCGCCGGGCCGATTCTCGATGATGATCGGGCGACCCAGCACCTCGCCGAGGCGCCTCGAAACGATTCGGCTTACCACGTCGATCGGCCCGCCGGCCGTGTAAGGCACAACCGCCCTGATGACATGGTCCGGATAGATCTGCGCAGCCCCCGGACCCGCAGCCACAATCGAAATCGCGGCCATTGCAGCCGCAATCACCCACTTTGTCATGACAGGCCCCACCTTCGATGACGTGGATACTATAGCACGCAAACGCGTTAAGGCAGCACGCAAACGCTTTACAGCGCCGATACGGGTTCGCCGGGCACGAGTGCCGGTGTCGCCGCCACCGCCGGCGCTTTCGTCAGGACGCGACAGAGGTTCGACAGCGTAGCACGCAAGTCATGGCGGTGCACCACCATGTCGACCATTCCGTGCTCCTTCAGATACTCTGCTTTCTGGAAGCCCTCCGGCAGCTTCTCACGGATGGTCTGTTCGATGACACGGGGCCCGGCGAATCCGATGAGCGCGCCTGGTTCCGCAATATGGATATCGCCCAGCATGGCATAGGAAGCGGTGACGCCGCCGGTGGTCGGATTGGTGAGCACTACGATGTACGGCTTGCGTGCTGCGCGCAGGTTCTGCACCGCGATCGTGGTGCGAGGCATCTGCATGAGCGACAGAATACCCTCCTGCATGCGCGCCCCCCCGGATGCGGCAAACAGGATAAAGGGCGTACTTTTTTGCACGGCCGTTTGCAGCCCTTTGATGATCGCCTCGCCGGCCGCCATGCCGAGAGAGCCGCCCATGAAGTCAAAATCCTGCACGCCGACAACAACCGGAAGGCCATCAAGTTTGCCGAGCCCGAGCCTTATCGCGTCCTTCAGCCCTGTCTTCGCGCGCGCATCCCGCAATCGGTCGGCATAGCGCCGTTCATCCCGAAATTTCAGCGGGTCAGAGGCCACTTCAGGTGTCGCGATATCGATCCAGGTTTCGCCGTCGAATACTGATTTGAGGCGCGCCGTCGCGCTCAGGCGCATGTGATAATTGGAAACCGGGATGACGAATTGGTTTGCCTCGACATCCTTGTAGAAGACGAGTTGTCCGGTATCGGGGCATTTGATCCACAGATTCTCCGGCACGTCGCGTCGGTTAAGGAAACCGCGGATCTTTGGCCGGACGACGTTGGAGATCCAGTTCACGACGCTACTCCGCCGCTTGCCGCCGCGCGCCGCGCACTCCGGCCGCGAGTTCGGCAACAAGCCCGGTCACCGCCGCGACCGTGCCTGGGGTTGCTTTGCCGGCCGCATCGAGGCTTACCCGCACTTTCTCGACCAGGGCCGAACCGACCACGACCGCCTCAGCGCCCCGCGCGATGGCCGCTGCGCTCGCGGCATCCCTGACTCCGAAGCCGACTGCCACCGGATGACCGGTGTGGCGCTTGATCCGCCGGACTGCCTCGGCGACCTGGCCCGCATCTGGGGCTGCAGCGCCGGTGATGCCTGTGATCGAGACGTAATAGACGAATCCGGAGGTGTTGGCGAGCACAGCCGGAAGCCGCCGGTCGTCGGTCGTCGGCGTCGCAAGACGGATGAAATTCAATTCCGCGCGGAGCGCCGGAAGGCAAAGCTCGGTGTCCTCCTCGGGCGGCAAGTCAACCACGATAAGGCCATCGACGCCCGAAGCTTTGGCGTCATCCAGAAAACGCGTGACTCCATAGACGTAAACCGGATTGTAATAGCCCATCAGAACGATAGGCGTTGCGACGTCTCCGGAGCGAAAGTCGCGCACCAGCGCAAGCGTCTTTGCCATGTCCTGGCCCGCATGCAGCGCCCGCAGGCCTGCCGCCTGGATGGCCGGGCCATCCGCCATAGGGTCTGTGAACGGCATGCCGATCTCGATCACGTCGGCGCCGGCTTGAGGCAATGCCTTCAAGAGTGCGGCCGAGGTTGCGGCATCCGGGTCGCCCGCCATGACGAAGGTGACGAGCCCGGCGCGGCCTTCGCGTTTGAGCGCTGCGAAGCGGGCGTCGATGCGGGTCATGCGCGGCGCTGCTGCAAATAGTCGGCAACGGTCGCCAAATCCTTGTCGCCCCGTCCGGACAAATTCACGACCATCAGATGATCCCTGGGCTTCTGCGGCGCAAGTTCCAACGCCCGCGCGAGCGCATGGGCCGGCTCGAGCGCCGGGATGATGCCTTCAAGCTTGCTGCACAGTTGAAACGCCGCCACGGCCTCATCATCGGTGGCCGAGAGGAATTTCACGCGGCCCACGTCATTGAGCCACGCATGCTCAGGACCAATGCCGGGATAATCGAGGCCAGCAGAAATCGAATGCGCCTCCTCGATCTGGCCGTCGTCGTTCATCAGCAAGTAGGTGCGGTTGCCGTGCAGCACACCCGGCCTGCCGCCCGCGATGGAGGCCGCATGCTTGCCGCTCTTGAGGCCGTGCCCGGCTGCCTCGACACCGTAGATCTCGATGGAGCGGTCGTCGAGGAACGGATAGAACAGTCCCATGGCGTTGGAACCGCCGCCGATGCAGGCGATCAAAGAATCCGGCAAACGGCCTTCCGCGGCCTGCATTTGCTCACGCGTTTCGCGGCCGATGATGGATTGGAAATCGCGCACCATCGCGGGATAGGGATGCGGGCCGGCGACAGTGCCGATGCAATAGAAAGTCTCTGTGACATTGGTCACCCAGTCGCGCAGCGCCTCATTCATGGCGTCCTTGAGCGTCCGGGAGCCCGATTCAACGGTGCGCACCTCGGCTCCGAGTATTTGCATCCGCAAGACATTCGGCTTCTGCCGCTCGACGTCCACGGCGCCCATGTAGACGATGCAGGGCAGCCCGAACTTGGCGCACAGTGTTGCGGTGGCAACGCCGTGCATGCCGGCGCCGGTTTCCGCGATGATGCGCGTCTTGCCCATGCGCACCGCCAGCATGATCTGGCCGAGCACGTTGTTCACCTTGTGAGCGCCGGTGTGGTTGAGTTCCTCGCGCTTGAAATAGATTTTGGCGCCGCCGCAGCGTTCTGTCAGGCGCTGCGCGAAATAGAGTGGCGAAGGTCGGCCCACATAGGTCGCAAGATGGCCTTCCATCTCGCTCCGGAACTTTGGATCCGCCTTGGCGTCCCCATACGCGTTCTCCAGATCAAGGATCAGAGGCATCAAGGTCTCGGCCACAAAGCGACCACCGTAGATGCCGAAATGACCGTGCTCGTCCGGACCGGTGCGGTACGAATTGGGCCGTTGCACGTTCATGGCTCGGAGCTCATCGCTGACCTGCCGTCCGCTTGCCGCCTGCTGCCCCACGCGCCTTACGGATGAGACCGCGAATGAGGTCGGGATCCTTTTCGCCCGGCGCGCGCTCGACGCCGGACGAGACATCGACCCCGCCGGCCCCGGTCATTTCGATCGCCTCAGCCACATTGTCGCGATTGAGCCCGCCTGAAAGCATGAACGGCACCCGCGGGTCAAGGTCCTTCAGGAGCCGCCAATCGAACGGTTTGCCAAGGCCGCCCGGGCGTGTGGAGTCGTGCGGCGCCCGTGCGTCGAAAATAAGCCGGTCTGCGACCTCGGCATAGTCCGGTACGCATGCAAGATCATCCCGGGTTTCGACCGCGATCGCTTTCATCACCGGCAACCGGAAACGCGTCTTCACGGCAAGCACCCTCCTTGGTGTTTCCTTGCCGTGGAGCTGAAGCAAATCCGGCGCAAGCGCCGTGACGGCCGCCGCAAGCCATGCATCGTCGGCGTCGACGGACAGCGCCACCTTAACGGCGCGCCCCTTTACTCGCGCGCCCAATTCTCGTGCAGCCGCGAAATCGACGTGGCGCGGAGACGGGGGGTAAAACACGAACCCAACCATATCGGCGCCTGCATGCAGCGACACATCGAGCGCCTCGGGGGCCCGCAGGCCGCAAATTTTTATAATAAGGCTCATGCTCAGACGACCCGACGCTGCTTGCCCTGCTTGAGCCGAACTGCGATGCCGCCGAGAATGACGCCTGCGATAAGAACCGTAAATCCCACAAGATAGAATGGAACCGTCACGGCAAGGTCCGGATCGGACGAGTCGAACGGGTCGAACGACACCGTGACAGATTGTCGGTTGGCGATTGCCAGTGCCACGAGCGCAGCGGCAACCGGGATCAGCACGATCGTTTTCAGAAATCTGCGGATCATCTGCCTTGCGCACCAGACCGTTCGATGTGAGCGGAGGCCAAAAAAGACTCACTGAGATGCCGCTCACTACCTTCGCCACAAACTACCTTCGCCGCAAACACTTGCCGCAATTCCTGGACGCCGGCCGGCAGATCGGAGCGTCAAGTCGGCGGCCGGTTGAGACGCTCGCGCATTTCCTTGCCGGTCTTGAAGAACGGCACCGATTTCTGGTCGACGGCCACGTGCGCGCCGGTTCTCGGGTTGCGGCCGGCGCGGGCTCGGCGGTTCTTGACCGAAAAAGCGCCGAAGCCACGCAATTCAACACGATCGCCCCGGGCCAGGGCCGCTACGATCTCACCCAGAATCGCGTTGACGATATTCTCTACGTCACGCTGATAAAGGTGGGGATTCTGTCCCGCAATGCGTTGGACGAGTTCTGACTTGATCATATGGAATGCCGCTTTTGAATAAGGCGCCTAGTGTGGGGGCTACGCACGACCTCAAACCCCACAATCGACCCTCGACCGCCCCCTCCCTACCCTCCCCCGCTTGCGGGGGAGGGTAGGGAGGGGGTTAATTGCCGGTCGAAGGGTGCCAAAGCATTAACAAGCCGTCAAGATTGAGCTTTTCGGCAGCCTGCCCGGCGCCGGCAAGTTCAAACTCACGCGCCAGCGAGCCAAGACCCACAATGTCGAGAATTCTGGCAACGCCAAGATGAAGGAACGACAGCTGGCTGAAACGGGGATGCAGCCGCCAGTCGTGCACCGGTGTTTTCGGATCGATGTTGTTGGACTTGGCGAGCCAGTCGATCGCCTCCTGCTCGCGGCCGATCTCGTCGGCAAGCTTAAGCGAAATCGCCTGTCGGCCGGTAAACACGCGGCCGTCCGCAACCCGGTCCAGGGCCTCGCCTTCCAGCTTGCGGCGGTCCCTCACGATGTCCTTGAACCACGCATAGGAATCGACCACCAGCGCCTCGATTGCGGCGCGGGCCTCCGGGGCGGTGGGTTCCAGGCCATTTGGAGCGGCTTTGAGCGGCGAAGACTTTATCTCCTCGACCTTGACGCCGACCTTGGTAAGCAGATCGGTGAGATTGGGGTACTGGAACAGCACTCCGATCGAACCAACCAGGGACGAGTTTTGGGCAATGATGTGGTCCGCCGCCATGGCCGCCATGTAGCCCCCTGACGCTGCCATGCCGTCGACAACCACGACGGTCGGTTTCTGCGCCGCCACCCGACGCAGAGCTTGGTGAAGCTCCTCGGACCCGGCCGTGGTGCCTCCGGGACTATCGATGTGCACAATGACGGCGCGGGTGTTGCGCGAGCGCGCGAGATTATCAAGTGCTTCGGTGCGTTCCTGGTCTCCGCGGATGATGCCCTGGATCGACACCCGCGAAATCTGTGGGGTCAATGCCTGGGCTAGCGACGTGCCGGGTCGGCGCGCCAGGACGGCTGCGCCCACCACGCCAATGATCGCAATGAGGACGGCCGCAACTCGCCAGAAGGTCAGCTTGCGCCTCAAGCGGCGGCGATCGACGATATGGTCCGTTTCGAGCGACATGGGACTACTCCGGATTGTTTGTCAGGATGCAAGCGCGGCAGGTCAAGTCAATGGCAGTTCGGACGTTAGGCGCAATTTGTGGCAAAACGGCCCCAGCTACCTCCCGAGGCCGGTAGGTCGACGGGCTGTCATCGCCCGGCTTGACCGGGCGATCTAGTAACCACCGACTGGGAATACTGGATTGCCCGGTCGAGCCGGGCAATGACACCGATGAGGCTCGACAACGCCCTGAACTCACGAATTGCCCTAACGTCAGTCCTTCTTCTCGGTGGCCCGCTTGAGCGCAGTACCGAGAATATCGCCGAGCGTAGCGCCGGAGTCGGAGGAGCCGTACTGGGCGATCGCCTCCTTTTCCTCGGCGACTTCGAGCGCCTTGATCGAGACCGTCACCTTGTGGGCGCGGCGATCGAACTGAGTAACGCGCGCATCGACCTTCTCGCCGACGGCAAAACGTTCGGCGCGCTGCTCGGAACGGTCGCGGGCGAGCTCTGAGCGCTTGATGAAGGCCGTGAGGTCGGTTCCGACCAGCTTCACCTCGAGGCCGGATTCCTTTACCTCGATGATCTCGCACGTCACTACCGCACCCTTCTTGACGTCGCCCGCCTCGGCGAACGGATCGCCTTCGAGCTGCTTCACGCCGAGCGAAATGCGCTCCTTCTCGATGTCGACATCGAGCACCTGGGCACGCACCTTGTCGCCCTTCTTGAAGTCGTCGATGACCTGTTCGCCGGGGCGCTTCCAGTCGAGATCGGACAGATGAACCATCCCATCGACCTCGCCGTCGAGCCCGAGGAACAGACCGAACTCGGTCTTGTTCTTGACTTCGCCTTCGACCACGCTGCCGGGCGGATACTTCTCGACGAACACCTCCCATGGATTGCGCATAGTCTGCTTGAGACCAAGAGAGATGCGCCGTTTGACCGGGTCGACCTCCAGCACCTGGACCTCGACCTCTTGGGAAGTCGAGACGATCTTGCCGGGATGGACGTTCTTCTTGGTCCAGGACATTTCGGACACGTGGATGAGCCCCTCGATGCCGGGCTCAAGCTCCACGAAGGCGCCGTAGTCGGTGATGTTGGTGACGCGGCCGGTGAGACGGGCGCTGATCGGGAACTTGGCCTCGATGCCCTGCCACGGATCGGCCTGGAGCTGCTTCATGCCGAGCGAGATGCGGTGGGTCTCATGGTTGATCTTGACGATCTTGACCTTCACCTGCTGGCCGATGTTGAGCACCTCGGAGGGGTGATTGACCCGTCGCCACGCGATATCGGTGACATGAAGCAAGCCGTCGATGCCACCGAGGTCCACGAACGCCCCGTAGTCGGTGATGTTCTTGACCACCCCGTCGATGACCTGACCCTCTTCGAGGTTCTGTACCAGTTCCTGACGCTGCTCGGCACGCGTCTCTTCCAGCACGGTGCGGCGCGAAACCACGATATTGCCACGGCGCCGATCCATCTTCAGGATCTGAAACGGCTGGGTGACGTTCATCAGCGGCGTGACATCGCGGATCGGCCGGATATCGACCTGGGAGCGCGGCAGAAACGCCACGGCGCCGTCGAGATCGACCGTAAAGCCGCCCTTGACCTGATTGAAGATGACGCCCTGGACCTTTTCGTTGTTCTGAAATGCCTTTTCGAGCTTGCCCCAGCTTTCCTCTCGCCGCGCCTTGTCGCGCGACAGGACCGCCTCGCCAAGCGCGTTCTCGACCCGTTCCAGATACACCTCGACGGTGTCGCCGATCTTGATGTCGTTCTGGCGGCCCGGACCGTTAAATTCACGCAGCGGCACCCGTCCTTCGGTCTTGAGGCCCACGTCGATGACGGCGAGGTCTTTTTCGATTGCCACAACGGTGCCCTTGATGACGGCACCCTCCTGCAAATTGCCGTGAGTAAACGAATCCTCGAGCAACGCAGCAAAATCTTCCCGCGACGGCGCGGCAGCGGTAGCTAAAGCCATACATTCTCCTGTGCGGCGGCACCGACGGTTGGACCAAGGGACGCATCAAACGCTTGTGACCGGAGGTCCCGCAGACCTCCGGCGACTACCGGATTGATCCGGCAGGCCGGTGCGAACCAAGCATTTGCTACGATGCTATTGTTCGGGTTCCGCAACGAAACCTGCGAGCGAGCTGTCCTCCAACGCGGAGGCGATGTTGACCACGCCTCCGGCCCGCTCGGACGGCTTCGACCTTACGGGCGGGCTCCGAACGAGGGAGATATAGCGAAGGGCCGACGGGGCGGCAAGGGGCCGCGTGGTTTGGGCCGCGTGGTTCGCGCCACGTGGTTCGACGGGGCCCGCACGGTTCCCGTACGCATTCCCATTCGGCCTTTCGGGGCCGGTGTTAAACGCGAGGGGAGGACCTCACTTCCCGCTAAGGGCCGACATAGTGACAATCCAACGGCCAATGCCGCGATCTTGGCAATGGGGACCAGCATCATCAGGGCGCCCAGGGTCGCAGCGTGACTGCGGTGGTCGGGCGGAACCGGCCACAAAGCGAAACGAAGACCTTGGTGCCCGCTACTGCACCCAACGCGGCCCCGATCATGAAGGGCACCAGGGTCGACCACATCACGTACCACCACATGATCATGGTGCGGGTCACGCCGGAAGCCAATTGCACCACGGTGTGAACGGGGATGACGGATGCCGGCGGCATCACCACAGCCATAATGGCAAGGAGGATCAGACCGCCCGCTGTCCCGGTGAGTACCCCGATGAAGGCCGTCGCGAAACAGGCCAGGGACGCCCGGACAACCCCCAGAAAAGGAGAGGGCCACCTTCCGGAATTGTGAAAAAATCCATCGCCGTCCTATGATTATAAATGATCGCTCCGCGCTTTCTCCACGATGGCTATGGCTTCCCGTAAGACGCCGTCGATGTCGAGAGCTGACGTGTCGAGAATATGAGCGTCCGCCGCCGGCCTGAGGGGTGCGATCGTACGTTTGGAATCGCGTTCGTCTCGGCGCTTTATGTCGGCCAAGATTGCGCTCTCGTCGGCAGCCTGGCCGTGCCGGCGCATCTCGATTGCACGCCGTTTGGCCCGCACCTCGGGAGAGGCGGTAACGAAAATCTTTACGTCCGCGAAAGGGCAGATGATGGTTCCGATGTCGCGCCCGTCAAGCACGGCGCCGGGCGGGGCGGCGGCAAAATCCTGTTGGAATCGCAACAACGCCGCCCGCACCTCCGGGATGGCCGAAACAACGGAGGCGGCCTCGCCGGCCGCATGGCTTTTCAGCGCGATTTCGTCGAATTCGGCCGGATCGAGAGCTTGCGCGGCTGCGGCGGCCCGCGCTGCGTCGTCCAGGCCATGGCCACCGGCCAGAAGCGCCTGCGCGACCGCCCGGTAGAGCAGCCCGGTATCGAGATGTCGCAGCCCGTAATGGGACGCAAGACGCTTGCCGAGCGTTCCCTTGCCGGAGGCCGCCGGCCCGTCGATGGCGATGATCATCCGAGATCGCCTCCAAGGCCGCGCATCAGGTCGGCGAAGCCAGGAAAGCTCGTCCCGATAAAACCGGCGTCGTCGACCTGGACGGGCTTGTCGGCCGCAAGGCCAAGGACGAGCGCCGCCATAGCTATGCGATGATCCATGTGAGTAGCGACAAGGCCGCCGCCTTGCGCGCGGCCTCGCCCCCGCACCGCGAGATCGTCACCGGAAATCCCGACATCGACTCCGTTGACGCGCAGCATGTCGGCGGTCGCGGCCAGGCGGTCTGATTCCTTGACCCGCAGCTCCTTCAATCCGCGCATCACCGTGGTGCCGTCCGCGAATGCAGCCGCCACGGCGAGGATCGGATATTCGTCGATCATGGCGGGGGCACGGTGCGGCGGCACTTCGACGGCACGCAGGGCGCCATGCCGCACCCGGAAGCCGGCCATAGCCTCGCTGCCGCCGTGCCGGACCTCTTCCGCGACGATGTCCGCGCCCATTTCGTGCAAGGTTGTGATCAATCCGGTGCGCAGCGGATTGGTCATGATGTCGGGCAGGAATATGTCCGAGCCCGGCACCAGCAGTGCCGCCACCATCGGAAATGCGGCCGACGATGGATCGGCCGGCACCGCAACGCTCCTCGGCGCCAGCTCGGGCTGACCGACAAGCGAAATCTTGCGACCGTAGGCGCCCTCGGGCTCGGATTTCACCTCAGCGCCGAAATGCGCCAGCATCAATTCGGTGTGGTCCCGGCTCGCTTCGGTTTCGACGACGGTGGTGGTGCCGGGCGCCGCCAGGCCGGCCAGCAGCACGGCAGACTTGATCTGCGCCGACGGCACCGGCGTGCGATAAAGGATCGGCATCGGATCGCGTGCGCCGTCGAGCGTGATCGGCAGCCGGCCGCCCTCGGCGGCGTTCCTCACGCGAGCCCCCATCAGGCCGAGGGGGTCGAGCACACGGCGCATCGGCCGCCTGCGCAATGACGCATCGCCATCGAAGGTTGCGGTGATCGGGCATCCAGCTACCGCTCCCATGACCAGCCGGCAGCCCGTACCGGAATTGCCGAAATCCAGGGGGCTCGCCGGCTCGGCAAAGCCCGCCACGCCCACGCCGTCAACCCGCCAGACGCCATCGCCGGCCCGCTCGACCAGGGCGCCGAGCGCCCGCATCGCTCGTGCGGTGTTGAGGACATCTTCGCCATCGAGCAGGCCGGAAATTCGCGTGCTTCCCACCGCGAGGGCACCAAGAATCAGGGCGCGGTGAGAAATCGACTTGTCACCGGGCACGCGGGCGCGCCCGGCCAACGGCCGGCCGCGGCGTGCAGTCATCGGGGCGGGAGGCGATGCGTAACTCAAGTGCATATCCAATTTTGACAGTGCCCTACGGCACATTCCGATGAATTTGGCGAGGCTGCTCTTCACCCGTGCCCGCTTGCAGGGAAAGGAGCCGAGAAGCCCACGCGATGTTCATTCGCCGGAATACGCGATAGCATGCGGCAAAAGGCCGGTCACGTGATCGCGCACGGCACCCCAGGCGCTCCACTGGACAAGCGAAACGTCTATTGACAGAGTCCTCGCGAATCGTCATGGGGAGGACCGCTTTTCAACGACCCTTGAGGATCGCGAATCCGTGGCAAAGCCCGATCTCGGTACGAAGCGCCTGTGTGCACATTGCGGCGCAAGATTTTACGACCTGAATCACGCTCCCATCACGTGTCCGAAATGCGGTACGGTGTTCGAAGCGGTAGTCGCTTCGCGCGGCCGCCCGGAGGCCGCACGAGCCGCGGCGCGGGAGGTTGAAGCTGTTGCGCCGGAGACCCGGGAGGCCGAATTCGTGTCCCTGGAAGAGGCCGATGCCGAGGCCCAGGGAAAGAAGAAGCCCGCTGGCACACCAATCGAAGGGGATGACGACGTCGAAATCGATGACGAAAGCCTCGACGATGCCGCCTTCATTGAGGAGACCGAGGAGGAGGATGCCGACGTGACCGAGATCATCGGTAACGATATCGAGAACGAGGAAGAGACTTGAGGTCGCGGCCGATATATGATTTCAGGGCATGCGGCTGACGCGACAAGAACAGGTGCGGGTTCCTGAGACGGTCGGGTTTCCGCAAACGCACGGCGTCCCGGCAACGGGCTCCTAGGGCTGTGCGAATTGGGGCCATAGCTCAGTTGGGAGAGCGCTTGAATGGCATTCAAGAGGTCGTCGGTTCGATTCCGATTGGCTCCACCAATTTTTCAAGGACTTAAACGGTACTCGAAATTTTCTTAGGTACTGAATAGGCACTAATGCGACAAAAAGCCCCTCGCACGTCTGCGAGGGACAGGCTTGGCAAACGCTCATGAGGACCGGATAGCTGCGCTCGGCATACGCAAGATCAATCGCTGACCGCTCGCGTCAGCCGTGAAGCGTTGGTCACTGCCGCGCAATTGACCGTGAAAGTCCCGAAAAAATTGCCTGGGAAATATCCAGTCGCCACTAGGAACATGTTCGTTTTTTGCTCGTCTCACGCGCAGAGCCTTCGATCGCCCTCCCTCCGGCGTCTGTGATTCTCATTCGCACGATCTTGATCGGGCGGTCGCCGGCCTTTTCGACATCAGCCGTCGCCACGGTGCGCCCGGAGAGCACAAGGCTTGGTATCATCTCAGCCGAGAAGCCTTGGGCCGTCAGTTCCGCATTGGTAGCACCACTCAAGCCGGCGTCGCTCAGTAGCCCGAGCACACGGCGTCAATGGGGGCTAAGGGGCATCTCCGGATTCCCGCAAGCGTCGCTCGGCACCCTAACAAGTCGTTCAAGGCTACGCTAATTGAACACGATCTGGCGCCAGCCGTATGTGCAAATTTGCTCACAATTGAAATACTATAAAGCCCACCGCTAAGGCGGTTCACAGTGGCGGCACGCGACCATCGTTTTGGCTCGCTTGGTCAAGGGCCGCAGCGAGGTGACCGATGCGTGCGGGCGACGTGAGGAGGCCTATGCAATCAAGGTCGTTCATTTGGATAGGAGTCTTCGTCGGCTCGACGATCGGGAGCCTGATTCCCGGGCTTTGGGGCGATGGTGTATTCTCCTACACGTCAGTATTGCTGAGTGGGGCTGGCGCTTTAGTGGGGCTGTGGATCGGATTTAAGATGTCGACCTAATGCGTGGTGGGGCCGTGTTTGTTGGTTCATCGATGGCCGTTGAACGGTCCCGTCGCAGCGAGATGCGTCAGCGCGACCGCATCAGGGCGCCCCGGCCTCGCCCATTGGCATCGCGCCGGGGTCCTCCAGGATCGCCAGTCCGGGGCTTCGTCATGCGCTGTTTTCCCAGCGTACAGCCGGAGGCAGCGTGTGCAATCCCGCAATCTTTGGCATCAGCCCGGAGCCCGGACACCACGAACGCCGGAGTCCCAGCAGCAGGCTTCCAATTGACGCGGGCGACGGTCCAGCGTTCTGATATCGATCGCGCCGGGTCGCTAAAGCTCCTCACTCGCCCACAGCGCTAGCGCCGCGAGAATGTACGCCCCGCAGATCGCGCCGAGGGTGATGTTTAATGCGTAGTGGCTCATGAATTAGTTAACCCCGCGCTGGCGCACGCGGTTCCAATTGTCGTCAGCCGTGCATGGGCACATCGTCCGCCCGCGCGCTTCCTTCGGAAGTCGCGAGAAAAATGGCTCGTGAAAACTACCGCGATTGCTTGCGCGGTCCGATGCGTCACGCTTTTCAGGGAAGGCCTTGTCGCCCCTTAGTCGCCTGTGCGTTCGCCGCTTCTTCCCAGTCTGATTTTCAGAAACATGGTCGGCAGGGGCTGTTTGATCTGCGCCCGAGCCCAATGGCCGCGGTCACTCTGACGGTTGCTTTGCCGGATCTCGAAGCGCAAGCGCCTGGCGATGATTATCGCCAGCCTCGGTCAGAGCAGTTCGAACGCGCCTACCAACCTTGAGATACGGCGGTAGGCGTCACCAAAGGCGGTCGGAACAGCAAGATTCACCGGATTGTCGATGAGGAGTGCCCATCAGTAGCCTCTCCGGCGTTCTTTTTTCGCGGCTTTTCGGGCCGCATATCGAAGATCCCGGGCAGCTTTTTGCTCGGCCTCCAATAATGCCTGACGTTCAGCCTTTTCGGCATCCAGGAGAGACTGGGCTCTCTCTGCTTCCTGAAGAGCCAGCAGATCAAGTTCAGCAGTACGGCGGGCTTGTTCGGCCATTGCCGCTTCACGGACCTTGTTGGCGGCTTCCCGCTCGGCATTGCGGACCAAGCGAGCTTCGTTCACTGCCGCTCGCGCAGCAGCACGCTCAGCGACATCGGGAGCATTGGCCGCTCCCTGAAATTTTTCCAACATCGCCTTCTTTGCCGCAGCGGCGCTACTCCGCCGCTGGTGAATATCGGGGTCTTTGTAACCGCTCATTTTAACTCCATTGTGCTGGGTCCACGTATATGGCGTTTAGACGGCTTCTTCAACATTTCAACTACGCCCGCTCATAGTTGCGGAGCCCATTCCGAACGCTGTGGCCGCGCTCAATGACTGCGCCCCGGAGGATCGGCGCGTGCACGCCGCGGAAACTCAGCTTTTCGTTCGAGTGCCCTACCGGCGGGAAGCCCTGCCCCGTCATGCGCGTGCACGAACAACTGATGGCTTAGGCGCCAACCCCTCTTCCGCAGGCGCGCCACATGGCATAAGGGCGGGCGCCGCAACTTATTCCAGGACCCATGCGCATATGATCCGTCTCGACAACATCGGCAAGCAGAATGGCCGCCAGATCCTCTTCATCGAGGCTTCCGCGGCGCTCCAAAAGGGGGAGAAGGTCGGCCTCGTCGGTCCGAACGGGGCCGGCAAGACGACGCTCTTCCGGATGATCATGGGTCAAGAGCCCGCCGACGAGGGCCAGGTGGCCGTCGATCGGGGCACTACCGTCGGCTACTTCAGCCAGGACGTGGGCGAGATGGCGGGCCGTAGCGCTGTGTCAGAGGTGATGGATGGCGCCGGCCCGGTGAGCACCGTAGCTACCGAGTTGAAGGAGCTGGAGGCCGCCATGGGAGATCCGGACCGGGCGGATGACATGGCGAGCATCGTCGAACGCTACGGCGAGGTGCAGGGACGCTTCGAGGAACTGGACGGCTACGCCCTGGAGGGCCGGGCCCGCGAAGTCCTCGCAGGCCTCGGCTTCAGCCAGGAGATGATGGACGGCGACGTAGGCGCGCTGTCGGGCGGTTGGAAGATGCGCGTGGCGCTGGCCCGCATCCTGCTCATGCGCCCCGACGCCATGCTCCTGGACGAGCCGAGCAACCACCTGGACTTGGAGAGTCTCATCTGGCTGGAGGAATTCCTCAAGGGTTATGAGGGCGGGCTGCTGATGACCTCGCACGACCGCGAGTTCATGAACCGCATCGTCAGCAAAGTGGTGGAGATCGACGGTGGCGCGCTGACGACGTACTCGGGCAACTACGCGTTCTATGAGCGGCAACGCGCGCAGAACGAGAAACAGCAGCAGGCCCAGTTCGAGCGTCAGCAGGCGATGCTCGCCAAGGAGATCAAGTTCATCGAGCGCTTCAAGGCGCGCGCCTCCCACGCCGCCCAAGTGCAGAGCCGGGTGAAGAAGCTGGACAAAATCGACCGGGTGCAGCCGCCCAAGCGACGCCAGACGGTGTTATTCGAGTTCTTAGCCGCGCCGCGCTCCGGCGAGGACGTGGTGAGCCTGAAGAACGTGCGCAAGGGCTATGGCAACCGGAACATCTACAAGGGGTTGGACTTCCTGGTGCGTCGCAAGGAGCGCTGGTGTGTCATGGGCATCAACGGCGCGGGCAAGTCCACGCTGCTGAAGCTGGTGGCGGGAGCCACGCAGCCGGACGATGGTACGGTGGCCTTGGGTGGCAGCGTGAAGATGGGCTACTTCGCACAGCACGCCATGGATCTGCTGGACGGCGAGTGCACGGTGTTCCAGTCGCTGGAGGACGCGTTCCCCCAGGCGGGGCAGGGCTCGCTGCGCACGCTAGCCGGCTGCTTCGGGTTCTCCGGCGACGACGTGGAGAAGAAATGTCGGATGCTGTCGGGCGGTGAGAAGGCGCGGCTGGTCATGGCGAAGATGCTTTACGACCCGCCGAACTTCCTGGTGTTGGACGAGCCCACAAACCACCTGGACATGGCGACGAAGGAGATGCTCATCACGGCGCTGTCGGAGTACGAGGGCACCATGCTGTTCGTTTCACATGACCGGCATTTCCTCGCCGCACTGTCAAATCGGGTGCTGGAGCTGACGCCTGAGGGTATTCACCAGTACGGCGGCGGCTACACGGAGTACGTGGCGCGCACCGGCTACGAGGCACCCGGCCTGTGTAGCTGATCGCCATGCCGAGAAGGGCAGGGCGCAGCCGGACCTTGACCGATGCGCCGCGGCTTCTTGCCGGGTGTTCCATAGGGCTGCGCGCGATATCGGCGACAAGCGTCGCGATGGTATTGAGCTTCGGATTGACGCGCGCAATCACGGCGAGATGGGAGTCGAGCACCTCGACCGGGCTGACGGCAAGGGTTTTGATCAGGGCGGCAAGCTCCACCGCCGATCGTCTTGTCAACGCTTCGCCGGTCATAGCGGCTTCCGTTATTTCCCGGTCCAGTGCACGAAGCGCCGCTCCACCAGCAGAAACAGCAGATTGAGCCCGTAGCCCAGCGCGCCGGCGGCGAAGATCGCGGCATACATCCTGGGCATCTCGAACAATTGCTGCGCCTCGAATACACTGTGCCCCAGGCCGTCCTGCGAGCCGATAAACATCTCGGCCACCACGATGATGACCAGCGCCAGCGAGACGCCGTTGCGCAAGCCGACGAAGGTCTGCGGCAGCGATTCCAGCAGCATCACGTCGAACAGCACGCGCAGCCGCGAGGCGCCCATCACCTTGGCGGCCAGCAGGCGTGTCTTGCGCGCGTTCATCACGCCGTAGGCGACGTTGAACAGAATCACCAGCATGGCGCCGAAGGCGGCGACCGAAATCTTGGTTTCGTCGCCGACCCCGAACAGCACCAGAAACAGCGGGAACATGGCGGATGCCGGTGTCGAGCGGAAGAAATCGATGACGAATTCGAGCGAGCGGTACGATTTTTCCGACGAGCCGAGCACGATGCCAAGCGGGATGGCGGTCACCGCGGCGATGAAGATTGAGGCGGCGGTGCGGTAGACGGTCTTGACGAAATCGAATCCGAGTGCGCCGCCATTCATGCCGATCCAAAGCGCGCGGAATGTCTCTTTCGGCGAAGGCAGCAGCACCGGATCGACCCATTGCCGCCAACTGGCGACGGACCAGACAAGCAGCAGCCCGGCGACGCCGACCAGCGGCAGCAGAGCTTCAAAGCGGCTTTTCACGTCCGGCGCACCTCGCGTTGGAATATGTCGAGGCAGTGCGCCTTGAGGCGCACGAATTCCGGGTCGGAGAGGGTGGCATCGGCACGCGGTCGCGCCATGCCGACCGGCGTGTAGTCGGCGACGCGTGCCGGGTGGCGTGATAGCAGGAGCACGCGGTCGGCGAGGTAAACTGCCTCCTCGAGATCATGCGACACCATCACCATAGTGGTGCCGCTTTCAATGAAAAGCTTCTGGAGCTGCTCGCGCATGAACAGTGTCATCTCGTAGTCGAGCGCCGAGAACGGCTCGTCGAGAAACAGAATCTCCGGATCCACCACCAGCGCCCGCATGATCGAGACCAACTGCTGTTGGCCGCCGGACATCTGATACGGGTACAAATTGAGATCGAGCTTGATGCCGAGGTGGGCGACCAGCCTTTCGGTGCGCACTTTGCGCGCGGCCGGCTCAACCTTCATCATTTTGAGCGGATAGGCGATGTTGTCGAACGCGCGCATCCAGGGAAACAGCGCTTCGCGGTAATTCTGGAATACGTAGCCGAACTTGATCTCGCTCAGGTGCATGCCGTCGAACAGAATTTCACCGGCATCGACCGGGATCAGCCCGGCGATCATGTTGATCAGCGTGCTCTTGCCGCAGCCGTTCGGACCGAACACCGAAATCAATTGGCCACGCGGTATGTCGAGATCGAAATTATCGTAGATGACGGCTTTGCCGAAACGCTTGCTCAGGCCCCGAATGGTGACATGAGGCCGCGTCGAACCCCCCTCCCTACCCTCCCCCGCTTGCGGGGGAGGGTAGGGAGGGGGTGCCGACGGCACGCTCGTCGCTTGAAGCCGAAAGGCGTGCTGCGCGGCATCCATCGTTCTTTACCCATTGCAAAGCGTCTCAGAACGCCTTGAGGTATTTCTTGACGTCGACCTTCTCCGGCACGACACCGATCGCGGTGCCGAAGTCGGCAAATGTCTGCAGATGACCGAGCTGCTTGGCGTTCATGTCCTTGGTCATGATGTAGCCGAGCATGGGCACGCTATCGACGACATTGTCTGGCGTCAGGGTGTTCTTGGCCAGATGCTTGCGTGCCTCGGCTGGATGCTCGTTGATATAGACGATCGCCTTGGCCCAAGCCGCGGCAAAACGCTTCGCCACATCGGGACGCTTGGTGATGAACTCGGTCGTGAATGCGCAGCCTGCCGCATAGGCGTCGGCATTCGAATCGCCGAGAATATACTTGGCAATGACGCCGTCTTCGACCGTCTTTGCGGCGCCGAGATCGTGCATGATGGTGGCGCTCGGCTCCAGCGTATAGCCGCCGTCGAAGGTGCCGGCTTTCATGGCATTGACGTGCTGGGCCATGTCGAGCTGATCGATGGTGTAATCGCCGTCCTTCAGGCCCTGCCGGGCGAGGATGCCTTTCGCGGTGTTGAGATTCGCCGGTCCCGGCGCCGACATCAGTTTGAGGCCCTTGAAGTCCCTAAGCGTCTTCACCTTGTCAGCGAGGGCCTCGCGCACCACGAACTGTTCCATCTTGTAGGTGGTGTTCTGGCTGTGCATGGCAATGTACATCGCAACGCCCGGCTTCTTAATGTTGGCATTCAGCCCCTCAAGCGTCACCAGCACGGCCGACACTTCGATCTGGTTTGTGATCAAGGCAGCAACGTTCGGCGGCCCGCCCATCAACGTAGTGGTCTCGGGCGCTACGTTGAGTTCCTTGAAGTAGCCGAGATCGATCGCGATGAAATAGGGTAGCGACGACGAGATAGGGAACACGCCGACCTTCACTTTGTCTTGCGCGGCAGCTGGCGGGGCGGACAGGGCTATCGTGGCAAGCGCCCCAACCAGCATCGTGCGGGCCGCGCATCCAAGCGGGGACATGTGATCGCTCCATGGTATACGGGGTAATTTCAGCATGATCTGTTGCGGCCGGCACGATGCCGGGGGTCGTTTAGTTGCAAGCAAAGCTCGTGCCGGAGCCCACCCGTAACTCCACTCCCCCGCACCCACGACGGCCATGACCGCGTGGCGAGCCCTGGTGCAGGGGCATCGACGGATACCAACACGCCGGATCGTGCCGCGCCGGTCGGCTTCGCATTTCGTGAAGCAGTTGACGACGCGGCCGCCGAGGTCTTCCGCACACCGGCGTTCCGGCAGGTAAATCGCGGCATTACGGATGGCCGCGTAAATTCCTGCTCGAGGCGTCCATCACGGTCCTCAACTCCAGCTTGGCGACCACGACAGCAATAGGCCTTAGATTCCCTCGGGCGCCGCGCACAGCTTGAGCATTTCGAGATATCCAGGGCCGCGGCCAGAAACGGCGCGATTGACCCATAGCTGCCCTCAGCAGCTGCCAGCCTCGCTTCGTCGGGACAATCGAGGCGAAACGTTCGCCAAGCTATTGCCCGCAATGGCAGGTCACCCTTTTGCCTCAGAACGGCTGCGTGTTGCTGCCGGTGCCGTTCGGACCCCGCCTTATCGAGCGATCGAGACTGCTGGCAGTCAGTGCTTACTCTCAAGTATGACCACCACTTCCGTCGGCTCGGGTTCGTGGGGAGTCAGACTAGTCAATTGCGCATCGCTCCAGTTGGCAAGGTTTACCACCGTCCCCGCCGGCGCCCCCGCGTGGGTACTCTCGTTCGGCTCTACGACGTTCAATCCGTTGCTGTCGAGGAAGAACGTGTGGTCGCCGAACAGTTCGTTCAATTTTGGAACTAACGGGTGGTCATCGGCGATGACCTGGGCTTCGAACTGGGTCAGAGTTTGTTCGACCTGCGCGGAATTCAGTTTCATGACGCACTCCATTCGCTTGCCTTGTAGAGCATCCCACGTAGTGGTGGTCGAAGCGTAGCCGGCCTCTGCGATCCGACCCGCTCCTGACTGGCATGTCACCGCGCATGATCGCGGCTACGCCAAGTCGGTGCATA
>Ga0210402_10001315_pt1 | contig 25728 bp, 18 predicted proteins | sample IncBWC7MmetaG_FD_161055 | JGI IMG/M metagenome (GOLD analysis project Ga0210402, IMG submission 161055) | Forest soil microbial communities from Barre Woods Harvard Forest LTER site, Petersham, Massachusetts, United States - Inc-BW-C-7-M | ecosystem: Environmental > Terrestrial > Soil >... | reverse complement strand
CGCCGAAGACGACGATTCCGTCCTCCCCGACAACGCCTCTCTCCGCCAAAAGCTTTTCGCCAGCATGCTCTGGAAAGATACTGTCGCCACCTCGCGCCGCTTCATCATCAGCATCCTGCTCCTGATCCCCGCTGTCCTTCTGGGCCTGCACATGGGACTGTTCCCCTACGTCGGAGTCTTCTTCCTCCGCTTTGTACTGTTCTTCGACAAGATCGTCGCGCTCTCCCTGCTACCTATCCTCTTTATCGCGTTCGGCATCGACGAACTCTCGAAAATCATGCTGATCGTGATCGGAGTCACGCCCACCATTATTCTCGACACCTTCAATCTGACCAAAGGTGTCCCGAACGAACAGGTTGTGAAAGCTTTTACCCTCGGCGCCAGCGATTTCGACGTCGCCTACCGCGTGGTCATGCGACAGATCGCTCCCCGCGTGCTCAACAGCATCCGCCTCAACTTGAAGTCGGTGATGCTCTTCCTCTTCGCCGGAGAAATGATCGCGTCCACCGACGGCCTCGCCTACCGCATCGCTCTGCTGCGCCGCCACATGGGCATGGACGTCATCATTCCCTACGTCCTCTGGGTGGCGCTGCTGCTGTTCCTGGTCGATCTCGCCATGCGCCTCGTGAATCGCAAACTTCATCCCTGGTTTCAGGAGGCCTGATCGCAAATGGCTCTGATTGAAATCGAAAATCTATCGGTCGCCTACGGCAAGCCGTCGCGCCCCATCCTCAGCAACATCAGCCTCAGCATTGAGCAGGGAGAATTCGTCTGTCTGCTGGGCCAGACCGGATGCGGCAAGTCCACATTGCTTAAGCTGGTGCTGGGTGCGGAGTCCCCCGCCGGCGGGCGTATCCTCATCGACGGTGTCGAGCACAACCAACCCGATCGCACCCGCGGCTATGTCCCGCAAAAATATTCCCTATTCCCCGATAAAACAGTTCTCGACAACATCACCTTCGGCCCGGAAGTGACGGAATTCAACCTGCTCACCCGCTTCACTCCGCGCTATCTCCGCCGTCGCCGTCAGCTTCGCCACGATGCTCTGCGCTCCATTCATCGCATTGGATTGCACGAGCGCGACGCCCGCAAGTATCCTCACCAGCTCTCTGGAGGCATGCAGCAGCGCGTCGCCATCGCGCAAGCCCTCGCCACCCATCCCCGCATCCTGCTCATGGACGAAGCTTTCAGCGCCCTCGATCCCGGCACGCGCAAAGACATGCAGCGCCTCATCCGCCAACTGTGGCGCGACACCGGCATCACCGTCCTCTTCGTGACGCACAATACACAAGAAGCGCTCTACCTGGGAAACCGCGTGATTGTGTTAGCCAAAGAGGGTCCGGAAGCCGGCGCGCGAGTGGCGATGGATCTGCCCGTCCCCGAACCCTGCCACCAGGACCAGATCCCAAGATTGGTGCACCACCTGGAGCGCGCCTCCGGCAGCGCCCGCGAGCCAGAAGAAGCCGCCCTGGCCACAGCGTAGACACACAGGAACAGAAACAGATCCGGGTGCCCCATTTCTCGCGTTCTTTGCGAGAAGTGGGGCTTTTACGTTGATGGTATGAAGAGAATCCTCACGGTGTTCCGAGCCCCAAAGAGTAAGGGCACGGTTCCCCGTGCCCTTACCACAACCGAACAACAACGCTCAGAACTCGTACCGCAGCGCGAACTGCATGACCCGCGGATCCCCCACCGCCTGGTACTCGCCGAACGTTCCCGGAGCCTGCAAGCTCAGGCTTGGGTTCGAGAAGTTCACGTTGTTGAATACATTGAACGCCTCGGCGCGGAACTGAATCCGTTGCCCTTCCCACGGCAACGGAAACGCCTTCACCAACGACATGTCTGTCAGCATCATTTCCGGCAAACGCAAGACCGCGCGCTGACCGGTGTGTCCCGGCAACTCATCCAGGAAAGATCCCGAGACGGACGTGTTAGCGAACATGCTCGGATATCCGTTCTGATCGGTATGAACTCCTGACGCGACCGGGCGGGTAGCAATGGCCAATGAACTGAGCCAGTAGTTTGCGTTGTAAGCAAGTTCGCCGCCAACCGTTGTGGGCACGCCCGAGTGATACCGGATCAAGCCGCTTACCTGCCACCCCCCTACGATCTGGTTTAGCGCTCCGTGCGCGTCGGAGAGCAATCTTCGTCCTTTGCCAATCGGCAGCGGATAGAGAACGTTGGCGGTGATGTTGTGCCGCATGTCGAAATCCGATGAGCCGCGGAATTCTTTGGTGTTGAAAATATTCTGAAGGGCGGCGCCTTGCTGTCCGGCTCCGGATTCCGCTGCCGACCCGAGATCAATCGAATGCGACCATGTGTAGTTGAAATCGAACGTTAGCCCACTGCTCAATCCGCGCCGCACTGACAAGGTCAGCGCATGAAATGCCGCGGTGCCGGCATTCATCCAGGTTGGCATGGAGCTGCCTTGCAGCGGGAAGAACGTGTAGCAACCATAAGTTGAAATCTGCGCACACCCCACGGGATTCGACGTGCCCAGCCACGTGGTGCTGGGATTACGATCAACCGCATGCAGACAATCCAGATAGCTGCCGCCGTAGTCGTTGTAGACACAGCTGAAATAGTTGGCCGACGCGCTTCCCGGAAAGTCGAGATTTGCCAGCCCTGGCCATATATTCTCGACGAACGGCAGAGTCGGCACCAGACTTGGGTTTGCCGCAACTTGCGCTACAGTCAACCCGGAGTCATGCAGTCCTCGTAGTTTCATCGCATTCTGTTCCCAAGTAATTCCCGACTTCGGATCCTTGAAGTACTCCAGCGGCGTATAGACATCTCCCTCCAGCAGGAGACGATGCGAAAGGCGTCCCGCATATCCGACTTCCACAGTGACCTTCCCCGGCAGTTCGCGCGCGAAACTGGCGTTGAGGACGTAAGAGTAAGGCGGCTTTAAGTTCGGGGCAATCCCCATGAACTCTCCCGCAATCGCCGCGATGTTCGGCGGCGTGACTGGAAAACTCGCCGCCGCTGGCGGCGTCAGCACGGGCGCGGCGCCGTTGTACCGAGGACTGGTGCTGAAGCTATAGGAGTCTGGGAAATTGCCGGAACTGGCGATGCCGATCGAACCATACTGATCGTATTGCGTGACTAGATCGCTTCCGAAGCGGTCGTAGACCATCGACGCTCCAACTCGGAGCGCACCTTGGCTCCCAAACATCTTGCTGACGAGGCCATGACCCTGCGACGGAGCGTACGCAATTCCAATGCGTGGAGCGAAGTTAAGATTCGATGGGCTCCACCAGGTCGGCTTGCCATTGGCCGGTCCGTTCAATGCCCACTGCAGCGTCGCGTTGGGCATGGCGTTCTGCGGTACACCCTGACTCTGCTGCAGATTGCGTTCCGCAAAATACTGTGTCAACGGAACGGTTGGCGCCACTTGCAATCCGTGGGCTTCATAGGGTGGTCGGAAGTTTTCCCAACGCACCCCGAAATTCAACGTCAGCTCGCGAGTGACGCGAAACGTATCTCCCGCGTATAACGAATAGTCGTGCTCGATAAAGGAGCGCACTTGCGGCGTCCCCGCGGAGAGGTAGCTGCCCTGCCGGTTGAAAAGGTCCGTGTGAAAATCGTCGTTGACCAGGCCCAGCACGGCTCCCATGCCGTTTGCCGCTGAAGTCGGATCGTCCAGAGGCAACCCCGTGTACTGGCTGATCGCGTTGTCGATATCGGCGCCAAGACCGATGAGTTCGGTTGCACCGTATCCATAACGGGCGAATGACGTTGCATACGAACTGGTGTTGTTGTGGATGATGCTGATACTTCCACCCGCCGTAAACGTGTGTTTGCTCTTGACCCATGTAATGCCGTCATTAATGTTCGTAGTGGGCAGGACTTGGGCTGAAGGACGCGCATACGGATTCAGCAACGGATCAAGACTTGTCTGGAACAACAGTGGGCCGGTTTGTCCTGTGAACGACTGGCCAAATCGCGTGTAGCCGAAGTTGAGCACGTTGATCACGCTCGGACTCAAAATCGCAGTGTACTGTGCAGCGACTCCCTTGCTGTTATCACGCAACGTCGACGCTGGTGCCTGGCCCGGAAATTGAGCGGGAATTTGATCTTCGGTATTGCGCGCGAACGTGCTGCGCGCACTCACTGTATGTTTCCCGGCCGCATCCAGGTGCAGATCGATCTTTCCCACCAGCGCGTGGTCGCTGCGATGGCTGGGAGCATTGAACCGGTAGCCGCTGAAGTTCAGCCCACCGTCCTCCCCGAAGGAAGGATCGTTGCCACTGGGATATGCCTGCAGGACAGTGAGAATATTTGCGTCGGGTCCCAGGGTGAGCGGGTCCACGTTTTTGATGTCGGTCTGGGTGAGCTTCTGCGCCACGCCGCCGGACTTGAATTGGAACAAGCCCTGGCGGAGCGTGTCGGAAGGAACGGCGCGAACCTGTGATATGCCGCTGGCGTCATCCCGTTGCTCATAGTTAAGGAAATAGAAGACGCGATTGGCGACGATCTTGCCTCCAACCGAGCCCCCAAATTGATTTCGCACCAGCGGTTGACGAGGCACTCCGGCGTGGTTGTTGAACCAGGTGTTGGCGGCAAACCAAGTATTGCGGTTGTACTCATAAAGCGAACCATGAAGGTGATTTGCCCCGCTCTTGGTGACGAGGGCGACTTGCCCGCCGGACGACCGGCCCAGATTCGGACCCTCTCCGGCGACGGTCACGCGAAACTCCTGCACGGAATCCAAGGGAATTGGCAGCACTCCGTTGAAGCCGGCATTCGCATTCACGCCATTGGCGTTGGATCCCTGGTATCCGCCGGTCCCAGTGCCGGTGGCCTGCGGAACCAGGCCTGAGTTCTGATTGTTGTTGACGTCAGCGCCGTCGAGAGTGATGTTGTTCTGATCGCGATGCGCTCCCAGGACCTCCCCATCGGTGGTCACGCCGGGTTGCAAGCTCAACAATTCCACAACATTTCGAGTTTGTAAAGGCAGTTGGCGAACCTGAGTTTCGCTGAAAGGGTTTCCTACGCTGGCATCGGTTGTGTTTACCTGGGAGGCTTCGGATGCGACATTCACGATCTCGCCGGTAGAGCTAAGCGACATCTTCAAATCGAGCGTCGCCGGTGTATTCACCAGCAGCTTGATGTCATTCTTGGCCATGATGGCGAAGCCCGGCTTTTCGGCGACCAACTTGTAGCTTCCCGGCGCAAGTTGCAGAAAGCTATATTCCCCCTGCGTATCGGTAGCACTTTTGCGGACCGCGCCATTTTCTGCGCTCTTAATAGTTACGGCAGCGTCGGCGATGACTGCGCCCGATGGGTCGACAATGGTCCCCCGCAGCGACGCGGTGGCTTGCGAGTTTGCGCGAGTCGCCCCGAAAAGCGCGAGGAACAATACTGCTACAACGGACCTTACTCCGAGCGCCTTATACATGGCGTCCTCCCTGGATTGTCGTAGATGTACAAGCCTCGTGCGGTAAGCACACTTCACCCAGCGCGGTTCGCGAACGTTTTTGTTTGCCGCGATCTAGCGTCTGGCGGCAACCACTTCGCGAGCCGTCCAATCGATCACACTTCAGCTGGGATTACAGAGTTGTGCAGCCTGAATCGATGTCGAGCGATCCTCACTGATCTTCGCGCCAGTGTCAAAGCCAATGTTTAGATGAGGTCGATCAATGTTCTGGATAGCTTTGCGCGCGATGGGCGCAGTTACTGTTGGAAGAGGGTTGAAGAAGTCATCGCACGGAATGCGGCGCAAACCAGCGGTCCGCAGGTGCTAGCTGGAAGTGCCCGCTGCCATCGTCTTTGGAGAGGAGTTGGCGGCCTTCTGTTGCAGTTCGTTGATCTTTGCGGCCAGCGCTTCAGCGGAGAACGGTTTGTGGAGCAGCACTGCACCGCTTCCGATCTGGGCGTTCTGCAGGACCGCGGCCTCGGTGTACCCAGTCATGAAGATTACCGCGAAGTCGTCACGCTTTTCCCGAAGCTTGTCGACAAATTCAGGGCCGCCCATGCGCGGCATCACAACGTCCGCAATCACGACGTCGATTTTCGCGGGATGCTTTTCAGCCACGGCCAGAGCTTCCAGCCCGTTTCCTGCTTCCAGTACGTTGTAGCCAAACTTCTTCAAGGATGCGACGGCAAGCGAACGCAGCGCCGGTTCATCTTCCACCAACAGAACCGTTCCCACTCCTCTGACCGCAGCACCGGCCTTTTGGGGCAAAGCGACCGGAACCGTCTTGTCCAGCGCCGGCAAGTAGACCTTAAACGTCGTGCCGTCGCCCGGCTCACTGTAGACCGAAATGTGCCCGCGGCTCTGCTTGACAATGCCGTAGACAGTGGCCAATCCTAGCCCCGTGCCCTTGCCTTGCTCTTTAGTGGTGAAGAACGGCTCGAAGATCTGCGCCAAGGTTTCCTTGCTCATCCCGGTGCCGTTGTCGGTGACGGCAATCAGCACGTAATCCCCGACGCTCGCCTCGACGTTGGCGGCGACGTACGCTTCATCGAGATGGCAACTCTGGGTCTCGATGACCAGCTTCCCGCCCCCCGGCATCGCGTCCCGGGCATTTACCGCAAGGTTCATTACAACCTGTTCCAGTTGTCCGGGATCGGCCTGGACTCGGCCGATTTGATCTGACAGGCTAGTGATCAGTTCAATATCTTCTCCGATCAGAACGCGCAGCATTTTCACCATGTTCCGCACGGTCTGATTTGGGTCGAGCACCTGCGATTCCAGGATCTGTTTGCGACTGAAGGCCAGCAACTGCCGGGTCAACGCGCTCGCTCGATCGCCCGCGCGTTTGATTTCCTCGATATGAGGGCGCGACTGCGGCGTCGCGGAATCGAGCAGCATATCGCTGTAGCCCTTGATAATCATGACCAGATTGTTGAAGTCATGGGCCACGCCGCCGGCGAGGCGTCCAACGGCCTCGAGCCGCGCCGAGCGCAGCATGCCCTCGCGTGACTTTTTCAGGCTGTCGCGCATTTCGTCAAAGGCGCGACCCAGGTCGGCAACTTCGTCGTTGCCTCGAATCGGAATCTGGAATTCGAAATCCCCCTTTTGCAGTTGCTGCGTTCCCACCACAAGCTGCTCCAACGGTCGCGTGATCTGCCGCGAAAGCAGGAACGCAGTGAGGGCCCCCGCCAACACCGCGACGGCACCAAGAATCATCAGCATTCGATTCAAAGCGTGCAGGAAGTTCGTAGCCTGATCATAGGATTGCAAGCAGTACAGCCGGACGGGGTGGTCTCCGGGCAATTCGGCGAAGCTCGCCAGATAGCGCTCACCTCGAACTTCAAATTCGCGCACCGCATTCGGCTCCGCTGATTTTTCGGACAACGCGGTTTCCAGTTCAGTCCACACATCGGGAGGCAGGGAACTGAGCAGAACGCGCCCCTGTCGCTCGAAGGTGAACGCCGACTTTCCAAAATCTCCACTGTTCAGAAGCGACTCCCGCCGGATTTCACGCCCCAGGGCCATGCGCCCCAGCAGCCGCTCGTCGGCCCCCGCACCCGCGACGATCGTAACCAGGTTCACGTCGTAGAGGTGCCCCCCGATAAACCACCAGTCCTCGTTGCTATCGCCGGTCGAGCCCTGCATCAGCGGCTGCACGACCGCCGCTGTGACTTCGCTGGCTTTCGAGTGCAGAGCCAGAATCTCGCCGCTCGGGTTCTCCAAAATCAGCAGGTCCGCCCGACTGGTTGGCAGAATCGTCTGCGAGCCGTCTTCGACGGTGAGCCGGTCGTTGGTCGACATGAGTGCCTTGAGGCTCGGCTGGTTGGCGATCAGTTCCGCGCTCTGCCGGGATTGTTCTCGGTGGGCGCCCTCGATCTCTGCGTATACCCGGGACTCGGTGCGCAAGGTCGACGCCAAGTCTGTCCGGACCTGCGTTCGCATTCGCGCCTGCACGAGCACCAGCACAGACGCCGTCAGCAGAAATACCACTGCCAGCATCGAGACGAGAAACTTCGTCCGCAGATGTTTGAAAGGCCGGGTTAACACACTGAACAAAAGACTACGGCAGCCCTCCTGCCCTCGCCAGACACTCTGGTAACCCGTTCTCCGCAGTTAGAACCGCCCGTAACCTTGTCCACCTTCGCTTCGGTTGGCGACAATCGGACCAGAAGTCCAATGCCATTGTTTCTCAAGGCGGTCAGCGCCCTGTTGTGTCTCGGTGCAGTCTTTGCTCGGGGGCAGGACGCCAACTCTCGCACGCCGGATGCCTCGCCAGGCGCCCCGACGACCGTGACGGAACTCAACGAGCAATTACAACAGACGCGCTCGGATCTGGCTGATTCCAGGCGTCAGATTGAAGAACTGCGGCAGAGTTTAGAAGCACTGCGCAAGCAAGTCGAAGCCGGCCATCCCGCAGTAGGGGCGCAGGATGCAGCCAGTGAGCCCACCGTTGCGGCCGCTGACCAGGATGCAACCTTCCTCGCCGCCAAAGTCGCGGAAATGCATCAGGACAAAGTGGAAAGCGTCAGCAAATATCCAGTGAAGATCTCGGGACTGGTCCTGTTCAACTCCTACTGGAACAAGGGCATCGTCGACATTCAGGATCTTCCGAATCTCGCGCTACCCAATTTTCCCGGCGCGCCGAGTCCCGGCGTAGGCGCAACCCTACGGCAAACGATGCTCGGGGCGGAAGTGCTGGGCCCCAAACTGTTCGGCGCCAAGACTTCAGCCGACGCCGAAATCGACTTCGCCGGCGGCAATCCCACGACATCGTTTGGCGTGGCCACGGGCCTGCTCCGCCTTCGCACCGCCAAGATCAGCCTCGACTGGACGAACACATCACTCGACATCGGGCAAGACGATCTATTCTTCTCGCCGCTGTCTCCCACCTCTTACGCGACCGTTTTCGAACCGGCGATGTCGTGGTCGGGAAATCTCTGGGTGTGGACTCCGGGTGTAGAACTCTCACACCGGATTGCACTGGACGAGTCGTCGTCTTTGGTGCTCCAAGGCGGAGTGCTCGACCCGCTCACGGAAGAGGATCCAGTTTTCCAGGGCCGCGATTCCACTGCTGGCGAGGCTTCGCGTGCGCCGGCTATTGCTGGCCGCATCGCCTTCGATCGCTCGAAGGCGAGCAACTATCCGTTCACCATCGGATTCGGCGGCTACCGTGCGCAGCAGCAATATCAGACGTTTCCCAGCGTCGCCAGTTGGACGCTAAATGCTGACTTCAAGGCCGGGTTTGGCAAACACTTCGAGCTTTCTGGAGAGTGGTATCAAGGCCAGGCCGTCGGCGGACTGGGCGGAGGAATCTGGACCAGCGTCGTATTTCCCGAGCCGGTGGGGCCGCACACCGCCATCCAGCCGCTACGCTCGACCGGTGCCTGGGCTCAGCTGAAGATCACTCCGGCAACGCATTTCGAAATCAACGGCGCCCTTGGCCAGGACGAAAATTACGGAAAGGATCTGCGAGTCTTCCCGTTTTCGTTTACCGGAGCGGGATTCCCGGCAATGCAGAAAAATCGCACGGATATCGTGAACTTCATCTACCGGCCGACTTCGGCCCTGCTCCTGGCCCTCGAATGGAGGCATCTCTTCACTTTTCCCGCGAATTCTGTTGCGCATTCCGCGGATCAACTGAACCTCGCCGCGGGGGTGCATTTCTGATGTCACGATTCCGCAGGCAATCTTTTATTTTCGCGACATGCTTTCTTTGTACGTGGGCAAGCCTGTTCGCGCAGGAGGTGACGTTTCGTGGCCGGGTCGACGTCGTACACCTTTCCAAACATAAGTCCGGTAGCGCCGACGTCGTCGTGTGGCTCACTCCTGCTCGGCCCGCGGAGACCGCTCCTCCGGCGCGCCTCGCGCGCCTGGTCCAGAAAGACAAACGATTCTCGCCGCATGTCGTTGCGATTCGTGTCGGCTCGGAGATCGAGTTCCCCAACCAGGACCCGTTCTTTCACGATGTTTTTTCCATCTATCGCGGGAAGCCCTTTGACTTGGGCCTCTATGAAAGCGGAACGACCCGGAAAGTACGCTTCTCTCAGCCGGGAGTGTCTTTTATTTTTTGCAACATTCACCCTGAGATGAGCGCGGCTGTGGTCGCAGTCCCAACGCCATACTTCGCCGTTACGTCCGCCGACGGAACCTTCCAGATTGGCCACGTGCCGCCCGGCCGTTACAAAGTTGAATTCTGGTATGAGCTGGCTTCTGAATCCGACCTCGCCGCGCTGGCGCACGATGTGGATATCGCCGCCGGCAGCGCGCCCTTCGTTGTCATGCTGCACTCTTCCGACATTTCCGCTCCGCATTTCAACAAGTACGGGCAAGAGTACTCGCCAGAGAAACCCAAGTCCTACTGAACGCGCAAGCCGCCGCTGCCAGAAGGGAACTAGCTTCCTCCAGATTCTGCGCGTTTCCAATACCTCCGTTGTAAACTGAATGTCAGAGCACGTTTGAGAGCCTGGCCCCGTAGCTCAGATGGATAGAGCAGCGGTTTCCTAAACCGAAGGTCGGCAGTTCGACTCTGCCCGGGGCCACCATTCTTTGACCACGAACGTGAACTGCTGAACGACGGTCTGGCGCAGTTCCTCGTCTTGAACGAAATCCTAGTTTCTTCTATCCGCCAGTCCCGACCAGCGTTACTTGCTGCGGGCTGCCGGCGGCGCTGTCGGTGACCGTCAAAGTCGCGCTGCGACTGCCCGTGGTGGTGGGCTTAAACGTCAGGCTAACCGTGCAGCTCTTGGCGGCCGCCAAAGAACTGCCACAAGTAGTGGCGGTTTCAGGAAAGTCCGCGGCTTCGGTTCCGGTCACCGCGATACTCGAGAGAGTCAGCGTAGTGGTGCCCACGTTGGTGATGGTCACTTTCTTGACTGCGCTGGTCACGCCCACTACCACCGTACCGAAGTTCACTCGCGTTGGAGTGAGCTTGGCGGTCGTGCCGGTTCCGCTGAGCGGCACCTGCTGCGGGCTGCCGGCGGCATCGTCGGTGATGCTCACGGCCGCGCTGCGAGCGCCCGTGGCGGTGGGTTTGAATTGCATCCTGATCACGCAACTCTTACCCTTGGCCAGCGAACTAGTGCAGGTCGTGGAGGTTTCGAGGAAATCGCCGCTGTTGGCCCCGCTAATGGCAATCGATGCGATAGTCAGGGTGGCGGTTCCGGTGTTCTTCAGCGTTACCACCTTAACTGCGCTCGTGACCCCGGTGGCCACCGTGCCAAAATTCAGACTGGTCGGCGTCAGCCTAACTACGGGCCCGCCGCTCGAGTTGAAGGTGGCTGTTACCGCTTTCGCCGCGCTCATGGTTAAACCGCAGGTTCCCGTGCCAGTGCAGGCTCCACTCCATCCAGCGAAGGTTGATCCGGAGTCGGCTGCTGCAGTTAAAACAACCGCAGCGCCGCTCGTGAAGTTCGCGCTGCAAGTGCCGGGGCAAGTGATGCCGGTCGGGTTGCTGGTGACCGGGCCCGTACCGGTCCCGGCAAGCGTGACGGTGAGCGGGAACGTGGTGACGGTCGTATTGAAGGTGGCAGTTACCGCTTTCGCCGCACTCATGGTTACGGAGCAGGTTCCGGTGCCGGAGCAGGCTCCGCTCCATCCGGTGAAGGTCGAACTGGAGCCAGCCACAGCGGTCAAGACGACCGTACTGCCGCTCGTGAAGTTCGCGCTGCAGGTGCCGGGACAAGTGATGCCGCTGGGACTGCTGCTGACCGAGCCCGTGCCGGTTCCGGTAAGAGTCACGGTGAGCGGAAACGAACTAGATGACGGAACATCAAGGAAAACCGTATCCAGCGCGAGGTCGGAAAGAACGCAATTCACATCGGCGGAACCGCAAGCCGTCAAGCTGAAGGTCACAGAAGTAATGTTCGGGCCGGTTTGGTCCAGGATGCCGATGTAAGCGGCATCGCCATTCGTGTTGCTGGTCACACTAAACGAACCGAGCAACGTGGAACCATTGAAGGCTTGGATTTTCGCGGTGAACTTCCCGGGTTCATCCGCCTGAACCAGAGCGCCCGCCCCGGAAACGGCACTGGCGAAGGTCAAAGTTACAGGCCCGTTTCCTCCGGCCGCAGCATCGGAAGTCCAGAGTATCCGATCCGCAGCGGCAAAGCCGGTTCCCGACCAACTGCAGGTCGGAGAGGCAGGACAAACAGCGGAGGCTATGCTGTTCGCGCCCGCCAAGCCCACGCTAACGGCGAGTGCATTGACCGAACTCACATTAACACTCGAGGCTAGCACGGTGCCGTCCGCGCCTAGTTGCGACCATAGCAAGGAGTCATTGGAATTCTGGCCAGTCTTGCTGGTCACGCCCGTCGTAGTGTCGCCCCAAGCGGCCGACGCCAAGAACAGTAGAAATGTCAACCCTCGCAGCCGGTAGTGTTGATCAAACATGGAAGCCTCCGTCGGTTCTTGGTTCTCATTCAGACCAAAGCCGCGCCCAGCACAAACGAAAATCGCTCTGAGCAGGGAAGCAGAGCTTCAAGGACACGATGGGGGGCTCGTATTGAATGTGCCGTTGTTCGAATAGGCGCCCCCAGCTCCAATCGAAGGCGACTGACGGTAGAACCAGGAGAAGAACACCAACTCCTGCGGGTCATAGGTATTATTCCCAATCGTGACCGGAGGGAAGAACGTGCCGGTAAGCGGGTCGCCGACCTCCAGGTTGTTCTGGCACCCGCTCACCTGTCCGATATTCCCCCACGCGGGAGTGGGATTCACCGTCGTAGGATCGTCCATCCATTCGCCCACTTCATGAGTCATGATGGAAATGTCACCGCCGTACAGGCCGGAATTATCGAAGTCGGTTACTGAGTACGTCTGCAACACGCCGCCGGGCGTAAATGCGTTGTGGTAGCCGAGAATGCCACAACTCCCGTCAGAAAACGGGTCGCACATCTCGACGCTGTCAAATAGGAAGATAGGCACGTTCGTAGGTCCCACACCCTTGGAGGCCAGCGAGGGCAGAATCGTATTCTGGACGAGCGCATCCCACCAGTTGATGTCGATCTGGCCTTCGTTGCAAATAAAGGGAAAGGCTCCGCCGTCAGCCGCGGGGACAGTGACGCTAATCTTGGTCAGGTTATTCAAGGCCAGGCTGTTGTGATAACTATTGCCGGCCACCGACACGTCGCTCCAGAAATTCGCGCGCTGAAAGCCATCAACGTACTGCGCCGTGCCCACATCCACGCCATTCATGACCCAGTCGCTCGTCTGAAAGATCGGAGAATTCTGCACCACACTGAGGGTGGTGGCGCCGAGGCAGGAGTTCGACACAGTCGGATCCAGCACCGTCCCGTCCGAGAAAGTCAATTTGACGGGGATCAGGTAGCTCTGGACGACGGTGGAGCGATAACCGTGATAGAAAGGGCTGCGGCCGACCATCTGTCCGGAGTAGGAGAGCTTGTCAAAGGGCGAAACCAGGCTGAAGTTCCACAAGGGAATCGTGGCTCCGCTGCTGGCCTGCCGGCGGATTGCTGGAATCAGCGCCTCGCCATTCTTCATATGCATGATCTTGAAGCGCGGTTTGCGTGGCTGAAAGGGATTACTACCCGCACTCTGTCCCCAACCCTGGATCGCGGCCGGACAAATGAAAACGGCGATTAGCAACAGTGGCCGTAAACGGTTCACGGGAACCTCCTTCGACCTTTACCAGCAAGGATTTGGACGATGTCTCCAACCAGGGCGATGGCCCGAAGCGGGTGAAGGCGCCCGAGAGAGGCCTCCCGTTCTCCACCCGAAATTGCTTTCACGACCCCAAGAACGGCGTAGATCGTACACCCGCCCTATATCCGCGTCAATGTGAAACACTTTTCATCATCCCTGGATTTCCTGACGAGGACAAAAAGGCGGTTCGGGATGGTTTAGTGCGAGCCATCGTCTCTGACACTGCTCCCCAAACCGTATACGTACGGAAGATGCCTGGGCTACAGGGCTAAACCGAAGCTTTTCACGCTGCTCGTGGTTGCGCCAGTTCCTATTGCTCCGCGCGGTGACTTTCCACCGACAACTTTCGCAACGACAATCGTTCTCGATGTGCCAGTAGCAAACCCGCCGGAACCACCGCCGCAAAAGTCACCAGCCACAGCAGAATCCCGCAACTGGCAGCCATTTCCGGCGGCACATCGAACACGTTCGATAGGATCGCGATCGTCGCCACCTGCGACCCTCCGCCCACCGCCGGCAACTGCAGCAGAGAGCCCACCATGCTGGCGAAGATCAGAATCAGCAACTGCGAAACCGGAATCTTAAGGGCATCCATTCCATAGGACATCGTCACTTCCTGATACGCCAGCGCAATCATGTACCACATGCCCACGGATACCACCGTTAACGACAGAAAAGACAGCGGCCCGTGAATTGTGTTGAGCCCCATGCCGAATTCACGTACCTTCGCGGCCATCTTATGACCCAGATTGGATGACAGATGTCCGAAGCGCTGCTCCACCCAGCCTGCCGCTCCTTCCACGTTCTTGCTGACTACCGCCGCAGCCACGGCCGTCAGCGTCACGATGGCAATCAGTGCAAAGCTGGCCTCGCGAAAGCTTTTGTAGAATTCCGGATGTGGAATGGAAGGGAGCGCGCTAGGCAGAAAGATCGCCAGCGCCAGCAGAAAGGCAAACGCTCCAAAGTCGAAGATCCGCTCCACCGTCCACACTGCTAGCTGCGACGAGAAGGGAAGACCCGTCCGGCGCGCGATCAGATACGGACGAATAAACTCCCCCGCCCTTCCCAGTAGCGCGAGTCCAGTAAAACCAACCAGCGTCGATGACAGCAGTTCCGCGATCGTCGTTTTGGGGCGAACCGGCTGCAGAAAAATCTTCCACCTGACGGCTCGCACCCCATACGCGAGGTAAATGAGCGCAACCCCATGCAGTACATGGACTTTCTTGATGCGGTGAATCTGGCTCCAGAACGTGGCCCAGTCAAAGGCCCGCCAGTGCCGGTATTGCAGGTAAACCAAAACGGCCAGGATGAGGAACACCACGACGCTGGCCAGAATTCGCTTCTTATCCATGAAAGGGGAAGACTCCGCGCCGCAGCCCTCGCATCGCGAAGCGGGATACGGCAGTTCCAAGGTAAATGACCATGCCTAAGGGGTCAAACGCAGATGTGGCAAGAGCGATGCTGCGCTTTGGATATGGCTACTTGATTGGTCGCGTGGAAACTTACTCGCTAGGTTGTGCGGTGCTGGCCTTAGCCAGACTTGAACTCTGTGCTTTGCCGGCTGGATGTTGAGCTTTCGCGCTGGTGTGTCCGGTGCCAGCCTGCGAAGGTGAAGCGGTGTTTGTCTTCCCCTGCGCCGCCTTCTTCCTGTTGAAGTCCCGTACCACGCGCGCCACATAGGCCCGCGTCTCGTAGTACGGCGGCACGCCTCCAAACTGCTCCACCCGCTGCGGTCCTGCATTGTAGGCGGCCAGGGCCTTCACTAGATCGAAGTTGTAACGCTCCAGCAGTTCCCGCAGATACTTCGTCCCACCCTCCACATTCGCCTGTGGATCGAACGCATTCGGTACGCCCAGCTTCGACGCCGTCCCCGGCATCAACTGCATCAACCCTTGCGCGCCTTTCGGAGACACGGCCCGTACGTTGAACCCGCTCTCCGCCTTGATCACACTGTTAACCAGGTCCGGATCCAGCCGATACCGCCCGCTCGCCGAATGCACCACGTCATCCAGACTCAGTGGGCTAGGCGACTCGATGGGCGCCCCATTTCTCGTGTACTTTGCGAGAAGAGAGGGCTTCGACTCTTCCGGCGCCGCTTCAAAATGTTCGATTTCTGACGTAGGCACATCCACGAAACTCGAGCCATCCAAAGTCACGTACAACCGCGTCGTGTCTCCCACCACTTCCCGCCGCTCATGCCGGATGGAAAATCCATTCCGCAAAACCGCAACCTCTCCGGCAAAGCAGGGAAGTGCAGCCAGCGCCAATAGCACCCAAATGCGACGCCCTAGTTTGAACCAGATCCGCATTCACTAACCACTGGCCACTAATCACTAATTACGGTTTCCACAGCAGCCGCAATCCCGCAATCATCGTTGCCGCGGGTCACGGTCCACCCGCGATTCCGCAACTCCTCGCAGGCATTCCCCATGATAACCGGATACCCCGCAAACTCAAGCATTTCAACGTCATTATGGTTATCACCGACGGCCATGACCTCTTCGCGATGGTACCCGCGATGGGTCGCCCACCGCTCCAGCGCATGACCCTTGGAGCAACCCGCATTCAGAACGTCGATCATCGACAGATCCCGCGCCGGATACTCCGTCCGCAACACCGTAACAGTCCCGTCCATTCCCGCGCCGTCGAGTGCGCGTAGAGCCTGGCCCATCCGGATCATCGTTCCGCAAAACATGGCTTGCACCGGATCGCTCACCAGCGCATCTTCAATGGGCACCACGAACTCGATATACTCCATGTTCTTTTCGAGCCAACGCCGGATGCTGGACCCCAGATCGCCCAGTCCTTCAAGCACAATCGCGCCCTTGGTTTCCTTGTCAAAGGTCAGAACGGTGTGGCCCCGGAATTCTTGCATCGAACCACATAGCCTTCGGCAGGTCTCCGCTGGCATCATGTCTCGATGAAACGTTTCTCCCGCCAGTGATCGCGTGATGGCTCCGTTCGAGCTGATCAGCCACAAATCGAACCCAAGCTGCCTTGCAATCGGCAGGGCAAACGTGTGCCGGCGCCCGGTGACCAGCACAATCTCGATGCCCGCGGCGTGCGCCCGCCGCAGCGCCATCAGATCGCCCTCTGCGACCTGAAATTGGGGATTCAGCAGCGTACCGTCGATGTCGGTGGCCAGCAGACGAATGGAAGGTCGGGAAATCTTCACCACCGTCAATGTTAACATCCACAACAGAGACGCCATGCGGCTTCGAGGCAACACTTGACCCGAATCACACATCAGGCAAAATAGACAATCTTGGACGAGGCTTTGAGATTCAACAATAATGCTAGGTTGGACAATTTGCGGTTTCAATAAACTGACCGCGCCTGCGCTTACAAAGCCGCGTGCCATTGAGGTTCGAATGATGAGGTCCGCATGATTTTGCTCTGCCATCGTTCGCTGGCAGCTCTTGGGTTGATACTTCTCGCCGCCGTCGTAGTTTCCTGCGGCACGAGCGACCCTAACTCGAACCGCATTCTGATCTCGATCGCGGTTACGCCTCCAACCGCCGACGCTCAGAACTTTTCCAACGGACAGGTCGTTTTCACCGCTAACGGCACGTTCAGCCTGCAGCCTTCTCCCGCTCCGGTCCCATCCACGACTCCGTACTCGAGCCAGTTCACCGTCTCCAACAGCGCCACCAACCAGGTGATCGCCACCATCGTGAACAGTGGTTCGGGAACGGCGACCGTGCAATGCGTCTCCGGCATGTCGGGCACGGTTACGGTCGGTGCCACCGCATCCGCCAATAATGGACTCGCCACTACTGTCAGTGGCATTGCCCAGATCACTTGCCCGTAATATTGTGTGATTGAGAACGGCTTCTGAATCGCCGAAGCGGTTCCGCGGACGCGATCTGCAGCTAGCCTGAGGCGGGCAGCCGCGCCAGCAGGGCGCTGGCCTTGCGGAACCACGGCCGCTCCCGCCGCCGAAGATATCCTGGCATCGTCGGCTTCTTATCGAGAATCTTCTGCGACCAAGTGCGGGCCTCGACGATGCGCCCCTGCGATTGCAGAAACAGAGCGTAGTAATAATAAGTTTCCGATATCGTGGAAATCCGAGTCGCCTCGCGAAACATCGCGTTCGCCTTTTCGACCTGCCCGGTCTGCGCGTAGGCCCACGCAAGTAGTCCTTTGGCGCGGTGGAAGTCATAGTCCGGATCGGACGTGACGGCGCGCTCCAGGTCAGGCACGGCAGCGGCGAAGTCGCCTAGCTCCATCTCCGCGACGCCACGCCGGTAGAACGGATCCGGGTGATCCGTCCGAGAGGAAATAGCATTGTCATAGGCCGCCCGAGCCCGCGCAAAATTCCCGTCGTCGAGATACAGCAGCCCCAGCTCTTCGTAGTTTCCCGCGGAAGGATTGTCGAGGACGATGCGCTCCAGTTCCTGAATCCTCCTTCTGCGCGGGAAAACCTGAAACGAACTCCGCAGCAACCCCGCATCCGGAATCACTTCCACCAGAATGTAGACCAGCGCTCCCACCCAGTGAAACAGGATGACCCAGATCCAAAAAAAATTCGGCCGCCGCCGGATGAAGTGGATGATGGCCACAATCCGCAGCATGATCGACCACCACGAAAACGCGAAGAACAGGAATGATCCCATGGCGAAATCGCACTATAGCATGCGCAGCGCGCTGGGGGCCGAAAAGCAGATTCCTCCCGTCTCGCTTTGCTCGCGCGTCGGAATGACAACATGTTGGCTCCGCAGGTTAAAGACTCTTCAGTCAAACCGAACCGGTTGCACACATCGAGTCCATTACGAAAGTAAATTGATGGTGCGCCGCACTGCCCCTAACATTAAAGATATCGTGCTGGGGGCTTTGATTAGCGGAATGCGGACAGTGGCCCTGGCCTGGAGAGGTTCATGCAAGCTCGGCTGCCGAGATTCTGTTGGCTGCTCGTTTTCCTTGGGGTAGTTTCCTGCTGTGGACAAGCGCAGCAAAAACCTGCAATCAAGATTGGAATCTCCCTCGAAAACACCAAGGGCGAGCGCTGGCAGACCGACCTTGACGAATTTCAATTACGCGCTCAACAGCTTGGCGCACAAATCATCACCCGGTCGGCCGACGGCGACGATGACACACAGTTCCAGCAAGTCAAAGATCTGCTGAACACCGGGATCGACGTATTGCTCCTTCTGCCTCACGATACGGCGAAATCGAGCCGCATCGTCGAGGCCGCCCATGCCAAACACGTCCCCGTGATCAGCTATGACCGGCTCATTCCCAACGCCCATGTGGATCTCTACATAGGATTCGATCTGTTTTCAGTGGGCGTGCTGCAGGCGCAATGTTTGACCGAGCACGCGCCGAAAGGGAATTACATTCTCATGGGTGGCTCGCCGCTCGATCCCAACTCCAAGGTGGTTCGGGCCGGTCAAATGAGCGTACTGCAGCCGTTCATCGACCGCGGCGCTGTCAAAATTCTCGCCGACATCTGGGTCCCGGAGTGGAGTCCGACCCAAGCCTACATTCTGGTGACGCAGGCGTTGCACGATCTGAAGGCTCCTCTGACCGCGATCCTGGCCTCGAATGACGCGACCGCCGGCGGCGCAATTCAGGCTCTCGAGGACATCAATCTATCCGGACAAGTCTTGGTTACAGGACAAGACGCCGATCTCGCCGGCGTGGCACGGCTCTACGACGGCACCCAACTCATGACCGTTTACAAGCCGCTGGCCGGCGAAGCCCGCATCGCAACGGAAGCCGCAGTGACGCTGGCCAGGCACGGCAAGGTTGAAGCGAGCACCACGGTCCCGAACGGCGCAGAAACCACGAAAGCGATCCTGCTCAGCCCAATCTCCGTCACCCGCCAAAATGCGAAAGACACGGTGTTCAAAGACGGATTCCAAAAAATCGAAACCGTAAAGCAGTCGCTGCCAAGAGATAAATGGTCCGAACTGGACCGGTAAAAAAGGTTCGGCTCTGACTCCATACCAACCGGACTCCCGGTGCCACATACTTTTTTCGCGTTCTCTGCTGGCAACGGCAGAATGGGAAGCGTGGTTCTACCTGTCAAGCACATCGGGGCTCTTTCTCAAGTGCCACATGAAGGACTTGTTATTCGACACAGACCGCCTTGGCGATGCGGATCATCGCAGCCACGCTGCGTTCCACGTCTTCATCAGTGGTGGCCCAGCAGGAGACGGAGATTCGCATGGCGGTGTGCCCGTGCCAGACGGTGCCTCCGCACCAACAGGTTCCATCCGCCTGGAGTTCGGCAATGACACGGCGAGTTTGCTCAGGGCTGCCGAACGAGACGAGAACTTGATTCAGGACCACGTCGTTCAGAATGGAGAAACCTGCAGCGCGCAGGCGATCGGCAAAGAGTTTCGCCTGGCGGCAATTGCGCTCGATCATTTCGCGCAAGCCGCTTCGCCCCAGTGAACGCATGGCCGCCCAGAGTTCGATTCCGCGGGCGCGGCGTGAGGAATCAGGGGTGTATTGCCAGGGCTCGCGATCGGCGCTCTGCGTCAGATAGGCGGCACTGCCGGCTGAGAGCGCTCGCCGCAACTGCTCGGGCTCGCGCACCACGACCATTCCCGAATCGTAAGGAACGTTGAGCCACTTGTGACAATCGATGGCCCAAGAATCGGCGAGGCCAACGCCCTCGAGCAGCGGCGCGTAGAGTGGCGAGAGCGCGCCCCACAGGCCGAACGCTCCATCCACATGCACCCAGGCGCCAGCGTCGCGGGCACGCGCGCAAATCTCCTTGGCCGGATCGAAAGCGCCGGTGTTGACGTTGCCCGCTTGCATGCAAACGATGGTGTGCTCGTCGAGCACGGGCAGCGCGTCGGCTCGCATGCGTCCCTGGTCGTCTGCCGGAACCGTGATCACGCGGGACCGTCCAAGGCCCAGCATCGAGAGCGCCTTCAACACCGAAACGTGGACTTCTTCGCCGACTACAACGCGAATTACCGGAGCCTCAAACATTCCATCTTCTTCAACATTCCAGCCGACCTGCTGTAACAACGCCGAGCGCGCCGCGGCCAGTCCTGAAAAATTCGCCATGGTAGTGCAGGTGACGAACCCGACTCCGCTGTTCGAAGGCAGGGCCAGCAGATCCAGCGTCCACTCCCGGACGATGTCCTCCGTTTTCGCTGCCACTGGCGACATGACGCGCATGCAGGCATTCTGGTCCCAGGCGCCGGCGAGCCAGTTCGCCGCCAGCGCTGCGGGCAGCGTGCCGCCGATCACAAATCCAAAGTAGCGGCCGCCGGTCGTGGCGACGGTCGCGGGCGACCCAACGTCGTCGAGCAATGCGAGCAGTTCCGCCGGATCGCACGGATTCTCCGGCAGCGCGCCGCCCAGTCTGACCAGTCTTGCAACATCTTCAGTGCCAGGCGCTACCTTTCGAGCATGGATCGCGGCGACGTAGCGAGCGGCCCGGGCTGCCGTATCGGTGAGCAATTCCTTCACGACCAACTCCTTTTTAATTCTCAGGCAGACTCGATTGGTTGTTTGATGAACTCTTCGTAGCGTTTCAACTCGGCAATCGACGACTCCGAGAGCAGCGCGAAGGGAATAGCGCGGCAGCCCGCGGGAAGCTCTGCAGCGGTCAGAAGGTCGCAGACCACAGCCGCTGTCTGCTTCAGGCCGCGCTGCCAGTTGGCCTCGCGGGCATCGCGAAAGACGAGGCTGTCGGGATGGAATCCCGCTGCGTTCAACACCGCGCGCGCCACCTTCAGGAACTCCGGCCACCGCGAGGCCACTCCCACCAGAGCGCCGGATGGCGCAGGCAGGAATCCGGCGAGCGAAGTGGGCACGGAGCGTATCTGCAGAGTGATCAACTCCGAGCCGGGCGGCAGCAACTGGCGAGCCGTCGCCTCGCGGTTTGGCAGCACCACCGGTATGCCGCCTTCCGGCGCCTTCGGACACTCCTCTGGCCCGCAGGACTCGACCGGGAAAGTCACGGCTCGGGCGATCTCCGCCGCCAGGATGCGCCGCAACTCTTCGTCGGGTTCGATCAGCAGAAAGTGGTCGGGAGGCTGCAGTTCGAGCCACTGCCGCAGGCGCAAGCGCAACACTGGCAAGGTCACGCCCAGCTTACGCGCCGAGCGAAAGAGGCGCGCGATCATTTGATCCAGCGCCAGCGAAGGCGTCGATGACAGCTCCGGCTTGCTGGCCCGAACGTAGACGCCGCTGCCGCGGCGGAACTCCACCCAGCGCTCGCGCTCGAGCTGGCGGTATCCGGCGCTGATCGTGTTGGGATGCAGGTGAAAGCGCCGCGCCAGGTCGCGCGTGCTGGGCAGGCGGCGGCCGGGCTCCAGGTCGTCGCTCAAAATGCCGAGCACGACCTGGGTGACCAATTGTTCGCGGATCGAGACCTCGCTCCCGCGTGCAAACCAGAATTGCATGGCGGCAAACATCATATCGCTCGGGCCGCCCGCCGAGAAAGTTGTCAAAACGCGGTCTCGCAGCGATTGCCGCTAATCCGGCTCCGGCAGTATGATGAATCGCATGAGTCTTTCCGAGACGATCTTCTTATTCTTTTTGGCCCTCATCATCTTCGGGCCCAAGAAGTTGCCGGAGATCGCACGCCAGGTTGGGAAGTACATGAACGAGTTCAAGCGCGCCTCCAACGAGTTCAAGGCGCAGATCGAGCAGGAAATCTCGAACCTGGAGGTCGAGCAGCGGCAGACAACTCTTCCGCCCAGCTCGCCTCTGGAAGGCGTCGCGAGCCGCACACTCGACGGCGCACCCAGCGAAGTTGCTGTGAATGAGGCTCCGGCAGGCGAGGTTCCGTCAACACTGGCGGCCTCCGAAGACGAGCCGCTGTTTGCCGCGGGCGCAGGCTCAACTGGCCCGGCCGACACACCGGTGGCCACCCCTTCCGGCGATGCATCCTCCCCAACCTCACAGGAATCGCATGTTTGATTTCGCAGCCGCACGGGGCAGCGGCGACAATGAGAAAGAACCCATGACCACCATGGGTTTCCTTGATCATCTCGAAGAGCTGCGCAAGCGGATCGTGTACTCCATCATTGCCGTGGCGGTTGGCTTTGGCGCCTGCTGGTGGAAGGCCGAATGGCTATACGGCTTCATGCAGAAGCCGATCGTGGATGTGCTTCGGAAGCACGGCCTGCCCGAAAAGCTGGTCTTTCTCAGCCCCACCGAGCCCTTCAACCTTTACTTGAAGATCGCGGCAATGGCGGGGTTATTTCTAACCTCGCCCTTCGTGCTTTACCAGGTCTGGATGTTCATATCACCCGGCCTGTATCGCAACGAAAAACGCTATGTCGTGCCGTTCATGGTTTCGACCATCACGCTCTTCATCTCCGGCGGATACTTCGGCTACAGAATCGTTTATCCGCGCGCACTCGACTTCCTGATCGGTTTCGGCAAACAGTTCACGCCGATGATTACGATCGTGGAATACACGCAGCTGTTTCTCAGCATCGTGCTTGGCATGGGGCTGATTTTCGAGATGCCGATTCTGGTGTTCTTCCTGGCTTTCATGGGCATCATGAGCCCGGGGTTCATGGTGAAGAATTTCCGCTACTCGATTCTGGTAATTTTTGTGATTGCGGCCATCGTTACGCCAACGCCTGACATCGTAAACATGTGCGTGTTCGCCGCGCCTATGATCGTCTTGTACGGGTTGAGCATCGGCGTAGCCTACCTGGTGCATCCCAAGCAGCGCAACGCGCGGAAAGAGAAGCAGGCGCAATGAGCTCAGGCAAATCGAAGTTGGGTGCGATCTTCGGCGCGAAGTTCGGCGCGAAATCGACGACGGGTGGAAGCGCGTGTTCGTGGATCCTGGTGATGGCCCTTGCCCTGGCCTGCCTGGCTTGTGATGAGAGTAAAGACGCGGCCCAGGATAAAGCCGACAAGCCTCAGAGCGCGCCGACGGTAGCCTCAGCCGATGTCCCACTGCCCACACTTTCGCTTCCGCCCGATAACGGTGCGGCACCGGCCTTCGATGGCGACCGCACCATGCAATACGTGAAAGAGATCGTCGCCCTCGGCCCCCGCCCGCTCGGCAGCGCCAATCATAAGAAGGTCGAGGACTACATAACTTCCCATCTTAAGGGCGACACCGTGGAGGACGACGCGTTCATCGCCGATACAGTCGAAGGAAAAGTTCCGGTGCGCAACATCATTGCAAAGTATCCGGGCACCAAAGACGGCATCATCGTGATCGCCAGCCACTACGATACGAACTATCCACTGCGGAAGACGTCGTTCATCGGCGCCAACGACGGCGCCGCCACGAGCGCCCTGCTGCTGGAGTTCGCCAACCAGATTCGCGGCAAGAAGCGCGACGGCTACAGCATCTGGCTGCTCTGGACCGACGCCGAAGAGGCCATGAAGACCTGGTCTGATACAGACAGTCTCTACGGGACCAGGCATCTCGCGCAGAAATGGCAGCAGGACGGCACGGCCAAGCAGATCAAGGCGTTCCTGCTGGCCGATATGATCGGCGACGCCGATCTCGACATCGATCGCGATACGAACTCTACGCCGTGGGTGGAGAGTGTGGTTTACGAGGCGGCGACGCGGCTGGGCTACCAGTCACATTTCTTTGCCCGGAGTAACGCCATCAACGACGATCATCTCCCATTCATGCGCATCGGCGTGCCCTGCGCCGATATCATCGATATCGATTACGGATACAACGACGTGTTCCACCACACGGTGCAAGATACGGTCGACAAACTCAGCGTGAAGAGCCTCGACATCAGCGGCAGCGTGATCCTGGAGACGGTGCGCATTCTCGACAAGATGGATCCGTTGCCGCCGATCAGTCCAGGCGATGCAAAGCATTAAACCGCAGAGATCGCAGAGAAGTGCGCGCTGAGTACGCAGAGAACACCAACGATTTTCTTTGCGATATCTACGCGCATTTCTCAGCGATCTCTGCGGTTGAGATTCTCGATCGGCACAAATGTGAATCCCCGCTTGAGCGATCCCATTTTGCGCTTTTCCCGAATTTCATTTCTAATTCACCCACATATGCGAACTGTGAAGGCCCTGTTCTTTGCTGGCATCTTCTGCTTCACCCGCCTTGCCGCAACTCCTGCCGACTCGAACGAAGCGAACCTGGTGATTCAATCGGCCCTGCAGCCCTCTCCGTTGGAAGCCAATCTGCAACGCTTGACGGATGAAGTCGGCGGCCGCGTTCCCGGCACGGTTGGCATGCAGCATGCCGTGGCCTGGGGAATACAAGCCTTTACAGCCGCCGGAGCCGACAGCGTTCATACCGAGGGATTCAACATTCCGAACTCGTGGTCAGAAGGCGCGACTGAGATGACCGCGACCACGGCTTACCAGGTCGATGCCTCAAAGGTGGGCGGAGGAACTGTGCTCTCCTCCTTTCGAGTGCACGCCGTATCGATTGCCTGGGCTCCCGCGCTGGCTCCAGTGAAGCACGTCCCGGTGGTCGACGTAGGCGACGGAACGGAAGCCGATTTCAAAAAGGCGGGAGACATTTCCGGCAAGGTTGTTCTGGTTCACACGATCGTTCTGAAGACCTGGGACGACCTGTTTGCCGAGTACGCGAAGGCGCCGCCGGTAATCGATCTCGCGGTGAAAGGAAAGGCGAAGGCCGTGGCTTTCATGGCGACGCGCCAGCACGACATCCTCTACCGGCACACGAATGCGAGCGCCGGAGAAATCGACCGCCTGCCCATGGTCCTGGTGGCGCGCGAGGACGGCGAGCGCATGGCGCGGCTGCTGGCCGCGGGGAATCTGGTATGGGCCGACCTCTCAATTCCCAATGTGATTGGCGGGCCGATCAAGTCCTCCAACGTCATTGCAGAAATCAGAGGCAGCGAAAAGCCGGACGAGTTCGTAATCCTTGGCGCCCACCTCGATTCCTGGGAACTGGGCACCGGCGCTCTCGATAACGGCTGCAATGCCGCTCTGGTGGTCGATGCGCTGCGGGCCATCAAGGCCTCAGGCGTAAAGCCGCGGCGCACCATTCGTTTCATCCTGTTTTCCGGGGAAGAGCAGGGATTGATCGGCTCGCGGCTCTATGCCTACAACCATCGCGCCGAACTCGACAAGGCCGCGGGGGTCATTATCTACGACTCGGGCACGGGAAAGACCACTGGCTTCTCGCTGGGCGGGCGCAAGGACGTTTCTTACATCGCAAAAGACCTGATCGCTCCGCTCGCGCAGTTTGACGTGAAGGA
>Ga0210402_10001314_pt1 | contig 25729 bp, 23 predicted proteins | sample IncBWC7MmetaG_FD_161055 | JGI IMG/M metagenome (GOLD analysis project Ga0210402, IMG submission 161055) | Forest soil microbial communities from Barre Woods Harvard Forest LTER site, Petersham, Massachusetts, United States - Inc-BW-C-7-M | ecosystem: Environmental > Terrestrial > Soil >... | reverse complement strand
CATGGTTTTAGGAAATAGCATTAAAAAGAACGACCAGCTAGTTTATGCCATCGCGGGATTCGAACTAGGTTAAACATGCAAATTACCACTGAAGCCGAACTGGAGGAGTTCCTTTCCCGTCCATCCGACGTCGATGCCGCTGCGATCACGCAACTCGACGGCGACCTGTTAATTCTCGGCGTGGGCGGAAAAATGGGACCAAGTCTGGCGCGCCGCGCCCGCCGCGCCGCCGCCAAAGCGAACGTTCGGAAACGTATCGTGGCGGTCGCGCGATTCTCGGACAACACTCTGCGCGACAGCCTGGAATCCGACGGCATCGAAACACTGGCCTGTGATCTACTTCAGCCCGGCGTTCTCGCAAAACTGCCCGATATTCCAAATGTGATTTTCATGGCCGCGCGAAAATTCGGCACCACCGGCTCCGAGGATCTGACATGGGCGATGAACACGTATTTGCCGGGACTCGTCGCGGAGCGCTATCGCGAGTCGCGCATCGTCACTTTTTCTACTGGAAATGTTTATCCGCTGTGTGATGTCGCTCTTGGCGGAGCCGTCGAATCCACTCCGCTGGCTCCGGCAAGCGAATACGCCCAGTCGGCTTTGGGCAGAGAACGAATGTTCGAATACGGTTCCCGGCAGTGGAGCACTCCGGTTGTCATTCTTCGACTAAACTACGCGATTGATTTGCGCTACGGCGTTTTGCTCGATATCGGTACCGCTGTGTTCGAACGGCGCCCAATCGACCTTCGCATGGCGTTCGTCAACGTAATCTGGCAGGGCGACGCGAATTCTGTCTGCCTGCGTTCCTTCGCTCACTGCCAGTCGCCACCGTTGCTGTTGAATCTCACTGGCCCGGAAACTCTAAGTGTCCGCCACATCGCTGAAGAGTTCGGTCGCCGATTTTGTGTGCAGCCGGAATTCATCGCGGAGGAGATGCCTACAGCTTTGCTGAGTAACGCGGCAAAGGCTCATCAAATCTTCGGCTATCCCACAGCAACCGTTCCAGAAATGATTGACTGGACCGCTGCCTGGATTTCCTCGGGAGGCCCGTGCCTCAATAAACCAACCCACTTTCAGGTTCGCGACGGAAAATTTTGATGGCCCTGCGCTCCCAGCTTTTTTCCGGCTTGGTCATACCGGCGCATCCGCTCGCACTCAGTCGCGAACGCAAATTGGACGAACGCCGGCAGCGCGCTCTGACCCGTTATTATTTGGCGGCCGGTGCGGGTGGAATAGCCGTCGGAGTTCACACCACCCAGTTTGCCATTCGCAATCCTGCTATCGGCCTGTTCGAACCGGTGCTGAGAATCGCTATGGAGGAGATGCGCCCTCATCCGATTGTAAAAATTGCCGGCGTTTGTGGAAAATTGCCGCAGGCCACCGCTGAAGCTGAACTCGCCGCGCACCTTGGCTATGACGCTGTGCTACTAAGTCTTGGCGCTCTTCCTGACGCTTCCATCGCCGAGCTGATCGAACATTCCCGCGCGGTCGCGTCAATCATTCCAATCATTGGATTTTATTTGCAGCCCAGCGTGGGTGGCCGCATTCTTCCTTACGCGTTCTGGCGCGAGTTCTGCCAGATTGAAAATGTTTTTGCCATCAAGATTGCGCCCTTCAATCGCTATCAAACGCTTGACGTTATCCGCGCCGTGGCGGAATCCGGACGCACTAGCGAAATCGCCCTCTACACTGGCAACGACGACAACATTTTGCTGGACTTGCTCACCACCTACGAATTCGCGGGTCAACAACTTCGATTTGCGGGCGGCCTGCTCGGTCATTGGGCGGTTTGGACAAAAAATGCGGTGGCGCAACTTGCCGCCATAAAACAGCATTCGAACCAAGACATTTCAGCGAACTTGCTCACACTGGCTCAGCAAATTACCGATTCGAACGCGGCAATCTTCGATCCTTCTCATCACTTTCACGGATGCATTCCCGGAATTCACGAAATCCTGCGCAGACAAGGCTTGCTTGAAGGTCGCTGGTGCCTGGACCCGCGCGAAGACCTGTCGCCCGGCCAGGCCGAAGAAATCGATCGCGTCTGCAAACTCTATCCTCACTTGCAGGACGACCAATTCGTCCGCGCAAACGTTGACGACTGGTTGCGTTAACGAATTCGGTCCCAAAATTGTGCTGCAGGGACTCGCAATCAATGGCTATTGAGAGCTGGCGGGCCTTAGGCAAAGTTCAGACGACGAAACGACCAGGAGAATCCAAAAAACGTCTGCCACCAGGAGGTGTGCCATTTGCAGCCAGACCGGAGCCAACAGAAAGATGTTCAGCGCGCCGAGACCAATTTGCAGCGCCAAGGTAGTGCCAATAGCTGACAGCGTCCACTCCGAGAGCTCTCGTTTCTTCCAAAACTTCATGACCACCCACAAGACGTAGGTTGCGCCAACCACTGCCGCAATTGGATGCAGCAGCCTCAATCGCAATAAAAAGTGGCTCGTAGCAGAAAAATCTTGCAGCAACGATGACCGCAGGGACTCCACGGGAAAAATCGTGTCCGCCAGCGCCGCCAACGAGCCGGTCATTCCAATCGCCATGACCGCGGCCAATCCAATTCCGATCACTATCAACTCGGATCGCTTTGCAACCCACGCGAGCCGTTCCCCGTTCGAAAGCCATTTTGCGGTGAGCGCCAGCGCGGCCAGCAGCAGCAGCGTGTTGCCAAAGTGCAAGCAAAGAAAAGCGGCATGGCCTGCGGATTTGTCTACGCCCACGTATTCGAGCAACACCAGCAAGGCCCCAAGCAGCGCCTCGTTAAGGAGAAGGATTCCGCTACAGACGACTGCCTTGCGGACCCGGTCGCCCTTCGCAGTCTCTCGCCAGCACCAGACAACCAGGACGAATACCAGCACAAGCGCCAGCGCGCTGGTTATGCGGTGTGCAAATTCGATCAACGTTTGCGACTGGGCCACGCTTGGCAGGAGTTGTCCGTTACACAGAGGCCACCGGTTTCCGCAACCAGCACCCGAACCCGTTGCACGCACATATGCGCCCCAAAGCGTAACCGCAATGTTGTACGCGACCACCAGCCAGGCAAAACGCGCCAGGGGCCGCGCCAAACCCGCAGCCGCCGGCGAGGATATTTTTGCCTCGGGCTGCTGCTCGTTCATAAGGGATTCCGCGCGCGTCAATCGATTCATCGGAGCGCTCATGGCTGCATCAGAAAGGTACAACCAGGGCAAATCCAATAGCAAACAGGTGCCCGTCCACCACGAAAAATCGCCGTTTTTTAGGGAAAAATGGTGCGCCCGGAGGGACTCGAACTCTCGACCTTCTGGTTCGTAGCCAGACGCTCTATCCAACTGAGCTACGGGCGCACTATGTTCAAATTCTACCACAAAAACTAAATGTGGCAGCTGGCCATGCCGCGCTTTTCGAGATAGCGCTGGTGATATTCCTCGGCGGCGTAAAACTTGCCGGCCGGAGCGATTTCCGTGGCAATCGGACAGTTGAATTTTTTGCTGGCTTCGAGCGCTTCCTTGGATTTTTGCGCGATGATTTCCTGCTCCGGCGAATGGGTGAAAATCGCCGAGCGGTATTGCTTGCCGAAGTCCGGTCCCTGGCGATTTACCTGGGTGGGATCGTGCAGGTGCCAGAACGCTTCGACCAGCGTCTGGTAGCTGACTTTTTGCGGGTCGAATTCGACTTGCACCACTTCGGCGTGCCCGGTCTGGTCGGTGCAGACGTCTTTGTATGTCGGGTTTTCGGTGTGGCCGTTGCTGTAGCCGACTAGCGCGTCCACCACTCCGGGAATCATGCGGAATTTCACTTCGACTCCCCAAAAGCATCCTGCGGCAAAAGTAGCGAGTTCAGTCATGTTGAGGTTCCCTTCCTTTGCGATTCTCCTATTGTAACGCTTCTCGTGTCTGGAAATCAGATGCTCCGCAAGCCAAAAAGTTTCCATTGCCGGCCGCCTGCAAACACCCAATGATAATGGTACCTTCGGCTGGAGTTGGTGCATCCATTGGAGTTGGTGGTGACGGGAGGCAGGCATGTCAATACGACCGGTGAAGCGGCTGATCAAGGCCAAGCCAACAATGGAAGGCGCCGGAGTGCATCTGCGCCGCGCGTTTGGATTTGGCAATACCACCGAGTTTGATCCGTTTTTGCTGCTGGACGATTTTCGCAACGATGTACCGGAAGATTATCTGGCGGGATTTCCGTGGCATCCGCACCGCGGGATCGAAACGATCACCTACGTGCTGGCGGGAACGGTGGAGCACGGCGACAGTCTCGGCAACAAGGGCGCGATTTCGCCCGGCGATATCCAGTGGATGACCGCGGGCAGCGGCATCATTCATCAGGAGATGCCCAAGGGCGATGCGGCTGGGCGCATGCACGGATTTCAGTTGTGGGCGAATTTGCCTTCAGCGCTGAAGATGACGCCGCCGCGCTATCAGGAAGTGAAGTCGCCTGATATTCCGGTGATTACCGACGACGATGGGACGCATGTGCGGGTGATCTGCGGACATTTCTGGGGCAAGAGCGGGCCGGTGGATGGCATCGCGGCGGACCCGACGTATCTCGATGTTTCGATTGCGCCGGGGCGGCGGAAAGCGTTGCCCGTTGGAACCACGCGCCACGCGTTCGCTTATGTTTTTGCTGGCAGCGGGAAATTTTGTAATGCGTCGGATCCGCTGGCGGTGCCGACCGAACCGGTGGGATGGGCGGACACGACGCCACCGTTGGCGGCGGACAATCGTTCGCTCGTGTTGTTCGATCGTGGCGATGAAGTAGTGGTGCAGGCGGGCGATGAGGGGATTCGGTTTTTGCTGGTGTCAGGAAAACCGCTGGAAGAACCAGTCGCGTGGTACGGGCCGATTGTGATGAATACGCAGGAACAGTTGCAGCAGGCGTTCCGGGAGTTGGACAAGGGCACGTTTTTGAAAAAGTAGCACAGGCAATCCTGCCTGTGCGGTTCTTCCGCTGGCGTTCTGGGCCGATGCGCAGACAAGATTGTCTGCGCTACTGGGAGCGCCGTTGGTCGGATCAGGGCAATTCCTAGAGCTTGAGTGAGCGCAATCGCAGAGCGTTGGCAATCACCGAGACCGAGCTGAAGCTCATGGCGCCGCTGGCGATCATCGGGCTGAGCAACAGACCGAAAAACGGATAGAGCACTCCCGCGGCGATCGGAATTCCGAGCGCGTTGTAAAGAAAAGCGAACAGCAAATTCTGTTTGATGTTGCGGATAGTGGCGCGGCTGAGTTTGCGCGCGCGCAAGATTCCACGCAGATCGCCTTTGAGCAAGGTGATGCCTGCGGATTCGATTGCGACGTCGGTGCCGGTGCCCATGGCGATGCCGACATCCGAGGCGGCGAGAGCGGGGGCGTCGTTGACGCCGTCGCCGGCCATGGCGACGATGCAGCCTTCCTTTTTTAGACCGGCAACGATGGTCGCTTTTTGTTCAGGAGAAACCTGCGCGCGCACATCATCGATCTGAAGTTTTTTCGCGATCAGCGCGGCTGATTCCTTGCGATCGCCGGTCAGCATGACGAAGCGAATTCCTTCTTTGCGCAACTCGGAAACGGTTTGCGGCGTTGTTTCCTTCAGTAAATCGGCCAGCAAGATTGCGCCGACGAGAGTTTCATCGACGGCGACAAACACAGCAGTTGTGGATCCACCGGGGCTGAGCCCGACAGCCACACTGAGGCGTTTGGACTCCGGCAGTGGCGCCTGGACGACACCGTTTTTCTGCAAAAATTCTGGAGTGCCTACCAGGACGCGGCCACCCGATATTTTGCCTTCGACTCCTCCGCCAAACGTTGCGCGAAATTCGGCGACTGCCGATAGCGGCAGTTGGCGTTCTTCTGCAGCACGAACAACGGCGCGAGCGAGTGGATGTTCGCTCAGCCTTTCCACACTTGCTGCGAGTGCCAGCAAGCCGTCTTCGCTAAATCCACTTCCTTCTAAAACAGCAACGTCGGCGACGACAGGCCTGCCCTCAGTAAGGGTGCCAGTTTTGTCGACGACGAGCGTGTCGACCGCGGCGAGTTTCTCCAGTGCCTCGGCGTTGCGCACGAGCACGCCGACTCCTGCGCCTTTGCCGACCGCGACCATGATGGACATCGGCGTAGCGAGGCCGAGCGCGCAAGGGCAGGCGATGATGAGGACGGCGACGGCGTTGACGAGGGCATGAGCGAGGCGCGGCTGCGGGCCGAGCAGCGTCCAGGCGATGAATGTGATGATCGCGGCGGCGACGACTGCGGGAACGAAGATCGCGGTAACTTTGTCCGCGAGGCGCTGCATTGGAGCGCGGCTGCGTTGCGCTTCGCTGACCAGTTTGACGATTTGCGCCAGAGTGGTTTCGCTGCCAACACGCTCGGCGCGCATCACGAAGCTGCCGCTGGTGTTGAGCGTGCCGCCAGTGAGTTTGTCGCCTACCGATTTTTCGACCGGCATCGGTTCGCCGGTCACCATGGATTCATCCACGGCGCTGACGCCTTCGAGCAATTCACCATCGACCGGAATCCGTTCGCCGGGGCGCACGCGGAGCCGATCGCCGGGCAGAACTGCGTCCAGCGAGACGTCGGCTTCGTTGTCACTAGCGTCGAGGCGATGCGCGGTCTGCGGCGCGAGTTTGAGCAGCGCGCGAATTGCGGAAGAGGTTTTGGCGCGGGCGCGCAGTTCCAGCACTTGGCCCAGCAGCACGAGGGTTGTGATGACTGCGGCGGCTTCGAAATAGACTGGGACCGAGCCATCCATTTCGCGAAACGATGCAGGAAACCAGTGCGGGAAAATCGTCGCGATGACGCTATCGAGAAACGCCGCGCCGGTGCCCAGTCCAATTAGCGTGAACATATTTGGGCTGCGGTTGACGACTGAAGACCAGAAGCGCTCGAAGAACGGCCAGCCTCCCCACAGCACGACCGGAGCCGCCAGAACAAATTCGATCCAGTGGAGAACAGTACCGGACAGGGGCAGACCCAATTTTTCGCCAAACATTCCGAGAACAAAAACGGGCACCGAAAGAATTAAGCTCAGCCAAAAGCGCTTGTTCATTGACTGATATTCAGGATCGACGGACTCTTCGGCGACAATATCGATCGGCTCCAGCGCCATCCCGCACTTAGGGCAAGAGCCCGGGCCGAATTGAATAACTTCGGGATGCATCGGGCAGGTGTAGCGGACTTGCTTCGCTGCGTCGGCCGGTGGGACGTTTGCCGGCGAAGAGATCGGCGCGACCTGAATTGTCTTGACCATCGGCGCAATCGCCGGAATCAACTGCGCAGGCTGAAGATACTTTTCCGGATTCGCGGAAAATTTCAGCGCGCAACCTTTGGCGCAAAAATAATACGTTTCGCCCCTATGCTCGACGTGGGCGGCCGCCTTTGCTGGGTCAACCGTCATTCCACAAACAGGATCGCGTGCCATTCGTTCCTCACAATTTCCACAGCGCTATCGTTCAACGCAGGTGCGTATAGATCAGCCCGAGCAGTTCATCGTACATTCCGTCGGCTGCTTCTTTTTTCGCGGAGCGCAGCGCTTTGGCGGCGCAGTGGTGCAGATGATTTTTCATCAGATTGCGCGCTACGCCGCGTAGCGCTTCCTGCACCGAAGCGATTTGCACGATGATGTCGGCGCAGTAGCGGTCTTCGCCGACCATTTTCTGCAGACCACGAATCTGGCCTTCGATGCGGCGCAGGCGCTTCTGATTGCTTTGCTTCAGCTCGGGATCGACCGCCAGCGCCTTGTGACCGGGGCCGACTTCACACGCACACTCGGCGGAGCGGGTCCGGGGTTGGGTAGTTTTTCTTGAAGCCATCAGCAGATACCCTCCAGGGGTATTTATACCCCTACCCCCTATCTGATGTCAAGCAGGCATTCTGATGGGTGACGGCCGCCGCGCGCAACGCAGCCCGGGAGGCTGGTATACTACCGCCATGACGCTACTCGAGATTAGATACGCTTTGACTTCCCCGCTGACCAACGACCAACTGCGGCTGCTCGGCGAATTCGCAAACACCTACGGCTTGCGGAAATTTCAGTTAAACGACGCAAAGACTGAACTGTCGTTCGAATACGATGCTTCGCGGTTGCGCGAGACGCAGGTGGCCCATGTGTTGGGTCAAGCAAAGATCGCGGTATCAAAGCGGTTGAATTAGGACGGCGGAGTGTCTAGACAAGAAAAAGGGCCCCCGCTTGGGACCGGGAGCCCTGGGAAGGCACATTTCATGTCCAGTGTCGTTTTCACACCGGACGCGTGGGGTCATCCATCCTAGCTTCCCTCTCAGAGGCAGGTCGGAACGGTCCTCGAAAATCGCCAAGCAAGCCCCTTCCCCCTCACTTGGCAACCTTTTTGGACCGTGATCTGAAATGTGCCCACGCGGTTACTTATGCAAGGTAGTCACCACGTCTGGGCGAGCGTGAGCCTTTGCTAACTCGCTGAATTTACTATGGTTGGTTGCAAACGGCCTGGTGACACCCTGCCCCGTTTCTGCTCTCTAAACCCAGTTTGGAACGAGCCCAACCCCGATTTGGAAACTGCCCCTTTCTAACCTGCTTCCCTCACCTAGTCCTAGCACTCTGGTAACAAGAAAATTTAGCTTCCAGGACCATCGGTTTTTTTTTCGGCCGGACGGAATATTCCGGTATGGCCGCTTCCGCAACTTCCTCTCGCGCGCTTCCCTTCTCACGCTGGGCTGCCATTGCGTTCGGATTGGCGGTGATTAGCGCAACGAGTCTTGCGGACACGCCGGGTCTGCTGCGCCGCGCGACTCCGGCGTCCTGCTACTGCGGCTGCAGCCACGCGCAAGCGCACGCAGCTTGCATCAAGATGTGCGAGAGCCCCAAGCGGGCGGCACGCTGGGGCGCGGCCAGTTGCGCCAAACCCAGAATCAAGCCGCATGCCGACAACCCCGGAGCCGGTCCTCGCATTCCACGTTCGGATCGCGCCGAACGCGCCAGCCGGTAGGAATTCCTGCCCTAATTTGACGCCTTTGCGGCGACCGGCATTTCGGCCTGCGACTGGTTTGTTCCGCTCAACTGCGTGGATAAAAATTCGGGGATTTCAAACACCGCGCGGTTGTGCAGAGAACGAACATTGCGCTGAAGTTCCGCGAGCTTGCCCGGTTCGAGCAGCGTGTGCACTGCCGGAACGACCCCGGAAAAATTCCTTACCACCATTCCTACGTTCTTTTCCTTAACCCATTCGGTGTTGAAGCGTTCTTGCGGAAGCGTGCTGGAATTGCATTCCACCAGCACTGGCAGGCCGGAAATCATGGCTTCGGCGATGCTGCCCGGGCCTGGTTTGCCGATCAGAAAATCGGCGGCACGCATCAGCCGATTCACTTCGCGGGTAAATCCGACGATGTGCAGCTTGAGATTCCATTTTTTCGCGCGAAGGCGTTCGGCGAGTTTTTCGTTTTTGCCGCAGACCAGAATCATCTGCAGCGGCAAGCGCGCTTCATCAATTTTCTGCACGATGTCATAGATTACGTTCGATCCATATCCGCCAAAAAGAACAATCGCGGTAGGCAAAGCGGCGTCGAGCCCAAGCTGCGCGCGAATGGCCAACGGCTTTTCGGTTTGTTCCGCGTAGAATTCCGGGCGCAGAATCATTCCCGAAGCACAAAACAAATTCTTGTCGGTCTTGCCGAAATCGCGGCCTTGCTGCGCGGCGCGCTCGGAACCGGCCACCACAATTTGCTCAGCAATGGGTTCGATCCAGAAACGCGGCGGAAAATCAGCCAAGTCGGTAATGATGGTGACAAACGGGCGTCCGGGGTAGACCGAAGTCCAGCTGTCCGCGATTTCCCGATTGAAGTGCGGAATCACGGAAATGAGCAGGTCAGCCGGATTCTTACGCCAGTGGTTGGCAAGCAGCTTGACCAGGGGCCTGTGAAAGATGCGGATGGTCAGTTGTAGTACCCGGAGGAGGTATTCGCTGCCCCAGGTCCAGCCATTGCGGAGGAGGATGTTGTATTGCTCCTGAATCCGGATGCCGGTGAGGCGGCGTAGCACGTCCAGGTGGTCGGTAAGCTCCTGGAACTGGACAAGATTGACCTCCCAGGGGCGGGATTGCTCTTCGCAGACTGCTTTTAGGGCGACGGCGGCGTTGCGATGGCCCCCGCCGGCGTCATGAAATAAGACGTGAATTTTCTTGTGGGCGGACATGACAGGAGTGTTACACAGAAACTGTGACAATTTGAAGAGCACGGAACATGCCATGTGGATAAGTCAGGAAGTCATTTGTGTTCAATAGTTTCCAAGGAAGCATTCACCTAGATTTCTCCACGTCTTTATAGACTGTTCATATCTTTGTTTTAGAAATGTAGCATGCGATGCGACCTTCACATCCACTCGACCGCCTCGGGGATGTGCACTACCCCGGGGTTGGACCGCCTTTGTAAAGAGTCGTATAACCAGCCGGACGAGGTCTACGCCCGTTGCAAGGCTTTGGGCATGTCCATCGTCACCCTGACCGATCATGATTCCATTGACGCGGCCGAAAGCCTGCGGCAACACCCGGACTTCTTCGTCAGCGAAGAAGTGACTTGCCGGATGCCGAGCGGAACGGAAGTTCATATCGGGGTTTACCACCTGACAGAGCGGGATCATGTGGAAATCCAGCGGCGTCGCAAGGATTTTGTCTCGCTGGTAATGTATCTGACCGAGCAGAAACTCTTTTTCAGCGTGAATCACGTTTTCTCCGGTTTGACCGGGCGGCGCGAAGTGGATGATTTTCATTGGTTTGCGTCGTATGTGCCGGCGTTTGAGATCCGCAACGGGCAGATGTGCGCGGAAGCCAACCGGCAGGCCAAATCGCTGGCCAGAAAACTTGGCAAGATCGCGATCGGCGGGAGCGATTCCCATACCATGCGGGGAGTGGGGCTCACCTACACCGAGGTCGCGGGAGCACAAACCGTTACGGAATTTTTCGCCGGTCTGCGCGCCAGGCGCGGGCGGGTTCGCGGCGACCACGGAAGCTGTGCGAGCCTGACCTCGGACGTTTATCGAATTATTCAATCATTGCTGCAGGAGAAGCCTGCAACGCTGGCGCTGTTGCCGCTGGCGGCGTTGGTGCCGGTGGTTACCGCCGGGCACTGGATGAACGAAATGTGGTTTTGCCGCAAGTGGGCGGCTCACTTCGCCGATGGCGCGAAGTCTCCCCGGATGCTGTGGGACTTGAACCCGGGGGTTGAGCGAGTCTGAAGTTGGTGCAGGGCGGGAGATAGGACCATGACCGTCGCACGCCAAGTATGGGGCTTTATCGAACGGCGCGATCACCGCGTGATGCGGCGATTGAACCGGTGGCGCGCGCCGCGCTGGATTCGTTATTGGATGATTGCGGCCACCCGGCTGGGCGATGGATGGTTGTGGTATTCGCTGGCATTGATTCTGCTGATGTACGGCGGGCCGCAACGATATGCCGCGGTTAGCGCGGCAGCTTGCGCCGCGTTGGCGGGGGTTGGCGTATTCAAACTTTTGAAGCGGCTGAGCCAGCGGCAGCGCCCGTGTCAGCTCGAGCCTCACTGCTGGTCGAAGGTTTTGCCTCCCGACAAGTTTTCCTTTCCCTCCGGCCATACCATGACCGCGTTTTCGATTGCGCTGGTGCTGAGTTATTTCTACCGCGGAGTCGAAGTGCCGGTCTTATTCTTTGCGTGCAGCATCGCAGTGTCGCGCATTGTGCTGGGCATGCACTTTCTGAGCGATGTGTTGGCCGGTATGGTGCTCGGAGTCGGGCTGGGCTGCGGCGCGCTGACCGCGTTCGCAGCGATGGGCCTGATCTAAATCCTGCTTTACTGCCATCATTTCGTCTTCCCTTTCTATGCCCGTTTTGGCATAATGCCCGGGTAAGCGCAACGCCGTCCTGATGAGAACCAGACGAATCAAGATTGAAGAAAGTAGCGGCAATGTTTTTGCCGACCTCAGACTGCTGAACGCAGAGGAGAGGCTCGCCAAAGCAGGGCTTGCCTTCCGCATCTCTGCTGCTATCCAGATCAAGGGCCTTACGCAAGTTCGCGCCGCTCGGATTCTGAAGATTGACCAGCCAAAAATTTCGCGGCTTCTGCGCGGGCAACTTTCCGGATTCTCGGCAGAACGACTGATGCACTTCCTCACCCTACTCGGTCGTGACGTCGAAATCGTCGTAAAGCGAGCGCCGCGTTCGCGCCGGCAAGGCCGTCTTCGTGTGATTGCCGCCGCCTAACGCCCGAAAACTCTTCCGATCCCTGTAAAACTGCTTGCATTTAATGCTCTATAGCACTATCCTCGCGCATCCGAATTAGCCGGACGAAGGTGCTCGTCCAGTTCCATTGATTCAACGAGAGGTTTATGGCGCTAACCACAACCGATTGGGTGGTCATCGTTGGATACCTGCTGGTCAATCTGATGATCGGCGTTTACTACCGGCGACGCGCCAGCGGAAATACCGCGGAATTTTTTATATCCGGGCGCGACGTGTCGTGGTGGTTGGCGGGAACCAGCATGGTGGCGACGACATTTGCCGCGGACACGCCACTGCTGGTAACCGGACTGGTGGCTACACAAGGGATTGCCGGCAACTGGCTGTGGTGGAACCAGTGCCTGACCGGAATGTTGACGGTATTTTTCTTCGCACGTTACTGGCGGCGCGCGGAAATCATGACCGACGTCGAATTGACGGAGTTGCGTTACTCGGGAAAACCGGCTGCATTTTTGCGCGGATTGAAATCCATTTATCTTGGGCTGCTGATGAATTGCTTCATCCTCGGATGGGTGACGCGTGCGATGGTGGACATCATCGCGGTGCTGCTGGGTCCGGCGATTGCGGCTGGAAAAGTGTGGCAACTTTCGTTGGGCAGTCATGTGCTGGTGCACTACACGCTGGGAGAGCCGCGGCACACGGCGCTGATGATCTGCGTGTTTGGGCTGATTCCCTTCACCGGGCTTTATACGTTTATCGGCGGGTTGTGGGGCGTGCTGGTGACGGATTTGTTCCAATTTATTTTGAAAATGAGCATGGTGACGGTGCTGGCGTGGGAAGCGGTAACGAAAATCGGAGGGATTGACGCGCTGACGCTGCGGTTGCAGATCATCAGCACCGAAGTGGCGAAGACCGGCGTGCAGACGGCGAACCCGCTGAAATTCTTCCCGGATTTTGGATTAGGCATGACCACCAACGCGATGTGGACGATTCCGCTGGTTTCGTTCGTGCTGTTTCTCGGCGTGCAGTGGTGGAGTTCATGGTATCCGGGAGCGGAGCCGGGCGGCGGGGGCTATGTTGCGCAAAGAATGTTCAGCGCGAAGGACGAGAAGAATTCGCTGGGCGCGACGCTGTGGTTCAATCTGGCGAATTATGCGTTGCGGCCGTGGCCGTGGATTTTGACGGGGCTGGTGGCGCTGGCACTTTATTCTCCGCACGGCGGGCTGACCCCGAGCGCGGATTTTGCGGCGAGCCCGCAACAAGGTTACGTGATGGTGCTCCGGGATTTTCTGCCGCCGGCGTTGCGCGGCGTGATGGTCGCGGCATTTCTGGCGGCGTTCATGTCTACCATCGGAACGCAACTAAATTGGGGAACTTCGTATCTGGTGAATGATTTTTACCGGCGATTCCTGGTAAAGGATGCAGGAGAGCGGCACTACGTAAATATCGGAAAAATATTTACGGTGGTGCTGGTGCTGGCTGGCGGATATGTGGCGAGCCAACTGGCGTCCATTTCCGAAGGCTGGCAGATCGTGCTGGGAATCGGAGCGGGGACCGGAGCGGTGCTGATTTTGCGGTGGTACTGGTGGCGGATCAATGCGTGGAGCGAAATTACCGCGACGGTGACGGCGGCGGTGCTGACGTTCACGCTGACAAAAATAAAATTCGCAGGCGGCGACGCTGTGGTGACCGCAAAAACAACTTTGATTACCGCGGGTGTGACTTCCATCGCATGGATAATCGGAACATTTGTTACAAAGCCGGAGCCGACGGAAAAACTGGTTTCATTTTACCGGCGAGTTCATCCGAGCATTTATGGATGGCAGCCGATCGCGAAACTTTGTCCGGAGCTTTCGCAGGTGCGGGACTTTGCGGCGAATGCGGCGAACTGGGTGGCGGGGTGCGTGCTGGTTTATGCCGCGATGTTTGGCATCGGCATGATCGTTTTCAAGCACTGGTTCATTGGCGTGTTGCTGCTGATGCTAAGCGGCGCGGCGGGATGGATGATTTTCTGGAATTTATCGCGGCAAGGGTGGGGGACCCTTTCCGGAGCGCTGGAGGCAACGAAGGAGTAGCGGCATTTCCCCATGACGAACTATCCCTTATTAGAAATCTGCGTGGAAACACTGGAAGCGGCGCTGGCGGCGGAGCTTGGCGGGGCAGACCGCATCGAGCTTTGCCGGGAGCTAAGCGTCGGCGGAATTACACCGAGCGCTGAACTGATGCGCGAAGTCCGTGCCAATGTTGATGTTCCGGTGTTTGCAATGATTCGGCCACGGTGCGGAGATTTTTGCTATACCACGGAAGAATTTGAGCAGATGGTCCGGGACATTGCGACGGCGAAAGACTGCGGGATGAACGGCGCGGTGCTGGGAATACTGCACGCCGACCGGCGAGTGGATATCGCGCGCACGCAGGCATTGGTGGAACTGGCGCTGCCGTTGCCGGTAACCTTTCACCGCGCGTTTGACGAGACGCCTGATTTGCGTGAAGCGCTCGGCAGCGCAATCGCGACCGGGGCGGCACGCGTTTTGACTTCTGGAGGAAAACCGAGCGCGGAGCTAGGAGCCGCGGAGATTGCCGGCCTGGTGGAAGCCGGCGGCGAAAAAATCACGGTGCTGTGCGGCGGAGGGATCAATTCGAGCAATCTCGAGCGAGTGGCGCAATTGACGAGGGCGCGGGAATTTCATACCGGGTTAAGTTCGGTGCTGCCATACCCGCAGTCGAACCATGAAGCGTTTGAAGAGGAAGTACGCAAGCTTGCGGACCTCTTGAGGAAGCCGGCTCTGGCTGGGAATTTAGCGAGCAAGACAGCGTAGAACCGGATACTACCCAGGTGCGGCCTCCCTGTTTTCCGTCGCCAGTTCAAGCCGATTACGGCCCTGCCGCTTCGCCAAATAAAGTGCCGCATCTGCTTGAGCGACCAAGCGGTTGAAATCCGGAGCGCTCGCGCCAGCGAAGCCCGCAAGACCGAAGCTCGCGGTCACCTTGAGAGTGTTGCCATCGAAATTGAATTGCGTGGCCTCAATCTCTGCACGGACGCGGTCAATTACACGCGTGGCGTTCTCCTCGGTTGCGTGGGTCAGGACGAGGAGGAATTCCTCGCCTCCGATTCGACCGCAGATATCGCTGCGTCTCGAATGGCTTTTCAGAATTTGGGAAAATGCCTTGAGAACCGTATCGCCCGCGTCGTGTCCATGAGCGTCATTCACCGCCTTAAAGTAGTCCAGGTCGGCCAGCGCGACCCAGAAGGGAAACCCGTACCTGGCCGCCCCACTCAGTTGCCGCGTCGCCCAGTCTTCGACAGCGCGTCGATTCGGGAGACCGGTCAGAGCATCGGTAAGAGCAAGTTCCTTCAGCAGAATATTCTGTGCCTTGACCTCCCTTTGGAGCTCGATGATTCTGAGGCCGACCCCGACGCGGGCTATGAGTTCTGGATGGTGAAAAGGTTTTGTAAGGTAGTCGTCGGCCCCAGCCGCCAGTCCTTTGACGACGTTCTGCTTTTCTGATCTTCCAGTCAGTAAGATGATGTATGTGAACGATTCACGTGGTCTGGACCGAATGTGCCGGCAGATTTCGACGCCAGTCAGATCTGGCATGGTCCAATCGATAATAACAAGGTCGGGATGATGCTCCGCGAAGAGCCTGAGCGTCTCCCGCCCGCTCTTCGCGAAAATCAAGGAAAACTGTTTATCAGACAACGTAAGCTCGACGAGCTTACGGGATATAGCCGAATCGTCGGCCACCAACACCTTCGTTTGTTGTCCGGAAGCCTTCCGTTGGTCCTCAGAAATAGGCGCAGGGTGTCCGTTGGTGCCTGCAGGCAGCGCATTCATTCTGTGGTCCCAGGAGCGTGCCAATCGGCGGGCGGAAAACTTACCGGCCAAAAGTGGGGAGCGGGAGACTCAAATTCAAACGCGACCGAAAAGCGACCGTGTTCCGATGCCTCCACGCGCAAAACCCGGCCACTTGCAACGATTTCCGTCTTTAAGTTGCTGAGACGAATCCGTTGTCCGCGAACCATTTCCATGCCCACGTCCAGCAAGCCGCCATGAGCATTCACGACAAGGGTGTGGACCTGAATGTTAGTTCGCGTGCCTTGGGGCGTAAGAGCTGACAACTCAAGGGGGACCCGGAGGACGACACGCTCGCTTCTGCGGCGGCTTCTTTCCTCGGTGGTGCCAGCGGTTCTATCGGGGCTCGATTTGGTGACGTCATCTGTCATTTCTATTCCATTCTCCTGATCGACAGGAGTCGCCGGATGGTCCAGGACGCTGTCATCAGGCCGAGCACGGAGATGGTTGCACCGGCGATCAGGAAAAAGTCCACGAACCATTCAGAGTTGGTAGTCGATTCGTACAAGAGGTAGGCGCCGGCTAAAGAGAGCAGGGTTGGTAGGACGATCCCGAGGGTACGATCTTTCCTCATCTATGCTTGGCCCAATGCCGCTTAGCGCTTCCGTGAGAAACTTTTAATCTTGTAGACTGACCTACCTTAACTGTACTTTGCTGTCATCACCTAGGAATTTATGTCCAGTGATGTGCAAAGATATAGTAGTAAATTCTAAAACCAACATGGCCAGCAAGATTTTTGTCGAAAGGGCGTCGGCATATCGGCCGAACCACCGACCATGGGGCGTTTGAAGCGGAATTGCATAAAGCTGGCTGGAGCTATTGAGGAAACCGACGCTGACAGCGAACTCCACAAGTAAGCAAGGATAGAGCCGACAGCATCGGGCTTATTGAGGCTGGACCCCCTCCCCCCTACCTGCTGTCCCTAAGAGCATGAAAACAAAGGGCCGCTGGAATATGAAAAAGTGAAGAGTATCAAAACAAACGAGATAGAAGAGCAGAGTCGATAAGAGTATCAAAACACTGGGTTTATTAGATTGGAACGGAAAACCCGGCCGTAGGCGCAACTTTCTACAACTTGTACTTTACTACAACATACCGGAGGATGTCAAGGGGAAAATGAGGAATTAGGGAGTTTTCTTAACGAGGGATTCAACGTGCAACTGAGAAAGGACACAGACTAAAAGTCTGTGCCATGGTTGCGAAATCCTAGATTCGGAAAATCGGCAGCTGGGCTGCCGCACTCCAAAAAAGCGACGCCACCTTCCGGCGCGGCCAGCTGAATGTGGCCTTGCAAAAACAAGAGCAAAGCACCGGTCTAAAGTCAGGCCTTTTGGGCTTGGCGGCGGAGAAAGGTTGGGACGTCGAGATCGTCGGCGGGGACGTCTTTGGCGGCGTCGCGGACGTTAGTCTCAGGGTTTGTAAGTGCAAATCCCGAACCGCGTTGCTGGCCCGGGTGGACGACGGTTGGCGAATCGGGCACGGCTGCTGAACTGGCGCTGGCTCCTGCGGCGGCCGCGGCGGCGACGGGGATGTCTCTGCCAGCTTTCCAGGTCTTGGGAAGGAATTCGGGGCGGCGATTGACGTTTTTCTTGTTGGCTTCCTTGAAGCCCGCGGCGATGACGGTGATCTTGACGGAGTCCTTCATGGTTTCGTCCTGCACAGCGCCGAAAATGATGTTGGCGTTTTCGTGGGCAGCTTTCTGGATGATGGACGAAGCCTCGTGAACTTCGTGCAAGGTGAGGCTGGGGCTGCCGCAGATGTTGATGAGGATGCCTTGGGCACCTTGAATGGAATTGTCTTCGAGGAGCGGACTGGCGATGGCGCGGTTGGCGGCGTCGACGGCGCGATTCGAACCGGTGGCGACGGCAGTGCCCATGACGGCATAGCCCTGACCGGACATGATGGCCTTAACGTCGGCGAAATCGCGATTGATGATGCCGGGGACGGTGATGATGTCCGAGATGCCTTGCACGGCTTGGCGAAGAATGTCGTCAGCGATGCGGAAGGCGTCGAAAAAGCTGGTGCCGCGTTCGACGGTTTCCATGAGGCGTTCGTTGGGAATGACGATGACGGTGTCCACCGCGCCAATCAAATCCTGAAGAGCCTGTTCGGCTTGCAGCATGCGGCGCTTGCCTTCGAAGGCGAAGGGCTTGGTCACGACGGCAACGGTGAGAGCGCCGAGTTCGCTGGCGAGAGAAGCGACGACCGGAGCGGCGCCGGAGCCGGTGCCTCCGCCAAGGCCGGAAGTGATGAAAATCATGTCCGAGCCTTCGAGGGCTTCGATAATTTTGTCGGTGTCTTCGAGAGCGGCTTTGCGGCCGACCTCGGGATTGGCGCCGGCGCCGAGACCTTTGGTGAGTTTGGCGCCGAGCTGCAGCTTGATGGGCGCCTGGCAGAGCTTGAGCGCCTGCAAGTCGGTGTTGGCGGCAATGAATTCGATACCTTCGACCTTGGCGCGAATCATGCGGTTGACCGCGTTGCAGCCGCCGCCTCCGACGCCGATGACCTTAATCTTTGCGGGCGACAGTTCCTCGCTGAAGCTCATGCGGATTGCGTTGTCCTTTACCGTCATTGGTTCCCCCCGTCTCCTATCGAATCGGCTGGTAAGCCTGTTTTGCGAAGCGGTGCTTCGCGGAAAATTTTTTTGCCAAGAATCGGCGGTTGAGATCCTTCGTCCCGCTACGCGGGACCCAGGATGACAACGCTAAAAAAACACGCAGCCACGAGTGGCTACGCTACTTAAGCTCCGGCGAACATGGCCTTGAGCTTGGCAACGAAAGTCGTGGAGCGCTGGGACTGAGTGCGGCGCGCTCTTGCTGCATATAAAACCAGGCCGACGACGGTCGAGTACTCGGGCTGCTGAACTTGTTCGGGCATGTCCACCAGGCCGCGCGGTTCGGCAACGCGAACCGGCAGGTGGAAGGCGTGCTCCATCATTTCGACGAGTCCGGTAAGGCGAGCGCCACCGCCAGCGAGAACGTAGCCCGCAGGAATCTGCGAATCGAGACCGGCGCGGCGCATTTCGTCGCGGATTAAAGAGAGAAATTCCTGGGCGCGCGGCTCAATGATGTCGGTCAACATGCGGGCAAAGATGGTGCGCGGCGGGCGATCGCCGACGCTGGCGATTTCGATGGCGGTATCTTCCTGCAGCAGGGAGACCGCAGCGCAACCGTGATGGCGCTTGATGCGTTCTGCTTCGGGGATAGGGGTGCGGAGGCCGACAGCAAGGTCGTTGGTGAAATGATCGCCGCCAACGGGAACCGCTCCGGTGTGGCGAACGACTCCACCGCCGTAGACGACAAGCTCGGTGGTGCCGCCGCCGATATCGAGCAGGCAGGTGCCGAGGTCGCGTTCGTCCTGGGTGAGGCAAGCTTCAGCGGAAGCGAGGGGCTCGACCACAGTGTCGCTGATTAAAATTCCGGCGCGATTGGCGGCGGTGACCAGATTCTGCGTAGCGGTAATGGAAGAAGTGACGACGTGAACGTTGGCTTCGAGGCGTTGGCCGACCATACCGATGGCGTCGCGAATGCCGTCGTGAGCGTCCACGGAAAATTCGTGAGGGAGGACGTGCAGAACTTCACGGTCGTCGGGAAGAGAAATGTTGCGAGCGGCGTCGATGGCGCGGCGAACATCTTCACGTTCGATGTCGCGAGGGCGGCTGCCGAGAGTGACGCCGCCGCGGCAATTCAAACCGCGAACGTGGCTGCCGGCGACACCGATCAATGCGGATTCGACGGGAACGCCGGAGACGCCTTCGGCTTCTTCAACCGCGCGGCGGATGGAGCTGATGGCGGCGTCGAGATTGACGATGGAGCCCTTGCGCAGGCCTTTCGATTCAGCCGCGCCGAGGGCGAGGAATTTCACCTGTTCTTCAGCGAGCTCCGCGATGAGCACGCAGGTCTTGGTGCTGCCGATATCCAGCCCGACGAGATATTTATCCTTTTTCGACAATCGCCGCTCCTGCCGAGATCAAAACTAACTACGAAATCCTCGAAACGTCACTGCCCACCGCAGGGGTTAAAACCCCTGGGGCTTTCGCCTCTGCGGCACGGCTGAAGCCGTGCCCTCCCGCGCCCGTCTCCCAGACACAGCCGACCTCAAACACAACCTACTTATTTTTCTTCACCGTCATTTGCTCGCCGCAGCCGCTGGAATCGGGATTCAAAACGACCTGACGCGCGTACTGCAAATCCACGGACTGCACGCAGCCGGCATTGGACTGCCACTGCGCAAAATTTTCGACCAGCATGCGGTATTTTCCAGTGAATTCACTGGAGCCAAAATGAATGGTGACGGCTTGCGAGGCGTTCGCTCCGGGGAACCCGGCCATGACCACGCGCAGATCGCGAGGATTGGCGAGATCGAGTTCGCTGACGTGGTCGGAGGAACCGGAACGAACGAGGTCGGCGTCCTTCATAAATTCCTGAAAAGTTTGCATGCGCTTCTGGCGCTCGGCACGAGGCATCGAATCGGAAAGCCCGGTGATGATCGGGAAGTGGAGATCTTCGCCATGCGGGCGGTCGAGGATGACGCCGAATTCGTCGATCAGAGCGAGTTCGCTGCCGTTGCGAACGAAGGCAATGGGCGTGCGTTCGGAGATATCGATGCGAACGTGATTGGGCAGAATGCGTTGCACGCTGGCAGATTGCACCCAGGAGATTTGTTCGACTTCGCTGCGGCGAGTGTCGAGTGGAATGCGGATGACGCTGCGGCCGCGGTCCTTGTAAAACGGAGCGAGAACGGCTTCGCGGGAGACGATGTGGTTGCCTGTGACTTCGACCTGTTCCGGCCTGAGCAAGAGAACTTTGGGAGAGTGGAGGAGAAAATCTCCGGCGACGAAGGCGACGACGCCAAAACACGCGGCGATGATGGTGCAAACAAAAATATTGCGGAAGAGGGAAAGATTCTTGCCGGCGAATTTCTTGCGGCGGATTTCGACGGGCTTCTGGCGGCGCAGGTAGCGCGGCTCGTCGTTTTCGACAAGCTCCGGCCGGTAGGATTCGGCGTCGGCAACGGCGGCGTTTTTTCGGATGGCCTTCACGCGTTCCACACCACAACCTCGTTTTCGAGTTTGACTCCAAAAGCCTTTTCAACGCGGCCGCGAACGTCAGCGATCAGCGAGAGCATGTCCCGGGCCGAGGCTTGGCCCGCGTTGACGAAGAAATTTGCGTGGCGGTCGCTAACTTTGGCGTCGCCGACGCTGAGGCCTTTGAGGCCGAGCTCATCAATCATGCGGCCGGCGGAGGCGCCCGGAGGGTTTTTGAAGATGCACCCGGCAGATTTTTGGCCGAGCGGCTGGCTGGAGCGCCGCTTCTCATTACAGATACGAATCCCTTGCAGAATTTCTTTGTACGGTTTGGAGGGAAGTTCCAGGGTCACTGCGAGCATCATATCATCAGGCGCAAACGAAGTGTGACGGTATTCAAATGAAATTTGCGTGCCCCTGAGGATTTCTATTCTGCGTTGGGCGGCCCGGTAGAGTTTGACTTCGCGAACGTAGCTGCCAATCTGCATGCCATAGGCGCCGGCGTTCATGCGAAGCGCGCCGCCAACGGTGCCGGGAACGCCGATGAGGCCTTCCATACCACCGAGGTCGTGCTTGGCGCAGTAGGTGACCGTGCGGCCGAGGTCGGCGGCGGCGTCAACGTGAGCGAGGGTGCCTTCGATAACGATTTCGGGGTCGGGCTTGGCGAGCTGCAGGATGACCCAGGGGAGTTCGCCATCGCCGACGAGGAGGTTGGAGCCTCCACCGAGAAATTTGTAGGGGATGCGGTGGCGTTCGAGGAATTCGATGAGCGCGGGGATGGAATCGTGCCTGGTGATGCGGAGGAGATCGGTGGTGCCGCCGATGCCAAGGGAGGTGAGTTCGGCCAAAGAGGTGCCGGAGCGGAGGTCGATTCCCAACGACGCGAGTTCGGCGATGAGTTTGCGATCGTCAACGCGCATGGTGGGTGGGATGCTCCGTGCCGAGGAGGACTATGAGTTCGTTGCTGGCGCGACTGACGTTGCCGGCACCGACGGTGAGAATGGCGTCGCCGGGCTTGGCGTTTTTCAAGAGAAACTCGATGGAGTCCTGCATCGAGCGGATGTAGTGAACGTTTTTGTGGCCGGCTTCGCGAATGGCGGCGGCAAGAGCTTCGCTGGTGATGCCGGGGATGGACGATTCGCTGGCGGCGTAAATGTCGGTGAGGACGAGGAGGTCGGCTTGATTGAAGGCGCGGCGGAATTCGTCCCAAAGATGCTGTGTGCGGGAATAGCGATGGGGCTGGAAGAGGACCAGGAGGCGATTGACTTTGCAGCCGCGAGCGGCTTCGAGGGTGGCGCGGATTTCGGCCGGGTGGTGGCCGTAGTCGTCGATAACGGTGATGTCGTTGACAGTGCCTTTGATGTCGAAGCGGCGTCCGACGCCACCGAATTTGGCCAGGCCTTCGCGGATGAGTTCGGCGGGAACGTTTAGATAAAGTGCGACGGCAGCAGCCGCGGCGGCGTTACGGACATTGTGGATGCCTGGGGGATGCGGGAGGCGGAAGATACCGAGGTCGTCGCCTTTGTAGGTGAGGCGAAATTCGCTGGCGAGGCCGTCGAGTTTGATATCGCTGATGACCAGGTCGGCCTGGCTGGATGTGCCGTAGGTGAGAATGGGGCGCTTGACGTTGGGAATGATGGCTTGCACGTTGGGTTCATCGAGGCAGAGGATGGCGGCACCGTAAAACGGAACACGATTCACGAACTGGACGAAGGCGTCCTGAATATCCTCGAGCGAGGTGTATTGATCGAGGTGTTCGCGGTCGATGGTGGTGACGACGGCGACGACCGGAGCGAAGAGCAGGAAGCTGCGATCGCTTTCGTCGGCTTCAACAACGAAATATTCGCCTTTGCCGAGGCGCGCAGTGGTGCCGGCTTGATTGACTTTGCCACCGATAACGAAAGTTGGGTCGAGATGCGCGGCGGTGAGAATGGAAGCGACCATGGAGGTGGTGGTGGTCTTGCCGTGAGCGCCGCCGACGGCGATGCCGTATTTGAGGCGCATGAGTTCGGCGAGCATTTCGGCACGCGGAATGACGGGAATTTTGCGCTTGTGGGCTTCGACGACTTCAGGATTGTCGGACTTGACGGCGGAGGAGACGACTACCACGTGAGCGCCCTCGACGTTGGCGGCTTTGTGGCCTTCGTAAATGGTGGCGCCCAAATTTTGCAGGCGCTCGGTAATGGTGGAGGGTTTGGTGTCCGAGCCTGAAACAGAGTAACCAAGAGTGAGCAGGACTTCGGCGATGCCGCTCATGCCGATGCCGCCGATGCCGACTAAATGTATGCGCTGAAAATTTCTGAACGAGACCATCATAACGATTCTCCCTGACGATTTGGGAGCACGCCAGCGGCCGTTTCGATTAGGTCAACGATGTCGCGGGCGGCGTTTGGCTTGCCGAGGGCGCGTGCGCGCGAGGAGAGTTGCTCGATCTGCTCGGGATGATCGATGAGAGAAAAGATTTCGTTGGCGAGGCGTTGTGGAGTGAGTTCCGGCTCCGCGATGAGTTTGCCGGCGTTGGCGTTGACCATTGCCTGAGCGTTGCGGAGCTGATGGCTGTCAGTGGCGCGGCCGAATGGAATGAAGATGGCAGCGCGGCCGGAGGCGGCAATTTCCGAGGCGGTGATGGCTCCGGCGCGGCAGACGATGAGATCGGCCCAGGCAAAGCGTTCGGCCATGTTAGTGAGGAATGGGAGAACTTCCGCGGAGTGAAATTCGCGGCGGGCGTAAGCGGTTCGAACGGCGTTGTAGTCGCGTTCACCGGTTTGATGCACGACGGTTAATTCGTTCTTGCGTGCGGCGAGCAAGTCCATGGCATCGACGAACGCGCGATTGATGGGCAGGGCGCCCTGGCTGCCGCCGGTGATTAGCAGGCGAAACGGCTTGGCAGGCTTGCGCGGTTCGATGGCGAAGAATTCGGCGCGGACGGGATTACCGGTAACCGTGGCTTTCTTGCCCCAAGCGGCTGCAGTGATGTCGTATCCAGTGGCGATACGCTTCGACAATTTGACGAGAACCTTGTTGGTGAAACCGGGTTCGGCATTAGGCTCGAAAATGACGTTAGGCACGCCGCGTAGCCAGCTGGCAAGCAGCATCGGTCCAGCAGCGTAGCCGCCGACGCCGAATGCTGCGACCGGCTTGTGTTTGCGCAGAATCGCGAAGGCGTCGAGCACTCCGGGCACGAGCATGGAAAGATTTTTCACCAGCGTCAGTCCGCCCTTGCCCTTCAAGCCCGCTGCACGCAAGGTTTCGAGCGGCAGCCCGGCCTGCGGCACCAGCTTCATTTCAATTCCGCGTTGCGTTCCTACCAGCACGACTTCCCTTTCGTTTCCGCGTGAAAGCCATTCCCTGGCGATGGCGATTGCCGGAAAAACGTGGCCGCCGGTGCCACCGCCCGCGATGAGCAGCTTCATCGTGCAAATCCAAAATACCGGCGCGAAGCCTTCGCACCGGCGATCACAATGAGCGGGCATCTGACTTCAGGGGTTAAAACCTCTGAGAATGCAGCGCTTTTCGGCACGGCTGAGGCCGTGCCCTCCCGCAAGCCTTCCATAAAATGAGTTCCAGCGTTCATCGCGAGGTTGATTGCTGCGAAATGTTGAGCAGCACTCCGGTGGCCAGCAACATCACCAGCAGACTGGAACCGCCATAACTGATAAACGGAAGCGGAATGCCCTTGGTCGGCACCATGCCGAGCACGACGGCGAAATTAATCAGCGCCTGAAAAATAACCATCGCGGTGATGCCGAGCGCGAGGAGGCGTCCGAAATTATCTGGTGCGGCAAATGCGGCGCGCATCCCGCGCCATCCATAAACGGCAAAGAGGGCAATCACGATCATCGCACCGATGAAGCCCAGTTCCTCGCAGATGACTGCGTAGATAAAATCGGTATGGGCTTCCGGTAGATAGAATAACTTTTGTTTACTTTCCATCAAACCGACGCCGGTGAAGCCGCCGGAACCGACCGCGATGAGCGATTGCAGCAATTGAAAGCCGGCGCCCTGCGGATCGGCGTCTGGATTGAGAAACGCCATCAGCCGCGCCTGACGATAAGCGACGTGGGTGATCAGCAGATACAGCGCAGGAATCGCGGCGACCGCGCCCGCGGCAATCCATTTCCAGGACATGCCAGCGACGTAAAGAACCGCAGCGGCGATCAGCACGATGTCCATGGAAGTGCCGAGGTCGGGCTGTGCAAGAATGAGCGCGACGCACACCAGAATGGGACCGATTGCTGGAAGAATATTGTTCACGAAATCGTCTTTGCGGAATTCCATGGCTGCGGCGTTGCGGCGTTTTAAATCCAAAAACCACGCGAGATAGAGAATGACGGCAAGCTTGGCGATTTCAGAAGGCTGAATACCGACGGGGCCGAGACGGATCCAGCGGTGGGTGGCGTGGGATTTATCAAGAAAAAATGCACCGACCAACATCAAGCCAACCACGCATAGAACCGAGTAGACGACTGCCGGTTCACGAAGCTGGCGGTAGTCGGTGCGCATCAGCACAAACATTCCAGCCAGTCCGATGAACAACCACGCGGACTGGCGGAGCAGGAAATAGTAGGAATGGTGGTAGTCGTTTTCGGCGGTGACCGCAGAGGCGCTAAAAATCATGACCGCGCCAAGCAGGCACAATCCGAGCGTTACACCGAACAACCAACGGTCATTTTCCAAACGTCTCGGCATTGCGCCTCTCGGGGTGCGATGGAT
>Ga0210402_10001313_pt1 | contig 25729 bp, 19 predicted proteins | sample IncBWC7MmetaG_FD_161055 | JGI IMG/M metagenome (GOLD analysis project Ga0210402, IMG submission 161055) | Forest soil microbial communities from Barre Woods Harvard Forest LTER site, Petersham, Massachusetts, United States - Inc-BW-C-7-M | ecosystem: Environmental > Terrestrial > Soil >... | reverse complement strand
ATCGTGCCGTTCTTCGACCGCGTCGGCCGCAAAATGAACATGATGGAGCAGGTGATCAACATTCCCGAGCAGGAAGTGATCACCAAGGACAACGCCACCGTCACCGTCGACGGCGTTGCTTTCTATCAGGTCTTCGATGCCGCGAAGGCGAGCTACGAGGTGTCCAATCTCAACCAGGCCATCATCGTGCTGACCATGACCAACATCCGCTCGGTGATGGGCGCGATGGATCTCGACCAGGTGCTGTCGCATCGCGACGAGATCAACGAGCGTCTGCTCCGCGTGGTCGATGCCGCGGTGTCCCCGTGGGGGCTGAAGGTCAACCGCATCGAGATCAAGGATATCGGGCCGCCCGCCGATCTCGTCGAGGCGATGGGCCGGCAGATGAAGGCCGAGCGCGTCAAGCGCGCCGACATCCTGCAGGCGGAAGGCCAGCGTCAATCGGAAATCCTCCGCGCCGAGGGCGCCAAGCAGGGCCAGATCCTGCAGGCCGAAGGCCGCAAGGAGGCCGCGTTCCGCGACGCCGAGGCCCGCGAACGCTCCGCGGAGGCGGAAGCGAGGGCGACGCAGATGGTGTCGGATGCGATCGCCAAGGGCGACGTCGCTTCGCTGAACTACTTCATCGCCGACAAATACATCAGGGCATTCGGCCAGTTCGCAAGCTCGCCGAACCAGAAGATCATCATGCTGCCGGTCGAGGCCGTGAGCCTGCTCGGTTCGCTCGCCGGCATCGGCGAGATCGCGAAGGCGACCTTCGGCGAGAGCGAAACGTCTGCGCAGGCCGCCGTGCGCCGCACCACCTCGGTGCCGACGACGGGTACCGCGACATCAGCTCCGCCGCCGGTCGAGCCACAATAGGAGTGAGCGCATGATCCGGAAAAGTGGATACCGGTTTTCCCTCGCGACAAACGCGTGGCGTTTGCGCGGAGATCATGCGCCAATCATAGAGGTCGTGTCATGACGGAAATGTTTTCGACGTTGGGGACCTGGAACTGGCTGATCTTCGGCTTCATCCTGATGGCGCTGGAGCTGGCCGCGCCGGGTGTCTTCCTGTTCTGGTTAGGGCTCGCCGCGCTGCTCGTCGGTCTGGTGTCGTTTGCGCTGCATCCGTCCTGGCAGTCGCAGCTTCTGATGTTCGCGGTGTTCGCGTTGGCGGCCGTGCCGATCTGGCGGCGGCTCGCGTCGAACCCCAGCCGCGCGAGCGTGAGCAATCCGTTCCTCAACCGCCGTACCGCGGCGCTGATCGGCCGCGAGTTCACGCTGGAGAAGCCGATCATCGACGGCTCCGGCACGGTGCGCATCGACGACACCGTCTGGCGCGTTGCTGGCCCCGATGCCCCGGCCGGCAGCAGGGTCAAGGTCGTGCAGGCCGACGGTGCCAACCTCACGGTGGCGGCGGCGTGATATCTGCCTATCGCTTGCTCCACCTCTCGGCAAAATGGTGCAGGGGCAGCAGTTTCTCGCTGAGCTCGCGGCCCAGCGCCGTGAGCGCGTAGCCGCCGCCATCGCCGAGCTCGATGAAATCGGCCTCGCGCAATTCCTTCAGCCGTTCGTTCAGCACCGTCGGCGAGGCCTCGTCGCATGCGGTGCGCAGCGCGCGCGAGGTCAGTGCGCCCTCGCGCAGCTCCCACAGGATCCGCAAGCTCCAGCGCCGGCCGAGCAGGTCGAGCAGCACCATGATCGGCCGGCCGGTGCGCGAGCCGCGGACGCGACGTCCTGTCTTGGCCGGTTTCTGCATACAAGATCCCTTGCGACGCTACGGAATATGTAGCAATGTGCTACTGATAATGTAGCACAGGAGTCCGCCATGTCACGTATTTCCCCGCTGGAGCCGCCTTATGCGCCCGACATCAAGGAGCAGTTCGACCGCATCATGCGCGGCGCGCCGCCGCTGGTGCTGTTCCGCGTCATGGCCGGACATGCCCGCGCCTGGGAGAAATTCCGCGCCGGCGGCCTGCTCGACCCCGGGCCGCTTTCGCTTCGCGAGCGCGAGATCGTGATCGACCGCACCTGTGCACTGAATCGATGCGAATATGAATGGGGCGTGCATGTCACGATCTTCGCTGCGGCCGCGCAGCTCACGGACGAACATGTCCGCGCAACGGTGTCAGGTCCGGCGGACGCGCCGTGCTGGTCTGAGGCGGAGCAGGCGATGATCGCGGCGGTCGATGCGCTGCATCAGCGCGCAACGCTGAGCGATGCCGAGTTCAAGGCGCTGGCGGCGCATCACGACGACGACAAGATTCTGGAGATCATCCTGCTGTGCGGCTTCTACCGCACGGTGTCGTATCTGGCGAACGGCTTGAGGCTGCCGCTGGAGGAAAAGGCCGCGCGGTTTCCGCAGTGACGGCTAAGCCACGCCCGCCCGCAGCAGGTCGTGCAAATGGATGATCCCGACCGGCTTGCCTGTTTCGGTTACGATCAGCGTGGTGATCTTCGCCGAATTGAGCAGCTCCAGCGCTTCGCTGGCGAGCGAATCGCGGTCGATCACCTTCGGCGACCGCGTCATGACGTCCTCGACCGGAAGCGTCATCAGGTCGGGCCGCATCTGGCGGCGCAGATCGCCGTCGGTGATGATGCCTACGATCTGGCCGCGCGCATCGACGATGGCGACGCAGCCAAAGCCCTTTGCCGACATCTCTTCCAGCGCCCCCGACATGATTGTGCCGATCGGCTTGATCGGCACGGCATCGCCGGTGTGCATGAGGTCGCTGGTATGCTTGAGCATCGCACCCAGCTTGCCGCCGGGATGGAATTTGGCGAATTCGAGCGCGGTGAAGCCGCGGCTTTCCAATAGCGCAATCGCCAGCGCATCGCCGATCGCGGCCTGCATCAACGTCGAGGTGGTCGGCGCCAGGTTGTGCGGGCAGGCTTCCCGCGCCTTCGGCAGCTCCATCACGATCCGCGCCGCCGCACCCAGCGAGGATTCCCCGTTCGAGGTCACTGCGATCATCGGGATCGCAAAGCGCGCCGAGTAATTGACCAGATTCTTCATCTCCGGCTGCTCGCCGGACCAGGACAGCGCCACGATCACGTCGTCCGGCGTGATCATGCCGAGGTCGCCATGGCTCGCTTCGGCCGCATGCACGAAAAAGGCCGGCGTGCCGGTCGAAGCCAGCGTCGCCGCGACCTTGCGCGCGACATGGCCTGACTTGCCGAGCCCGGTGACGATGACGCGACCCTTGGCCTGCCGGATCAGGTCGACGGCGCCGGCAAACGCCGCGCCGAGCGGGCCCTGCAGCGCAGCGGCGATCGCGGCGATGCCGCTGGCGCCAACCTCGAGCGTGCGCAGCGCCGACTGGACGGCGGTATCAGCGTTCCCGGTGCCGGATGATGGGGTCATCAGCGGTTGTTGGCTTGCCATGTCGTGAACTTCCGGAGGAGGAGCCTGCCCCGCCGCCTGCTTAGCACGGCAGGCGAAGCGAGGCGACGCGCCAGCTCGCCGTTCTCAACGGCTCATTAACCATAATTGTTTTAACTCCATTAACGACTTGTTTCCGCCGCGTCCATCCTTCGCGCGGCGCGAGACTGTCGCGTAAGTATATGAATTTGTTGGAGTTTATAGAGCGTGATGGCGGGTCCAGCAAGGGGCCGAAAAAAGCGCGCATCCTTCCCGCGCGCCGCTTTGGCTTGCCTTCTGGCTTTCCTTGCGCTGATCGCCTTCGGCGAAACGAGGGTGGAGGCCCAATCGGTCACCCCTGACCTGTTCAATCCGAAACGGACCACCCAGATCGCGCCGGAGAATCTGGCGCTCCGGCAGATTTCCGGAAGCCCGAGCAGCGCCGTACTCGATCCCGACGGCAAGCTCGATCCCAACAGCAAGCTCGATCCCAACGGCAAGCTCGATCCCAATGCCGAGCCCAGGAAGCGCAAGACGGACCAGCCCGCGGAGCCGCAGGCCGGCAAGGTGCCGACCTACGGCCTGCCGGCCGCCAATGGCGCATCGGAGGCCGGTTACGACTCGCTCAACCGCAAGCGCAAGCAGCCGAAATATTATCCGGCACAGGCCAAGCCGAAGAAGCCGGCGGGCCCGGGCTCGACGCCGCCCAAGGATCCCTCGCTCAACGCCGCCGGGCAATTGCGCCTCTCGATCCCGCCGTCGGAGACTGCCAACAAGCAGCCGCTGCCGCCCGCGATGGCCGGCACCGTGCCAGGCCAGCCGCAACGGCGCCGGCTCAAGATCGACGACGACCCGTTCGGCGCGGTCGGCGATTATGCCGGGGCCTTCCTGATCAAATCGGCGGTCGAACTGTCCGGCGGCTATGACACCAATCCCGGCCGCACCTTCGAGTCGCACGGCCTGCCGCTCTGGGTGGTGGCGCCGGAATTTCTCGCGGTCTCCAACTGGGAACGCCACGCGCTGGTCGCGGATTTGCGCGGCTCCTTCACCGGCTATGGCGGCTCGCTGCCGCAAACCATCGGCGGCCAGATCAACCCGGCGCCGACCAATGTCGACCGTCCGGATTTCACCGGCCATGTCGACGGCCGCCTCGATGTCACGGAAGACTTCGACCTCACCGCGCAGACGCGGCTTCGGGTTACGACCGACAATCCCGGCAGCCCGAACATCCAGGCCGGCCTTGCCAGCTATCCGGTCTATGCGTCGTTCGGCGGCACCTTCGGCTTCGACCAGCACTTCAACCGCCTGCAGGTCTCCGCCGGCGGCACCGTCGACCGCACCGTCTACCAGGAATCGACGCTGACCGACGGCGAGCATTCCTCGAACGACGACCGCAATTTCAACCAGTATGGCGGCATCAGCCGCGTGTCCTACGAGCTGAAGCCGGGCGTGAAGCCGTTCGTCGAGGTCGAGGGCGACACGCGCGTGCATGACCTGCCGTTCGACCGCAGCGGCTTCCAGCGCGATTCCAACGGCGGCTATATCAAGGGCGGCTCGTCGTTCGAGTTCTCGCGGCTGTTGACAGGCGAAGTCGCGGTCGGCTGGACCGAGCGCACTTACGTCGATCCCAGGCTCGACCGGCTGCAGGGCCTGCTTACGTCAGGTTCGCTGATCTGGACAGTCACGCCGCTCACCACCGCCAAGTTCGTAGCCGATACCCAGATCTCGGAAACGACGCTTGCTGGCTCGCCCGGCGTGCTGGTGCACACCTACGCGTTCGAGGTCGATCACGACTTCCGCCGCTGGCTGACGGCCATCGGCAAGTTCACCTACGGCACCTACGACTATGAGGAAAATATCCGCAAGGACAAGACCTACTCGATCGAAGGCGATCTCATCTACAAGATGACGCGCAACCTCTGGATCAAGGGCACGCTGCGCCACGACATCCTCGACTCCAACGTACCGCTGTCGAGCTCGAGCGCGACCGTGGTGATGCTGGGCGTGAGGCTGCAGAACTGACGACGTGAGCGCGCAATCGTCATGCGCGGGCTTGCCCCGTCCCGTCGTCATTGCGAGCCAACGGGTCGCGCGAATGCGCGCCCGATGACAGGCTCCGGAAGCAATCCATGCCTCAGCAAGCCGAAAGATGGATTGCTTCCGCCTTCGCTCGTCGAGCTTCGGCGGACACGTCGTCGCTTCGCTCCTCGCAATGACGAGGGTGGATATCAACGCCGCTTCATATTCAGCTTACCGAGAGCGCAGAGTTCACCTTTCGGAGAGACTTGTTGATGATCATTTTTCGATCGTCATCGGTGATGCCTCGGATGGCATCGTCTATTTTCACGCCGCGCCGCTGCATGTCGCGGTCATGCCGATACGCTCTCGACTTTTCCGCTTCCTGGTTTTTTAGCGCGTTTGAATCGTTGTCGGACACGGTGAAGTCCTCCCCGTCGAACCTCGTTGCAAATGTCAGCCCTGCCCCGCGCGCAAAATAGCTTCCCAGCGTTCTGCCGCAAGCAAGGCTTGTTGTTAAGCTTGACGCGGAAGGTTAATCGTCTGTCCGACGTCGTCATTGCGAGCCAACGGGTCGCGCGAATGCGCGCCCGATGACAGGCTCCGCGAAGCAATCCATGCCTCGACAAGCGGAGAGAAGGATTGCTTCCGCTTTCGCTCATCGAGCTTCGGCGGACACGCCGTCGCTTCGCGCCTCGCAATGACGAGGATGGATATCGACGTCGCTTCATATTCAACTGTCAAACAGCCGGAGAGACACGACTCCGCATTCCCGCGGCGCGAAAGCGTCCGGGCTTTGCAGGAATTTGCGTCCTCGAAAGCAAGAGGGCGCAGGGAATGCCGGATGCTGGCCGCACCCGCGAGCCTTGCGTGCAAAGAAAGTGCACTTTGCGCACGCAAGCAGCGACAGGGCAGCCGAAACACCCGGCATTCCCTGCGCAATGGTTTTAACGGCTGCTTCGCGCTCTCCCTGGTGTACCGGGCTTGTTAGCCACCATCGCCTGCCGATCATCATCGACAAGCTTGATCCCAGCGTCGGGAGATCAGGACCACACGTCTATATTTTGGACCTTGGTGAGACACCGTGAAACTACAAAAACCCTTTAAAACAAGCACTTTTTGAATAGGCTTGTGTCGGGCTGTTTCTGCGGGGTTCGCCAATTCTAGGGCCGGGACCTTCGCCATCGGATGCAAACCAGAGCGAAGGCCCCGTCCCATGGTCCCAAACCCTTTCGGAGCTGAAACCATGACGGAGCCACACCCAGCCCAAAGGCGAATGCTAGTACTGAAAGCGACAGCTCGCGAAATGCCGATTCGAAGAACTTCGCTTTAAATCCGGTTTCGAGTTCGGCGCTATATGCGTCGGTTCGGTCGTTAGCCTCCTTCACTCGGGCTGTGACTTGCTCGGCTAGAGCGCGCACACTGCTATCGAAAAATGAATCAATGCTGTATCGGCGTCTGCAGTGGGGCAGCCGCAACGCAGCCGGCGGCGCCGCCCGCGGGTTGCGACGATGTCGCCGGGCAGCAGCGTATGGATGGTCGACAGCCATGCGATGCACTTGGCGATCTTGTGGCCCATATCGTCGGTATTGAAGTTCTGCATCAGCACGCCGTTGTTCCACAGCTTGATTTGCAGCTTCAGCGGATCCTTGACTTCGTCGGCGGTCACGAGATAGGGGCCCATCGGCGCGAATGTGTCACGGCTCTTCATCTGGAAGAACACGTTGCCCTGTGGCGGCAAGCCGCGCGCCGAACCGTCGACGAAGTTCATGTAGCCGAAGACGTAGCTCATCGCATCAAGCTCGCTGACATGGCTGCACGTCTTGCCGATGACGACCGCCATCTCGGCCTCGCCCTCGAAGATCGTGGCCGGCACGTCAGGCAACACCATCGTGTCGCCGTGCCCGATGATTGCACTCGGCGATTTGTGGAAGGCGTTGATCGGCGCCGGCGCGCTGCGCGTGCCATCTTCCATGTAATTGACCGCCATGCAGTCGATCGTGCGCGGACCCGGCACCGGCGGACGGATGCGGACGCTGGAGGCCGGCACCCCGGCGCCGCGCGCCACAGCCGCCTCGAGCCGCGGCCTGGTGCTGCCCCAACGCTCGATCAACCCGTTCATTAAATCGCCCGGGCCGGTATGCGGGATGTCCGTCACCTCGGCACGGACATCGACCACGGCGTCGCCCTTCAGCACGCCGAGCTTGAAATCATCGAAATAGAGTAACTTCATCGTTCGCTCCCCAGCTTTTGCGCCGAGCTTGCGCCCACATCGGCCGAGCGCCGCGCCAACCGTTCTGGCGAAGCAAACATGGCATCATTGGGTTGTGCCGCCAAGGTTACGATAATGGCTAGCGTTTTCTTGCCTGCGATCATGCGACGTTCACGCAGTGAGGTTGGCGCAACAATTCACGAAAGTGGTGCCGGGCCGCCCCGTTTTGTGGCGGGTCCAGCCACAAAGCTTCCTGCTGCCGTGAATGAAGCTACCGGCAACGAGCAGCTTGCGCCGAGAGGCGATCAGATATAAGAGATCGCCCCATTCAACCCGACCGTTCAACCGATGAGGAGACCAGCTGTGAAACTTCTGTCGCGATCGACACCGTCCGTGCCGACGCTTGCAGAGCGTCCGGCTGAAAGTCATCCATTCGAGTTGAACCACCATGGCACATTCATTGATTCAGCGCCGGCAGGAGGCCGAACGCGCGCGGGTTGAAGCCTACGCGTTCTCGCTGCGGCATGTGTCGCGGCAAGTGCGCCCTCCACCGGACTTTCAGAACGCGATCAACGAGGCCCGGCGTGGCTTCGAGGCTGACGTCCTGCGCGACGCCTCGGTCTGGAAGCCGCGACTGAAGACTCGCGATGTCGCGCGTCTGCGCCTTGCTGCAGCCCGCCATCTCTTCGCGCGCTATCCCGTTGCGGAGCATCTGGAACAGATCTGGACAGGCTGCACGGGGCTCGGCGCCGACGAGACCGTGTTGCGCAAGCGCTGGTACATCGTGGCTGCCGGTGGCGGTTCGCTCTACAGCGCAGGTGCGGGCGTGTGGCTTTCTCGCAAGGAGGTCCATGCGTTCCTCAATCCCCTTGGGAGACCCGGGTTTGATGAAGCGATCTGGCAGGCGATCGCGCGTTCATACGCGAGCGACACCAGCGTCGCGCTGAGGATTGCGCACTCCAGGTTCGCACAGACGCCACGCGCCCAGCTTGGCTACTGGCGCGAGGTGGTGCGCTTTTTCTGCGCGCATCCGACCACGGTTGAGGAGATGAACGATCTTTGCGACTATCTCGCCGATCGCTACCGGCGTGATCGGGACTTCAGCCTCAAGGGACGTTCGCTGACCTCGCTCAGACGGCAAATGCGCGAGTGGCATTATGACCTTGAGGCAATCGCGCGTATCGAGGCCGCACGCCGTCGCGCCGAGACGGCGCGAAATCGTGCGCGCGGACCAATGGCGGGGCCCGAACCGTCCGGCGACGGCTGGTCGGGAGCAGCCATCGCAGATTGGTCATGGAGTCCGTCATCCAAGGTTCGCGCCAAGCGCGAGGAGTATGTGGTGGTTCAGCTTCGTACCGCGGCCGATCTTGTGATCGAGACACGGGCTATGCGCCACTGCGTCGCAAGCTACGCGGCAAAGTGCATTGGCGGGCGCGCGTCGATCTGGTCGTTACGTCGGCGTGCCGGCGGCAATACAGACCGGCTGTTGACGATCGAAGTCGATCGCCATTGCTGGGCGATCCAGGTCCGCGGATTTGCGAACCGCGCGCCGCACTCTGAGGAACGCAATATCCTGGAGCGGTGGGCTCAAGCGCGCGGGATCAAGCTCGCATAACAATGGCTATGCGCCGCCCCGGCGGCGCATAGCCTGCAACCGCGGTCAGCCGAACGTTGCGTTCAGCCAGCCAGTGACAAGCCCTGGGCAATCGCGGTGTACAGCGATCCTCACCGCGGCAGGTTCGTCGTCCCCATCAAAAACTTGTCGATCGACTGCGCGCAGAGGCGGCCCTCGCGGATGGCCCAGACCACCAGCGACTGGCCGCGGCGCATGTCGCCGGCGGAGAACACGTTCGGGCGCGAGGTCTGGTAGTCGACCAGGTTGGCGCGGACGTTGCCGCGCTGGTCGAGATCGACGCCGAGCATCTTCAACAGGCCCTCGTGCACGGGATGGACAAAACCCATGGCGAGCAGGACGAGTTCGGCATCGAGATCGAACTCGGTGCCGGGGAGCGGCTTGAACTTGTCGTCGACCTTCACGCAATGCAGTTTTGCCACTTTGCCGTCGCTGCCTGTGAATTTCTGCGTCAGCACGGCGAACTCGCGCGCGGCGCCCTCGGCCTGGCTGGATGACGTGCGCATCTTGAGCGGCCAGTTCGGCCAGGTCAGGCCCTTGTTCTCGTGCTCGGGCGGCGCCGGCATGATTTCCAGCTGCGTCACCGACGCAGCGCCCTGGCGGAACGAGGTGCCGATGCAATCCGAACCCGTGTCGCCGCCGCCGATCACGACAACATGCCTGCCGCCGGCCAGGATGTCGGCCGCGCCGTTCGACGGTTCGTTGCCGACGCGGCGATTCTGCTGCGGCAGGAAGTCCATCGCGAAATGGATGCCATGCAGATCGCGGCCGGGGATCGGCAAATCGCGCGGAGCTTCCGCGCCGCCGGTCAGCGCGATCGCGTCATACTCGTTGAGCATCTCGCGCGGATCGAGCGCGCCGCTGGCGCCGACGTGGACGCCGTAATGGAAGGTGACGCCCTCGGCCTCCATCTGTGTGATGCGGTGGTCGATGACATTCTTCTCCATCTTGAAGTCGGGAATGCCATAACGCAAAAGCCCGCCGGCCTTGGCGAATTTCTCGTAGACATGCACGTCATGGCCGGCGCGCGCGAGCTGTTGTGCGCAGGCGAGGCCCGCGGGGCCGGAGCCGATCACCGCGACCTTCTTGCCGGTTTTTTCCGGCGCGATCTCCGGCTTCAGCCAGCCGTTTTCCCAGGCGCGGTCGACGATGGCGCATTCGATGGTTTTGATCGTGACCGGATTGTCGTCGATGTTGAGCGTACAGGAGGCCTCGCACGGCGCCGGGCAGATGCGCCCGGTGAATTCAGGGAAATTGTTGGTCGAATGCAGGTTGCGCGAGGCTTCTTCCCAGTTGCCCTGATAGACCAGATCGTTGAAGTCGGGGATCTGGTTGTTGACCGGGCAGCCCGGCGTGCCCGGCTGAACCGAGCCGGTGCCGTGGCAATAGGGAATGCCGCAATTCATGCAGCGCGCGGCCTGGTCGCGCGTCTCTTTTTCCGTCAGCGGAACGACAAATTCGTTGAAATGCTTCACCCGCTCGGCGGCCGGTGCGTACTTCCGGTCATGCCGCTCGATTTCCAGAAAACCTGTGACCTTACCCATTTAAGCCTGACGCCCCTGCGTTTCTTTTGGTCATTCCGGGATGCGCCACAGGCGCAGACCCGGAATCTCGATGTTGTCTTGCGAGATTCCGGGTTCGCGCTTCGCGCGCCCCGGAATGACGCGTTGTGATATCACGCCCCGATTGCGATTTTCGGTTCGGCGTCGGCATTCGCCTTCAATTCCCGCAGCGCGCGGCGGTACTCGACCGGCATCACCTTGCGGAATTTCGGCAGCCACTCCTTCCAGTTCGCCAGGATCTCGGCGGCGCGCCTGGAGCCCGTCGCCTTGGCATGGCGCGTGATCAGGACGTGCAGCCGCTCGATGTCGGCGTCGAGCAGGTTCTTGAATACATCGACCCGGCCATGCGCCTCGAGATCGCCGGAGTGATGATAGGTACCTTCGTTGATCATCTCCTCGGAGAGCAGCGGTTCGAGTTCGACCATCGCCATATTGCAGAGCTTGTCGAAATCGCCGGTCTCGTCCAGCACATAGGCGATGCCGCCCGACATGCCGGCCGCGAAGTTGCGCCCGGTCTTGCCGAGCACGACAACGATGCCGCCGGTCATGTATTCGCAGCAATGATCGCCCGCGCCTTCGACGACGGCGATCGCGCCGGAATTGCGCACGGCAAAACGCTCGCCGGCGATACCGCGGAAGTAGCACTCGCCCTCGATCGCGCCATACATCACGGTGTTGCCGACGATGATGCTCTCTTCCGGCACGATGCCGCTGTTGCGCGGCGGCTTGACGACGATCTTGCCGCCGGAGAGGCCCTTGCCGACATAGTCGTTGCCTTCGCCTTCTAGTTCGAAGGTGATGCCCTTGGCGAGCCACGCGCCGAAAGCCTGGCCGGATGTGCCCTTCAGGCTCACGCTGATGGTGTCGTCGGGCAGCCCGGCATGGCCGTAGATCTTGGCGACCATGCCGGACAGCATCGCGCCCGCCGAACGGTCGACATTGTTGATCTCGGTCTCGATCCTGACCGGCGCGCCGCGGTCGAGCGCGGCCTGCGCGCGTTCGATCAGCCTGCGGTCCAGCACGGCCTCCAGATGATGGTTCTGCGCCTCGGAGTGATAGATCTTCTGGCCCTTCTCTTCCTGCTGCCGCACGAACAGTTTCGAGAAATCGAGGCCCTTGGCCTTCCAGTGTGCCACGAGGCGGGTCTGGTCGAGCAGCTGGGTCTGGCCGATCATCTCGTTGAAGCTGCGGAAGCCGAGGTTCGCCATGATCTCGCGGACTTCCTCGGCAACGAAGAAGAAGTAGTTGATGACGTGCTCGGGCTGGCCGGTGAAGCGCTTGCGCAGCACCGGGTCCTGGGTCGCCACGCCGACCGGGCAGGTGTTGAGATGGCACTTGCGCATCATGATGCAGCCGGCCGCAATCAGCGGCGCGGTGGCGAAGCCGAACTCGTCGGCCCCCAACAGCGCGCCGATCACGACGTCGCGTCCGGTGCGGAAGCCGCCGTCGACCTGCACGATGATGCGGCTGCGCAGCCGCTCGCGCACCAGGGTCTGGTGGGTTTCGGCCAGGCCGATTTCCCAGGGTGAGCCGGCATGCTTGATCGATGTCAGCGGCGAGGCGCCGGTGCCGCCCTCGAAGCCCGCGATGGTGACGTGGTCGGCGCGCGCCTTGGCGACGCCGGCGGCAACCGTGCCGACGCCGATTTCGGACACGAGCTTCACCGAGACCAGGCCGTCCGGGTTGACGTTCTTCAGGTCATAGATGAGCTGCGCGAGGTCCTCGATCGAATAGATGTCGTGGTGCGGCGGCGGCGAGATCAGGCCGACGCCCGGCGTCGAATGCCGGACCTTGGCGATGGTGGCGTCGACCTTGTGGCCAGGCAGCTGGCCGCCTTCGCCGGGCTTGGCGCCCTGCGCCATCTTGATCTGCATCATGTCGGAATTGACGAGATATTCCGTCGTGACGCCGAAGCGGCCCGAAGCGACCTGCTTGATCGCCGAGCGCATGGAATCGCCGTTCGCCATCGGTTTGAAGCGGTCGGATTCCTCGCCGCCTTCGCCGGTATTGGACTTGCCGCCGATCCGGTTCATGGCGATCGCGAGCGTGGTGTGCGCCTCGCGCGAGATCGAGCCAAAACTCATCGCGCCGGTGGCGAAACGCTTGACGATGTCCTTGGCCGGCTCGACCTGGGCCAGCGGGACCGGCTTGCGCTTCTCGTCCTCGGCGCTCTTGATCCGGAACAGGCCGCGCAGCGTGACCAGCCGCTCGGATTGCTCGTTGAGGATTTTTGCGAACGACTGGTAGCGCTCCTTCGAATTGCCGCGGGCCGCGTGTTGCAGCAACGAGACCGATTCCGCGGTCCAGGCATGGTCCTCGCCGCGGGTGCGGTAGGCATATTCGCCGCCGACATCGAGCGCGGTCTTGTAAACCTGGGCGTCGCCGAACGCGTCGGCATGGCGGCGCGTGGTTTCTTCCGCGATCTCGGCAAGGCCGACGCCTTCGATGCGGGTATGAGTGCCGGCGAAATATTTTGCGACGAAATCCGCCTTCAGGCCGACGGCATCGAAGATCTGCGCGCCGCAATAGGACTGATAGGTCGAGATGCCCATCTTCGACATCACCTTGAGCAGGCCCTTGCCGATCGACTTGATGTAGCGCTTGACGATCTCGTAATCGTCGAGCGATCCGGGCAGGCGGTCCTTCATCGCGACGATGGTCTCGAACGCGAGATAGGGGTTGATCGCTTCCGCGCCGTAGCCGGCGAGGCAGGCGAAGTGATGCACCTCGCGCGGCTCGCCGGATTCGACGACGAGACCGACCGAGGTACGCAAGCCCGTGCGGATCAAATGATGATGCACGGCGGCGCAGGCCAGCAGCGAGGGAATCGGAATCCGGTCCGAACCCACCATGCGGTCGGACAGGATGATGATGTTGATCCCCTCGCGCACCGCGCCTTCGGCACGCGCGCAGAGTTCGTCCAGCACCTGTTCGAGGCCGGCCGGTCCGAAGCCGGCGTGGAACGTGGTATCCAGCGTGCGCGACTTGAAATGGGTGTCGGCAACGTCGGAGATCGAGCGGATCTTCTCCAGGTCGGCATCGGTCAGGATCGGCTGGCGCACTTCGAGCCGCTTGGTGCTGGCCAGTCCCTTCAGGTCGAACAGGTTCGGCCGCGGCCCGATGATCGAGACGAGACTCATGACCAGCTCTTCGCGGATCGGATCGATCGGCGGATTGGTCACCTGCGCAAAGTTCTGCTTGAAATAGGTGAAGAGCGGCTTCGGCCGGTCCGACAGTGCCGAGATCGGCGTGTCGTTGCCCATCGAGCCGGCGGCTTCCTCGCCGATCGACGCCATCGGCGTCATCAGGATATTGATGTCTTCCTGCGAATAGCCAAAAGCCTGCTGCCGGTCGAGCAGCGGCAGGTTGGAACGCATGCCCTTGCTCGCGGCATCGGGCAATTCCTCGAGCTGGATCTGGGTGCGGCCGAGCCATTCGCGATAGGGGTGGCTCTTCGCAAGCTCCGCCTTGATCTCGTCGTCGGGAATGAGGCGGCCTTCCTGCAGGTCGACCAGCAGCATCTTGCCCGGCTGCAGCCGCCACTTGGTGACAATCTGCTCTTCCGGAATCTTGAGCACGCCCATTTCGGACGCCATCACGATGCGGTCGTCGCTGGTGACGAGATAACGCGCAGGCCGCAGACCGTTGCGGTCGAGCGTGGCGCCGATCTGGCGGCCGTCGGTGAAGGCGATCGCAGCGGGGCCGTCCCACGGCTCCATCATCGCCGCGTGATATTCGTAGAAGGAGCGGCGCTGCTCATCCATCAGGGGATTGCCGGCCCAGGCTTCCGGAATCATCATCATGACGGCGTGCGACAGCGAGTAGCCGCCCTGCACCAGAAATTCCAGCGCGTTGTCGAAGCAGGCGGTGTCGCTCTGGCCTTCATAGGAGATCGGCCAGAGGCGGCTGATGTCCTTGCCGTAGAGGTCGGAGCTCACCGAAGCCTGGCGGGCCGCCATCCAGTTGACGTTGCCGCGCAGCGTGTTGATCTCGCCATTGTGCGCGATCATCCGGTAGGGATGCGCCAGCGACCAGGTCGGGAAGGTGTTGGTCGAGAAGCGCTGATGCACCAGCGCCAGCGCGCTCTCGAAGTCGGGCTCGTGCAGGTCGGCGTAATACTTGCCGAGCTGGTCGGCGAGGAACATGCCCTTGTAGATCACGGTGCGGCACGACATCGAGCACGGGTAGTAGCCCGCCATGCCACGGTCGCGGCGCTGATAGATCGCCTGCGAGATCGACTTGCGCAGGATATAGAGCTTGCGCTCGAATTCGTCCTCGCTCTTCGCGCAGCCGTTGCGGCCGATGAAGACCTGCATGTGATAGGGCTCGGTCGGCTTGACGGTGACGCCGAGCGACGAGTTGTCGCTTGGCACGTCGCGCCAGCCGAGCAGCATCATGCCTTCGGCCTTGATCTGGTCGGCGACGATGCTCTGGATCACCTTCCGCCATGCCGTCTCCTTCGGCATGAACAGCGCGCCGATGGCGTATTCGCCGGGATCGGGCAGCAGGAAGCCGATCTCGGCGGCCTTGCGCTTGAAGAAGGCGTGCGGGATCTGCACCAGAATGCCGGCGCCGTCACCGAAGCGCGGGTCGGCGCCGACGGCGCCGCGGTGCTCGAGATTGCAGAGGATATTCAGCGCATCGGAGACGATCTGATGCGACTTCTTGCCCTTGATGTTGGCGATGAAGCCGACGCCGCAGGAATCCTTTTCCAGCGAGGGATCATAGAGGCCTTCGGCTTCGGGACGCCACGTATGAAGTTCGCGCGCCGGTTTGGAATCCGCGTTCGCCTGCAGTGTTTCTGCCACGATGTGTTCGCGCTCGATTTCCGACCCGCTCATAGTGCGTCTCCCCGAATAAGGGCCTTGCCGTTGCGTCTTCGGCGCACCTTGGGCGTTCCGCGGCACCCCAAGGAAAAAAGGGGGTCACCGCTCGTCCCAAAAGCGAGCCGTATTTTCAGAGTTCAGGCTCAGCGTTCAACGTCCCTGGAGAACGGCTTCGCCTGGTACCTTTGCGGCGCTAGAGGCCGAACTTTCGTTGCAATCCCTATGCCGGTTTCGCAACGAAATTTGAGACAGCTATGCTGTCCTAACTTCCACCATGCCTTATTTTTCTCTACCACACAAGCGCGAGAAAGTCCTCTCGCGCCCATGCAACTGCAACGCTGATCTGTGCTGCCGCGGATTTGAAGCAAACGTGCCGCGATCCGGCCCAAGCAGCGCCGAAATCACCGCCGAGATTTGCCGCCGAGCTTAACTCGAGCGGGGGCGCTTGCAGGAGCAATGAAGCGATGAAGCGTTTCGCAGGATGGGCCTTGGTGGCCGGATTGATGTTGGCGGGCTCGGCCGCCAATGCTCAGATGCTTGTGCCCTATCGGGGTGTCTCCGATTTCGACGGACCCTATGAGCGGCCCTATGGCGCGGTGCCTCCGGCGCCGCCGCCGGTCTACAATTATGGCGGTTACGGCCAGTCGCTGCTGCCGCCGCAGGAAGTCTACGCCGTACTGCGCGACAACGGCTTCTCGCCGCTCGGCATTCCGCATCAGCGCGGCCTTGTCTATGTGATCGCGGCCATCGACCGTCGCGGCGAGGACGGGCGGCTGGTGATCGACGCCCGCAACGGGCGGATCCTCCGCTTCGTGCCGGCCTACGGTTATGGCTATGGCGGCCCGGCGCCCTACGGCGAAAACTTCGGGGCGGAGCAGATGTCTGCCCCCGGGTCTGATACCGCCATGCCGCCGCCGACCGCGATCCGCGGCGTGCCGCGGCCGCCGGCCTCGGTGCCGCATGTCGCTAGCCGCGCCGTGCCGATGCCTGCGCCGAAGCCGTCCATTGTCGCGAAGCCCGCAGAGCCGACGCCACAACAATCGGCGGCGATCGAGGCCAGGCCGGTAACGCCGCCCGCGCCCGCGGCGAGCACTGCGCCAGCAGCGCCGGCACCCTCGCAGGCGAACGCGTCAACGCCGCCATCGACGGCGACCGTCGGTGAAGCCAAGCCTGCGCCGGTGATCCGGCCGACGCAGCAAATGCCGGCGGCGCAGGGGCTGGATTAGCGTCATTGCGAGAACAACAAAAAACGCCCCGGTTTCCCGGGGCGTTTTCCTATACAACGCTACGTGACATCAGGTCCGCTCAGGCCGCGGCCTTCTGGGCCGAGCCGTCGACCACCTGCGGAGCGGCAGGCGCGACTGAACCGATCGGAATGCTGCGGGGCTTTTTCGCCTCGGGGATCTCACGGACGAGATCGACATGGAGCAGGCCGTGCTCGAGGGAAGCGTTCTTCACCACCACGAAATCGGCAAGCTGGAACACACGCTCGAAGGCACGCGCGGCGATGCCGCGGTAAAGCACTTCGGCCTTGTCCTTGCCGTTCTCGTTGCCGACCTTCTCGCCCTTGATCGTCAGCGTGTTTTCCTTCGCGACGATGGAGAGCTCTTCCTTGGCGAAGCCGGACACGGCTACCGAGATGCGGTAGGCGTTCTCGCCGGTGCGCTCGATGTTGTAGGGGGGATAGCCGGGGCTGCCGTCAGAGGTGGCCTGGTCGAGCAGGGAAAAGAGACGGTCGAAGCCGACGGTGGAGCGATAAAACGGAGTAAGGTCGTAGGTACGCATCGGTATAGTCCTCCATTGAGCGACTGTTGAGATACCCGCCCGCCATCGGGCCGGGCTTAGTCCTGTGCAGCCTCAATGTTCGGTTCGATGTCCCGAAACACTGGCAGCGGCCTGCACGTTGGTGATATGGGAGAAGGCAAGACGGCGTTCAAGAGGGCGGGAAGTGAGCCTTTTTTGACCGTTCCCGCCCTTGTTTTTCAGCCTTTCCTATTCGGCTCCTCCTATTCGACTCGGCCCATGACGCTCGTCTCGATTCCCGCCAATCCCGTTCCGGAAGACTTCGTCTCCGGCACGATACGTACGCCCGACGGCGCTGAATTGCGCTTCGCGCGCTGGGCTCCGCCGGCTGGCCGCAAGGGCACGGTCTGCATTTTCCATGGCCGCGGCGAGCAGATCGAAAAATATTTCGAGACCGTGCGCGACCTGCGCGATCGCGGCTTTGCGGTCGCCACGATCGACTGGCGCGGGCAGGGCCATTCGTCGCGCCGCCTGCGCGATCCGCGCAAGGGCTATGTCCGCAACTTTGCCGACTACGAGATCGACGTCGAGACCTTCGTGCAGCAGGTGGTGCTGCCGGATTGTCCCCCGCCGTTTTTTGCGCTGGCCCACTCCATGGGCGGCGCGGTGATGCTGCGGCTCGCCCATGCCGGCAAACGCTGGTTCGACCGCATGGTGCTGTCGGCGCCGATGATCGATCTGCCCGGGCGCGCCACCTCATTGCCGGTGCGGCTGTTGCTGCGCGCGATCCGCCTGGCCGGGCAGGGCGGCCGCTACGTTCCCGGCGGCGACGATACGCTCACCGGCACACGCTCCTTCATCAATAATCCCTTGACCAGCGATCCCGTGCGCTACGCGCGCAACGCCGCGGTCCTGGAGGAAGACCCCACGCTCGGCATCGCCTCGCCGACGGTGGCCTGGGCCGATACCGCCTTCCGCGCCATGAACACCTTTCGCCAGGTGTATTATCCCACGCAGATCCGCCAGCCGATCCTGATGCTGGCGGCCTCCAACGATGCCGTGGTGTCGACGTCGGCGATCGAGGAGTTCGCCTATCACTTGCGCGCCGGCTCGCATCTCGTCATCGCCGGCTCCAAGCACGAGATCCTGCAGGAGCAGGACCGCTACCGCGCGCAATTCTGGGCGGCGTTCGACGCCTTCGTGCCGGGCACACCACTGTTCGGGTGAGCGTTCTCTTGCTCAGGAATCCGCGGCGCTTGTTGGCCCTGCGTTCGTTCAGTCTTGTACTTCGCGCGGATCACCCACTTGCCGCCGCCCGCCATGGAGCCACGCCGCGAGGCCCGGACTGAGACATTGGCTGACCCTGGTCTCGTAGAGTGTCTGGTCGTCATCGGTAAGGACGTCACGCCAGCGGCCGTTCGCACCCTTGTTGAAGAAACGCTTCGAGCCTTCGGAAAACATCATCTTGGTCTGGGGCATCAGTCCATCGCCTGCGGCCCGCATCGCCTCGAAACTCGCCGCGCGCACGAGGGACGGCCACAGATCGTTGTCGATCTCGATGTCAAGGAAGCTGGCGATGCGCTGCATCTCGGCCTCTAGGTCGCCGGAAAGATCGGCGTAGTGGACGAGCAGGACGTTCGGCCGCTTGCGCTCCGCCCAGTATCCAGTCTCGAGGTCGAAAAGGAACAGGCTCGGCGGACCTTCGACAGCGCCTCTGACCGGCTTGCTCGCGAGCCATTGACGGAAGTAATCCCTCACGTCGGGCGGCGGCCGCTCGTAGGGCCTTGCGATGACCGGGTCGTCCCGACCGATTGCGTCGAAGCGCGCCGTCTGCTCGTCACTGAAGCCGGTGAAATGGTTGTGCATCGACAACACCGCGTCGCGTCCGTCACGGGCGACGTGTATGTATTTGACCTCGTCGTAGAGCGGCAGGCCGTCGATGGGCAGATGGGTCTTCAGGAAGCGACGGTGCCGCTGAGCCCTGAGAATGTCTTGTATCTCGTCGGCGGTGAAACGAAATCGCGCCTCGACCCAGGGCGAGACCGCTGCCAGCGGGCGGACCTGCGCGTCCCCAAACACGAGCGAACTGACGATCTGCTGCATCCAGGTCGTGCCGCACTTCGGCGCCGTGGCGATGATGATGTCGTCCGGGCGCGGCGCATAGCCGTCCCAATAGCGGCTGTCCAGCGTCCAGGTCCGATATTCGCGCAGCGCCGACCGCACCAGCATAACCTTGCCCCCTCAAGGAAAGGCGGGGAGCTTAGGGGGCGGACGCCACGGTGTCGATGGGCCGAAAGCCAACGTTCGATCGATGCATCACTCCGGCACTTCGTGCCGCGGGAATGCGGATGCCTGTTGGATTATCGTCATTGCGAGCGTAGCGAAGCAATCCATCGTGCGGCGAACAAGGTATGGATTGCTTCGTCGCTTCGCTCCTCGCAATGACGGCGAGGCTGTCTGAAAATTGTATCATCTTACGCCGGGAGCCGGTCGGCCGCCTCGATCACGGCTTGTACTCAGCTAATCCACCGCGCGCTTGGCGACTAGCTCAATCTTGCCGAACGGCACGCCGGCCTTCAGCAGCCCCTCGCGGTAATGCGCGACGTCGTCCGGATTTCTCCAGTGGAAATTGCGCAGATGCCGTTCGACGCTGAAATTCGGATAATTGCCGAGCAGCGATTCGGTGGCCTTGGCGGCTTCTTCCGTGCGGCCAAGCTGCGCCAGCGCCGCCGTCCGTATCGCCAGCACCTGCAGATGGTTGGGATTGAGATACAGCGCCTCCCGCGCCCAGGACAGACAGGCGTCGTATTGGCCGAGGAGATAATGGCTGAACGCGATCGAGGCCGCCCATTGATAGCGCGGATCGCTGTTGCCGCGTTGGACCGCCATTGAAAGCAGCTCGATCGCCTGGCGATGCTCGCCGATCAGGAGGTGGCAGATTCCCTGCACGCCGCGCGCGCCCATATCATACGGGTTCAGCGCCACCGCGCGCTCGATCGCGTCAATCGACGCTTCATAGCGTCCCTGCATCACATGCATATAGGCGAGGATCGAAAAGGCGAAGGAAGAGCGCGGATCGAGCCGGACGCTGCTCTCGGCAAGCTCCATCGCGGTGGACCACAATTCGCGGCTGCTCCGGAGCCAGCCATACTGCACGCCCTGGATCATGATGGTGGCGAGATAGGCGCGGGCGATCGAAAGTTCGCTGTCGAGCGCAATCGCCTGCTTGAACAGGTCGATCGAGGTTTCGAAATCCTCCTTGGTCTCGCGATAATAATGCGACAGCCCTTTCAGGAACCGTTCCCATGCGGTGAGATCGGAATGCCGCGCCGGCGTTGAGGCTTCCGCGCGATAGATCTCCGGCGCGATCGCGGCCGAGAGGCTGGTCGTGATCTCGTCCTGCAGCGCAAAGAGATCGTCGATGTCGCGGTCATAGCGGCCGGTCCAGAGCTGCTCGCCGCTCTCGGGCGCGATCAGTTCGGCGGTGACGCGGATCTTGCTGCCGGCGCGGCGCACCGAGCCCTGGATCAGATAGGTCGCGTCGATTTCGCGTGCGATCAGGCGCGTGGTTACATTTTTGCCCCGGAAGGCGAAGGTCGAGCTGCGGCTCAGCACGCGATAGAACGACTGCAGTGACAGTGCGTGGATCAGGTCCTCGGTCAATCCGTCGGCGAAATATTCGTCGGCGCTGTCGCTGAGATTGTCGAAGGGCAGCACGCCGATGATCGCGGTGCGGTATTGCGCGGGCGCGTTCGAATTGTCGCGAGCCATGCGAATGGCATCGATCCCTTCCGGCGTCCAGGTCCAGACATGGACGGGATCGGCGATGTTCTTGAAGCGATGCCGGCCGGCATCGGCGAGTGGCACGCTCAGGCGCTTGCCGGCCTCCGCAAAAGCCTTGTCCGACACGGCGATACCGCCGGGCGTGGCCACCACCTGCAGGCGGACCGCGATGTTGACGTCATCGCCGAACACTTCGTCCTCGTCGGCCATGACGTCGCCCATGTGCACGCCCATGCGGAAGTGCATGGCGCGTTCGGCTGGCAGATGATGATTTCGTTCCGCCATCATCGTCTGCATCTCGATCGCCGCCTCGATCGCGCCGACGATGCTCGGGAACTCGACGAGGAAGCCGTCGCCGGTATTTTTCACCAGCCGGCCGCCGTGATTGAGGATGGTCGGGTAGATCGCGCTGCGATGCGCCTTGAACGAGGCATGCGTCCCCGCCTCGTCGGCACCCATCATGCGGGAGTAGCCGGCGATATCGGCGCAAACAATGGCGGCGAGACGTCTCTCCATCGGCCCCGTGCGCGGGAATCGCCACCTGCTGGCGATCGACTGCAGATATCACCCGCCGTATCTGGCGGAAGACCTGCCCGGACGCAATAGTCATGCCTCCCGGCTGCGATTAACCTGTATAAATCCGCTGCTGCGGCGTTCCACCACGCCTTTTGGCACGGGAACCGTTCAAATGTTGGGCATCCACGATCTCTGGCTCTTCGTCATCTCCGGACTTGTGCTCACGCTCGCGCCAGGGCCTGACCTGGCTTATATCATCGCGCGCAGCGCGCAATTCGGCTGGCGCGGCGGTGCGGTCGCGAAATTCGGTATCAGCACCGGTTGCCTCGTCCACGTCTTCAGCTGCGCGATCGGGCTTTCGGCGCTTTGGCGGCCTCAGCGACGGCATTCATGGCGGTGAAATGGGCGGGCGCGGCCTATCTCTGCTTCATCGGGATCAGGATGCTGTTGACGCGCGAAGGCGAACGGGCCGGGGAGCCATCGAGCGGAACCCGGGTGACCTCGCTCTCGAAAGTATTCTGGCAGGGGGCGCTGACGGACGCGCTCAATCCGAAGGTCGCGCTGTTCTTCCTCGCCTTCCTGCCGCAATTCGTTGACGCCGAGCCGCCGCACAAGGCGCTGGCCTTCCTGCTGCTCGGCACCATCTTCGTCTTCAACGCCACGCTCGTCTGCCTTGCCATCGCCGCGTTCTCGGCGAAAGCGGCAAGCCGCGTGCGCCAGTCTGGCCGTGTCATGGGCTGGATCAATCGTCTGCTCGGCGGCACCTTCGTCTATCTCGGCGCCCGCATGGCGATGCTGCCGACGCGTTAGCCCTCACGCGGGCACGACAAGCTGGTAGATCGCGGCGCCCGCGAGATAGATTCCGAGAAAGATCATCGAGACGAGGAACCAGCGGCGGAAGGCTTCCGCCGGCATCCGCGTCCGCACCGCCTGGCCGGTGAACATGCCGGCAAAGGAGCAGGCCATCGCGATGGCGCCGGGCAGCGCGGTGGAGGCGCGGAGCAGGCCGGAGGTGGTGAGATTGACGGTCAGCGCCAGCGTCGCGACCGTGAAGAACACGCCGAGTGCCTGCACCAGCTCGTCCTTCTCCATGCCGATCGCCTGCAGGAACGGCATCGACGGAATCACCTGCACACCGGTCGCAGCAGAAATCAGGCCGGTAACGAGGCCGACGATTCCGCCGACCCATTTCTCGTTGCCTTTCGCAACCGTGAAGGCGACCTTGCTCAGGCCCAGCGTTGCGTAGATCACAAGCAGAATGCCAAGTGCGATCGGCATATAATGCGCGTAAGCGCCGGTCAGCGAACCCCGGTTCAGCCAGATACCGAGCGCGGTGCCGACCAATAGCGGCCAAAGCCTGCGGAAAATGTCGCGCAGGTAGGAGCCGACGAAGGTCTGCCAGATGTTGGTGATCACGGCAGGCACGATGACGATGGCGAGCGCCTGGCTCGGCGGCATGGTCACGGCGAGCAGGCCCATGGAAACCGTCGGCAGGCCAAGCCCGACCACACCCTTGACGAAGCCCGCGAGCAGGAACACGGAGGCGATGAAATAGAGCAGGGGTTCGACGTGCAGCATGGGCTCAGATTGACCGATCCGCGCAATCGGCACAATCTGGAGGTTACGGAGCCAGCCTTCGTCCATGGCGAAGGCACACGTCCCCGGTGATCCATGCGCTTCGACCTGGTCGACCTGAATCTGTTCATCGGCGTCGCGGACAGCCGCAGCATCACGCGCGGGGCCGACCGCGCTCATCTGGCGTTGGCCTCGGCCAGCGCCCGAATCAAGGGACTGGAGGATGCGTTCGGCGTGGCGCTGTTCAAGCGCGGCCGCCGTGGCGTGGAACTGACCGCCGCCGGCGAAAGCCTGCTCGATCATGCACGTCTCGTCATCCATAACGTCGATGCGATGCGCGGCGACCTCGCGCGATTTGCTTCGGGCGTGCGGGCCAGCGTGCACTGCTCGCCAATACCTCGGGCCTCTCGGAACATCTGCCGCGCGCGCTGGCTTCGTTCCTGCGCGAACATCCCGACATCAATGTCGACGTCGAGGAGCGCGAGAGCACCGATATCGCCGCCGCGATCGCAAGCGGCGCCGCCGATCTCGGCTTCGCCGCCGAGCACGCGCTGCCGGAAAACGTCGAACGCTTCACTTTCAGCGAGGATCGCCTCACGTTGGTCACCGCGCGCAAGGGGCCTCTTGCCGGCCGGCGCCAGATCGATTTCCAGGAAGCGGCCGCCTGCAGTTTCGTCGGGCTGACCAATGCGACCGCGCTGCAAGTCCACATCTCCAAGCACGCCGCGCGACTCGGCATGCGCCTGCATTTCCGCGCACGCTTGCGGGATTTCGACGCGATCTGCCAAATGGTGGCCGCCGGTGTCGGCGTCGCCGTGGTGCCGGAAGCGGCCGCCCGGCGTTGTGCCCGCATCATGCCGATCGCGATGGTCCGGATTCGCGACGCCTTCGCCAACCGCAAGCTCGTGATCTGCGCGCGCAGCTTCAAGGCGCTGCCGCGGCCGGCAAAGCTCCTGGTCGAGCATTTACGCGGTGCGGCGCGCCAGGGAGTGTCCTCGTAGTAGCTTAAGCGAGGTGCCAAACCAATATGCACCACGAGCAGGAATTGCGAGCCTTAATCTTGCGTTGGCGAAGCCAGAATGATACAGGAACGGCTCTTCGCTGGCGGCTGACTTGCCGTCAGCACCGCCACTGTTCAGGACTTCACGGAACTATGCGCCACTATCTGACGAGCTTTAGCACCGGATACGCCCAATCGTATTGACGATTGGAGTGTGTCCGCATGCGAGAGACGCGTCAGTGCCTGAGTGGTTAAAAGGGCCCGACTGTAAATCGGGTGGCTTAGTCCTTCGGTGGTTCAAATCCATCCTGACGCACCAACTCTCGACTACCTCAGCCGAGGTAGCTCAGTTGGTAGAGCGCTGCGTTGAAGGCGCAGGCGTCGGCGGTTCGAGCCCGTCCCTCGGCACCAATTTCAAATTAGGCAGGCCAGCTAACGCAACAGTCGTCCGTCGAGGCGATGTCCGTTATATGTCAAAATCTATATGTCAAAATCGGCAACGCTCCGATGGAGCAGAAAATTTCGGCTTGGGCCCCAAAGCCGACGTCCGCGCCTTTATGAATACATGCCCTGGATTATTGTTCGCGCGTGATCCGGAAAACCGCTTGTCGTCATTGCGAGGAGCGTAGCGACGAAGCAATCCATGTTTCCGCAGGCGGCAAGGTGGATTGCTTCGCTTCGCTCGCAATGACGGCGAGCACTTTCCCGGATCGTGCGCCCCGCTATTTCGACGTCTCCACGCCGGCGTCCTTGATCACCTTGGCCCATTTCTTCGTCTCCGCCGCGATATAGTCCCGGAACTGGTCGGGTGTTTTCGGCACGAGTGTCAAGCCTTGGTCGGCGAGCTTTTCCTTCACGTTCGGGTCGGACATCGCCTCGGTCGTGATGCGATTGAGTTTCGCAATGATGTCCGGCGGCGTCGCTGAAGGAGCGACCATGCCGTACCAGTTCTCGATCAGGAGATCGGGCATTCCGACTTCCGCCGTGGTCGGCACGTCGGGCGCCTGCGACGCGCGCGTTTTCGCGCCCAGCGCAATCGGGCGCAGATTGCCGGCCTTGATCTGCGGCAGGATCACGGGGAGATCGAGAAAGGTCATCTGCACCTGCTGGCCGAGCAGGTCGTTGATCGCGGGCGCGGCACCCCGATAGGGCACGTGGACGATATCGATCTTGGCCGTCAGCTTGAACAATTCACCGGCGAGATGCGGCAGGCCGCCGACGCCGGCAGAGGCGAAATTGAGCTTGCCGGGCTGCGCCTTGCAGAGCGCGACCAGCTCTTCCATGTTCTTGGCGGGCACGTTGCTCGCCACGACCAGCATTTCCGGCACTTCCGCCACCAGCGTGACCGCCGCCAGGTCCTTTTGCGGATCATAGGCGATCTTTTCCAGGGTCGGGCTGATCGCAAGTGAACTCGCGCTGGTGATGGCGATGGTGTAGCCGTCGGGCGGTGATTTCGCCACCGCGTCGGTGCCGAGCACGCCGGCCTGCCCGCTGCGATTGTCGATGATAACAGGCTGCTTGGT
>Ga0210402_10001312_pt1 | contig 25739 bp, 23 predicted proteins | sample IncBWC7MmetaG_FD_161055 | JGI IMG/M metagenome (GOLD analysis project Ga0210402, IMG submission 161055) | Forest soil microbial communities from Barre Woods Harvard Forest LTER site, Petersham, Massachusetts, United States - Inc-BW-C-7-M | ecosystem: Environmental > Terrestrial > Soil >... | reverse complement strand
TTACGGATCCCTGCGCAAGTATTGCAAACAAAAGACTTACGGCACAGCTAACTCCTTTAAGATGCAATACTCACAAAAAATGCGGGGTAGGGGATCCTCACATCGCTTCCACAGCCATGCCTCCCCTTCTTTTCATCAGTTACAAAATTGCAAATTTCACAACTCTTTTGTCTGATATTCATGCAAATTGGTTGGGAGGGTACACCCCTAATTCCAACGAGTTCGTGACAACTGATCAATTGAGAACTCAAGATGACCCAACAACTCACCTTCAACCTCATGCCCGACCGCAAGACCTTCACGGTCAGCGAGCTGACCGGCAATATCCGCGACCTCCTCGCCAAAAATTTCACCGCTATCTCCGTCCAGGGCGAAATCTCTAACTGCCGCGAAGCCCAGTCCGGCCACATCTATTTCACTTTGAAGGACGACCGCTCCCAGGTCCGTTGCGTTTATTTCAAGCAGCAGCAGCGCGGCATCAAGTTCCGCCCCGAAGACGGCTTGCAAGTCACCGTTCGCGGCAGCATCAGTGTCTACGAGCAGCGCGGCGAATATCAGATTTACGTCGAGAAAATCGACCTGCTGGGGCAAGGCGCGTTGCAGCTGGCTTTCGAGCAACTGAAAAAGCGCCTCGAAGCCGAAGGCCTTTTCGACCCGGCGCGCAAAAAACCGTTGCCGATGCTCCCCAGCCGCATCGGCATCATCACTTCCCCCAAGGGCGCCGCCGTCCGCGACGTAGTGCGCATCCTCACCCGGCGATTTCCCAACGTGCATCTGACGGTCTTTCCTGTGCGCGTGCAGGGCGAAGGCTCCGCCGAAGAAATTGTCAAAGCACTCAAGTTTTTCAATAAGGGGAAATTCGTCGACGTTCTCATCCTCACGCGCGGTGGAGGTTCGATGGAAGATTTGTGGCCTTTCAACGAAGAAATCGTCGCGCGCGCCATCTTCGCTTCCGAAATTCCCGTGATCTCCGGCATCGGCCACGAAACCGATTTCACCATCGCCGATTTCGTTGCCGACGTTCGCGCTTCCACGCCATCCGCCGCCGCCGAGCTTGTCGTCCAGACGCGTCGCGAATTTGACAAGCACATCGCGGTTCTCCGCGATGCTCTTACCGAACAGATGCGTTACCGCATCCTCGTCCTGAGCCGGCGCGTCCACGAATTTTCCGCCCGCCGCGGTTTCCGCCGCCCTCTCGATCTCCTCCGCCAGCAGCGCCAGCGCGCCGATGAAATGACCTCGCGCCTGGCCCTCGGCCTTCGCGCGCGCCTCGAACAATCGCGCAAGCGCTTCACCGCCGCCCACCTGCGCATCGCGTCGTTCGATTTTCGCGTGAAGATCTCCGCGTTCCGCCTGGGCCTGGAAAAGCACAGCGCCGATCTAGGCCTCCGGGCCGAGCGCCTCCTCCGCGCCAAGCGCGACCGCTGGCAACGCCTAGCCCTGCAACTCCAGGAACGTGGCCCGCTAAGAGTCTTGGAACGCGGCTACGCCATCGCCACCGACGCCAACGGCAACCTGCTCCGCTCTGTGGATCAAGTTCAGGTCGGCGACGCCGTCGCCATCCAGCTCCACCGCGGCCACCTCACCACCGAAGTAAAAAAGAAGGAAACAAGTTGAATGGTTTCTCCAATTTCGTTCAGGGTTGACGTGGCTCTTCCGCCCTCTTCTGCTTGATGTCTTTCACTTTGTCGATCAGATCGTCGGCCATTTTGATCAGTTGTTCCCGTTCGCTCTCACCTGCTTCCGTGTCGGCCTTGCGCCGGTAGAGCAGATTCAGGTATGCCATCGCATCGTCGTAGTCCGGCCTAATGGAAATGGCATGACTGAGCGATTCGATGCCTTCATCGATAGTCGCCCCATACCCGCGCACATATGCATCCCGCAGCTCCGGGGGCAGAGGTTCCATCTCGCTCAGTTGCCTCCCTCGTACGGACAGATTGTGTTTTGTCCGCAGCAGGCTGTTCGCGCGGAACGCCAGTGTCCAGTCAATGACCCCAATCCAGAAGTAGGGTTCGGGGTCCGCCGGACGGAGATAAATGTGTCTTTGATGGTACGACTTCGACTCCTGAAAGAGATCGGGATCAAAAGGCTCGCCGGCCATTTGGAACAGCAGCGAGCCCAATCCATCGATCGCAGAGATGTTTTGCGGGTCGAGGCTCAGCGCGCCACGGAATTCCTCAATCGCGGCGCGGCCCATATGAATGTTTTCTTCGCCCGGCGCACCTGGGATGTACTGCGACGCGTACGTCGTCGCGAGATACAGCCACGCATTCATGAGCTTCGGGTCGAGTTGCTTTGCGTGGAGAAAGGCGCGCGTGGCCTCTTCGTATTGCGCATTCTTGAAGGCTTGCACGCCCTGGTTGAGTACATCACGCGCTTGTCTCTGCTCTTCGGTTGGCGGCGGGTTTTCTTGTCCGAAGCATCTACTCGCTGTCAGCCAAGGCAAAGCGAGTAGGGAAACTATAACCAGGAAGCGAAGGGAATAAGGCAGGCGCATACGAATAACCTTGCTGATCACGGAGAACTCCGATCCCTTGGGAGCTTGTTTCTACTCGTCGTCGGAAGAGGATGCCACCTTCAGAACAGCGAGGAACGCTTCCTGCGGGATGTCGACTTGCCCGACGCGCTTCATGCGCCGCTTGCCCTCTTTTTGTTTTTCGAGGAGTTTGCGTTTGCGGGAAATGTCCCCGCCGTAGCACTTGGCGAGAACGTTTTTGCGGATGGCCGCGACGGTTTCACGCGCGATTACGCGGCTGCCGATCGCGGCCTGGATCGGTACTTCAAACATTTGCCGGGGAATCAGTTTTCGCAAGCGTGTCACCAGGTCGCGCCCGCGCTCCGCCGCAAAATCGCGATGAATGATCAACGCCAGCGCGTCGACCGGCTCCCCGGCGACCAGCACATCCAGTTTGATGAGGTCGGATTCGCTGTAGCCCGCGAGGTGGTAATCGAGCGAGGCGTAGCCGCGTGAAGTGGATTTCAGACGGTCGTAAAAATCGAGCACGATTTCGTTCAGCGGCAATTCGTAGGTGAGCATCACGCGCGTCGGCGACAAGTATTCGAATTTTTTTTGCGTGCCGCGCTTTTCCTGGCAGAGCTGCAGGATTCCGCCGATGGAATCCTCGTTGGTGATGATCATCGCGGTGATGATCGGCTCTTCGATTTTCTCGATGTCGCTGGGATTCGGAAATTTCGACGGGCTGTCGACTTCGATCACTTCGCCGGTCACGCGCGTAATGCGGTAGCGCACGCTCGGCGCTGTAGTTATAAGGTTCAAGCCGAACTCGCGCTCCAGCCGCTCCTGCACGATTTCCATGTGCAGCAGCCCGAGGAAGCCGCAGCGAAAACCGAAGCCGAGCGCCACGGAATTTTCCGGCTCGTAAAAAAACGCCGCGTCGTTCAATTGCAGTTTTCCGAGCGCGTCGCGCAGGGGCTCGTAATCATCGGCGAGCACGGGAAATAATCCGGCGAAAACCATCGGCTTGATGGCCTCAAATCCCGGAAGAGCCGGAACCGGGCGCGCTACTTCGATGACGGTGTCGCCCATCCGCGCATCGGCCACTCGCTTGATGTTTGCGACGATGAATCCGACGTCACCCGCTTCGAGTTCCTCGAGCGCAACAGGTTTTGGCGTGAGCGTGCCGAGCTGCTCGACTTCGTAGGTTTCGTCCCCGGCGACGAGTTTGATTTTAACGTGGTTCTTGACACGGCCTTCCATCACGCGCACCAGAACGACGGCGCCGCGGTAAATGTCGAACCACGAATCGAAAATCAGCGCCTGCAACGGATTTTCCGCGTCGCCTTTCGGCGGCGGCACGCGCGCCACAATCGCTTCTAGAACTTCTTCAACACCGAGGCCACTTTTTGCGCTGATCAGCAGCGCGTCCTCCGCGGGAATCGCGAGCACCGTTTCAATTTGTTCTTTTGCAAAATCGGGCTGTGCCGCAGGCAAATCAATTTTGTTGATCACCGGAATAATCGTGAGGTTGTGCCCCGCCGCAAGGAAAGTATTCGCGACGGTTTGCGCTTCCACGCCCTGCGAAGCGTCGACCACGAGGAGCGCGCCTTCGCAGGCGGAGAGGGCGCGAGAAACTTCGTAGGAAAAATCCACGTGGCCCGGGGTGTCGATTAAATTCAATCGATAGGTGTTTCCATCTTTCGCTTTGTAGTGCAGGCGAATACTTTTTGCTTTGATGGTGATGCCGCGCTCGCGTTCGAGATCCATGGAGTCGAGGACCTGTTCGTGCATTTCGCGCGAAGTCAGCGCGCCGGTCATTTCGAGCAAACGGTCAGCCAGCGTGGATTTGCCGTGGTCGATGTGCGCGATGATGCAGAAATTCCGTATGAACTTCGGGTCCATTTTTTTCGCTTACCAATTTTCTCGATTGCGGGCAGGATGCGAATTGCCCGGGCGATTCTTCGGCGGGCCTGCTGCTTTCGAACGAGCGACACAGGCAACCTGCCTGCCGCAGGCAGGCGCAAAAACCGTGCCGTATGAACAACCAGTCTGCCACAAATCACAGGCCGCGTCAGCCTGGGCGCCGTTTGGGTCGAAACGCAGATTTCCCGCCAGGAGGCCGGCCTTTTGAACCCAGCATAGAAGAAACGAGAGCGCTCAAGGTCCTGTGGTATCGCCACAGGACATGTTGCATTCTAGTGTGGTCATACCACAGGAAAATCCATGGCCGAATCCAAACTTGATCTATTACAGGGAACCCTGGACCTTATGGTCCTGCAGACTCTCGCGGCCATGGGAGCGCTGCATGGCTACGGGATCGCGCGGCGCATCGAGCAGGTGAGCGGGGACAAAGTGCTGCTGAACCAGGGGACCATCTACGCGTCCTTAGTGAGGCTGCAACAGCGCGGATGGATTTCCGGGGAGTGGGGAACTTCTTCCAACAACCGCAAGGCCAAGTTCTATTCCATAACAAGGAAGGGACGGAAACAACTCTCCAAGGACACGGTGCACTGGCGGAGGCTGTCGAGTGTGATGGGCCGAGTGCTGGCCATGGAGGATGAAGGGGGCGACCAATGATTGGCTGGCTGGAGCAGACTTGGCAGCGCGTCCGCTCGGTTTTTCGGCGCGATCAGACGGAACGTGAGCTGGAGGCGGAACTGTCGGCGCATCTGGAGTTGGCTATCGAAGAAAACGTCAATCGCGGGATGTCACCCGAGGAAGCGCGCCGGCAAGCGCTGATTCGCTTCGGCGGAACGGAGCAGACAAGAGAGCAGCATCGGGGAGCGCGCGGACTGCCAGCGCTGGAAGAATTCATGCATGCGCTGGGCAAAGCTTGGAGCTTTGAGAGCATCAGCACGCATCGCTGGCCTACGATGCTTCTGACGCGTTCACTCTTCCTGTTTTGTGTGGCAGTCTCGGCAAGCTAGGTACCTGCGCGTCGCGCCTTAGAAATGGATCCAATGGCGGCTCTGCAGTAGCAAATACCACCGAGTTTACGGAAGCATGCCTTGACGGGCGCCCGCTCCCACCGTAGAGTCTCGGCAATCCTTACGTGTCTGGCCTACGACGCCGGCCAACGAGATGCTTCGATCGGTACAGAGACATACAGAGGTATTGGTGAACAACGAAGCAAGCACCGCCGGAGTGCCTGAGGAGGCCCGGACGATTCGGAAGCTGCAGATCCGGCTGATTCCATTTCTATTTTTGCTTTACGTCGTCGCGTATGTGGACCGCATCAACATTGGGTTCGCTTCGTTGACAATGAACAAAGAGCTCGGCATCACCAGCCAGCAATATGGACTGGCTGCGGGGATTTTCTTCATCGGATATTTTCTTTTTGAAGTGCCCAGCAATTTGATGCTGCACAAGATTGGAGCGCGTGTGTGGATTGCACGCATTCTCTTGAGCTGGGGTCTGGTGGCAACGCTGACCGGCCTGGTGCAAAGCGTCCATCAACTCTACATCGCGCGCATTTTGCTGGGAGTGACCGAGGCGGGCTATTTTCCCGGGATCGTCTTGTACCTGACGTATTGGTTTCCGCAGAGGCATCAGGCCCGGACGCTTGGATTGTTTCTGACGGGCAACCCGATCAGCAGCGTTGTGGGAGCGCCGGTGTGCGGATTCATTTTGGATCATGCCCATTGGCTGGGATTGGGAAGCTGGCGGTGGTTGCTGATTCTTGAGGGACTCCCGGCGATCGCCCTGGGATATCTCACCTACTTTGTGCTGCCCAGCCGGCCGGCTGAAGCAAAGTTTCTGACCCGCGAGGAAAAAGACTGGCTTCAGGGGGAATTGGAGCGCGAAGAGCAAGCCAAACTACGGCTACGGAGTCACTCGGCGATGGAGGGGCTGAGGAATCCAAACGTGTGGCGGCTGGTTTTGATCTATTTCGCAATGATGATCGGCGGCTACACGATGGCGTTCTGGATGCCTCAGCTGGTGAAAGCCCTGTCGAGCAAATACTCGAACAGCCTGGTGGGAAGCGTGGTGATGATTCCTTACCTGGCAGCGGTTGCAGTAATGATACTGGTTTCCCGCAATTCGGATCGCAGGCTGGAGCGGAGGTATCACGCCGCATTCTCCTTGCTGTTGTGCGGAATTGCATTTCTGGCGCTGACCGGAACCTATTCCCCAACCGTTACCGTTATCCTGTTGTCTTGCCTGGCGATTGGCTACTGCAGCTCTCTCAGCCCATTCTGGGCCCTCCCGAGCGAATTCTTGGCGGGATTCTCGGCCGCAAGCGGCATCGCACTGATCAATGCCACCGGAAACCTTGGAGGATTTGCCGGAACCGCGGTGGTTGGGTTTATCGGCCAGAAAACAGGCAGTCTTGGCGGCGGACTGGCATTTGCAGGAATATGCATCCTGATCGCCACGGCGCTCGTGCTGCTACTCCCGAAATCGAGCAATGACGCGCGCGTTGCAGAGACGCAAACGAATACACTGGGGTGATGGTGGACAACCAAGCGAGCACCGTGGCTACGTTCGACGAAGCCAAAATAGTTCAGAAACTAAAGATGAGGATTATTCCGTTTGTTTTTGTCCTCTATATCATTTCCTTCTTGGACCGCACAAACATCAGTTTTGCGGCGCTGACGATGAACCAGGAGCTGGCAATTACCAGCAAGCAGTTCGGATGGGTGGCGGGGATTTTCTTTTTTGGGTATTTCCTGTTTGAAATTCCAAGCAACCTGATGCTGCACAAAATCGGGGCACGAATCTGGATCGCGTGCATCCTGATTACCTGGGGGATTTTGGCCACGCTGACTGGGTTGGTGCATTCAGTGCAGCAACTATACGTAGCGCGTTTTTTGCTGGGGCTAGCGGAAGCGGGCTATTTTCCTGGAATCGCTTTGTATCTAACCTATTGGTTTCGCCAGCGAGATCAGGCGCAGGCGATTGCGCTATTCCTGGCGGGCATTCCAGTCGCCAGCATACTGGGCTCTCCCGTTTCTGGATTCCTCCTGGGCCACGTGCACTGGATGAATGTCAGCAGTTGGCGGTGGCTGCTGATTCTGGAAGGGTTTCCGGCCGTCGTTGGCGGTGTGCTCACCTACTTTCTGCTTCCCAGCTGGCCCGCAGAGGCCAAATTTCTGAACCAGCAAGAAAAGGATTGGATTGCTGCGGAACTGGCGCGGGAAGGGCGGGAGAAACTGGCCAGCCACAACATTTCGGCCGGAAAGGCGCTGTTGAACAAGCGCGTTTGGCATTTAGGGTTTATCGGATTCACATTGAATACCGGCATGTATTCGATGAACTTTTGGATGCCGCAACTGGTGAAGTCCATGGCCAGCGGAATCTCGTACAGCTTGATCGGACTGCTGGTGATGATTCCACATCTTGTGGGCCTGCCCGTGATGGTAGGGGTGTCGCGGAGTTCCGATCGAAAACAAGAACGGAGACTTCATGCGGCGATTCCCGCCACCATTGCGGGAATTGCTCTGGTGTCGATGGGTGCAGTTCCATCCATTTTTCCAACCATCCTCCTTCTGTCCTTCGCCGCGCTTGGCATCTATAGCGTGTATGGCCCTTTCTACTCGCTCCCCGGCGATTTCCTGACGGGATTTGCGGCGGCCTCCGGGATTGCCTTGGTGAGCTCGCTCGCGAATCTTGGAGGATTCGCCGGGCCCTATGCCATAGGATGGATCAGCGAGAAGACGGGGAGCTTGTATGGCGGGCTGGCAGTTGCGGGGGTTTCGTTATTTGTTTCGGCGACGCTGATGCTATTGCTTCCGGGAAGGCTGCGGGGGAGCGCGGGTTGAAATAAGTGAGCTGATGGTGCGGCGCACGTTTGTGTTTTGATTTAACGCTTGAACAAGAAATGCAAGAGACGAGTACAACGAGGATTAGGTTGCTGGTTTGCGGGACCAGGCGCCGACGAGGGCCATCCAGGTGACGACCGAGTTTGCAGCGCTGATCTCGGCGTGGATGCGCTCGGGAAGAGTGCCGAGGTCGCCGAGCGGCTCGAGCGGAAGATGGAACTGATGAACCAGGGGCAGCAAGCTTCCGATGACGTCTGGGACCCAACGTGTGAACTCCGGATCGCTTCCGGTCGGCATTTCCAAACTCATCGTTGGCGCAGGTAGCCCGGCATCCTGGAAAATTTTGTAAAGAGCCAAGCCCATCTCGGTGTTTGCGCCGGACCTGCGGAAGGCTTCGTGGGCGAGGGAAACACCGGCGGACCAGAGAGGGAGCCGTTTCGCAAGCAAAAGAAAAGGCGCCCAGGAAATTTCGTGAAAGGCCACGACTCCACCGGGGCGAACCAACTTAGACAAAGACTGCAAGACGCCAAGGGGATCCGGAAGAAACATTAATATGAAACGCCCCACCACGGCGTCGAACGGTTTGCTGCTGGAGAGTTGAGACACATCGGACTGAGTAAAGCTGACGTTATACAAGCCCGCTTCGGAAACGCGAGCCCGGGCTCTGGCGATGGTGCCCGCGTCGCGCTCCACGCCGACTACTTCCCCCGAGGGACCGACCATCCTAGCCGCCAACATGGCCACGTCCCCAACGCCGGAGCCGATGTCCAGGACGCGCTGGCCGGGGCCAATGCCGGCGTCGCGAAAAAATCGTTCGGTGAACGGAGCAAGGCGTGCAGCCTGGTGAATGAGGCGCTGGTGTTCGGCTTTGCTGCCGCCCAGAGCGTATTGCCGAGTGGGAGTCGTATTCGTCATGATGGCGGGGGATTGTATCACCGAGGTCAGCACAATTGTCGCGAGGCATGGAGAGCGGCTCCCGCGCGGTGATGCATACCGCATCAAGGCGTTTCGAGTGTTTTGCCGCCTTCCGGCATGGGGTATATAGTTAACGAGGGAAGCTCGCGACGAACGCCACGTGCAGCCTGGTCGCATCTTTCGATTGGCGCTCAATGAGCGCTTAGTCAGCACCCGATTGACAGTTTTCATTCTCCGCAAAGGCAACCTGGACGGATGGCCGCAGACGTAAGCAAACATCTGGATCGCGCCAAGCGTTTCCTCGAGAAGAACCGCGTCGAAGACGCGATTGTGGCGTACCTGCAAGTGCTCGAAGAGGCGCCACAACATCAAGAGGCGACGCAGGCGCTGGGAGATCTGTACGCGCGGATGGATCAACCGGACCGCGCCGCGGGGTACTACGGCTTGCTATTCGACCTGCTGATCGAGCCCAAGGACGAGACCAAGGCGCTCGCCATCTATAACCGGTTTCTGCGCGGGGGGCTTAGCCCGCAGCCGCCTGAACGCATCGCGCGATACGCATTTCTGCAGCAAAAACAAAATCACCCGGATGAAGCCATCGAGCAGTACAACAAGGCCGCGGAGTTATTCGCGGCGGCGAACCGGGACGAGGACGCGCTCTTCTGCTGGGAACGGATTGCCCAGCTCGACCCGGAAAATCTTGGGCGGCAGCTTCGACTTGCCGAAGGGGCCGAACGCATCGGCAAGAATGCGCTGGCCGCCAGGGCGTTTTTGCGAGCCGGGCAGCTGGCTACGGCGAGTGGTAATTCAGCCGACGCGCTGCAAATTCTCGGGCGCGCATACAAGCTCGCGCCGCAAGAACGCAGCGTGGCACTGCTCTACGCGCAGGCGAACTTGCAGGCGAGCAACGCGGTGCGTGCCGCGGCGCTGCTCGAACCATTTGTTGCAACCGAGAGTGACGGCGCGTTTCTCGCCACTTACAGCGATGCACTGATGCGCTCTGGAAACCTGGAGAAAGCGCGCGAGCTGCTCGATAAGCTGCTGCGAGAGAAAAATGAAGGGATGACGCAGCTGTTTGAACTTGCGGACCGCTACGTTGCCGCGGGGCAGGATCAAAAAGCCGCGGAAATACTGCAAACCTTAAAGCGGCGCATGTTTGCCGACAAGCGGCAGAATGATTTCGCCACGCTGATGGATGGCGTGGGAGCAAAGTATCCGCACTCGCAGGCCATCCTGGAGTTCTGGGCCTCCGTCCACAGCGAGCTGAATCGCGAGTCACAATATTTCGAAGTGCTGATCCGGCTTTTCGATGTGTACCTGACTTCAGGGAACGTCCGGAAGGCCGCGGAGTCTCTCGAGCGTCTGGTGGACATCGACGCTTACGACTATCGCAATCAAGAGCGCCTGGAACTGCTGCGCGGCAAAGTCGATGAAACCCATTTGAAACGGATCGCCAGCCGGCTGATGAAATCGAGCACTCCCTCGCCGGGGCATACACAGCATGCAACTTCGGCACAGGCTCCGGCGGCTCCTTCTCCGAGCAGCGAAGAAGGCCGGCAGTTGCAGGCGCTGGAAGACTTGATCGTGCAGACAGAGATTTTTTTGCAGTACTCGCTACAGAACAAGGCACTGGAGCGGCTGCAGAGAATCGCGGCGATGTTCCCTGGGGAAGAAGAACGAAGTGCACGGCTTTCGAATCTTTATCAGATGGCGAATTGGTGGCCGCCGGGATCGCCGAAGCTGAAGACGGATACCGCGACTGCGGCGCCCGTGGTAGCTGCGTCGCCGGTTGCCCCGGCCGCGCCGCCCGCGCCTGTGGCTGAAGTGCCATCGCCGATCACGACCAAGACCGGGGTTTATTCGGCGGAGACGCTGCGGGATCTTTCAAAAATTTCCGAGGTCAACCAAAAAATATTTCGGCAGCAAACCCCGCGCGCGATGCTGAACACGGCGGTCAGCGAAGTGGGGGCGTATTTGCGCGGAACGCGCGCGCTGGCGGTAGTGGGCACGCCGGGGCGTCCGCCGGAAATGGCGGCGGAATTTTGCGCGCCGGGAGTGAAGCCAGCGCCCGGGGCGCAGGTGGTGCTGCTGCTCGCGCACATTGAGAAAGCCGAACCGGACGAGCTGGGCGGGCTCGTGGTGAACGCGACGGAAGGATCGATTCTGAGCGACCTGGGCCTGGCGACGGCGCTGGGTGTGATGATCACGGACAAAGAAACGCAGATGCCGGCGGGGATGCTGATTATCGGGCACGCGGAACCGCACAAGTGGCGGCCCAACGAGGCTTATTTTTTGCAGGCCATTGGCGATCAGATGCTGATGAGCGTGAGCCACACGCGGCTGCGGTCGCTGGTGCGGCGCATGGGCGTCTCGGACGAACGGTCGGGGTTGCTGAGCCGGAGCTCGTACCAGAGTTGTTTGCTGACAGAAGCGGACCGCGCGCGGACGCAGGGGACGCCGCTGTCGTTGACGATTTTGCAGATCGATCGCGGGGCGGAACTCTTGCGGCAGCAGGGGGAATCGCCGCTGGAACGGTTCTTGGAGCAACTGGCGCGGTCCTTGCAGCCGATCGTGCGGCAGAACGATGTGGCGGTGAAATACACTTCGTGGTCGCTGGCGTTTATTTTGCCGGATACCACGCTGGCGGGTGCGCAGAATCTGGCGGATAAATTGCGGCGGGCAGCTTCGGGATTGCGGCCGCCGTGGGATTCGACGCAGATTACGCTGAGCGCGGGAATTGTCGAGGCGGTGCCGAAGCAGGACTACGACAGCGAAGATATTGTGACGGACTTGATTAATCGCGCGGAGTTTTCGATTGAAGAGGCGCGCAAGCGCGGCGGGGATACGGTCGTGGCGCTGGAAACGCCAAAGCTGTAAGGACTCGCCTCGATTTGTTTGAAAAATGCGCGCCGACATTCCAATGGATGGTTTATCTGCCGCGGAACTTCTGGAAGATTGGGCATGGCTCCTGCCAAAACCGCACGAACTCTTTGCCCTGAACAATTTCGGCGACATGTTTCTGCGCAACGAGGCCGGGGAGATCTATTTTTTGAGTCTTGCTACCGGGCTAGTGAACAGGTTGGCGGAACCCAGTGCCGAATTTCAGCAACTGAGCGCGGACCAGGTTGACCGGGAGAAGTGGTTCTTGCTAGGGCTCCTGAACGAACTTGAGCGAGCGGGAATGAAAATTTCAAGTGGGCAATGTTTTGGATTCAAGAAGCCTCCTAGTCTTGGCGGTGAAATTGAATTGTCTAACATTGAAGTTTCTCCTTTGTATCCTTATGTCTCCCTGATGGGACAAATCCATCAGCAGGTGAATAAGCTTCTGCCAGGCACTAAAATCACCGAAGTGAAGATTGAGCAATAGGATTTCTGAAAGGTGAGGCACTTATGTTTCCGACGGATGTAGTGATTGTGGCGGGGGCGCGGACGCCGATGGCGCGGTATACCGGGGCGTTTTCGGAGGTGAGCGCGATTGAGTTAGCGGCGCATGCTTCGAGGGAGGCGATCCGGCGGGCGGGGGTGGATCCAGGCGAGTTTGATCATGCGATTTTTGGGAATGTGATGCAGACGAGCGCGGATGCGCTTTATGGCGCGCGGCATGTGGGATTGAAGGCCGGGCTGAAGACTGAGACGCCAGCGGTGACGGTGAACCGGCTGTGCGGGTCGGGGATTGAGGCGATTGCGCAGGCGGCGCAGCGCTTGCTGCTCGGCGAAGCGAACATGGTGCTGGCAGGCGGCATGGAGAACATGACGCAGGCGCCGTTTGTGGTTCGCGGTGCGCGGACGGGATTGAAGCTGGGAGGCGGAGCGCTGGAAGATTCGTTGATGGCGGGGCTGACGGATACGTATTGCGGATTGCCGATGGCGCTGACGGCGGAAAAACTTGCGGAACAGCATGGGATCACGCGCAAGGATGCCGATGCTTACGCGTTGCGCAGCCAGCAAGCGGCGGATGCGGCTTACAAGGCTTGCCGCATCAAGGAAGAACTGGTGCCGGTGGAAGTGAAGCAGGGGAAGAAAACGATTTTGGTGAGCGAAGACGATCACCGGCGGCCGGAAACGACGATGGAGACGCTGGAGAAATTGCCGCCGTCGTTCAAGAAAGACGGGATTGTTACTGCGGGAAATGCCAGCGGGATTGTGGATGGGGGAGCGGCAGTGGTGGTGACGCGGGAAAAAATTGCGAAAGAGCGCAGGTTGAGGCCGGTGGGGCGCATCGTGTCGTGGGCCGTGGCTGGAGTGGATCCCAGCATCATGGGAATCGGGCCAGTGCCTTCATCGCAGAAAGCGTTGAAACTGGCGGGGCTCACGCTGGAGCAGATGGATCGCGTGGAGGTGAACGAAGCCTTCGCGGCGCAATATCTGGCGGTGGAAAAAGTGCTGGGGCTGAAGCGGGAGAAAACGAATGTCAACGGCGGTGCGATTGCGCTAGGGCATCCGCTGGGGGCGTCGGGGACACGGCTGGTGATTACAATTCTGAATGAGCTGCGGCGCAATGGGTTGCGGTATGGGCTTACGACGGCGTGCATCGGCGGCGGACAGGGAATCGCCATGATTGTGGAAGCGCTGAACTAGAGAGGTGAATAAGGCAAAGGAAGTAAAGGACGTAAAGGAACTTCGTCTCTGGTAGAATTTGGGCGCGGACGAGGGGGCTCGATTTATGGTGCCCCGCGGGCGCAGGGTAGACGGCTCCTCCTGCCGGCGTGGTAGGCGGCAACTCCAAGAGGAAAAAATGGCGATTCGAAAAGTGGGTGTCGTGGGGTGTGGGCTGATGGGTTCGGGGATCGCGCAGGTGTCGGCTGCGGCGGGATTCGAAACCGTAGTGCGCGAAGTGAGCGCGGAGCTGGTGGAGAAGGGCATCAAGGGCATTGAGAAGAATCTGAATCGTTTGGTGGAGAAGGGGACGATCTCAGAGGCCGTGAAAAGTGAAATCAGGGGCCGATTGAAGGGTTCGACTTCGATCGACGACCTGAAGAATTGTGACCTGGTAATTGAGGCGATCATCGAACAGCTTCCGGCGAAGCGAGAGCTCTTTGGCGCGCTGGATGCGCTCTGTCCGCCGGCGACGGTTTTTGCGAGCAACACGTCGTCCTTGACGATCACGGAAATTGCTGCGGCGACGAAGCGGCCGCAACGCTTTGTGGGGCTGCACTTCTTCAATCCCGTGCCGGTGATGAAGCTGGTCGAGGTGGTGCGGACGATTGCGACGGAGCCGGCCGTTTACGAAGAGATGGTGGCGTTCGGGGCGAAACTCGGCAAGACGCCGGTGCGCGCGCATGACAGCACAGGGTTCATTGTGAACCGGCTGCTGGTGCCGTATCTTCTGGATGCGATTCGCGCCCTGGAGGAAGGTGTCGGTTCCATCGAGGACATTGACAATTCCATGAAGCTGGGCTGCGGGCATCCGATGGGGCCGTTGACTTTGTTGGATTTCGTGGGGCTGGATACGACTTATTATATTTCGCAGATTATGTTTGAGGAGTTCAAGGAGCGGCGATTTGCGGCGCCGCCGCTGCTGAAGAGGATGGTTTTGGCGGGGTGGAATGGCCGGAAGTCGGGACGGGGGTTTTACGATTATTCGGATCCGGCGAATCCGAAGGCGCAGAAGTTTTGAGGCCAACAGCGAAGGCAAGAAAAAGATAACGCAGAGACGCAGAGGAACGCCGAGGCGAGAAGAGGGAAGAAATGGGTTACGAGAATATTCTGTTTGAGAAGAAGGATGGGATTGCGCGCATCACCTTTAACCGTCCAAAGGTGTTGAATGCGCTGAACCACAAGACGCTCGCCGAACTCCACCAGGCGTTGTCAGATGCGCGTGACGATGACGCCGTTCGCGTGCTAATCCTGACCGGCGCAGGCGAAAAAGCTTTCGTGGCGGGGGCGGATATCAATGAGCTGACGGTACAGGGGCCCGTCGAAGCGAAGCAGCGAGCGCTGTTCGGACAAGGTATCGGCCGGTTGCTGGAAACCATGGGCAAGCCCTCTATCTGCGCGATCAACGGGTTTGCGCTGGGTGGAGGATGCGAACTGGCGCTGGCGTGCACCGTTCGAATCGCGAGCAAGACGGCCAAGCTGGGACAACCAGAAGTGAAGCTGGGAATTATTCCTGGCTTCGGCGGCTCGCAGCGATTGGCGCGGCTGTGCGGAAAAGGCGTGGCACACGAACTGTGCCTTACTGGCGAGATGATTTCAGCGGAAGAGGCGCAGCGCATCGGATTGGTAAATCACATCTATGAACCGGCGGAGCTGATTCCCGCGGCGGAGGCGATGGCAAGAAAGATTATTGCCAACGGGCCGCTGGCCGTGAAATACACAATGGAAGCCATCGAGCGCGGCGTGGAAATGCCCTTGGAGGACGGCCTGTTTTATGAGGCCGCACTGTTCGGCGTCGTTTCCTCGACGGAAGACAAGAGCGAAGGAACAAAAGCCTTTTTGGAAAAGCGACCGGCGCAGTTTAAGGGGAAGTGACTGAAGTAAATGGCCGAGAAACTAGAACCAGGAAAAATAGACGGCAAATTGAGCGCCGGAGGACTGTGCGTTGGCATAGTGGTAAGCCGGTTCAATGGCTTTATTACCGAGCGGCTTCTTGCGGCGGCTGTGGATGCGCTGGACCGCGCGGGAGCCGGCAGCAAGGATGTTGATGTCGTGCACGTTCCGGGAGCATTTGAATTGCCTCTTGCGGCGAAAAAACTGGCAGCGACCGGAAAGTACGATGCGCTCATCGCCATCGGGTGCGTGTTGCGCGGCGAGACGACGCACTACGATTACGTGTGCTCGGAAACTGCGCGCGGCCTCCAGCTCGCCCAAATGGACAGCGGCTTGCCGATTATCTTTTGTGTGCTGACATGCGACACGCTGGAGCAGGCCATCGACCGCGCTGGGCTCAAGGGCGGAAATAAGGGATTCGAAGCCGGGCTAGCGGCGATTGAAATGGCCCAGTTGTCGCGCAAGCTGCGCGCCGCGCATTCGCATGCGTCGCCTGCCGGAAAGCCGCGGCGCAAGTAAGGTGTCACTGCGTACAAAATCCCGTGAGTTTGCGATGCAGATGCTTTTCCAATGGGACATGAGCCAGCAGGATTTCACCAAGCTGGAATCCAAGTTCTGGAAAAGCGCCAAAGCCGCCGACAAAACGCGCGCCTTTGCCAACAAACTTTTTGAGGGCGCGGCCAGGGACGTGGCGGTACTCGACGCCCTGATCGTCGGGCATTCTGACAACTGGCGGTTCGAACGGCTCTCGGCCATCGATCGGGCCATTCTACGGCTGGCCATTCATGAAATAAACAGCTCGGACACTCCCGCTAAAGTCGTGCTGAACGAAGCGGTCGACCTGGCGAAGAAGTTTTCCTCTGAGGAGTCCGGGGCGTTCGTGAATGGGATCCTCGACTCCGTCCATAAGTCATTGAAAAAAAGCTAGTTGCATCCTTTTAGCCCTCTACCAAAAAATTGTGCGCGGGTGCCGAAACTTCAGGGCGCTGCTGGTGTTCCATCTCGTAAGTGTGGTGGTATTTCCAGGAAGACTTTCAACAGGAGAGAAGAACATGAAGGCAGAATTCATAGTTCGTCGAGGTGCGCTCGCGTTTGCTTTTGCCGGTTTGCTCGCCGGCGCTGCGTTTGCCCGGAGCCAGGATCCAACCCCGCAGCAGCAAGACATTCAGAACGACAAGAAAGACATCCGGAGCGATAAGAAAGACCTGGCGAAAGACCGCGCGGATCGCAACGCTGACCAGCGCGATATCAATCACGATAAACGCGACCTGAGTAAAGACCGCGCCGACCGCAACGCGGATCAGAAGGACATCAATCGCGATCGCACAGATTTGAACAAGGACCGGGCGGACCGCAACAAGGACCAGCGCGACATCAATCACGACAAAAATCAGCTCGCTCGGGATGACAAACAATACGGCGCCAACAGCGCGCAGGCGCAGGCGGACCGCAAAGACCTTCACGTGGATCGCGTCGACCGGAACAAAGACCAGAAGGACATCAACCACGATCGCGCGGACTTGAACAAGGACCGGGCGGACCGCAACGCCGATCAGCGGGACATCAATAAGGATAAGAAAGACCTCTCCAAGGACCGCAAAGATCGCAACAAGGATCAAAAAGACATTAACAAGGACAAGAAGGACCTACACAAAGACCGCAAGGATTTGAGGCAGGATCGCAAGGGACACAAGTAAGTTTTCGCTATAGCAAGGAGAAGGGCCGACCGGGAGAAAAAACCGCGCGGCCCTTTTTGTTATTGTCGAGAATTTGTGTCAGACGTGAAATGTGCCTTCGAAGATTTTTACGGCCGCTCCGCTGACGCGGGGAATCAGCTTTTTGCCGCTCTGCGTCACTTCCACTTCGAGCTGACTCGGACGTCCCATCTCCACGCCCTGAAGAACGCTCAGAGTGTGACCGGGCGCCAATTTTCCGTTGCGCACCAGGTACGCGCCCAGCGAGCCGGCGGCGGAGCCCGTCGCGGCGTCCTCATACTGTTCCCATGGCAGCATGCCGCGGGAGAAGGCTTTGCCATTGCCGCTGAGCGCGAAGCAATATGCCATCGTTGCGTTCTTTCCTTGCAGGCGGCGAAGCTCGGTCATGTTCATGACGATCTTCCCAAGCGCGGCACGATTGCGCAGCGGCACCATCAGGTTGAAGATACCGGTGGAGACAAACTCGGGCTGCAGCTTCGGATCGAAATCTTTCGGCAAGATCCCCAGCGCCGCGGCAAGTTTTTTCTTGTCGATTTTCGCGGGCTTGAAGAAGGCTTCTTTCTGAGTCATGGTGACGCGCTGCGGACGGCCGTCTTTGAAACGGATTTCTACGGGCAAGACACCTGCTCCGGTTTCTTGCAAAATATGCACCCCGCCATCCTGCGCGGGAACAACGCCCAGCTCCGCAAGCAAGAACCACGTTCCAATCACCGGATGGCCGGCGAGCTTGAGTTCCTCTTTCGTTGTGAAGATGCGCAAGCGGGCAAGCGCTTCTTCGTCTGTCGGCTTTTGCACGAAGACGGTCTCGGAAAGATTCATCTCGCGCGCAATCGCGAGCATTTGGTCGTCCGAAAGGCCGTCGCCGTCGGTAAATACGGCAAGCGGATTGCCTTCGAAGCGGTTGCAGGTAAAAACGTCGAGCGTGTAGAAACGATGTTCCATGGCTGGTCGTGGATCGCCGTGCGGGCGGGCTTCAAATGCGCTCGAGCTGGGCGACCGTCCTTTCGTTGGTAATATTCCCCGTGTTCAGCGTCGATTTTGGTTCGATCAGGATAACGTGGACTTCTTCGTCCGCAACGGGGCAGTGTTCGACGCCGTGCGGCACGACGATGAATTCGCCTTCGCGTACCAGACGCTCGCCATCCCTGAATTTCATGCGAAAAGAGCCCTTCACGACGAGAAAAAGTTCGTCCTCGTTATCGTGATGATGCCAGAGAAATTCTCCTTTGAACTTGACCGCTTTCACCAGGCAATCATTGACTTCGCCGATGATGCAGGGCTTGTAGTGCTCGGAAATAAGGTTGAATTTTTCTTTCAAGTTTGTCGTTTTCATAGGCACCTATAGACTGTGAACCATCTTTGTTACCGCGTTGAGAACGCGTTGCGTCGTCTCGGGCCGGGAAGTTTCGCAGTAGACGCGCAACAGATTTTCCGTTCCGGAAGCGCGGACCATCACCCAGCCGCCGTCGCTTAGATACAGCTTAATGCCGTCCAGGTCTTCCCGGTGAACAACGGCGAATTCGAGGATGCTGCTCAACTTGCGGTCGGAAAAGTGAGCGATGGCTTTTTCTTTTTGTCCCGGCTTCAAGTCAAGGTCGACGCGGCCGTAATGATATTCGCCGAATTCCGCGGTAAGGACAGCGAGTAGCTCGCCCAGCGATTTGCCGTGCCAGGCCATCAATTCCGCGAGGAGGAGCGCCGAAACTGTGGCGTCCCGTTCCGGGATATACAGATTCGTTCCGATGCCGCCGCTTTCTTCCCCGCCGATCAAAATGTTCTGTTCGAGCATCAGCTCGCAAATGTATTTAAAGCCGATGGGCGTTTCGTGGAGGGTGCGGCCGAATTTTGCAGCGACCTTGTCGATGAGTTTCGTCACCGAAAAGGTTTTTGCCACGTCGCCGGGCAGGTTGCGGGTTCCCGCGAGATGCCAGAGGAGCAGTGCAAAGATCTGGTGAGGATTCACGAATGTGCCGTCGCGATCGATCGCTCCGATGCGGTCGCCATCGCCATCGGCGCACAATCCGGCGTCGAATTTTCCGGCGAGTACCGCTTGACGCAAAGCTTCGATGTGCGGCTCGATCGGTTCCGGGTGCACGCCGCCAAAACGCGGATCGCGCGTGCCGCGAATCTCGTCGCAAGTGATGCCATTGCGCCGCATGAGCTTGGGGAGCAGGCTCGCAGCCGACCCGTGCATAGGGTCGGAAACGAAGCGGAATCCCGAGTCGCGAAGCCGTTTCCAGTCCACCAGTTTTTCAAGTGTGTCGAGATATGGATCGCGCGGTTCCAGCGGCTGAATGAGACTATTCTGAGGTGGGAGCGGGGGCCCATTCGCGCGCTGCACGATATCGAGATCGCTTTCAATTTGCGCCACGATGGAAGGCAACGCCGAGCTGCCGTAGCTAGCTTTGTACTTGATGCCGTTCCACGGGTAGGGATTGTGGCTCGCGGTGATCATCAGGCCGCCGGCCGCGCCTCGTTGCTTCACCAGCAGGGAAACCGCGGGTGTGGGACAGGGTTTGTCCGTCAAAAAAACGGGTGTGCCGCTGGCAGAGACAACTGCTGCGACTGCGGCGGCGATGTCGTTCGAGGCGAAGCGATGGTCATAGCCGATGATCACGCCCTTGCGCGCATCTTCGCAGCGCACGACGTAGCGGGCGATGGCCTGCGCCACAATCCGCGCATTCGCGAAAGTAAAATCATCCGCGATGATGCCGCGCCAGCCATCGGTGCCGAACTTTATTGCAGTCATAGCGAGCTGAACAAAGTATACGCGAGACGAACTCTTCGCCAACAGCCGGATTGGCCTGCTACAGGAGGTCTTTCCGCCGCTGCGCTTCCAGCCATTTCACGATTTTACCGACGTCCTGGGCGCGATCGCGGGGGCAGATGAGCAGCGCATCGGGGGTATCCACAACGATCAGGTCGTGCACGCCGATCAAAGCGGCAATTTTTCCAGGGCAAGAGACCAGATTGCCGCGGGCGTCGAGGGCGTAGCCCGGAGTGGCGAACACGTTGCCATCCGCAGAGTTCTTTTCGAGGAGCAGTCCGTGCACCGCAGCCCAGGAACCGATATCGCTCCAACCCACTTCGGCGGGAATCACAAACACGCGCGGCTCGCCTTCCACCCGGGTGGCCGGCTCCAGGACGGCGTAATCCACGGAAATATTCTCGAGCTTGGAATAAATGGAGCGCAGCTTGCTTTCGTAGTCGCGAGTTCCGATGAACGCAGAAAGTGTTTCCAATGCATCGTAGGTCTTCGGAAGGAAACTTTTCAGGTTGTCGAGAAAAGTGGAAATACGCCAGAAAAACATTCCGGCATTCCAGTGATAATTGCCGGCCGCCATGTATTCCAGCGCCACTTTCCGTTCGGGTTTTTCCGTGAAACGCAGGACCGGGAAAACCGGAAAGCCTTTGGTGCCGATCGATTCATTCATGCGCTCGATATACCCGAAGCCGGTTTCCGGACGTGTCGGAGGAATGCCGAGCACGACCATGCGACCGGGTTGGCGAGCGACTTCGAGAGCGGCACTCACGATCTCTCGGTACTTTCCTGCCTGTTCAATGTAGTGATCGGCGGGGAGCACGGCCATCAGGGCGTCGCCCCGCGCGGCATAACGCAAATGAATGGCTGCGAGGCCGATCGCGACAGCCGTGTTCATTCCCATTGGCTCGATCAGCACGTGTTTGCGTGCCGCTGCTGGAACCTGCTTGCGCACGGCGGCGGCCTGCTCTGCGTTCGTGACCGTCCAGATCCGCTCCTTCGGAATTAGCGGGCGCAGGCGAGCGACCGTCTGCTGCAACATGGTGTTCTTGCCGACGATGTTCAGCAGTTGTTTTGGTGTGCGCGTGCGGCTTCGCGGCCAGAAGCGCGTCCCGCGCCCTCCGGCAAGAATCACAGCGTGAATCGGTATGCGCTCAGATGCCATAACCTTTGCTAATGCGAGATCTTTGGCGCATGGAGTTTCCTATCGATTGCTATGCGATGTCCCGGGCATCGGGTGCTGGTACTTGCGTCTCAAACAGAGCTGTTTTTTCTTTCGGTAGAACTGTACAACTTGCAATGCCCTTGGGCATGAACCAGCACTCTCCTTGTTTGTACTGGAAGTTGCCCGATACGCTTCGATGTTGACCCTGCCCATGGTCTATTATCCAACCTACATTCCCGGCGCCACAGAGGAAAATCCAGAGCTGGAACGTGACGCTGGGAAGTCGGCGAATTTCAAACCTACCGCCAATTTCCCATAAGTCCGTCACGAAATACGGGGAGCTCACGAGATGCTCAAAACTTACCGTGTCAGTCAAAGACTTTCTTTTTGTGGAAACCTTGCCGCCGAGAGCTGGATCGAAGTTCATGACATCCAATGCTTTCTCGATGTGCAGTTCGCGTGGCTTACCGTTGGCATCGCGGCGATCGTAGTCATACAGGCGATAGGTGAGGTCGGAATATTCCTGCACTTCGCAAATCACCATGTTGGGCCCGATGGTGTGCGGCATTCCAGCGGGAATGAAGAACGTGTCGCCCGCGTGAGCCTCGTGCGACTGAAAAAGGTCTTCCAGAGTGTGCTCGGCGAGCGCTGCGAGAAAACTCTCCTTAGTCACGCCCGGCTTTAGTCCAGCAAGCAATCGCGCTCCAGGTTCCGCTGAAACGACATACCACATCTCAGTTTTTCCGTGACCTCCGGCAGCTGCTTCGTGCGCGGCGGCGTAGGCGTCGTCTGGATGAACCTGAATAGAAAGCTTGTCCTTAGGAAAGATGAATTTCAGGAGGAGTGGAAAATCAAAGTCGCTCTGAAACTGCGAGCCTCGCCACCCGATCGTCATTTCTTTCCATGCTTGGCCTAAGGTTTGCCCCGCAAACGGACCGTCCGCGATGCGACAATCAAGACCGGTTAGCCAGGCTTCTCCGACCCGGGATTTCAGGTCATGCATTTCTGGAAAAAGTGGAGCGAGGGAGCGCGCGCCCCACAGGCGCTCGGAAAAAGTGGGCTCGATGCGAAAAGGTTCCGGCCTCACGGTTTACGACGCGGCTTCCGCGCGCGAGAAAAAGCGCTCGAGGCGGCGCAGACCTTCGTCGATGCGTTCGATGGAGGTGGCGTAGGAAAGCCGCAAATATCCCGGCGCGCCAAAGGCTTCCCCTGGCACCAGTGCGACGTGCGCTCTATCCAGCAGCAGCTTTGACAGTTCGGTGCAAGTTTTGGCGTGCGCGTGCTTGCCTTCACCAAGGTGCGCGGAAATGTTCGGGAAAGCGTAAAACGCGCCGCCCGGCCACTCGCAAGTCACTCCGGGAATCGCGCGCAGACCTTCCACAATGCGCCTGCGCCGCTTTTCGTATTCGGCCAGCATGATCGGAACGGTGTCCATCGTGCCGCGCATGGCTTCGAGAGCGGCGTACTGCGCGATCGACGTGGCGTTGGAGGTGGACTGGCTTTGCAGCTTGATCAGCGCCTGGATCAACGCTTCCGGGCCCAGCGTGTAGCCGATGCGCCAGCCGGTCATCGCGAAGGTCTTTGAGACGGAGCCGATGATGATGACGTGTTCTTTCGAGCCCGCCGCGCTGGCGATCGAGTATGGTTTGTGCGGCTGGTATGTGAAATGGGAATAGCACTCGTCGCCGAGCAGCCACACGTTGTGCTTCCTGCAAACCGCGAGAATCCGCTCGTACTCGTCCGGCGGGACCACGCCGCCCGTTGGATTGCTGGGCGAATTCAGAATTAACAGTTTTGTCTGCGGAGTGATGGCCTTTTGGATGGCGGAAGCGCGCACCGCGAAGCCGTCCTCCGGCAGCGTCGGGACAAACACCGGGGTGCCACCTGCATACTTCACGATGTCCGGAAAGCTCACCCAGTACGGCGCGGGAATGATCACTTCGTCGCCATGCTGGACCAGCACGCTCATCACGTTGAAGATGGAGTGCTTGCCGCCGACGCTGACGACGCATTCCCTCGCCTCGTACGACGACCCGAGTTCGCGCTTGTGCCAGGCGCAAATCGCCTCGCGCAGCGGCATGATCCCGCCGGTCGGGGTGTATTTCGATTTGTTTTCTTCGATGGCTTTGATCGCCGCCATTTTGATGTGGTCCGGGGTGGCAAAGTCCGGCTCGCCGGGGCCGAAGTCGGCGATATCGACTCCGCGTGCCTTCAGCTTCTCCGCCTCCGAGATGACCGCCGCGGTGGGCGAGATTTGTATGCGATTGATCCGCTCCGTTAGTTGCACCGTTGCTCCTCGAGTGAAGTTCCCAGTTGGTGGTTGACGATAAATTCGCTTACGAAACTTTGGCGCGCATGCGCTGCTCGACCACTTCCGGCACTAGGCCTTTAAGAGAAGCTCCAAGCTGGGCAATTTCGCGGACCAGCTTTGAGCTCAAGTAGCTGTACGTCAGACCTGGCAGCATGAATACCGTTTCAAGTCGCGGCTCCAGCTTCCGGTTCATCAGCGCCATCTGCAATTCGTATTCGTAGTCGGAAACGGCGCGGATTCCACGCAAGATGACGCCGGCGCCGCGCTTCCGTGCATAGTCCACCAGTAGTCCATCAAATACGTCGATCTCCACGCCCGACCACTGTTTGGTGACTTCGCGCAACATATCGACGCGCTCGGCCACGGAGAACAGCGGCTGTTTTTCGGCGTTCCGCAACACCGCGACGATCAACAGGTCGAACATCTTCTCCCCGCGTTCGATCAGGTCGAGGTGCCCGTTGGTCACCGGGTCAAACGAGCCGGGGTAAATGGCAATCGAAGTTTTCATCGTCGAGTCGTCAGTTTCTCAAGGCTTGGTTTATTCTAACTCAGGCGAGGAAAAGCGCGGCTTGCAAACTTGGCGGGAGGCCAAAGTGGATTCTTTTTGTACGCGGAAGGAATCCTCTTCGCAGGACGGCGAAGATATGACAGTATTCCGAAGCTGGTGCTACATAGCAGTTATTTCGGGATTTGCTACCTGCGTGGGAGGACTTTCCAGATCATGGCTCAGAATGCTCGGTTGCGAGTGCTTGGCATACTTGTTCTCGGCGTTTTGTCCTACCCGGCGATGACCACAGCTCAACAGCCGGCCTTAAATCTGATGCCCCTTCCCGCCAGCGCCCAATCCGGGACTGGAAGCCTGGCAGTGGACTCGTCGTTTTCCCTGGCGTTCACAGGCTACGCGGAGCCGCGCCTGGAGCGCGCCGGCGAGCGATTCCTGCGGCAACTCGCGCGTCAAACTGGCCTTCTGATAACACTCAAGCCGGGCAAGGGGACAAAAGCAACTCTCGTAGTTCAGACCGATCACTCGAGCAAGGAGATTCAGGAGGTCGGCGAGGACGAGGGCTACGTCCTGGAAGTTACCACCGAGGGAGCAAAACTCACTGCTCCGACACCCCTTGGCGCCTTGCACGGCCTCCAGACTTTTCTGCAATTGGTGGATGTTTCTCCCAACGGCTTCGCCGCGCCCGCGCTCAAGATACAAGACCAGCCGCGCTTTCCCTGGCGCGGTTTGATGATCGATTCCGCCCGCCACTTCATTCCGCTTGACGTGATACGCCGCAACATTGATGGCATGGAAGCGGTGAAGATGAACGTTTTTCACTGGCATCTCTCGGAAAACCAGGGCTTCCGCGTCGAGAGCAGAAAGTATCCGAAGCTTCATGAATTGGGCTCTGATTCCCTGTACTACACGCAGGATGAGATCCGCGACCTCATCGCGTATGCCAAGGATCGCGGCATCCGTGTCGTGCCGGAATTCGACATGCCCGGGCATAGCACCGCGTGGTTCGTCGGGCATCCCGAATTGGCCAGCGGAAAGGGACCTTACGGTATCGAGCGGAAGTGGGGAATCTTCGATCCGGCAATGGACCCGACGAACGAGAAAGTCTACAAGTTTCTCGATGACTTCATCGGCGAAATGGCCAAACTTTTCCCCGACCACTATTTCCACATCGGCGGCGACGAGGTGAACGGCAAAGAGTGGGACGCCAATCCGAAAATTCAGGCGTTCAAGAGAGCGCACGACCTCAAGAACAATGACGCGCTGCAGGCGTATTTCAGCGGCCGCGTGCAGAAACTGGTGGTAAAGCACGGCAAAACAGTGATCGGCTGGGACGAAGTGTTGGTGGAAGGAGTGCCGAAAGATATCGTGATTCAGTCCTGGCGCGGACAGGCTTCACTGGCGAAAGCTGCCAAACAGGGCTACCGCGGAATTCTTTCGAACGGATATTACCTGGATTTGGGATGGTCCGCCGCGCGCCATTACGACGTGGACCCCATGAGCGGCGACGCGGCAAGTCTCTCCCCGGAGGAGAAGCAACGAATTCTGGGCGGTGAATCCTGCATGTGGGCGGAGTACGTCAATCCTGAAAACGTGGATTCGCGCATCTGGCCCAGGAATGCCGCAATTGCCGAGCGCCTATGGTCCCCGCAGGAAGTCCG
>Ga0210402_10001311_pt1 | contig 25747 bp, 17 predicted proteins | sample IncBWC7MmetaG_FD_161055 | JGI IMG/M metagenome (GOLD analysis project Ga0210402, IMG submission 161055) | Forest soil microbial communities from Barre Woods Harvard Forest LTER site, Petersham, Massachusetts, United States - Inc-BW-C-7-M | ecosystem: Environmental > Terrestrial > Soil >... | reverse complement strand
TTTATGGTCACGGTCGCCGCTGAAGACACCTATGGGAATCCTACCCCGAGCTACACGGGCACAGTGAAGTTCGCCAGCAGCGATACCAAGGCGACGCTGCCCGGAAACTCAACCCTTACGAATGGGACGCAAGCTTTTTCGGTGACGCTGGTGACGCTCGGTCCCGAGACCATCACGGCCACCGACACGGTGACGGCATCATTGAAGGGCACCTCGGGTACGATCAACGTGGTCACCAATGCGGCGACACATCTTGGGGTTACGGGCCCAACCTCCTCACTCGCCAGGCAAACCATCCAGCTGACGGTCACCGCGATGGATGCCGCAAATAATACATCGACGGGATACGCGGGAACCGTGCATTTCACCAGTTCGGATGCGCAGGCAAAGCTGCCTGCGGATTCCACCTTGATGGCCGGAACAGGGACCTTTCCTGTGACTTTCGAAACCGTCGCCACAGACACCATTACAGCAACCGACACAAGCAAGAATTCCATCACGGGAATGGCATCGGTCACCGTGACCACGCCTGCGGCTTTGGCGATCACTTCCGGCAATCCGCCGGACGGTACGGTGGGCGTCCGCTACGATCCGCACTTCATTGATATCTGCATCTTCCGCTCTTGTCATAAAATAAAGGTCTATGGGTTTACTCTCGCAGCCACGGGCGGGGTTCCTCCCTATCTCTGGAGTTGGGCTCCGGCACCGGGCTCTTCGGTACCAGCGGGCTTAGCTGTAGCAGATGCATTGAACGGCAACTGCGTGATGGGTTTTATTCGCCCAGCGTGCATCTACGGCACACCCACCGAGCCTGGTACTTTCAACATTGTGCTTTCCGTGACGGACTCCGGCGTACCGGCGGCACCTGCAATAACGGCGGATCACACTATCACCATCGCCTTGCCACCACCACCGGTCGTCAACGCGACACCAACACCGTCGCCACGCGGCGAAAACCTGCATTACTCATTTACGTTTACGGCTGCGGGATATCCTCCATTTACCTGGAGTGAATCCAGCGCGCTGCCAACCGGCTTGATGTTGAGCAGCAACACCGGAACGCTTTCTGGAACGCCCACGCAGACGGGGACGTTCCCCATCACGGTGACCGCTACCGACCAGTTCAACCAAAAGTCTGCCGCCGTTGATTTCAGCATCGTGATCACGGCGCACGGCTTCGTGGCCACTGGAACCATGGTCACAGCCCGGCGATTCCATACCGCCACCTTACTCAACAATGGGAAAGTGCTGATCGCCGGGGGCGAGGATAACGGCTCGAACGCCTTCAATACGGGGGAGCTCTACGACCCGAATACTGGATTGTTTACCGCAACCGCCGGCAACATGACCGTTGCACGCGCAGGGCACACAGCCACATTGCTAGGCAATGGCAAGGTCCTCATCACGGGAGGAACCTCCGGAGGCAGTTCTGAGGCGGCCGTATCCAGTGCTGAGCTATACGACCCTGCCACAGACGTGTTTACAGCTACTACGGGCAGCATGACCGCCGCGCGCGCTTCTCACACGGCGACGCTGCTGCAGAGCGGTAAGGTGCTAATCGCAGGTGGAGACGTCATCTTCTTCAACGGAGTTCAGAACACCGGCATCATGTCCCTGAATACCGCGGAAACCTTCGACCCGAGCACAGGAATGTTCACCAAGACCACGGGCAACATGACCGTGGCCAGGGAGTCCCACACGGCAACGTTGCTGAGTAGCGGTAAGGTGCTTCTTGCGGGCGGCAGCGACGGCGCGCTGGGAAATAGCACTCCGGCCGTGTCCATATTCGCCAGCGCGGATCTGTTCGATCCGTCTACGGGACAGTTTACCGCCGCCACTGGCATGATGACTGCCGAACGGGACTTCCTGACAGCAAACCTCCTCAGCAGCGGGAAAGTCCTGCTCGCGGGCGGGGTGAACACAACCATGACCCTGGGAACTGCTGACCTGTTTGATCCCAGCGGCCAGAGTTTCACGGCGACAGGAAATCTGGTGACTCCGCGTTTCTATCACGACGCCACCGGACTCAGCGATTCCGCGGGCACGATTCTCGTAACCGGAGGCATAGCCGCGGGCGGGAATACGGACGCAGCGGAGACCTACGATCCAACCGCAGGAACCTTTACCGTTACCGGCAGCATGCTGCATCCGCGTGTGTGGCACTCCTCCACAGTGCTGCCGAACGGCAAGATCCTGGTGACGGGAGGAGAAGACAACACTTCGACGCTCGTCTCGGTCGCGGAGCTGTACCAGTAACGCGAGAGGTGAATATGCCGAGACATTCGAGGCAAATGGTCATGGTCCGAAAACAAACTTTCCGAGCGCGCTTTTTGACAACCGCGCTCGGAGTTCTTCTCGCCGCATGCCTCGCAGGTTGCGGCTCGGGAGGATCGTCGGGCCCGGAATCGAACTCGCGAAGTTGAATGGCAATATCCAACTTCGTGCATTTGCCCTTTGAATCTGGGTCTACTCCGGCCCCAGGCCACCATGACACTCGAAGATTTTGTCCGAGTGGAATGGAAGCCGAACGCCGAGCTGGCCTTAAAGAAGAAAAGCGTGAGCTATTACGAATCTCAACTCGATAGCCGCATCCTCCCTGCCCTGGGCTCGGTTTTCTTGTGCAGTCTGGGCAGGGCGCAGATCGAGGGTCTGCTTTCGGATCTGAGGCGTAAGGGCAATACGGGAACTACACTCCGCGGCGTACGAGCAACGATCTCGACTGTGCTGCGATCCGCCATGGAGCGTGGCTATCTCAACCAGAATCCGGCGCATGGCATCCGCCTCCGAGGTACGGGCGGAAGAGCCGAGCGTCGATATTATGGACCCGCTGAGATTCAAAAACTCCTACCCGAACTCTCGGAGCCTTGTCGGACGGTAGTGGCGCTCGCTGTGCTCACGGGACTTCGGATTGGTGAAATTCTCGCATTGCGGTGGAAGCGTGTGGACATGTTGCGCGGCACGATTGAAGTAGCCGAAACGTTTTCGGATGGCCAGTTTGGCTCACCGAAAACCCGCAGCAGTCGGCGCGTCATCCCCATGAGCGATTCCCTCCGGAAGACACTCGAGGCACACAGGTCTCGGTCAATTCGTACGGATTTCGAAGACCTGGTGTTCGCGACGCCGAAGGGCACCCCACTCAGTTCAAAAAACCTCTACAACCGGGAACTTGCTCCTGCTTGTGATCGGATTAAGACGCCACGCGTTTCGTGGCATTCGTTCCGTCACACGCATGGAACGCTAGTCGCCGAGGTGGGAGAGTCGATGAAGACCGCGCAGGCCCTGTTGGGCCATTCGGATCTGGAAACGACGCTCAACATCTACGCGCACGCCCTTCCGGCTTCACAAAGGAGGGCAGTGAATAGGGTGTCAGAGGTTTTGTTCTCAAGTGTTCTCAATTTGAGTGAAAACACGCAGGACGGAAAAACTAACTAGTTGTATTTAGGGAAGTTAGGAAAGAGTTGGTGAACCGGGGAGGACTCGAACCTCCAACCCGTTGATTAAGAGTCAACTGCTCTACCATTGAGCTACCGGTCCACGGGGAAACTATTATTTTACACAGTCTGAAAATTCTTGTCGACTCTCGCCTTTGGAGAACAAATTAAAAATTGAGCCCGCGGTTGCCACGGCTTCCACCGCTCGCTGGGCTTCTTCGCGCTACGCCGCGCTACTTCGCGCGTAGAACCGCTGCCAGATCCCTGGCTACTTGCTTGGCTTTGGCGATGTCGTGCGGGTCGAAGGAGATGGCCGAGACCCGGGGGTGTCCGCCGCCGCCGTACTTTTCTGCAAGAGTGGCAAGATTCTGGTCGGCGGTCGCCTGGTTCCAGGGATTGGTGCCGAGCGATACCTTGGCGCGCACCGGCGATGCGCTTACGCTGACGGAATAGACGCTTTCCGGGTGCAACAGGTACGGGATAAACTTGTTGTAGCCTTCGAGGTCCAGGTCGCTGACGTCGAAGAAAACCACGCCATCTTTTGATTCGCAACGCTCACGCAGGATTTCGATAGATTTGCGGTGACGCTCGAGCAACGGCTCCAGATATTTTGTGACAACAGGCAACTTGACCATTTCGGCCAGCGGGCGATACGCCAGCTCCGTGATCAACTGCGCGGGGACTCCGTTGTCGGGCGCGGCTTCGATCACCAGTGCGAGCTGCGGCGCAGGTTCGGTTAGTTCCGTGGCCGATTGCGCGGTGGGAAATTGCGCGCCGTCGATGATGTCGCCCCAGTGGATCAGGTCGGCGAGCGGTTTGGTATTGAAGCCGAACTTTTCCTTGCTGACCGTGGCGATCAATTTTGTGCAGGATTTGTATTCCGGGTCATAAAACATGTGCGGCCCGGGAAAGCGCTTGAAATACTCGGCGTCCGCGGGGGTCAGAAACGCACTCTGGTGATGGTCGAACCACCAGGTCACCTTGGGTGAATTGGAATACTTGAAATCGACAATGGCGTTTTCATCGCCATCGAAGAGGCCATCTTCCCAGGGGTGCTTGGCCTTGTGAGTCATGCCGCTGAACTGGAATTCGGCTTTGGGATCGAAACATTCCCTGTAAAAACGATAAAAAAGCGCCGCGGAAGCAGTGCCATCGAAACAGCGATCGTGGAAACACAGTCGGACCTTGGTCATAGAGAACGGGTTTGCCCCAAGCTGGCCCGGGTGCGGCGGCAGAGGGGAGCAAAGCTCTAAACGATGGACGGGTTGTGAATGAAAGTCAAGTGCAAAGCAGGAATATCAAGGTCCCGGATGGGAAAATCTTCATCTGCTGGCGGCGAACACGCGATCTCTGCCCCTGCCGGGGCGCAACGTAAACTTCAACTGGAAAAAAGGCGCTACCGCCAAAACACCTTGCAGGTCCACATCGTCCATGTACCGCCGCCGCGGAATACGCCGCGCGAGCAAAGCGAATTCCAGCGGTTCCCTGCGGAATGGGTAGGGGTCGAGAGTAAACTCGTTGGCACCAGCATTGCGCAATTCCCAATCCGCATCTTCCCCGCTGTCGTCCATCGGGACACCTTCAATCGTCGTGTCGTGGTCGACGCCGAGGCCGAAATACAGCGAAAGCCGGTCCAGGGCCGCAAGCCGCTGCACATTCGCGGAGATCAGCTTTTCGTCGGTGAAGTCTTTGGTGGCCGTGTCGTTGCGCAAATCCACTTTCAATCGCAACTGTTGCAGGCGCAGACGCTGCACAAAATCGTTCGCGTGATGTTGTTCTTGCGTTTTTACGTACTTTGCGGAATATCCCGGCATCGTCGCTTTTGCGCGGTCATAGAGTCCCATGCAGTGGCTGGCCACCAGCAATCCGGCGTAGAGATCCGATTTCACTACCCTGTCGATTCCCCGCTGATACAAGAGCACGTGCTCATCGGTCGGCACGCTCATAAAGGTGTAAGGCGCAAACGACTTGGGATCAACTCCCGGCGCCATTTCCCATTCCTGCCAGCCGTTATCGTGCTCGGCCGCTGCCAGGCAAAAGGATGCGAACGGCTCCGGGCGCGGGAAAATGACGTTTCCCCATTCGCGGGCAAAAAAGCCGGAGAGGATGGCGTGGTCCGTTTGCCGGATCACCAACATCGGTTCATTGTTCTGTCGGACGATCATTCGCTCTGTTCGTCGACCTGCCAAACCGCGGGGAGGTTTATTATCCTCCAGTCGGCGCGTGGATTCCAGCACAATGCAGACCGTGGGTATGGCCAAGAAGCCGTCAGAACAAGTATCATTTATTTTAGCGTTGCGGGAGTGGCGGAACTGGCAGACGCAGTAGCCTTAGGAGCTACCGGACGTAAGTCCTTGGAGGTTCAAATCCTCTCTCCCGCACCAAATCATCCAAAGGAGGAATGGCCCTAAGCAATGCCAAAGGGCTCTTCTCCTCCTCTTCCCTCTCTGTCTGGCCCGATCGTCTGTTGCAAATCAGCCCGGATCCCCCTATCCGACCGCTGCCGCTGCAATCCCTCCCCTACTTTCCCCCACCGCCTTCGGCAATTCCGGGAGGTTTGCCTGGTCAAATACCGGCTCGATTCGCAAGCAAACCATCCACGGGCTGCGCTGGGCCGCGGTCTCGCCCAAAGCATGCACGGCCTCCGGCTTCCTGCCCAGCAAAGCCAAATATCTGGCCTTCTCATGCCGTGACAGCGTCCCCGATTCCACGTAAGTCTGCACGTCGACCTGATAACGATTCGCCGGCTTGGCGCTTTCCGCTTTGTGCAAAAGATTTTCATGCCCGAACAATCGCATTAGATTTTCCAGTTCGGCGGCGGCTTGTTCCGTTTTTTCTTCAACGGCGTAGGTGATCCACAACTTTTGCCGAGCAGGCAGAACGCCGGGGTCGATCTTCAGGACTTCCTGATAAGCTTCCTCCGCATTCGCATAGTTTTTTTGAAAATAATGAAGCCAGCCGATGTTTGTGCGGATGATCAAAGACAGTGGGTCAAGCGATTGCGCTTTGCGGATGTGCTCGTCGGCACTCGCGAAATCGCCACGGCAGGCTAGCAAGACCGCATAAACGTGGTGAGTATGCGCGTTGTTAGGATTCAGCGCGAGTGATTTGGCGCTCTGACCAATCCCGCAGCTACCGCCTTAGTCGAGGTCGAAGATGAATGCTGGCACTTGTGTGGCTCCTCCGCAGGTGCCAGTGTCTATTTCGGGATAGCATTCCGGCGGAGCGTTCCTTGCGCCTTTCCGCTGTTTCGATAACAATGATGCCTAATTGGTTCTGATTTGATCATTGGGAGTCATCCGTTATGCACCAGCGCAGCGTCCGCGATCTACTGAATCTCTATAACCCGGCGAACCCGCTGGAAAAGGCGTGGACTATTCCCGCGCCCTGGTATTTCGATGAACGAATTGCGCAACTTGAACGCGATTCTGTGTTTGCGGCCAGCTGGCAGGTGGTGGGCCACCTGGACCAGGTGAAGGAACCCGGCCAATTTTTTACCATCGACGTGAATAAGGAGCCCCTGGTCGTCGTTCGCGGCGATGACGGTAAACTGCGCGCGTTTTACAACGTGTGCAGGCATCATGCCGCCGCGGTTGTGCCCGAAGCGCAGGGTTGCGCGAAAAATTTCCGGTGCCCTTATCACGGCTGGACCTATGGCAACGATGGCTCTTTGAAAGGAATGGTCGAATTCGAAGGAGTTTGCAATTTCGATCGCGCCGACAACGGCCTTGTCCCGGTGCGTGTGGACACCTGGGAAAATTTCGTTTTGGTCAATCTCGACGGGCGCGCCTCTTCCCTGCACGAATTCCTGGGGAAAGCTCCGGAACTGGTGGCGCCGCTGAAAATCACAGAGACGCTGAAATACTTCGATCGCCGAATTTACACTTTGAATTGCAACTGGAAGGTGTACGTGGACAACTACCTCGACGGCGGCTACCACGTGCCGCACGCGCACAAGGGACTGAGCAGCGTGGTCGAGTACACGAAGTACACGATTGAGAATTACGAGCGGGCCTGCCTGCAGTCCAGCCCGCTGGACAGCACCGGCGCACTGGAATCGTCCATCGGGTCAACGCGGCAAGGCACGGCGTTTTATCTGTGGGTGTATCCAAATTTTATGTTGAACGCATACTCCGGCGTGATGGATACCAACCTCGTGCTGCCGCTCGGCGTCAATAAATGCGCGGTAATTTTTGATTATTATTTTGCCGACATCAGCCCTGCGGCAGCGAAGCATCATCAGGAGAGCATCGCGGTCAGTGAAAAAGTTCAAGATGAGGATATGGCGATCTGCGATTCGGTGCAGCGGGGCTTGTCTTCCCGGGCTTATGTCGCGGGACGCCTCTCTCTGCGCCGCGAAGCCGGAGAGCACCTGTTTCACCGGTTGCTGCACGCGGATATGACCAACGCACTGGCGCGGCCGATGGCTGCTGACTGATACAGACTGCAAAAAACAAAACCCCGCCGGCAAATTTGTCGGCAGGGTTTCGCTTCCAGATGATTCCCCGATTACTCTTTGTGCATGACTTGTGCTTCTGGGGACGCCCTAGAGCTTCTCGAAGAAGTGAGCCACTTTCTTTCCCGCGCTTTCCGAATAGTACACCGTGACTTTCGCGCCCTTCTCGGTGCCCTTTCCAGTATCGACCGCCGCGACCTTTGCACCGTGGCCGGCTACGTCAAATGTGCGCTCGGTTCCGTCGGCGGCTTTCACCGTGATCGTCTTGCCACCCTCGCCCACCTTCGTGACCACTCCCTCCATGGACTTCATGCCGTCTTTGCCGACCTTATCGACTTCCACGGCCGAGTTTTCGGTTCCCTTGACCGTGTAGTGCGCGACCACCTCGGAGCCTTCCTTAACCCCGTGAAAGGTGTCCTCAGCGCCGGTTTCGACGCCTTCTGCGCCGCGAACCGTGGTTTTGTCCACGAAATGGATGGTGTGCTCGGTACCATCCTTGGTCTTCACCACGATTGTCTTCGTAGCGGCGTCCATCTTTGTGACCACGCCGTGGACAGCGCTTACAACGTCGTCTGCCGCCACAACCATCACTGCAAAAAATGCGGCCAATACCGCGATTGAAAAGAATTTCCTCATTCCTGCGGACCTCCTGGTTTGTCCTTGAACTGTTGCGTAGCCGAAAAGGGTAAGTGATTCTGCCCCTAAAAAGGTTAGCGCAAGCCGGTGGTGAAAACTATCGGAAAGAGCTTTACGCCCGGCCATTGTCCCGGGTGAATTCGAAAGACGATTCACCGGGGCGACCAGACGCACCATAACACCGGCCTTTGGATGAGTGCGGATAGTGAATGGGTGCAACAAATAGACCCGGCGATAAAACCTCCGCCAGATTTGGAACCAGATCCAAGCTGTTTGAGTGCCGGGCAGGCCATTTTCGGTTGGTTGCCCACTTGAGCACCGAGCAACACGCAGCGGCCATTTTGATGGAAGAATGATGACTAGTTTATCCTCAATTATTTCCATTGCGGTGTAATGACGGAGGGGATACGTGCAAATTCTGGATCGACTTCGGTGGTATTTTGGCAAGGGTGTGGCTTCGCTGTTCTTGAGTGTTTGTCTCGCCTCGGCCTGCGGCGCGCAGACCGCGCTGGACCCCAGAGCTTCCCAACAGGATTGGACGCAGGAGTTGGAGGCAAAATATCCAGGTTTATTGGCGGAGTTCCGGCATTTGTTCGAGCTGTGGCAGCACGACATACAGTCTCCCGAGCCACGGGCGCAGAGCCGGCTGCTGCCCCTGCTACCGGAAACTACGATGTCGTATGCCGCGATTCCAAATTATGGCGCCACGGCGAATCAACTGCTCACAGATTTCCGCCAGGAGTTCAGGGAGAGTTCGGTACTTCGCGAATGGTGGAAGCAAGGCCAGGTGGCGGCCTTCGGATCGAAGATTGAAGATTCGCTCGACAAATTCTCGCAACTCAGCCAGTACATGGGAGACGAAATTTCGATTTCGGGAACGATGGAGGGCCGCGATGCGAACCTGCTGATCGTGGCGGAGATCCGCAAGCCGGGGTTGAAGAAATTTCTGCAGCAAATGATCACGGAAGTTGCGGGCAAATCAAAATCCGGCGTGCGCGTGTTGGACCCGCAGGAACTGGCGGCGATCGAGGCCAAGCCGAGGGCGGGCGAGCTGCTGATTCTGGTGCGTCCCGATTATGTTGTTGCGGCGACGGATGCGGAGACGCTTCGAAAATTCAATGCCCGGCTAGATCGGCCTGGCCGGGGATTTGTGGCGACCCCGTTTGGTCACAGGGTCGAGCAGGCTTATGCGGACGGCCTAACAGCTGTGGCGGCCGCGGATATGCAGAAGATCCTGACACAGATTCCGCCCGGGCCGCATCCGGAGCAGATGCCGTTGCAGAGAAGCGGATTCTCTGACATGAAGTATCTGGTCTGGGAACACTCGCGACTGAACGGCCAGACCTTAAGCCAGGCGGAATTGAGCTTCACCGGTCCGCGGCGAGGCGCGGCAGCGTGGTTGGCGAAGCCCGCGCCGATTGGCAGCCTTGATTTTGTTTCTCCGAAGGCGATTCTGGTCAGCACGCTGCTGCTGGCGAACCCGGCGCGAATATTCGACGACGTTAAGGAGCTGACCGGCGCGTCGAGTGCAACCACGTTCGCAAGCATCACGCAGATGGAACAGATGCTGAAACTCAGCCTGAGGGACGATGTGCTCAACTGCCTGGGAGGAGAGATCACTCTGGAACTGGACAGCATCACTACGCCGAAACCCGCATGGGAGGCGATCCTCAAGGTCAGCGATACAAAACACCTGCAACAGACTTTGAGTTCTCTGCTGGCTACCACCCAATTCCGCACCGAGGAGTTTGAAGAAGGTGGTGTCACCGTCTCTACGTTGACCATTCCTTCGGCGAAAACGCCCATCACCGTCGGCTATGCCTTCGTGGATGGTCATTGGATAATCGGCTCCAGCCGGGAAAAGGTGGCGGAGGCGATTCGCCTCCATTCGAGCGGTGGGTCGCTCGGAAAGTCCAAGAAGTTTCTGGCGGCGCTGCCTCCGGGACACACGGCGGAGGCCTCTGCGCTGCTGTACCAAGACCCGATCGCGATGGCGTCGTTGAAACTCCGCAGCTTCTCACCGGCGATGGCGGAATCCATTTCGCAAGCCAGCAGCGATAGTGCGCCGGCGCTGGTCACACTTTACGGTGAAGAGTCGGCCATACGGGAAGCGAGCCGGGGCGGCGATTTTGACTTGGAGACAGTGTTGGTTGTGGGGGCGATCGCGATTCCAAATCTGCTGCGTTCGAAAATGGCGGCGAACGAAGCATCCGCCGTCGGCACGACGCGTACGGTAAATACCGCGCAAGTGGTCTACGCGGCAACGTATCCGAATAGAATCTATGCGCCGGATCTGGCTTCTCTCGGACCCGATCCACACCAGCCAGACGCCACATCGCCGGACCACGCGAACCTTGTGAATGAAACGTTGGGGAATGCGACTTGCACGGGAAACGCATGGTGTACCAAGTCGGGATACCAGTTTCGAATTGCGGCCATCTGCAAACTGCACGTGTGCAAGGAGTATGTCGTGGTGGCAACGCCCGTTAGTGAAAATACGGGCAACAGAAGTTTTTGCTCCACGTCAGACGGCGTGATTCGTTACAAAGTCGGCGCGCCGATGACTGGACCGGTCAGCGTGCCGGAATGCCGCGAGTGGTTGCCGCTGCAATAGAGTAGTGAGGAGTTTCACGACACCGTGGGGGGAAAGCTCGAAGGATGCCCGCAGAGATCTCGGCCCCCGAAGCATCCGTAAGTGAATCGGCAATTCAACCACACTGATGGCCGCGCTGGAGTATCGCTTCTAGACAAACGGCAGCAACGCGGCGGCGAATCGGCCGCGGGGGCATCTTCCTTTTTGTGATTGAAACTGTATGTGCCAGCTCACCCGATTACTTGTGGCGCCACACGCGGCCTTATTTCGGAGACTGTCCGCCGCTAGCCGCCTGCTGGTCCGTTTCTGATTGTTGCCAGCCGGAATCCGGATTGAATTCGTGCATGGAGCTCGCGATCGCTTCGGTCTTTTTTCCGAGGTCCTTCTCGTAGACCACTCCGTCTTCGCTGACCAGGAACGTTTTCACGCCGGAAGAACGGTACACCGCGGGGTAGGCCACGAACGCGAAGCCGGTCATTTTGCCGTCGACGAGGTAAAGCTTCGCGCCGCCAGGGGCATTTTTCCCCTGGCGCGTCAGGATGTGAAAATAATAGCCGCGGAAAGGGACAGGCTCTGCGCCCTGGCCCTTGGTTTCGTCGTCAGACATGGCATGCGCCACAAGCGGGCCTATCGGACTTTGTGGCCCGTTTTCCGGGGCTTTCCAATACAACCCGTCGTGTTGGCCTTCCTCGCTGTAGATCCTGTGCGCGTACTCGTTATGCTGCTGCGAGTAGTATTCCTTCTGCGCTGCTACCAGCTCGCGGCAGACGTGGATGGCAGAAACTTCGTTCCGCCCGATGCGGCGAAACAATATTTCCTGCTTACCCCTGGCCGTGTCGAAATACCACACGCTTCCTTTGTTCACAAGGGAGATCGGATAAGGCCAGTTATGCGCCCCGATATACAAGGTGACGGTGCCATCCGGCTCCTTCACCAGGCGGCTCATCTCTTCATATCTATTGGCGAAGTTTGCACGGGATTGTGCATCTTCGGCTTCGTCTCCGGACGAGATGATTTCTTTGCCGTCCGGCCCCAGCAGATCGAGCATAGCCTTTTCGTCGTTGTTCTTCGCTGCCGCAAAGAGAGCCGCGCTGGCTTCCTGGGGCGACGCAAATGTTTTCTGCTCCGATTGCTGCCCGAGTGATGGCGCGACGAGGAAGCCTGCCAGAAGAATTGCCCCAGCGGCCAGCTTCGAACAATACCCGCGAACAGCAACAGGAACGCTGATGTTCCCAACCCGCATTGCACTTTCCTCCTTTTTCGAACCTCGCGACCCTTGCGGAATCATGGAAGTTGCGGCCTAGTGGTGCGGCCCGCCTCCGCCGTGAGAGCCACCGCCACCGTGTGAACCCCCACCGCCCCCGTGAGAACCGCCACCCATGCTTGCGTTCCCGCGGGCGGAATAGCCCCTCGATTCTCCCCCATGGTCATAGCCGCTGAACGCTCCGGAGTGAACGTTGCTTTCTCCGTGAGGTTGCGCGTACCCACGAGCCGCGTGGGTGTTCCCTTCAAATGGTCTTGGCGAACCGCCGGGGCGGTTGTACACGTTGCCGTGCGCCGCGTAGTTCCCTTCGTGAGGCCTGAATCCTTCGTGGCCGGGCGCGCCGTATCCGCCGCGTCCTCCTCGGTAATAAACATTGCGGTTATAAAACGTAGTGCTGTGTGAGAAATATCGCGCGTGGTTGTACACGGCGTAGTGGTTGTGCCAATCGTAGCCCCAATTGTGCCAGCCCCACCCGTAGCCGCCGAAGAAACCGATGCCGAATCCGACGCCGAAGAACAGGTGTGGTCCTCCGAACCAGATTCCGGGATAGGGATACCAGCCCGGCCAGGCGACCAGCGGCGGACCATAGACGACCCAGGGATCATAGGCGGGCACGTAGACAACGTCCGGCGTCGCCGGTTGAATGACAACCGTGGAGCCCTGCGTGGTTACGGTCTGCTGCGGCGTGGAGCTGAGGTTGCCTGCGTTTTCCGCTTTCTGGCGCATCACCTGAATGGCGTCAGTCACGTCCTGCTGCTGGTTGTAATAGGCGTCGCCCAGGGAAGAAGTCCAGGAAAGGTTCTTGTCCATGTTGCCGAGCACGGCAGGAAATGCGGCGAGGGCTTTGACGCTGGGATCCCATGGTTCCTGATCGACGGCTTGTGCCAGAGCGTCGCCCTTCAGGTCCGGATGGCTTTGCACCCAACGGTCGGCCTCGACCACTTGTTCGGGAAACGTGGAGGCGGCCAGGATCTGCGCCACCAGCGAATCCGGATAGAGCGCGATCGGCGCCACCAGTTGCTGCAATTGCTCAGGAGATTGCGTTTGATACGGCGGCCCTTGTGGCGTTTGCGAAGCGGCAGGCTGGTCTTGCGCCGCGCGGATATCCAACGGCCCAGCCACAGCCAAAAGTGCGAACGCCAGCAGGAAAGCGCAGGCCTTGCTGTGCCACGTCGCCCGCATAACGTGTGCCCCGCGTTCGAAAGTGTTCATGCTCGTCAACCTCCGCGCGCCATGTGCCGCATTGCGCTCTACCTCTATAGATGAGCTAGGCGCGAATTGAGTTTCTGTTTTCTTGTACTACCACCCTATAGAACACCGGGCCGCCGGTTTCGTTGCGGAATATCCCCAACTCCCACCGGCATTCGCCAGCCGGCGTGCATGAGAGTCCGATGGGGTTGCCGTGAATTTGCGCGGGTGGATTTTCCGCCGGAATTGCGGCGTTCGTTGACCCCGGCGGCGCGCTAACTTATACTTACAGTTCGGTGTCGCTTGCAGGATTTCCGCTGGGTTCCGCACCGTAATCCATGAAAATTCCGCAGCATGCGCGGGATGGCGTGAAGGAACCCGGATGCGTGTTTTTGGCCCCGCACCATCCACCTGCCGGACCGGCAACAGTCAATTAATTCAAAAAAGGTACCGATTTTCGATAAGGGAGAAGACGAATGGCGGACGCTAGCTGCCGTAGAGAACTGGAATTGGAAATTCCCGCCGAAGAAGTTTCCAAGGCCTCGGAAAAAGTCGCGAAAGAGTTCGCCAAGATGGCGCGTGTGCCGGGTTTTCGCCCGGGCAAGGCTCCCCTGTCGCTGATCAAGCGCCGCTTTGCGGAAGACATCAAGAGCGAAGTGCTGCAGAACCTGGTGCCTGAAACGGTCGAGAAGGCCGTGGCCGAGCAGAAACTTTCTCCCGTTTCGCAGCCACAGGTGGACAAGCTGGAATTCAAGGATGGCGAACCGGTGAAATTCCGCGCTTCGTTCGATGTGCTGCCGGAATTTGCGCTTGCGAATTACAAGAGCCTTGAAATTGAAATGCCGGAAATGAATTTGACCGATGAGGACGTGAATAAGGCGCTGGCGGAGATGCAGCAGCGCGTCGCGGCGTTTACCCCGGTCGAGGGCCGCGCCGTGCAGAACGATGACTTCGTGCAGGTGAAGCTGAACGGCACGCCCGAAGGCGGCGGCGAACCGCTGCAGGCGGAAAGCGTGCTCTGCCACGTTGGGGCCGAAGAGACGATGGAGCCGTTCAATGAGAATCTGCGGGGCGCCAATGTGGGTGATCACAAGGATTTTGACGTCAGCTACCCCGCGGATTATCCGGATGCCAAGCTGGCCGGAAAGCTGTTCCACTATTCCGTGGATGTTTTGGGGATCAAGACGAAGAAGCTGCCCGAACTGAACGATGAATTTGCCAAGGACGTCAGCGACGCCACTTCCCTCGACGAGCTCAAGACCAAAATCAAGGAAAGCCTCGAACACGAGCGCGATCATCGCCAGAAAGATCTGCAGCGGGAAAAAGTGATCGGCGAATTGGTGAAGCTGCACGACTTCCCTGTACCTGAGTCTCTGGTTGAGCATCAAATGGACGTGCGGCTGGAGCGCGTGGTTCGTTCGCTGGCCCAGCAAGGTGTGGATCCCCGGGCGGTGCATGTTGATTGGGTTACTCTGCGCCGGCGCCAGGAAGACCGCGCCAAGGATGATGTGAAGGCCGAATTGGTGATCGACCGTATAGCGTCCGAAGAAAAAATCGAGGTCACCGACGAGGAACTGGATCATGAGATCGAACACATGGCCGGCCATGCCGGAGAATCCGCGGAAGCGTTTCGCGCTCGTTTGACAAAGCAGGGTGCGCTCGATAGGATGAAGGCGAAGCTGCGGAGTGACAAAACCATCGACTGGTTGGCAGAGAACGCGAGTGTCAAAACGGTTGCCGCGGCAAGCGCCAAGTGATCCTGACGCCGCTCCCACGAGCCAAAGTTTTCCTATGAAAAACTACAACGAACCTTCTTATTACGCGACCACTCTGGTTCCCATGGTGGTTGAACAGACCAGCCGGGGCGAGCGCGCATACGACATTTATTCACGCCTCCTGAAAGAGCACATCATCTTTATTGGCACACCGATTGACGACCATGTCGCTAATCTGGCCACCGCGCAGATGCTCTTCCTGCAGGCCGAAGACCCAGAAAAAGATATTCAGCTGTACATCAATTCCCCGGGCGGCTCCATCACCGCAGGCTTTGCGATTTATGACACGATGCAGTTCGTGAAGCCGGACGTGGTTACCACCTGCGTCGGCCAGGCCGCTTCGATCGCTGCCGTACTTCTTGCGGGCGGTTCGCCGAAGAAGCGTTTTGCCCTGCCGAACGCGCGCATCCTGATTCACCAGCCGTGGATGAGCGGCCTCGGCGGCCAGGCTACTGATATTGACCTGCATGCGAAAGAGATTCTGCGCATGCGCACGACGATCAATACTATCCTTTCCAAGCATTCCGGGCAGCCCGTGGAGCGCATCGAAAAGGATGTGGAACGCGACTACATCATGAATCCGGAGCAGGCCAAGGAATACGGGATGATCGATGAGATCATCTACAAGCACCGGTAGAAATTCGCCGCTTGCCGGCTGGGCCGGGCGCGGAAAGAAATCCACAAGCGTTTCTGTTTGATAGCAGGGGATATACTTTCTCTTTCATCCGGGGGAAAAATCGGCCTAGAATGGTATCCAACGTCTCCGGAAGCTGAGCCGGGGGAGAGGCCCTCACACACGTGAAAAAATACACCCCAGACGAACCGCTTCGCTGCTCGTTCTGCCACAAGACGCAGGAGCAGGTGGAGAAGCTCATCAGTTCGCCTTCGGATTATCCCCGGGCGTACATTTGCAACGAGTGTGTCGGGGTTTGCCAGACGATTCTGGAAGACGAAAAGCGGGAGCAGGCCGCGGCCCCCGCGCGCCGGTTGCCTCGCCCGCCGGAGATTAAGCAGTTCCTGGACAGCTATGTCATCGGCCAGGACCGCACGAAAAAGAAATTGGCTGTCGCCGTTTACAACCACTACAAGCGCATCTTCTTGAACAAGCAGCCTGGCGAAGTCGAGCTCAGCAAGTCCAATATCCTTCTGATTGGCCCTACGGGTACCGGCAAGACCCTGCTGGCGCAGACGCTTTCGCGCATGCTCGATGTGCCGTTTGCCATCGTTGACGCCACCACGCTCACCGAAGCCGGCTACGTCGGCGAGGACGTCGAAAATATTATCTTGAAGCTGCTGCAGGCTGCAGACGGCGACGTCCAGAAGGCGCAGCAAGGCATCATCTATATTGATGAGATCGACAAGATCGCCAAGAAGGACGAGAACCCCTCCATTACCCGCGACGTCAGCGGCGAAGGCGTCCAGCAGGCGCTTTTGAAGATCCTCGAAGGCACCGTTGCGAATGTGCCTCCCCAGGGCGGCCGCAAACATCCGCACCAGGAATTTACGCCGGTGGACACGACGAACATCCTGTTTATTTGTGGCGGCGCGTTCGTGGGCCTCGAAAAGCTGATCGAAAAGCGCGTCGGCCGCCGTTCCCTGGGCTTCCATACCGAGTCTGGAGCGACCTCCGCGCAGCGCCGCAACACGGAATTGCTCGAACAGGTTCAGCCCGGCGATCTGATTCGCTATGGCCTGATTCCGGAATTTGTCGGCCGCCTGCCGGTCGCCGGCGTCATGAGCGATCTGGACAAGGGCGCCCTGATGAAGATCTTGACCGAGCCGAAGAACGCCCTGATGAAGCAGTACCAGCGCCTTTTCGAATTTGAAAACGTGCGGCTGCGGTTCACCGACGACGCTCTGGAGACCGTCGCGGAGTTGGCTCTTCAGCGCAAAGTCGGCGCGCGCGGCTTGCGTATGATCCTCGAAGACCTCATGCTGGAATTGATGTACCACCTGCCGATGCAGAAGAGAGTGCGTGATTTTGTGGTCACCGCCGAAATGGTCCGCGGCCGCGAAATCAACTGGAGTTTGCTCGAGAAGGCTGGCTAACAGCCTCTTGGGCTCTGAGGATGTTCAGGGGCCTGCATGTTCACTCGTGAGAAACAGGAAATGAAACGCGTACCCATGATGCCGGTGCGCGATATGGTCATCTTTCCGCAGCAGATGACCCCGTTTATCGTCGGCCGCGAAGCCAGTGTCCGCGCCCTCGAAGAAGCGCTTGCCGGCGACAAAAAGATTTTCCTTTCGACCCAACATGATGCGTCGATCGACGATCCGAAACCCGAGGAGATTTACGCCGTGGGGACGTTGGCAAACATCGTCCAGAGCGTCAAACTGCCGGATGGCAACATCAAGGTGCTGGTCGAAGGCGTTGAGCGTGCTCGTTCCGTTTCCATCACTGCCGAGGAAGGTTTTTTTCGCGCCACGATTCGGCTGCTTGCAGCGAAAATCGAGACTACTCCCCAGGTTGAGCAACTCGTTCAGAAGGTCACCGGCCTTTATGAGCAGTTCATCAAGCTTTCACAGAGCCTGAACTACGACACGATGATCGCCGCCGCGCGTGTGGACGACCCCTCACGGCTTTCGGACACTATCGCCGCCAACTTGCAGCTTCCCGTTGACGAAAAACAGGACTTGCTTGAAACCGCTGACCCGCTCGAACGCCTGAATCGCGTCTCCGACATTCTGGAAATCGAGCTTGAAAAACTCAACGTCGACCGCAACATCAATACTCGCGTGAAGCGGCAGATGGAACGGGCGCAAAAAGAGTATTACCTCAACGAAAAGCTCAAGGCCATCCAGAAGGAACTTGGCCGCGGCGAGAAAAACGAAATCGAAGAGCTGAAGAAGAAGATCGATTCGGCCGGCATGCCGAAGGACGTCCTGGAAAAGGCCAGCACCGAGCTGAAGCGCCTGGAACTGATGCCGCCGATGTCCGCGGAATCCACCGTCAGCCGCAACTACATTGACTGGCTGCTTGCCGTGCCCTGGAAGAAGCGTTCGAAAGAGATTCGCGACATCAAGGCCGCCGAGGAAATCCTGAACACGGAGCACTACGGCCTGGAAAAAGTAAAGGACCGCATTCTGGAATTCCTCGCCGTCCGCCAGCTCGTCAAGAATCCCAAGGGCTCCATCCTCTGCTTTGTCGGGCCGCCGGGCGTCGGCAAAACTTCGCTGGCTATGTCTATCGGCCATGCCACCGGCCGCAAGTTTGTCCGCGTCTCTTTGGGCGGGGTTCGCGATGAAGCCGAAATTCGCGGCCACCGGCGCACCTACATTGGGGCTCTACCCGGCCAGATCATCCAAATGATGAAGAAAGCCGGCACGGTTAACCCGATTTTCGTTCTCGACGAAGTGGACAAAATGTCCACCGACTTCCGCGGCGACCCGTCGGCGGCGCTTATGGAAGTTCTCGACCCGGAACTGAACCACGCGTTCACGGATCACTATCTGGACGTCGAATACGACCTTTCGAAAGTCATGTTCGTCTGCACCGCCAACGTGATGCACACCATCCCGCAGCCGCTGCAGGATCGCATGGAAATTCTGCGCCTGCCCGGCTACACGGAACAGGAAAAGCTCGAAATCGCCAAGCGATTCCTTGTGAAGCGCGCCCGCGAAGCGACGGGCCTCACGGAGAGAAATCTCACCTTCACCGATGAAGGCCTGCTGCACATGATCCGCCATTACACTCACGAGGCGGGCGTGCGCAACCTGGAACGCGAAATTCAGAATATCGCCCGCAAGATGGCCCGCCGCGTTGTGGCCGACGGCCCGGAAACCACCATCAAGATCGACGTCGCAAACGTCAACGAATACCTCGGCGTGCTGAAGTACCGCGAATTCTGGCTCGAAAAGCAGAACGAAATCGGCCTCACGACCGGCCTCGCGTGGACCGAAGTCGGCGGCTCCGTGCTCGCCGTAGAAGCCACCACCATGGAAGGCAAAGGCCGCCTGACGCCCACCGGCAAACTCGGCGAAGTGATGCAGGAATCCGCGCAAGCCGCAATGAGCTACGTCCGCTCGCGCACCGCGGCTCTGGGCCTCGAAAAGGATTTTTACCGCACGCTCGATATCCACGTGCACGTGCCGGAAGGCGCCATCCCGAAGGACGGCCCCTCCGCCGGCATCACCATCTGCAATTCCATCGTCAGCGCGCTGACAAAGAATCCAGTGCGCTGCGACGTGGCCATGACCGGCGAAATCACCTTGCGCGGCAAGGTTCTGCCGATCGGCGGCGTCAAGGAAAAGCTCCTGGCCGCCCATCGAATGGGCTTGCGTACCATCATCCTTCCGAAGGATAATGAGAAGGACCTAGCGGAAATCCCGCAGGAGATCCTCTCCAGCCTGAAGATGCACTTCGTGGAAACCATGGATGAAGTGTTGCAAGTTGCACTGGAGCGGCCCATCGTGCCACTTGTTACCACTGGGGTTGCGCCAGTCGCGGAGCCGTTTACCACCGGCGCGGATAAAGACACGAGTTTGACAAACTAAGCCATTCAATCCGGGAGCAGTCTGCACCTGCAGTCTGTAAAGTTGTATCCGTATCGAGTTGCTTCTGGTTGCAGATAGTTTGGTTGCCCGCCCTGGCGGAAAGGTCTTTTTCGCCGGAAGGTACACCACCACGCAGTCCAGTTCCGGGTAGTAGTCGGTCAAGGAACAATCAACCAAAACTCAAAGTTAGGATATATGGCAAAAGAAACGAGTACAGAAGGAAACAATCAAATCAGTATCAGCCTTGCTGAGCTGAAAGAAAAAAACATCACCGACCTGGCTAAAATCGCCAAGGAATTGAATATCCCTGGTGCCAGCGGGATGCGCAAGCAGGAGCTGATCTTCCAGATCCTCCGCGCGCAAACGGAGAAAAGCGGCTTGATCTTTTCGGAAGGCGTCCTCGAATGCCTGCCCGACGGATTCGGATTCCTCCGCGCTCCGGAATACAACTATCTCCCGGGCCCCGACGACATTTACGTCTCGCCTTCACAGATCCGCAAGTTCGATCTGCGTACCGGCGACACGGTCTCCGGCCAGGTGCGTCCTCCCAAGGACGGCGAGCGGTACTTCGCCTTGATCAAGGTGGAAGCCGTCAACTTTGAGGATCCCGAAGTTGCCCGCAACAAGATTTTCTTCGATAACCTCACGCCGCTCTATCCCCAGGGCCGGCTGAAAATGGAGACTAACAAGGACAATCTGACTGGTCGCGTGCTCGATCTGCTTTGCCCAATCGGCAAAGGACAGCGCGGTTTGATCAACGCTCCTCCACGCACCGGCAAGACCATGATGCTGCAGTCCATCGCTAATTCCATTACCGTGAATCATCCGGAAGTCGCGCTGATCGTGTTGCTGATTGACGAGCGTCCGGAAGAAGTCACGGACATGCAGCGCACGGTGAAGGGCGAAGTTATCAGCTCCACCTTCGACGAACCCCCGCAACGGCACATTCAGGTCGCCGAAATGGTGCTTGAAAAGGCCAAGCGGCTGGTCGAGCACAAGCGCGACGTCGTCGTGCTTCTTGACTCCATCACGCGTCTCGCGCGCGCTTATAACGCCGTCACGCCGCCGTCCGGCAAGGTTCTCTCCGGCGGTATTGACGCCAACGCCTTGCAGCGCCCGCGTCGTTTTTTCGCCGCCGCTCGAAACGTGGAAGAAGGCGGGTCGCTCACGATCATCGCCACCGCGTTGATCGACACCGGAAGCCGCATGGACGACGTCATCTTCGAAGAGTTCAAGGGCACCGGCAACATGGAAATCTATCTCGACCGCCGGCTTGCCGATAAACGCGTTTTTCCGGCCATCGATATTCAACGCTCCGGCACACGTAAGGATGAGTTGCTGTTGCCACCCGACGAGTTGAGCCGCGTTTGGGTATTGCGCAAGGTCTTGAGCCCGCTTTCAACCGTTGAGGCGATGGAGCTTTTGCTCAGCCGCCTATCGAAGACCAAGGCCAACGCGGAATTCCTCAATTCGATGTCCGCCCCAGCCTGAGGAACGTCGGTCCCCCCACGGCACCCCACCCGTTGGCTCTTTCCGGGCCATCGACACCCGTGGTTCAAGAAAGAAACGGCTCGCTGCGGCGAGCCACGGTGCCTGTATGCATGAAAAATTCATCGCCCGCCAGCCGATTTTCGACAAGCGGCTGCGAGTGTATGCCTACGAACTCCTATTTCGCGGCGGCCCACAGAATTTTTTCCAGCCGCGAAATCACGCATCGTCCAGCGTCATCGCTGATTCGCTGACACTCCTCGATCTGCAAACGCTCACTGGCCAGGCGCGAGCTTTCATCAATGTCGATGAACTCGCCCTCCGCCTGGGCGCGCCCCGGCTGCTTCCCGCCGACCGCATCGTCGTCGAAATCCTCGAGAGCGTGAAGCCCACCGACGAAATCGTCGGCATCTGCCGCGAGCTTCGCCAGGACGGCTACTCCCTGGCCCTTGACGATTTTCTCGGCGAGCCGGCGCTTCAGCCGCTGGTCGATCTCGCCCACTACCTGAAAGTGGATTTCACGCTGCTCGATGCGGATGGCCGCAAGCGCGTTGCGGAAAAATATCTCGGCAATGGACTCTCGCTGCTCGCCGAAAAAGTGGAAACGCAGAACGATCTCGACGAAGCGCGCAATCTGGGTTACTGCTACTTTCAGGGCTACTTTTTTTGCAAGCCCTCGATGCTCGAAACTCGCGATATTCCCGGCAACAAGCTGATTCAGTTTCAACTCCTTAGCGCCGTCGCATCTCAGGACCTCGACTACAGCTCCATTGAACTGCTCCTGAAGCAGGATCCTTCCCTGCTATACCGGCTGCTGCGTTATCTCAATTCGCCCGCACTTGGCTTGCGGAATGAAGTCACCAGCATCCGGCACGCCATTACTTTACTTGGCGAAAACGAGTTTCGCCGCTGGGTCTCCATCTTTGCCGTCATCGCCATGAGCTCCGGCAAGCCGCCAGAATTGATTCACACTGCCTTAACCCGCGCCTATTTCTGCGAAGATTTTTCCGCTCCCGCCGGTTTCCGAGACAAAAGCGCCACCATGTTTCTCATGGGACTCCTCTCCGTCTCGGACGCGCTGCTCGATAAACCAATCAAAGAGGTTCTGCAATCCCTACCCATCGATCCCGAAGTGAAATCTGCTCTCTGCGGTGGCGAAAACCGCTATCGCGACCTCTACGAAGTTCTCCTCGCTCTCGAACGCGCAGAATGGCCCAAGCTCACCACCTTCACCGACCGCCTCGGCTGCCCAGAGGACAACGTCCCCGACTCCTACCAGTCCGCCCTGCAAAAAGCTTCCGCCGTCAGCGTCTAAGAATCTTTGTCCTCCGTGCCTTTGTAGCGGCCGCCTTCCGAGGCGGGCGCTGTTCTCTTCGTGCCATTCAAACAAAAAAGCAGGCGCCCCCGCTGGTCAAGGGCGCCTGGAACGTGTTTATTTTTTCTTGCTTCTATTCAGTGGATTCCTTCTCCACCGCCGTAATGTAATCCACCACCCGCTCCGACCAGCCGTCGATGTGCGTCCAGCCGTTGCCGTAACTCAGGCCGTTTTTATACGGCGCAACGTTTACGACATAGGCTTTCCGCGTCCACGCCGACAGAATCCCGTCGTGCGACTGTTCATCGGTAACCACGATCAGGCGGTCGAGACCCTTCCAGTCGGCGTTCCCGTGAAGCTGCGTCAGCGCGCGCTTCAGGTAAGTCCCCGAGTGCGCCTGCGACTTCACGATCGCGTCGCGCAGCGCGAAACCGCGCCGCGGTGGCAGTTCCACGCATGCGTCGGAAAAGGTCGCGATGCAAAATTCCTCGGCCTTTTCCCGCAGCAGGATCGCAAGTCCCGCAGCCGCATCCATGCGCGTGGCCTCGCCCTTTTTCGCCAGGCGATAGTTCATGGAGCCCGAAACGTCCACCAGCAGTCCGGTGGAACCTTCGAGCTTGGTGAGCCCGGCGATGCCTTTCAGCATTGCCGCTTCCAGCGCGTCTTCGAGCTTAGGCGCGTAACGAGCCGCCGCCACAAAACGAAACGGCAGCGCGCGCGCCACGCCCTTGTCGAGCCGCTGGCGGATGAGCTTCGGCGAAACTCCCGCCGCCGTCATCAGCCGCAGGTTGCGAAGTACGGCCATTCCGCCGAGCTTCCCTTCCTCGAGCAGCCGCTCGAACGTCTCCTTCTTGCCCTGGCGCGCGGAAAGCGCAGCTTCCCAGGTGTCCGGAGGCGAGAGCGTGCCGTCGACGAGCTTCTTCCAGTCCGCCGCCTGTTCCGCATTACGCGGTTTGGCATGGCACAGGAACAGCACGTCGCGCAGCCTCACCGTGGATTCGCGGTTATACTTCGCCAATTGGTAGGCGTCGAACTTCGTGAACGCCCGCGCCAGTCCGCGCTTTACTCCCGCGGAGAGCGGCTCCTTTTTTTCCTTCCAGTAGAGCGCGACGAACTCGCCAAGTTCGTCCCCGCGCTGGATCACCTGCTCGAGCGTCTCCGCTACGAGCGGGCCGGTTCCCTTGCGCCGCGCGAGTTCGCGCACCAGGAAGAGCGGCACATGGCGCAGCTGCATCTCGCTGCGAGCCTCTCGCGCGAGCGCGGCCACATCCTCGGCCTTGCTCACGCGAACAAGCTCTGCGATCCGTCCGACGATCGCGCTGCCCTTTTCGTAAAACGCATCTTCCCAGAGCAGGCACGTCAGCACCGTACGGCGAAGCTCCGCATTCGCGCTGACCTTCTGCGCCACTGCGCGCTCATGCGTCCGCGCCGGAAACATCCGCCTCCATACATTCTTTTTCGCCATGTTTACTGTTCCTCCTTTCTACGACGACTGTGCCGCCAAAACACTTTCAGCAGGACAGGGTTCGCTCTTTAATCGAGAAACGCCAGATACCGAAGAGCGCTCGAGCGATTCTCGGTGTTCATAAAAACGCGATGCCACCCATTTAGGGTGACGGTCTCGTGGTCGGGGTGACGAACTTCCCCTCGCACATAGACGTTTGCGTCGCGCTCCATAATCGTGAACCCAAGCTTACGTTCACGTTCCGACAGGCGATTGTATTGTCCGGCTGGAATGCCCGAAGGGTGCTTCGCGGAGACGTAAACCGTCTCACCACCGCTGCGGTAGCACTGCTCAACCACATGCGGTTTGCTGCCGTTACCGCGAGAGAGCGTTTCATCCCGAAGAATGAGCAAGGGATTTGCGCTCACCTTTGTTGCAGGGAGGAAAAACCATTCCCCCTGACGAACATAAGCCGCATTCCTCCGCTGAAAACTCGCCTTGCGGGAGATTCCGAGCGCCTGCTCGCGTGTGCGGACTTCTTCCGGCTTCAACGCTATCTTCTCGCTGGCGACGGTACTCACAGGTTCGCTTTCTGGAATAGCTGCCGCGAACCAGTGTTTCTCGTCCCAGCCGCACAAGAATTTCTGCTTGGCCAGAAGACCGCCCTGCACGTCAAACTGACGGCTAAGCAAGACAAGGTGCTTTTCCCAAGGTTGCGCGTTTAGGACGTCGATTTCCTGCCGGCTGCCGGGCGCTGTGCGGATCTCGAACAACTCGCCAAGGTTGTCACGACGAATGTCGATGACAATTTGCGGCGGTTGTTCGGTGGATCGCTCGGACATCCAGCGACCGCGAATCGGCACGGGTTCAGCGTCCATCACCTTCACGCGTGCCCCCATCCGGGAAAAGTACCGATCTAAATTGCTGCCCACAGCTTTTTCGTTTCTAAGACTGCGCCAGGCAGTCGAAATAATGTTTTGGTGAAAAACAAATGCCTGGCATCTGAGACTTCTGGATGCCGGACTCACTCTTTCGTATTATGGCTCCCGACTTCATGACTGCCTCTCTTTGCGGAGCCCTTCTGAAGGCTCTGCACAACACCGCTGGACGGGAATAATCGGACAAGGACATAAGGCGCTCTACCACTGAGCTACCGGCCCGCAACATGAACCAGGTGGGAATCGAACCCACGACCTCCCGCTTAACAGGCGAAGTAACCCTGCCCTGCACCACGTCCAACTTCTCTTGCCTTTCGGCAAATCTTAAATGCCCGCGCCCTGCAACTGAGGCCTTCAGCTTGCCCGCTAAAAGCAGGGCCTAAGGCCTTCCACGGCGCAGCTACAAATTCAAACCGGGAGGAATAAATGGCCAGAGTGCGAGGCTGACGGCCCCGCCTTCCATTGGTGTCGAAGTATCTCTGTTCCGCACCATCCCGGTTTCTTTTGCGGCGGGAACTCTCGGCCCGAGACTGCCCAATGCTCTACCGCTGAGCTACGTCAGCTTTCACTGGCGGCCGGATTCGAACCGGCGACCTTTGGATCCGATGTAACCCGCGCCTGCGCCACGCCGCAAACTTTTTGAAATCCAAACACACCCCCAACATCTCTCGCGCAAACTCAAACCGTCCGCCGCAGGCAATCGGAAATAAAATTCCGGGAGGAAT
>Ga0210402_10001310_pt1 | contig 25803 bp, 19 predicted proteins | sample IncBWC7MmetaG_FD_161055 | JGI IMG/M metagenome (GOLD analysis project Ga0210402, IMG submission 161055) | Forest soil microbial communities from Barre Woods Harvard Forest LTER site, Petersham, Massachusetts, United States - Inc-BW-C-7-M | ecosystem: Environmental > Terrestrial > Soil >... | reverse complement strand
GCGCAAGAGACTTTGGGGAGAACGAGACCAGGTTGTAAGACTTGCGCTGCGGCGCTCGGGACAGCGCTGTTCTGCGCCGGGTCAGAAGCGCAAAAAGCGAGCAGGGCGGCGGTGAGAACAGCGAGCTTGGCCATCGCGCTAATATAGATGCCGCAAACCTGTGGAGGGGAAGCATGCAGCGAGCCTAAAATTTTCCACGCGAGAAACGGAATTTTGCCGAACCGTCGCGGTGGGAGATTCCCGCCTGTTCGATATAGAATTCTTCGATGTACCCATCCCTTGAAACAACTCGTCTTTCCACGCTCTTCTTTCCTATTTCGCATGAACGGACACCACAGACAGGGAGCGAACGGATACGCTCGGCGACAGGGCTCAATTGGCTAACGATACTTTTCATTTTGCTGTCTGCGTTCCTTCCGCCGATCGCCGCAGCCCAGGCACAAAAGCAAATTCTGCAGGCCGATGAGCGATACAAAGTAGACATTTTGCTTGTGGTGGCGCATCCGGATGATGAGGGAGCTGCAACACCGTATCTGGCGAGGGCTATCGATGAAGGCAAGCGCGTCGCCGTAGTTTATGGCACGCGCGGCAGCAGTGGCGCGAATGAAGCGGGAGCGGAACAGGCCACGGCCCTTGGCGATATCCGCGAAATTGAAGCACGTCGCGCCCTCTCGGTGCTCGGAATAGACAAGGCATGGTTTCTGGGCGGGAAAGACACCGCATCCCAGGACGTTTTGCAATCCTTGGCGAACTGGGGGCATGGAGCGGCTCTCGAAAACCTTATTCGGCTTGTCCGGCTGACACGACATGAAGTAATGCTGACGTTTTTGCCGGGAACATTCATCGGCGAGGATCACGGCGATCATCAGGCGGCAGGCGTGCTGGCGACCGAGGCCTTTGATTTGGCCGGTGATCCGAGCACGTTTCCTGAACAAGTCTCGGCTCCGCTGCGACGTCTGGAACCATATTTGGAGAATTTGCGGCCCTGGCAGACGAAGAAGATTTATTACTTTCCCGATGCGGACAAGGAAGATATTTTTCGCGGCAAAGGCCCCAAGTATTCCGTTAAAGAAATATCGAAATCGGCGAAACAGGTCTACTGGCGAGTCGCATTGGAGTCTTTTCGGAGGCATGAAACGCAAGCGAAGGGTTTCATCGATAGCCTCGCCAAGATGGACGAGGCGCAAATCGAGAAGATGGCCACGTCTGATTTCTGGAGCAATGGGATAAGTTTCGTGCTGGGTAAATCGCTTGTCGGAGGTAACGTCACGGGAGATGTTTTTGACGGCATCACGCCGGGCGCGATTCCTTTTGCTCGACCGGAAGTGTCGGCGGCGATTTCAAGACCTGAGTTATCCTTAGAGCTCGCCGGACCCTGGACCTACTACGCTGAATTTCGCCGCGAACACGGACTTACACACTTGCCGCATCCAGAACCGCCGGAAATCGCGCTCCAAGCCGGCATGGAACTCGTGATTCCCTTTTGGCTGCGTAATCAGAGTGAGTCGGCGAGAGAGTTCAACCTCACTGTACATCTGCCTTCAGGCTGGAGCTTGGAGAGCGGAGACGGGAAATTCACGGTTGCGGCAAAGCAGACCGCGGCCGGGCGAATCGAAGTGAGGCTGCCATTGCTTGGAGAAAGCGCGGGATCGAAAGCGGAGCCGCAGGAAGTGAGCGTGCATGCCGAATCAAACGGGAGGACCGTCGGAGACGTCAAGCTACGTGTGGAATTGCGCAAACGCGCTCTGCCGGAATAGGTGGCGTCAGGACTTTTTGGCGCGAGCAGCTTCGAGGGCTTCCCAAACTGATTCTGGCAGCATGAGCAGGTCGTTGAACTCTCCCGCGCCGCGCAGCCATTGGCCGCCGTCAATGACCACGCACTCGCCGTTAATGTACTCGGCCATATCGCTCAAGAGAAAAGTTGCGAGATTCGCGAGCTCTTCGTGACGTCCGAAGCGCTTCATCGGGTGTTTGTCCTTGGCGTGGTCTTCAAACTGTTTTGAGGGCATGAGGCGCGACCACGCGCCTTCGGTTGGAAACGGTCCGGGCGCGATGGCGTTCAGCCGGATGTGATACTTGGCCCACTCGACGGCCAACGATCTGGTCATGGCGAGGACGCCGGCTTTCGCGCAAGCGGAGGGCACGACGAACCCGGAACCGCTATTGGCGGCGGCGTAGGTGGTTACGATGTTCAGGACGTTGCCGCCGAGTTTCTGCGCAATCCAGCGCTTTGCGAATGCCTGGGTGCAATGAAACGAGCCGTTCAGAACGATGCTCACGACGGTGTTGAAGGCGTTGGGGGACAATTTTTCGGTGCGCGCGATGAAATTGCCCGCCGCGTTGTTGACGACCGTGTCGATGCGGTCAAATTGCTGCTCGGCTTTCTCCGCGGCGGCTTCCACCGCTCCGTAATCGCGCACGTCGCAAGTGGTGAACGCGGCTGAACCTCCCGCGCGGTGAATCTCGGCGCAGACTTCCTTGAGTGGTTCTTCGCGACGGCCGACGAGGTACATCCGAGCGCCAAGCGCGGCGAAGCGCAGAGCCATGGAACGGCCCAAGCCGGTTCCGCCACCGGTCAGGAAGATAGCCCGGCCCTTTAAAATGTCTTCTCGAAACACACGGCACCGCCTATTGAGTTAGTTCGCCGGTTCGGGACAGTCCGGAACGGCAATTTTAGAGCATTCGTATCCCGGAGCGGCGAAATTTGCGAAACGCTCCGGCAAACCTAATTCGGCTTCAGCTCCGCTGGAATCGGCCGGCCCATGACTTTCGCGTATTCCGCGGCGAATAGCGGGCTCTCTGGAAATTCCTCCGTCAATTCATGCAAGAGCCTCTTCGCCAAGGCGTCCTGTTTTTCGCGCCGCGCTGCCAGCGCCAGAAGGACTTTCGCAAATGGCTCGAGGTAGCGGCCTTTCTCGGCCGTTTTTTCAACCAGTTCCATGCCAAGCTTTTTGTCGCCATGAATACCGCCAAACCACAAAACCATACGAACACCGCCGGAGAGGCACCCGATGATGTAGTTCGCCGAGCCCGGCGCGACCCAAGCATCGTTCGCGTCGGGGCGCTCAGCGAGCAGAAGCTTGGCGTGCTCATTGGCTTCCTTCATTCTTTTGAGGCCTTCGACGTGCTTTTTTTCAAGGATGCTGTCAGCGTTGGATTCCATGCCGGCGGCCAGAGTCAAAGCAAAGAGGGCAGCAGCGTCGTGCTTGTCCTTCGAGAGACGACCGTTGGCAAGCTTGCGGGTTTGTGCCAACGCGGCGCCAAAGTTTTTCATGCGTTCGGGATCGGGTTTGCCCTCGATTCCTCGCAGGAACTTCTTGTCATCCATAAAGAACTCGCTGGTCATAACGCCTTGGCGGTAGAACTCCTCAAAAAGATAACTCGCCGCCTCAGCATCAAAACCAAACGGATCGGCAGGGTGCTCAGATGTCCATGCGGAAAACTTTTCCCGGGCTTCGGGGTACTTCTGAATATAGAGCAAGCGGAAACCTTCCTTCAGCTCGGGGACCTCCGTGAACGCGGAATCGCTGCCATCCGTGGTTGATTGCGCGCGGGACATGGCGGGGGCGAGCACAACGGCGAGAGCAAGGGTTGGAATCCCAGAGGAGAATCTCAATCGTTTTTTCAGAAAACCCCCGGCAAAAATCTCGGTTTACCGGCCATCGTGGCGCGATACTCCGGATTGGCGAGGAGAACTCGCTCTTCGGTCGAGAGCCGCTGGGAAAGTACGGCAACATGCGCGAGCGAACCAACAACGGCGGTAATCCATGCCGTATGGATCAGGGGCAGCGCCAGCATCTCCGCAAAAACTGCGGCGTAGTTCGGATGGCGAACGTAGCGGAACGGCCCTGAGGAAATAACACCTAGGCGGGAGGAATCCATCACCTGGACATTCCAATGATTTCCGAGCGTGCGAATAACCCACCAGCGCACGACGTTCGCGGCCAAGAAAATCGCGAACATGACCGCAGCTAGTATGGGGATAAACGGACGCCGGAGGAGAACCACTTCCAGCGCGGCGCTGAGCAGGACCGCGGTGTGCAGCGCGACCATCCAGCGAAACCTGGGTTCGTCAACCTTAGCGGCGCCCCGCGCGATCATCTCCTGCTGATGCCGGCGCGAGATTTGCAGCTCGACAATGCGAAGCAGAGCCACGGCCACCAGCAGGCCGAGGAACGCGATGGTGCTCAGGTCCATTGCAATAGGAGAAATTCGGCGCTGAAACCCGGGCCGAACGCTGCGGCCAGCGCATATTCGCCCGATTTGAGCGGCCGCTTCTCCAGCCATTCCTGCAAGATGAAGAGAATCGTGGCGCTGGAGAGGTTGCCGACGTTGCTAAGAATATCCCACGAGGGTTGCGTGTCACATTTGCAGAGCCCCAATTCCTTCTCGACATTCCCCAGCAGGCGCGCACCGCCAGGATGCAGAATCCATCCTTTTATGTCTTCTTGTTTGCGGCCATGGCGTTCAAGAAAACCATCCACGAGTCCGCGAATTTTAGCGCCGATCATTTCGGGGACGTCTTTCGCAAGCAAAATATGAAATCCGGAATCGCGCAAGTCGAAGCCCATGGCACCCAGGGAATCGGGGAACGTGTAGGTTTCGGAGACAAGTATCTTTGGCCCCTTCACTGCTTTTCCGCTGACCAGGACCGCGGCCGCTCCGTCGCCAAACAAAATGGAAGAGATCAAATTTGCCTGGGAGATGTCCTTTCGCTGAAAGGTGAGCGAAGGAAGCTCCACGGCGATGATCAAGACGTTGCCGCCTGGATTAGCTTTCAAATAGTCCGCAGCGCGGCCCAGAGCCATCGCTCCCGCTGCGCAGCCGAGTTCCGTGAAGGGCATGCGGCGCACATTCGAGCGGAAGCCCATGAGATTGATGAGGTGGGCATCCAGCGAGGGGATCATGAAGCCGGTGCAGGATACGGTGATGATGAGGTCCACTTCGTCCGCGCGCACACCGGCGCGTTGCAAACACTCTTCCGCCGCCTGGCGGCCGAGTTTTACGGCGTGTTCGATGTATTCCTCGTTGGTCTTCGAAAGCGGACGCGGCTCGACGGTGTATTCGATCGGAAAAATCGAGTAGCGCTTGTTCACCTGCGCGTTATCCGCGATAGACATCAGCGCTTCCAGACGCCGGTCTGGTATGTCAAACACGCGCCCCATGTAGTACTTCACGTCTTCGCGGGTCATCGTGTAGGGCGGCAAAGCTGTTGCCGTTGCGGCAATCGTGCACTGTCCGTTTGAGGCCCCATTCGAGGGTCCAGTATTCACGTATTCCACCTTTGATTCTGTGTGAAAGCTCCGCCCGAGAGCACTATCAGTTTGCTAAGCCATTTTGTCGCAACGGTTCAGCAGCGGACCCAACATGAGCGCTAGACTTTACAACATTCCCTGCGCGGGGAACAGTTTGAATTGGGTCGCCGCCCGCCCGCCTGGTGCAGCAATGTTCACATCCAATTTATCCTTGTGAGGCGCCTTTGTAAAATCCTCATCGCGGTTTGGGGTATGCTTTTGTGCATCATGCAGACTTCAAAGAACTCGCGCGTCATCGGGTTGCAGCGGCTCAACTTTATTTGTGGTTTCGCCCTACTCGGCTGCGCTGCAGCTTTTCATTTCGCGGCCAACTCACTGGCGCAGGAACAAACGCCGCCTCTGCTCGTGATGATTTCCGTGGATGGCATGCGTCCAGACTACATCACACAGGCCGATGTACACGGCGCGAAAGTGCCGAACCTGCGACGCTTTCTGAAAGAGGGGACGTACGCCGAAGGAGTGGCGGGAGTCGTGCCCACCGTGACGTATCCGAGCCACACGACACTGGTTACAGGCGTGTGGCCGGCGAAGCACGGGATCCTGGCCAACACAACCTTCGATCCGTTGCAGCAGAACCAGGGAGGCTGGTATTGGTATGCGGAAGATATTCGCGTGCCTACCCTGTGGGATGCCGCGGCTGCGGCAGGGCGAACAACCGCGAGCATTCAATGGCCCGTCACGGTTGGCGCGCACATCACTTGGAACATTCCGGAATTCTGGCGGGCGAGCACGCCGGACGATGCCAAATTGCTGCGCGCTGTTTCGACACGCGGGCTGCTCGAGGAGGCAAAGGCGGAACTTGGCGAATACCGCGGAGGAATCGACACGTCGGCCCAGGGGGATGTAAACCGGGGGCAGTACACGGCATGGATCCTCGAGAAGAAGCGTCCTGCGTTGCTGACGCTTCATCTCAGCTCGCTCGATCACATCGAACATGAGACAGGGCCGTTTAGTCCCGAGGACATCGCCATTCTCGAAACTATTGATGCAACGATCGGGAAAATCCGCGAGACGGCGGAGCGGGTTGCCCCTGGCCGGACATATATCGCTGTTGTTTCCGACCATGGATTTGTTCGGACGGACGCGCAATTGAATTTGTTCCCGTTATTCCGCGACTCTAAGCTGATCACCGTTAATGAAAAAGGGAAAATTACGGACTGGAAGGCGATCCCCTGGGTAACTGGCGGATCCGCGGCGATTGTCCTGAAAGATCCCGGCGATGCCGCGACGCTTTCACAGGTGCGCGAAGTCCTTGCCAAAGTCGCGAGTGATCCAGCGAACGGGATCGACCGTATCCTGGAGGCGGAGGATCTTCACAAGCGCGGAGGCTATCCACCGGCGTCCTTTTTTGTGGGCCTCAAGCCGGGCTGGAAGACAGGATCGACGATGGATGGCCCGGTTCTTTCAAAACTAAAAGTGGGTGGAACGCACGGAGCATTGCCGGACTTGCCGGATTTGCGCGCTTCGTTCTTCCTGATTGGCCCGGGCGTTCCTGCCGGACGATCGCTGGGTGTGATTGATATGCGCGATGTGGCTCCCACGCTGGCGCGCCTTGCGGGGCTGAGTTTGCCGAGCGCGGACGGGAAAGTCCTGCTGCCTTAGTTGCGAAGTTCGTCGTGCTGCGGTATTGCGCCGCGGTGGAGTACCGCGGTTTAGCGCAGGCCGACTAATCCTTTTGCGGAATCGATCAGTCTGGCGGAGTCGTAACCGATGCCATCCTTGAAGACGAGCTCTACTTTCTCGATGTCCTTGATGTTGGCTGACGGGTCTCCTTGCAACACGACGATGTCAGCCGCTTTACCCACCGCAAGCGTGCCGATTTTGTCCAGCTCGCCGAGAAATTGAGCGCCGTTGGATGTGGCGATGTGAATGGCTTCGACCGGCGTGAAGCCTGCTTCCACGAGCAGTTCGACTTCGCGCTGATCTCCGAAGCCGGCAATTACGCCGCCGTAGCCGGTCGGATCCAAGCCAGCCAGCAGTAGTCCGCCCTGTTTTACAAATTCGTGTTCGAATTCCAACTCCTTTTTGAAGATAGCCGCCGCGTCGGAGGTCGCTGCGTTATCGGAAACTCGGGCGCGTCTCGTCAGATAGGCGATCCGCGCTTCAGACGTCATCGCGTCCAGCACGCGTGGATCGAGCGGCGCGCGTCCTGGCACGGAAGTTTCGAACACAGGCAGCGTCGAAGTGACGGCGACGTGGTGTGCCACCAGATCCTGAATCATGTCTTGCATGGGCTTGCTTGCAATGTCGACGGAGAGCAGCGCTTTTGACGCGGCTTGGGTGTTGGGGCACACGCCCGGCTTTTTGTCGGGGAGGAATTCGGTGTCCACAAAAATGCCGTGTTCCAGGTCGTCGATGCCGAGGGCGGCCGCTTCGCGAAAACCAATCGAGCAGAGATGGCCGGTGACTTTGATTCCGTGGGCATGCGCGGCTTTGACGGCGGCGTCAAGCTCGTCCGGCGTAATGTTCATGTACGCTTTGAAAGAGGTGGCGCCGCGCGCAATCCAGAATTCGACCATCTGGCGCGCGTCTTCGGCGTCCTTCAACTGATGCATCTGCAACGCAAAGGCGCCTTGCCCTTCAAGGTACGGACCGGTCACGTGGATTTTCGGACCGGCAAGTTTTCCTGCGTCGATCGCTTGCTTGAGCTCCAGATCGGCGTAGGTCTCGAGACTGCCCGTTGTGCGGATCGAAGTGACGCCGCCCGCGAGATAGAGCCGCGGAAAACTTGAGGCATGCTCGGGATAGAGCGGAAGTCCGCCGCCGGGAGAAGGATAGAACATGTGATCGTGCATGCCGACAAGTCCGGGAATCACGGTGCGCCCGGTGAGATCAAGTACTCTCGCGCCGTCCGGAATTTTTGTCGTGGCGGCATCGCCGAGCGCGGCGATTTTTCCGTCGGCGATGACGAGCGTTTGATCCGCGCGAGGGGCGGCGCCAGTGCCATCGACCACGCGCACGTGCTCCAGGGCTAAGATGGCTGCGTCTTCTTTCACGAAAGCGCTTACCGCAGGTGATAGCTTGGGCTTCGCTTGGCCCCAGGAGAGAGCAGGCAAGAGCAAGAAACACAGGCTGGGCAGCAGAATTTTTCGCATCGAACTACCTCGCACAAGGGAATGTCGTAACGCGCTGCAGTCTATTCACAGGACCGGATCAACACAAGAGCTGCGTGATTTGGGGTACGCGAAAAGCCTCAGACTTTGGTTTGTGATAGATTCTCGGTCCGTAGAGGTGACACATGCTCGACTTCTTTAAGCACTTTTTTGGCGCGACGTTCGCGGCGACGATTTTGATGGCCACGCCCTGCGCCGCTCGACAGACGACCCCTCCAGCAACCTCAGAAGGCGACTTTGTCGCTCACAGCTTTCAATTCCACTCGGGTGAGTCGCTGCCGGAACTGCGGCTGCATTACACGACGCTCGGCAAACCTGTTCGCGACGCGGCGGGTCGCACCACCAACGCCGTGCTCATTCTTCATGGGACGGGCGGCACCGGGCATCAGTTTCTCCAGCCGCAGTTCGCTGACGTCCTTTTTGGTCCGGGGCAGCTTCTTGATGCGTCGCACTATTTTATTATTCTCCCGGACGGCATCGGCCACGGAGAATCGTCAAAGCCCAGCGACGGCATGCACGCGCACTTCCCGCAGTACGACTACGACGACATGGTTGCCGCGCACTATCGTCTCCTCAACGAAGGCCTCGGAGTCAACCACCTTCGTCTCGTAATGGGCACTTCGATGGGCTGCATGCATTCCTTCGTCTGGGGCGAGACGTATCCCGACTTCATGGACGCGCTTATGCCACTGGCTTGCGTGCCGGTGCAGATCGCTGGGCGCAACCGCATCTGGCGCAAGATGGTGATGGATGCGATTCGCGAGGATCCGGAGTGGAAAGGCGGCGAATACAAGGAAGAACCCAAGCAGGCTCTGCGAACGGCGCTGGATTTCCTCCTAATCGCGGGAGCTGCTCCAATTCCCATGCAGAAAGCTCTTCCGACGCGCGACGCCGCCGACAAGTATCTCGACGACTATTTCCGCACGCGATTCGAGGCACTCGACGCCAACGATCTTTTGTACCAGGTGAACGCGTCGCGCAACTACGATCCTTCGCAGCAACTTGGCAAAATCAAGGCCCCGGTGATGTACATCAATTCCGGCGATGATTTCATCAATCCTCCCGAATTGGGCATCGCCGAGCGGGAAATTAAAAAAGCGCAAAACGCAAAATTCGTCCTGATTCCCGCCAGCGAACAGACACACGGCCACGGCACGCATACCTGGGCGGAGCTTTGGAAGCAGTACCTTGCTGAATTGTTGGAAAAGTCAGGCCGCTAGGCAAAGCGCCAAAAGTTCCGTCAGCGCGCCGTCTCGTGGCTCGCGCGAATTTCCTGCCAGCGGCGCGGGCGCTTGTTGGCTTGCAAAACCTTTTTGCGCAGGCGAATTGATTTCGGTGTAATTTCGACGAATTCGTCGTCGGCAATAAATTCAATCGCCTGCTCGAGGCTGAGTTCGCGGTGCGGAATCAACCGGATGGCTTCATCCGCGCTGGAAGAACGCATGTTCGTTTGCTTCTTTTCCTTCGTGACGTTCACTTCCATGTCCTGCTCGCGGGAATTTTCTCCGATGACCATGCCCTCGTAGACTTCGATGGCAGGGCCGATAAATAATTCGCCGCGCTCCTGAAGGTTCCACAGGGCGAAAGCCGTGGAAGGTCCGGAACGGTCCGCGACCAGCGCGCCTGTTGGACGCAGCGCCATCTCTCCCGCATAGTCCGTCCAGCCGTCGAAAATCGAGTGAATCAAAGCGGTGCCACGCGTGTCCGTGAGCAACTGGCTGCGGAGGCCTATCAGCCCGCGCGAAGGAATCTTGAAGTCCATGCGCACGCGCCCGGAGTTGTGATTGCTCATTTTGAGCATTTCGCCGCGCCGGCTGCCCAATGTCTCCAAAATGATGCCAATGAAACTCTCCGGTACGTCGATGACCAGACGCTCAAGCGGTTCGAGCTTCCGCCCTTTTTCCGTGCGCACAACGATTTCCGGCTTGCCGACCATCAACTCGAAGCCTTCGCGCCGCATCGTCTCGATCAGGATGGCCAACTGAAGTTCGCCGCGCCCTAGCACACGGAACGACTCCGGTGTGTCTGTGTCTTCCACGCGAATCGAAACGTTGGTCAGCAACTCTTTCTGAAGGCGGTCGCGCAGATCACGAGACGTCAGATAGCTGCCTTCCTTACCGGAAAGCGGGCTGCTGTTCACCGTAAAAATCATGGCGAGCGTCGGCTCGTCGATCAGCAAAGGTTCGAGAGGTTGCGGCGTCGCCAAATCCGTGATGCTCTCGCCGATCTGAATTCCCTCCACGCCGGCGATGGCCACGAGATCGCCCGCGCCAACTGCTTCCGCTTCATCGCGCTCAAGTCCACGGAAGGTGTACAGCTTGGTGATCCGTGTTGAAAGAAGTTTTCCATCCAGTTTGCTGATGCCAACATCCTCGCCGCGCTTCAGCGTGCCGTTAAACACGCGGCCAATCGCTATGCGTCCGAGAAAATCGCTGTAATCGAGATTCATAACTTGAATCTGCAGCACGCCATCAGGGTCGCCAGGCGGCGCTGGAATGCTTTTCACGATGGTCTCAAACAGCGGAAGCAAATCTTTCGAGCTGTCTCCGATTTGCCGGTGCGCGACGCCTTCGCGTGCGTTCGTGTAGACCACTGGGAAATCAAGCTGGTCTTCCGTGGCGTCCAAGTCGATGAACAGGTCGTAGATTTCATCGAGGACTTCTTTCGCGCGCGCATCGGTACGGTCAATTTTGTTCAGCACGATTACCGGCGGCAGTTTGGCCGCGAGCGCTTTCTGAAGGACGTAGCGCGTTTGCGGCAACGGCCCCTCACTAGCGTCGACCAGCAACAAGACACCATCAACCATGCGCAGCGCGCGCTCGACTTCGCCGCCAAAATCACTGTGGCCGGGCGTGTCGACAATGTTGATCTTGGTATCGTGGAAAAAAAGTGCAGTATTTTTCGCGAGAATCGTAATCCCGCGCTCGCGTTCAAGGTCGTTGGAATCCATCACGCGCTCGACGAGCGCTTCGTTGGCGCGGAAAATTCCGCTCTGGCGCAGCATGGCGTCGACCAGGGTTGTTTTGCCGTGGTCTACGTGCGCGATAATGGCGATGTTGCGAATATTTTGGCTCATGATTTCCACGTCATGTCTGCGGACTACTCACTGGGCAGTCACTGCAAAGACAAAAATAGCTGCTGAAACAACCAGCAGCCCGGACGAATCTCCTTTGTTCTCAGGTGCGGTCGAGCAACCCATAGTTTAGCAGAGGGGCTGCGCCTGGGACAGACCTTCTTGGCTGCTTTTTCCTCTTCCTGGGCACTCCGGAAGCGCGACAGTCTGTTATGTCTGCCCTACGGCGACTTTCGTGTACTATCCTGAAACGGTTCGGCCGCCTAAATCCGGCGTAATTGCGTTGGAGGGAATTGTCATGCGACTCGCGCGTTTGTTGTGGAACAGCAGAATCTATCTTTGGGCTATCGCCATACTGCTGCTCTTTTTGCTGACGGGCCGCGCGCAGGCCCCGAATCCGCCGGACTATTCGCTGCTTTTTGACAAAACGGACGTCATGATCACGGCGCGCGATGGCGTCAAGCTGCACACGGAAATCTACTCGCCGAAAAATTCCACCCAGCCGCTCCCCATGGTCATCGAGCGGACCCCTTATGGGCTGCACGATGATGACAAAGGTTATAGCCGCATCCTCGGGCGCTATGCCGAGATGATTCCCGACGATTACATCTTTGTCTTTCAGGACATTCGAGGCCGCTACGGCTCCGAAGGCACCTTTGTGATGCAACGGCCTGTTCGCGATCCAAAAGATGCGAAGGCCATCGACGAAGGCACTGATACCTACGACACTATCGACTGGCTTGTGAAAAACGTCCCGCACAATAACGGCCGCGCGGGCCTTGTTGGCATTTCGTACGGCGGCTGGCTGACCGTCATGGGCATGCTTGAGCCACATCCCGCGCTCAAAGCGGTTTCCGAGCAAGCTTCCCCCGCGGACATGTTTCTGGGCGACGATTTTCATCACAACGGCGCGTTCCGGCTGAGCTATGGCTTCGAATACTCCACGATGATGGAAACGGGAAAGACGAATTTTGTATTTCAATTCGACCGTTTCGACACCTATGAATGGTATTTGCGTCTCGGCGCGTTATCCAACGCCGACAAAAATTACATCCACGGAACGCTGCCCACCTGGAAGGATTTCGTCGCGCACCCGAATTATGATGCGTTCTGGAAACAAGAAGCCATGCCTTACATTCTGACGAAGCCAAAAGTGCCAAATCTTAATGTCGCTGGCTGGTGGGACCAGGAAGACGCGTATGGCCCGATGAAGATTTACGAGCTCCTTGAGAAAAATGATCCAGATCATTTGAACTATCTCGTCGCGGGCCCGTGGAATCACGGAGGCTGGGGGCGTGGAGCGGGCAAGTCGCTTGGCGCGATTCCTTTCGGCAGCGACACATCTCTATATTTCAGGCAAAAAATTGAGGCCCCGTGGTTCGCCTACTGGCTCAAGAACAAGGGCAGCCTGCCGGTTAAAGAGGCCCTTCTTTTTCAAACCGGTGGCGACAAGTGGGTGCAGTTCGATTCGTGGCCGCCACGAAATGCATCGGCGCGCGAACTTTACTTCCATGAAGATGGCAAGCTTTCTTTTGATGCCCCGCAAGCGGCCACTCCGCAATCTTTCGATAGCTACGTTAGCGACCCGGCTCATCCCGTGCCGTACCGCCATCGGCCGATTGACATGACTTATCCGGACGATCACCCCGGCGGCTGGCCCACCTGGCTCGTCGAAGATCAGCGGTTTGTGGACAATCGTCCCGACGTAGTGTCCTGGCAGACTGATGAACTCACCGAGGACATGACGCTCGCCGGCCAAGTCACCGCGAAACTTTTTGCATCCACGACGGGAAGCGACTCCGACTGGATCGTGAAGCTGATCGACGTCTATCCGGAAAAGTATCCGGAGGACTGGAAACTATCCGGCTACGAATTGATGATTGCCGACGAAGTATTCCGGGGGCGCTTCCGCAAGACGTTTGAAAAGCCAGAACCCATCACGCCGGACGCCATAACGCCATTCACCATTGATCTGCACACCGCGAATCATGTCTTCAAGAAAGGCCACCGCATTATGGTGCAGGTGCAAAGCACGTGGTTTCCCATCATCGATCGCAATCCGCAGAAATTTGTCCCCAACATTTTTGAAGCTAAAGAGTCCGACTACCAGAAGGCAACTCAACGCGTCTATCGTTCAAAGGAGTTTCCGTCGGGCGTCGTGATATCGGTTCTTCCGGCAACGGCCGGCAATTAAAAGCTTCTTCAACCGCGAACATCGTTGCTCACAAGAACGGCCCGCGGAATCTCTTGTGATATTCTCAGCCTCGCTGAAAAAAATGCCGATTATCCACGGTTCTCCAGGGGGAGTCTCCATGCGTTCCATCCGTAAGACAGCCAGCCCCATAATTTTCCTTTTCGCAGCTGGGCTTGTGCTCTTGCCGTTTTTCGGAGCCGCTCAGGAGCGTCAGCGCCTCGACTACTCGGCACTCTTTGACAAAACCGAAGTGATGATTCCCATGCGGGATGGAACGAAGCTGCACACCGAGATCTACACGCCAAAGAACGCCACAACACCGTTGCCAATACTCATGAATCGGACTCCGTACGGAATCTCCAGCCCGGACAAAGGCATCAGCAACATGATCCGTCGCTACGCCGACATGGTTCCCGAGGGTTACATCTTCGCGTTTCAGGACATTCGCGGGCGCTATGGTTCCGAGGGCAAGTTCGTCATGCTTCGCCCGTTGCATGATCCGAGCGATGCGAAGGGCGTGGACGAAAGCACGGACACCTACGACACGATCGACTGGCTCGTGAAAAATGTCCCGAACAATAATGGCCGCTTGGGCCTCGACGGCATTTCTTATGACGGTTTTCTCGTGACCATGGGAATGATTCATCCACATCCCGCGCTCAAAGCCGCATCGGAGCAGGCGTGCATGGGCGACACCTGGCTCGGCGACGACTTCTTCCACAACGGCGCCTTTCGTCTGAGCTACGCCTTTGAATACACCGCCCTTCTGGAATCTTCGAACGAGAATTTCAGTTTTTCCTTTGATCGCTTCGACGTGTACGATTTTTATCTCCGGCTTGGCGCGCTCTCGAACGCGAATGCAAAATACTTCCACGGAAAATTGCCGACATGGAACGAATTCGTCGCCCATTCGAGCTACGACGATTTTTGGAAGCGCCACGCGGTCGCGTACGGCCTGAAGGAACCCACCGTTCCAAATCTCAACGTCGCCGGCTGGTGGGATCAGGAGGATTTTTACGGCCCAATGGCGACGTACGCGCGGCTGGAAAAATCCGATCCGAACCACCTCAATTATCTCGTAGCAGGCCCCTGGAATCACGGCGGATGGGGCGGCGGGCCGGGCAAGTCGCTTGGCGCGATTCCTTTTGGCAGCGACACATCCGTTTATTTTCGCCAGAAAATTGAAGTTCCCTGGTTTGAATACTGGCTGAAAGACAAAGGCACTCTGCCGCTACAGGAAGCGTTGCTCTTCCAAACAGGGAGCGACAACTGGGTACAATTTGCATCCTGGCCTCCACGAGAAGCGCAAACCCGGAACCTTTATTTCCACGAGGAGGGAATACTCTCCTTCGATTCTCCGCAAAAGGATTCCGCTGACGCTTCGGACAGCTACGTCAGCGATCCCGCGCATCCGGTCCCATATCGCCATCGCCCCATCGACATGACTTACCCCGATGACCATCCCGGCAGTTGGTACACCTGGCTTGTGCAGGACCAGCGCTTCGTCGATGAGCGCCCCGATGTATTGACGTGGCAAACAGGCGAATTAACGGAGGACGTCACACTCGCGGGCCAAGTCACCGCCAAGCTTTTTGCTTCCACGACAGGCAGCGACAGCGACTGGATCGTTAAATTGATTGATGTTTACCCGCAAAAATACGCGGACGACTGGAAACTCTCGGGTTATGAACTAATGATCGCGGATGAGATTTTCCGCGGCCGCTACCACAATTCCTTCGAGAGGCCGGAGCCGCTCAAGCCCGGCGAAGTGACTCCATTCACGATCGATCTGCATTCGGCTGATCACGTTTTTAAGAAGGGCCACCGTATCATGGTGCAGGTGCAAAGTACCTGGTTTCCGCTCTACGACCGCAATCCACAAAAGTTCGTGCCCAATATTTTCGAAGCGAAAGAGTCCGATTACCAGAAGACGACGCAGCGCATTTATCGCTCGAAGCGATACCCGTCGAGCGTCGAAATCATGACTTTGCCGCAATCGGCAACAAGCAGCGGAAATTAGATAGATGGTAGTTTCCGGCAGCCAAGGATAGTTAGCACCGTCGTTCCGCGCCAAGGCGGAATGGGCGATCGATATCGAGTAGGCAGCCACGGGACCAAACCGGAAAAATCGTTTATAAATTGTCCCACTCTTATCCAGATGAAATAACCGTCCCATTTGCGGACAAGTGTTCGCATTCGGTCAATGTTTATCTATATTTCCGTAACATACGGAAAAATTGATTTTCATCAGGTTCGAAGCGACCCTCGAGCGACTCTTTTGGCATATTTCTTGTATTTCTAAGTTGCTTGAATGTGAAAAGGGAAACTTCTCCATAGAAATCTCGTATTCTCCAGTAAACACCCTGACGATTCGTACGTCTAATGTCTATAAAGGATGGGGTGTATGACTCCGAACGTTTTCCCAATGACGGAAGCCGGGATGGACGAACGTTCAAACCTCGCGCCTCCTTCAGGCCCGCGTTTTGTTCGTTTTGGTCCGTTTCAGGTAGATCAGCGACGACAGGAAGTAACCAAAAATGGCTCTCGTCTAAGGCTACAGGGGAAGGTGTACCAAGTCCTCGTGGCTTTACTCGAAAAACCGGGCGAGGTGGTCACCCGCGAGGAATTGCGGCAGCGCCTCTGGCCCGCCGACACGCATGTCAACTACGACGCCAACGTCAACACAACGGTGAACAAGCTTCGCCAGGTTCTCGGCGATTCCACAGACAAGCCGCTCTATATCGAGACCATTCCTCGCAAAGGGTATTGTCTTCTGGCGCTGTCCGAAGGCTCTGATGTTCCTGCTACACCGCTGGCACATGACTTGGCCATCGAAACGGGTACTTCGGTAGCCTCCGCGGCCTCCGCGTCGCCATCGACCGAGCCACCCCTGCCGCGTTCGGGATTCTGGATCCCCATTGGCGTGGTTGGTTTGATCCTTGCTGGAATGCTTCTCGGCGCGGCCATCACCATTACGACGCTCTGGATTTCTCATTTTGCGCAAGCCACGCGTTGGCCGTAGCGCGTCGCGCTGAGTTTATTTTTTTGGAAGATCCAGCGGCCGAATTCGGGCCTGCTGAAAAGCAACTGGCCCACCGGGCTTCTACGGTTTTTGCGAGGACGCGGTTTCCCCTGAATGAAACTCCGTCCACGGGCCCGCCTTCATGTCGTGAAGGAAGAGGGCCTGCCAGGCATACTCCGGATGCGCCGCGAGAAATGGTTTGGCAAGAAAATCTTCTCCGCAGGGATGTCCGGCTCGCGCCACCAGCTTCATCTCCTTCGTCATAGCTGAATCCGTGGCTTTAGCCTGCACCGCGCCCCCTGGAAAATACGGCGCCCATCCCCAGACGTCCACGCCGCGCGGTGAGGAATCCACATGCCCACACAGAGTCCGTTCGTTCGTTTCCGCCTTTTGATGATAGCTGTCGACATGATCGCCGAGCATCTTCTCTGCTAGATCCACATCAATCTTGCCTTTGTTTTCCTTCAGCAATTGCTCCCACCGCACGCGCCGCGCGTTGGGCGAAGTCTCCAGATTGTTGGGTTCGAATTGCGGCGTATCCGCCTTGATCACCTTCGGGTCGCGCGCCCAGTTCGAGCCCGCGAAAGCGCCGTCCTTTGTCCGCCACAGTTTGTAAGCCTTCAGCCCGAGCTCAATCTGCGCAATCTCACTGGTCTTGCTGTCGCCGAGGAGCCAGTCGTTGGCGTATCCGCCGTTATTGCCCTCGAGCATGATTTTCGTATACTCATCGATCGACCCCGCGTACTGAAGTGCCTTCCTCGCGCGCACGAATTCCGCTTTTCCGTCTGGGTCCCATCCTTCGAACTGGGTGATCGTCGTCTCCGTCACCATCAACCCGTCGCTGTTGATGCCGAAGTCGTCGTCGCTCGCGATCACTCCCGGAAATCCATCCATCAAAATTCGGTGGCCGCTTCTCGGCGCGATGTCAAAAACGATGCGCCAGCGCTCTCCGTTCGCATAGTTCGTCCAGTTATTGTGCGCCATGACGATCTGCCCGTTTTTCGTCCAGCTCCCCGTCGCCACAATGGCGCTGCAATTCCCCGGGCTCTTCAAATCCGGCGCGTGAGCCACCTTTTGCTGCTTGTTGTACCAGGGCACGTAATAGTCCGGCAACTCTTCGAAGGCGTTCATCGCCACGATGTCGTCCACGTCCAGCTTCGAATTTGTCCGCGCACGCAAGCCATCGACGATGCCCTGCAATTCCTGCTGGTACTCCTCATCAATCTTGGGCCACAACATTTCATGCGCGGCTTTGCGGAAGAATGCCCAGTCGCGCTGGGTCTCATGCATCATCCCGGCGCTGACCGCCGCGAAGCCATCCTCAATATCCGGTGCCAGCAGATAACCGTGCTGAAAGCCCACCGTTGCCGGATCGCCCTCGAGGTGCACGTAGATCCAGCCACCATCTTCGAAGCGATGCGCACCGGCAAGGCGTGGATCGTTCGCGCCGGATGGCTTCTGTGCCGCTGCGATAGCCGTGTACAAGGCGCCATTTGCTGCAGTGACATCCGCTCCGCTACCGCCCAGCCCCCACAGGGCGGCTCCGCCCAAGAGGATCACGAGGATCGCCGCCGTCCGCCTCATCAAACTCGTTCCATCGACTGGTTCCATCGAACCTCCTAATTGGCTGCGCTCCCGTGGCGCGTAAAAACCATGCCGCGCGTGCGTCCAGCGTCCAGAATGAACCCGCTGATCGCCTGACTTGAATCTCTCTCAAAGTGAATTTTGACCGGAGTCTTGCTCAAAGTGAATTCATCCACCGCCGTTGCATCGAACGCATTTGCAGGGAGCGTGCTGGTATGCAGAAACCCTCCACTATCCAACATGCCCATGACCTTTAGTTTGCCGTCCACGATTCCCAGCCGGTAGGTCACACCCAGTTCGTTGCTCCAATAGTCGCCCGCGTAAACTCGAACTTGTTCCGTGGTCAATGGAATTTCTTTCTTCACCGCCGCTTCACGCTCAGCCGCTTTCTTTTCTTCCTTCGGTTTCATCAAACTGCCCAGATAAATGTCGGCAACCTGGTGCGCGCGCCGCGAAGGATTCGCATCTCCCCGGTTACACAAGCACGCCACGGAAAAATGCTGATCCGGAAAGCGCAACAGCTCGGCCCGGTATCCGCCCCACGCCCCGCCGTGACTCACGGTATGCAGCCCGCGGTAATCCGCGACAAACAACCCTTTCGCATAATCAAGCACCTTGCCGCTATTCATCTTGCCTTGCTCCTGAATTTCGGCCAGGAAATCCTTTCCCCCGACTTGTCCGCTATAGAAATTCTCATCCCATTTCAGCAAGTCTTCGACCGACGTATGCACTGCACCGTCGCCGGTCTGTTCGAAATACGAAACATCCAGCGTATAGCCATCCTTGTTTTCTTTCGCATCGTAAGCCATCGCGCGATTGGGAATCAGCGCCGAATGATCGTCGCGGAACTGCGTATGGGTCATGCCCAATGGCGTGAATATGTTCTCTGCCGCGAACTCACGGAGCGTTTTTCCGCTCACGCGCTTTACGATGATCGACAGGAGAAAAAATCCAGTATTGCTGTACAGCCAGTCGCTCCCCGGTGCAAAGTTCACCGCTTTCTGCCGCGCGATGATTTGCAACGCATCCTCGTCCGTCGTCACGCTGTCCGTATTGATGCCCGCAAGATCCATCAGCGTCAGGTAGTCGCGCAACCCGCTCGTGTGATTCAGCAGATTCAGAATGGTGATTTTCTGGCCGTAGTCCGGCAGCTCTGGAATAAACTTTCGAATATCGTCGTTGACAGAAAGCTTCCCCTGTTTTTCCAGCAGCAGAATACTCGCCGCCGTGAATTGCTTCGAAGTCGACCCAATGTCGAAAACGGTTTGTGGGGTAATGGGAACATTTTCTTCGATATTCGCAAGGCCATATCCTCTGCTGTAGCTGGCCTGGCCATTCCTGTAGACCGACACCGCGCATCCCGGCGAACCGTTTTTCGTATAGTCCGCAAACACCTCATCCACAGCCGCGGCAGTTTTGTCCTGCGGGCCTCTGGCACCCACTGCGCTCAGCGTTCCTAGCACCAATCCACACGTAGCGATGCCGCTCACCACCTTCCGCAAAATGCTCATTCGAATCTCCCTCGCCGGTTCCGGCGCGCCGAGTCTATCTTCTTCGCTCCCGGCCTTCAATCCTTCGGGAGTATCTCGTGTAAACTTGGTTTTCCTGATGCTCACAGCCATCACGCGCGCCGTCAGTCCCGCCATCGTAAATTGCGAGCTGACTTTCATCCCGCGCCAGCCAATCGATCTTCAAGTTGCGCACGCGCAGCACCACGCGTATGAAAAACTTCTCGAAAAACTAGGTGCTCGCGTCGTTTCTCTAGGTGCTGAGCCCGATCTTCCCGATTCCATGTTCGTCGAGGATCCCGCCATCATTCTTGACGAACTCGCCGTCATTTTTCCGCTGGGCACCGAGTCCCGCCGTCCGGAAGCCGCTTCCCTGGCCCGGGCCATTTCCAAATTTCGCAAACTAGAATACGTCACGCTTCCAGGCACACTCGAGGGTGGCGACATTCTGCGCATCGGGCGTAAGCTTTTCGTCGGCGTTACAAAACGAAGCAACGCTGAAGGCATTCGCCAGCTTGCGGCCATCCTTATACCGCACAACTATGAAGTTATCCCCGTCCCGGTCACGGGCTGCTTACATCTCAAGTCCGCGGTCACCAGCCTCGGCCGGGAAACGCTCCTTGCCAATCGCAGTTGGTTCGATCCCGCGCCCTTTTCCGGCTACGAGTGGATCGACGTTGATCCCGCCGAACCCCACGCCGCCAACGCCCTGGCCTTGGAAAACACAATCATTTTCCCCGCGTCCTTCCCACGCACGCTAGCCCGCATCGAAGCCCGCGGCTTCCACGTCACACCGCTCGACATCTCCGAACTCCAAAAAGCCGAGTCCGGCCTTACCTGCTCCAGCCTTATCTTCCGTGCCTAGATCTTTACCGACTCAAATCGGCATGGACCCGCATGTCCACAAATGAAAACGGCCACACGACTTCTCGGAGTGGCCGTTTCGGTTGAAATGGTTCTTGGTTTGCGATCTGCGTTGTTAGTTCGGCAGTTCCACCACGCTGCGCGCCACAAACACCGGCTGGCCGCTGATGGGATCTTTCAGCACAATGCCGATCACGCGCAACGGATTCGCCGGATTGCTCGTCAGGTCCTGCAAACTCGTCAGTCCGCCGCCAAATCTCGTAAACGGCGTTACGTAGACGGTCACCGGTCCGTTGAACAAAACGCCCGCTAGTCCATTCGAATTGAACTGGAAGGTGCTTGCGCCAACGTTCACACTGTCTGCCACCAGCGTGCCAGTGTGCCCTTCATGCCGCAGCACCACGCGCTTCACCGTGACGACGCCATTCGTGAATGGCCCGCCGATGCTGACGTGCTGTCCCGGAACCAGAAGAGCCGAGTTGAAGAATATATTGCTGAATCTTGAGTTGACGAATCGATTGTGCATCCAATAGATGAAGTACTTCTCGTTGCCGGTTAGGTCGATCGTGGAGATCTGCCCTGATTTGAACCCCGTGCCCGCCGGCAGCACGCTTCGAACGTACAGATCGAAGTCCTGCGCAATATTCACCGGTGGATCTACGTAGGTAATCAGGCCTCCGGCAAAAAATCTGTCTTGCGAGAGGATGGCCACCGTGTCCGCAAGAAATGTCCCCGCGGTCCGGTCCAGCGTACCGGAGATTGACACAATAGACGAATTGGTCAGGTCGTTGATGGTCTCGCTGCCTTCCCATTCCGTCTGATCGTTCACGTTCACCGTAAACGCGCGCCCGTGGGGCCCTTGAATCGTGAACGAATTCCCGCCGGCGTTAATCGTCGTCACTCCGGCGATGAATTCATCGATATACGCGTCCGCATCGCTTGGCGTAATCGCTTTCACATGCAGAGTCGGGTTCACGACACCCGTGATTTGGCCAGTCATATCGACCGCCAAGGATTTCCGGATGTCGAACTCGAAACCCAAACCGATGACGTCTCCCGCGTCTACAACCAGCGGGCTGCTTAGGCTGATCGTCACCGTCGATGTCGAGAGCGTGACCGGCGGTGTCGTCGTCGAAGTCAGGCTGCTAATCGTTGGTCGTGTCGGAGGATTTGTCTGTGGATTGGTCACATTGAGGTAATCGATTTCCGGACTTGCCAGTGTGACAATCACCGTATCGTAGGTCCCCGCCGGTATCGTGTTCAAGTCCAGCAGCGTATGCAGTCCGTTCAACTTCGCAAAGTCCACCATCTGTGGACCGGTCGTGACTGGCACCGGGGTGCCCATTCCCTCGGCCACGCTGATGCCCGAAATAACTACTCGGAATGAAATGACGCTCGGCAGAGGTGCGTCACCGCCGGACACAAAAATCGTCCCGGACTGCGGCTGCGCATTCTGCATCGTCGTGCTTCCCGCCCCACAGCCCGCAGCGAAGGCAATCAGCGCGAGCGCAAATAGTCCACTTAACCACTTCCTTGCATTCATGTCGTTCTTTCCTTTCCTGCTGGAATACCTCGGAGGCGCACCCTGCGCCCACCGACCCTTGACCATCAAACCCAGCTCTCCGAATTAAGTCGCTAACTGCAAGTTATTGATTGTACATAACTTAGTGGTCCATTCGAGGAGGCTCTTCCGATACCATGCAATTTAGATACGGAGACAACTTGCGCGCCTAAGATGCTTCCGAATGCCTTTCTTACTCTCTTTCTCATTGTTCGCTTTGCGCATGCTTTTTCTTGTGCTAGTCTTTTCCTCGGTATGATTTCCACCGCGACGAAGCGAATTACCACTACGACGTCCATGTCGATGACCTCGACTAAGGCGAAGTCGACTATTTTCGCTTCCGGCGCGTGGAGAAACAGCTAGTAAGCTAGAAAAAGTTTCGAACCCACCGCCTGAAGCGAACCTGGCGGTGGGTTTCTTCTTTTAAGCCCCCTCCAGAGACGCTCCAGCGGAATTCAGGAGCGGATGTCATGAGTTCCGAACACGTGCAGGAAGAAGTGGCCGCTGAAAGCCGCGCAGTTGAACATTTCACGGTTACTCCTGTTGAAGAATCCCACTTGACGGCCGCCAGTAGCGATCCAGCGGAAAGCCCCCGCCGATCCGTCGTTGCCTTGAAATTCGGCGGCAGCTCTCTGCTCGGCGCCGAGCGAATGCTGCACGCGGCGGACCTCGTCCGTGCCGCCGCTCAGTCCTCAAACGTCATCGTCATCGTCTCGGCGATGAAGGCCGTCACGGATCGTCTTCTCTCTATCTCGCGCTTCCTTGCCGAAGGCAAGCTCGCCCACGCTCGTAATGAAGCCGAAGGCGTCATCCATCTCCACTTGGATGTGCTCCAGGATCTCCAGATTGGCGAAGAGCAGCAAGATCGCGTTCGCCGCGTGTTCCAGCTCCTCGCTTGCGACCTCCTCCACGAGGTGCCTCAGGAAGGCCGCGTTGCTGCCACCGCCGAACTCGCCGATCGTCTCGCTTCCTTTGGAGAGCGTTTCAGCGCGCGTCTTTTCGCTGCCGCTCTCGAAAAGTCCGGCGTCCCCGCTGTTCCCGTTTCCTCCTCGGAGTTCGTACTCACTTGCGATACCTTCCGCGATGCCAAGCCTCATCTGGAGCAAACTCGAGAGCGGGGCCGCGGCATTCTCCTTCCGCTTCTCGAAGATGGCCTCGTTCCTGTCGTTACAGGCTTCATCGGCGCCACTCCCGACGGTCGTATTACCACGCTCGGCCGCAATAGCTCCGATTTTTCCGGTGCGATCATTGCTCACGTCGTGGATGCCGAAGAGCTCGTCATTTGGACTGACGTGGATGGGCTCTATACCGCTAATCCTCACGTCTCTGCCGAAGCTAAACTTCTCCACGACCTGAGTTATGATGAAGCGCACGCACTGGCAGCCAGCGGCGCCAAGGTCCTTCATCCTCACGTACTGCCGCTTGCTGCGGAAACGGAAATGACCATCTGGATTCGCAACACATTCAAGCCGCACGTTCGAGGGACGCGCATCGGTCTTCCTCAGAACGCAAATGACCGCGCGCAGTTCGAAGGTGCGGCATGAGTTCTCATTCTTCAGAGAATGGCGATAAGAGCGGCCTGCCTCAGCAAGCGGGAAGCGCCATGCCCGGCGGCGCCTTGAAAAAGTGGCGTGCGGGCGTTTTGGGCGCAACGGGTCTTGTAGGGCAGCGCCTCATAAAACTTCTCGCCGGTCATCCCTGGTTCGAACTAACAGAAGTTGCCGCGTCCGAACGCTCTTCCGGCAAAACGTACGCCGAAGCAGTGCGCTGGCACCTCGACGGTCCCATCCCCGAGGCCGCGCGCAGCCTCATCGTCAAAGGCCTTGATCCAAGCCTCGAATGCGACTTCGTTTTTTCCGCGCTCGATTCGAGCGTCGCCGGTTGCGCCGAGGAAGACTTCGCCCGCGCCGGCTATCCGGTCGTCAGCAACTCTAAAAATCACCGCATGGATCCCGACGTTCCCTTGCTCATTCCCGAAGTCAACGCCTCGCATCTAGATGCCATCCGAACGCAACAAAAGAATCGCGGCTACAATGGCGGTTTTATCGTCACCAATCCGAACTGTTCAACCGCTGGTCTCGTCCTCGTCCTGAAGCCGCTCGCCGACTCCTTCGGCCTCGAAAAAGTCTTTGCAGTCACGCTCCAGGCCGTCTCCGGCGCAGGCTATCCTGGCGTTGCCTCGATGGATATCCACGCCAACGTCATTCCGTTCATCAGCGGCGAAGAAGAAAAAATGGAGTCCGAGCCGCAAAAGCTTCTCGGCAAATGGGATGGCGCGCGCTTCATCGACGCCGGCCTGGGCCTCAGCGCTCACTGCAACCGCGTTCCTGTACTCGAGGGTCACCTCGAGTGCATTTCCGTCAGCCTGAAAAAAATCGCTTCATTGAAAGAAGTCTGCGAAGTGTTGCGCCACTTTGAAGTCAGTGCTGAACTTGGCGCACTCCCGTCCGCCGTGCGTCATCCCGTGGTTGTTCTGGATGGCGAGGACCGCCCACAACCGCGCCGCGACGTTCACACAGGAGACGGCATGGCTGCCGTCGTCGGCCGCATCCGTGAATGTCCGCTGCTCGATATCAAGCTCACTCTGCTATCGCACAATCTCGTTCGCGGAGCCGCCGGCGGCGCTCTTCTCAACGCAGAACTCCTCGCCGCCCGCGGCTTCCTCAACCACCGAGTCCACGCAGAGGGCGAGAAACAGCTTCCCCAGCCAGTCGGCCGATGATTTAGCTTAGGATTTCGACCTGGATATTCTTTGCTGACGCGTATTTTTGCAGCAGTTCTGTCATCTGTTGTCCCCAGCGCTGCAAAGATTCTGAGCCGCCGAACGAGACGATAATCGCAATCACCTTCTTTGTCGCCTCCGTCACCATCGTTCGCTCCGAATCGCTCGTCGGACTTCCGTGCGGCCCAAGTGCATCGCAAAACACCGGCAACCCTTCCAGATTCAAATCGTATTTCCCGATTCCCTTATACGTTTCGCCCGCTCGCCCCGCCCGAAACACGATATCCCCTTCCACGTGTGCCGAATCATAGAGCCCCACCGGCAACCGGCTTTCAACACTCACCAGGTTAATTACGTCCACCACATTATTAATGCGCGGCAAACCCTTCCCCGCGATCATGCGCCGCAGCAGCGCTTCCGCGGAACCGCGATATCTGGCCGGGTCCTTTCCCAGTGCCTTGTACCCCACCCGTGTCGACAAAATCGCCGCTGACTCCAGCACCGCTTTCGGCTGGGCTAGCTTCAAAACCTTTTCTTCGCAAACACGCAGTTCGTGGCCTAGGGCCTCCGGCGTCGCGCCCGTTTCCACCTCCGCCATGACGCACGCCAGCGCCACTCGCGGGCACTTCGCCTTCAACTCCGCATCGATACTCACCTTTGCCATTCGCCTGATCCTCGCTGCCGTTGGGCGCGGTCCGCCCCGCTCAAGAAAGCACATCAGTCGTGATAAGCTAGCATGATTGTAGGCCCGTAGCTCAGTTGGTTAGAGCGCGTCCTTGACACGGACGAGGTCTGCGGTTCGAGTCCGCACGGGCCTACCATCCTTTGCACCCGGCGTAGCAATTTC
>Ga0210402_10001308_pt1 | contig 25808 bp, 14 predicted proteins | sample IncBWC7MmetaG_FD_161055 | JGI IMG/M metagenome (GOLD analysis project Ga0210402, IMG submission 161055) | Forest soil microbial communities from Barre Woods Harvard Forest LTER site, Petersham, Massachusetts, United States - Inc-BW-C-7-M | ecosystem: Environmental > Terrestrial > Soil >... | reverse complement strand
CTGCTGAGCATCCAAATTGAGGGGCCCTCGGGTTCGATGAGCGATCCTTTCTACAACGCAGATTCGACCGGCATGCTCATCTACGATGCTTCGGGATGGATGAGCGTGCAAATCGCCGGGCAACACCGGCCGGCCATGGACGCACCGGCATCGCGTCCGGCGCATGACACGGCGAAGAACGCGCAGCTAAAGGCCGCGGTACTCGACTCCTACTACGCCTACTTCGGCACCTGGGAGTACGATGAGGCGACTTCGACGGTGACTCATTACGTTAAATCGTCTCTCATTCCCGGCGAGACCGGCATGAACTATTCCCAGACGGTCACTCTGGATGGCGGGCGCCTGGTGTTCACGACGCGGCGAGTCGTGGCCGGAGGCGCGGCCATTCAAAAGAAGGTCTGGCAGCGCGTTTCTGGACCCGCCCCTTAAGACGCACGAGGTGAGCGGTCGCCCTCGTACTCATAGGCGCATTCGCGTCCCCTCGGGATCGAAAGGCGGCTGCGAGAGGATCCGCGCCTGTCGGCGCTCGCCGAGTATTTCAACTTCGAACCCGCCGCTTGCCGCTTCATTCGCGAGCGCCGACGGAATATAACCCTGAGCGAGCGACAGCCCGACGAAATGCCCGAAGCCGCCGGATGTAACCCAGCCGACGACCTTTCCTGAGTACCAGATCGGTTCATCGCCGAGTACATCGGCATCGGCGGCATCGACCACCATGCTGACGCGCCGCAGCCCGCCGCCGGACTCCTTTTCACGCCGCGCCGCTTCATGGCCGATGAATGGGCCCTTGCCGAGGTCCACAAAGCGGTCCAGCCCCGCTTCATAGGGACCATAAATCGGGCGCAGCTCCCGATACCAAGTCGGGAAGTTCTTCTCGAGACGCAACGACAACAGCGCGCGCATGCCAAAGTTGGCGATGCTTAGGTCGTGGCCGGCCGCCATGATCTCGGTGTATAGGCGCCGCTGATATTCGGGGGCCACCCAGATTTCGTAACCCAGATCCCCGGTGTAGGTCAGCCGATTGACCATCGCAGGAACGTTTGCGATGTCCATCGCACGATGATCCATGAATCGAAACGCGGCACCCGATACATCCTCGTCCGTGAGCCGTTGCAGAACCTCGCGCGAACGCGGTCCCGCGATCGACAACCCCACCAGTGTCAATCCAAAGCGTCGGATGCGCACCGAGCCGTCTGCCGGCAATTGCGATTCAAACCAGCGCATGTGATGGATTTGTGCTTGCGATGATCCCCAAACGAGATATCGATCCGCGGCCGCCCTGGCGATCGTGAAATCACCGATCAGCTTGCCGTTGTGATTGAGCATCGGCGTCAGGATCAACCTGCCCTCGCGCGGCATCCGGTTGGTCATCAACAGCGACAGAAAGGCCTGCGCTCCCGAACCCTCGATCTCGTACTTCGCGAAATTAGAGATCTCGGTGACGCCGACGCCGTTGCGCACGGCGAGGCATTCCGCCCGCACCCGGGCGAAATCATTCGAGCGGTGGAAGGAGACGACATCGCGAGGCTCTTCACCCACTGCAGCGAACCACAGCGGTGTCTCCAGGCCCCAGCTATCGCCCATCACGGCGCCCTGCGCCAGCATGAGATCGTAGACCGGCGTCGTTTGCTGCGGGCGCGCCGCCGGCAACTCTTCGTTCGGAAATCGAATCGAAAATCGCCGCGAATAATTCTCCCGCACCTTGACATTGGTGTAGCTGCGGGTGGCCCACTCACCGAAGCGCGCGATGTCCATCGCCCACACGTCGAAACCCGGGTCACCGTTCACGATCCACTGGGACAGCGCGAGACCGACGCCGCCGCCCTGGCTGAAGCCCGCCATGACCGCGCAGGCGCACCAGAATCCGGGCTGTCCTTGCACCGGGCCGACCAGCGGATTGCCATCCGGCGAGAACGTGAAGGGTCCGTTGATGATTCGCCGCACACCCACCTTCTCCAGAGACGGAACGTGCCGGTAGGCGATTTCCAGCGAGGGCATGATCCGGTCGAGATCCGGCGGCAGTAGTTCGGTGCCGAAATCCCATGGCGTCTGGCGCGGTTGCCACGGCACGCAGGCCCGTTCGTAGGTGCCGAGCACCAGACCGCTGCGCTCCTGGCGCATATAGGTCTCGGCCTTGAAGTCGATCGCATGCGGCAATTCGCGGCCGTGTGCCTTGTTGTAGGCGATCACCTCGGGCATGTCATCGGTGACGAGATACATATGCTCCATGGCCAGCACCGGCAATTCGATGCCGACCATGCGGCCGACTTCGCGCGCCCACAGGCCGCCCGCGTTCACCACCTGTTCGGCGATGAGAGTGCCCTTGTCCGTGACGACATTCCAATGACGGTCGCTGCGCCGCTGAAGCGCAGTAACCCTTGTCTGCAGATAGATCTCCGCGCCGCCCAGCCGCGCCGACTTGGCATAGGCATGAGTCGTCCCGTAGGGATCGAGATTGCCGTCAGCGGCATCGAGCATGGCGCCGACAAAGAACCGCTCCTCGATCAAGGGCAGCAGGTCTTTTGCCTCCTTCGGGGTCAGCAGTGCGGTTTCGAGGCCAAGATAGCGCGCGCGCGCATGGGCCATTTTGAGCCACTCCATGCGTTCCTTCGTATCCGCGAGCAGCAGCCCGCCGGAGCGATGCAGCCCACAGGACTGACCCGATATCTTTTCCAGTTCATCGTAAAGACCGATGGTATAGCCCTGCAGCTTGGCCACATTCGGATCGCCATTCAAGGTATGAAATCCGCCGGCGGCGTGCCAGGTCGATCCGGATGTCAGCTGATCGCGCTCGATCAGCACCACGTCAGCCCAACCGGCTTTGGTCAGGTGATAGAGGACGCTGCAACCGACGACGCCGCCGCCGATGACGGCGACCCGTGTATGCGTTTTCATGGCTGGTGACTCTCGCTGTTATTGCTCGTAGGTGCCGGCGCTTCGACCATGATGTCATAGCCGAACGGCAGAGCCGCGTCGATGAGCCATTCCCATAGCCACGCTGCGTAGCTGCGCGGTACATAGATCTCATAGCCATCGTCGGCGACCCGTTCAAGAAACACGCCGGTGTGGTGCAAACCTGTCTGCGCACTTTGACCGACCTGAAACGCCTTGGTGTGCAGGTCGAGCGGGATGCCTTTCGCCAGCACATCTCGCGCATTGGGACCTGCAATGCGAACCCTCACCCGACCCGCCGACAGCAGCGTTACGGTTCCGGCCGATGGGGGGAGCTCTCGCGCCAATCGCACCATCGATGCGTTGCTGGCAGCAAACCACCAGTATTGCTGCGGCGTGATTCGAACCAGACGCGAATCGTTGTGCGTGACGCCCCGATACAACTCCTCTGGCAGTTGAGCGCCGCTTAGTGCGCGGAGGCGTTCTTGAAATTCCGACTGCTGCTGCGCAAACACAGCAAGCTGCGCGAGATGCCAGCCGCGCACTTCGGTCAGTCGTAGCTGCCTGCCGCCGCGCACGCCGTCGCGACCGCCGGCGCTTACACCACCCGCCAGCGCGGAATGCCACTCAAACATGCAGACGTTCTCCTGGTGCATCGAGGAACACCGGCGATACGATGCGCGCGCGCACGTTCTCGCCTTTCAGCGGGTAGGCGCACACGATTTCCCGTCCCAGATTCGCGAGCCCTCCCTTGTACAACCCAAGCGCGATGTAATTGTTGCGCTCCGTGGACCAGGTGACCGAGGTGATGTAGCCGCGCCCATGTCCCACGAGGGGTTCGCCGCTGGCGAACAAAATGGCGCCGCCGCGCAGCCTCGAACCGGGCTCGAGACACTCGAGGCCCACCAAACTCCAACGCTGCGGATCGGTGAGACCGGGTCGATCACGCAGCTCCCGACCGACATAGGCCTTTTCCTTTGATGCCATCCGGCCAAGGCCAAGATCATCGAGCGTGTTGCGATGATCGAGTTCGAGGCCCGCCACATGACCTTTTTCGATACGCAGCGAGGCCAATGCTTCGAGACCATACGGACGGATGCCGAGGGGCGCCGCGCCTGCCAGCAATTTCTCCCACAGGGCGATGCCGTAACCGGCAGGTACGTAGAGCTCATAGGCGAGTTCGCCGGAGAAGCTCAATCGCAGTGTGCGCAACGGCACCCCATCGACATTGGCCTCGCGACAACCCATGTGCGGCAGCGCCGCGTCCGAGAAGTCCTGGCCCGGCAGACACAGCTCGAGCGCGGTGCGGGCCTTCGGGCCCGCTATCGACATCCCCGCCCACTCATCCGTCACGGACACTACTTGTACGTTGAGGTCGACCCAAGCCGTCTGCAGCAGAAACTCGAGATGGGACATCACCTCGGCAGACTGCGCCGTGGTGGTGGTCATGAAATACTTCGTGGCGGCGAAGCGCGCGGTCGTGCCATCGTCGAGTACCGTGGCATCGTCATTGAGCATGACCCCATAGCGAGCCTTGCCCACCGGCAATTTGGCAAAGCCGTTCACATAAACGCGATTGAGCAGCTCGGCGGCATCCGGTCCCTGCACGTCGATCTTCCCCAGCGTGGAGACATCCGACAGGCCGACCTTGGTGCGCACCTGCCGCATCTCTTCGACGTAGGCGCTCAGGACCGTATCGCCGGCCCAGCGGTAGTACCAGGCGCGCAGCCACGGCCCGGCTTCAATCAGGGCGGCGCCGTGGGCGAGATGCCAATCGTGCAGGGGCGAGCGGCGCACCGGGCGGAAATGCTGACCGATATTGCGTCCGGCCAGAGCTCCCACCGACACCGGGGTATACGGGGGCCGAAAGGTCGTCGTGCCTGCCGCCGGCAGGCTCAGGCCACGCAGATCGGCCACCAGCCCCACGGCGCTCACGTTGCTGGTCTTGCCCTGATCGGTTCCCATGCCGAGTGTGGTGTAGCGTTTCAGATGTTCGACCGATTGAAAGCCTTCCTCCACGGCCGCGCTCACGTCGCGGCTGGTCACGTCGGACTGAAAATCGACGAAAGCCTTGCCAGGCAAACCGGTCCGCGGTTTGCGCGCCGGCTCGACCCGGTAGGGTATGTCCGGAATTGCAGTTGCGACCGTAGGGTTAGCCGCGATTGCGAATCCCGCATGCCGTGCGGCGTTCGATCCCGCCTGCGCACCGCCGGCGATTGTCTCGGACAAGCGGAATGAACCCATGACCGCGCCGGCGAGGAATTGGCCCGTGGCCAGTTCGCCCGGTACGAATGCGTCGATGTCGGAACGATAAACAGGCTTCGCGCCATTGTGCGAGGTGAGATGTACGGCGCCCGACCAGCCGCCGGACATGCACAGAAGATCGCAATCCACGCGGCGCTCGCGCGCCGCATCGACGGCTGCCAAGCGCACGCCCACGACCCTGCGCCGGCCGAGCGCTCGGGTCACCACCGTTCCGGTCTCAACGGTCAGCCGCGATTGCTCCGCCAGCTGCCTTAAGGTCGCATCGACTTCAAGGCGCTGGTCGACCACGGTCACCTCGGCGCCGCCGCGCGCGAGATCTGCCGCGCTGTACCAGGCAGCGTCATTGTTGGTTGCTACCACGATGCGGCGGCCGATGGCGACCGCATACCGGTTGAGGTAACTGCGGGCCGCCGATGCGAGCATCACTCCGGGGCGGTCATTGTCGGCGAACAGCAGCGGGCGCTCGATCGCTCCGGTCGCAAATACAATCGCCTTGGGACAGAGCGTCGTGACCACTTCCCGGGACTCGCCCCGATCCGGATCGGGCTGCCCATTCACGGCACGAGTGACGAGCGCCAACATGTTGCCGTCGTACAGACCGAGCGCCGTCGTGCGCCGCAGAATCTCGACGCTCGGCAGATTTTCAAGGGCGCGTTCCATCTCGCGCCGCAAGCTCTCCTGCAATTCATCCGTGCGGCTCGACAACAGTGCGCCGCCGAGCAGCGCGTCCTGTTCGATAAGCACAACGCGCGCACCGGATGCGCCGGCCGCACGCGCCGCCGCGAGACCGGCAGGTCCGGCGCCGATCACGGCGACATCCGCGTGTTTGTAGCAAGTCTCATAGCGGTCGGGGTCACGCTCGTGAAGCGCACGGCCCAAGCCCGCGGCGCGGCGAATGAAGGGCTCGTAGAACATCCACGAGCCTTGGCGAGGGCCCATGAACGTTTTGTAGTAGAACCCCGCTCCCAACAGCGGTGCGATCAGCGAATTGATCGCCATCAAATCAAAATCGACCGACGGCGATCCATTTTGACGCCGGGCGGCAAGTCCCTCATAAAGCTCTGTCACCGTCGCTGCCATGTTCGGTGTTGTGCGCCCGCCGCTGCCGAGCGTGAACAGGCCATTGGGCTCCTCGACTCCCGCAGCGACGAAGCCGCGGGGACGGTGGTACTTGAAGCTGCGTCCCACCAGCCTGATGTCGTTGGCGAGCAGCGCGGACGCCAGGGTGTCGCCTGCAAATCCCGACAGCGCCCTGCCCTCCAGTGTGAACGCCAGGGGGCGGTCGCGATCGATGCGGCCGCCGCTTGAGAGTCGGCGCGGTTGATGGCTCATAGGCGAGTTGCCCAGTCGCCCGCGGGCCACGCGCGCGCCACTTGGTTCGTCGCCGTGTCGCGCTCGAGAACCAGCCACTGCCGGCAGCCGAGAACGTGCTGCCAATATTCCTTGTGTGCGCCCTTCGGATTGTCGAACTGGAAGACATAGTCGTGCCAGGTCTTCATATTCGCGCCGGGTGCGGGACGCCGCTTGGTCGCGTCGCCGCCGTAGCGGAACTCGGTGTAGTGGCGCTCGCCACAATTGGGACAGGGGATTTTCAGCATGCGCTCACTGCTTGTAAGTCCAGCTGCCCAACCCGTACTCATCGTAGCCGTTGGCGCGCTCGAATCGGTCAAGCGACAGATGCCGGATCAAGGGATGTTCCTCGCCATGTGCGAGTGTGTGCGCAAAGCACCAGCCGGTCGCCGGCGTCGCCTTGAATCCCTGGTAGCACCAGCCGCCGTTGAGATAGAGGTTCTCGCGAGGCGTTCGTCCGATGAACGGGCTGCCATCCGGGGTCATGTCCTGGATACCGGCCCAATGCCGCAGCACTCGCAACCGCGAGATCGACGGGATCAGCGCGACCGCACACTCGGCGACGTTTTGCACCTTGGCGAATTGGCCGCGCTGCGTGTAGTTATTGAACCCGTCAATGTGGCCGCCAAACACCAGGCCACCCTTGTCCGACTGGGAAATGTAGAAGAGTTCGGCGCCGAAGGAAATCACATGATCGACGAATGGCTTGATGGGCTCCGTGACGAAAGCCTGCAGCAGGTGACTCTCGACCGGCAATCTCAAGCCCGCCATCGCCGCAAGATGCGATGAATGCCCGGCGACCGAAATCGCGGTGCGATCGGCGCGGATCTCGCCGCGGTTGGTCCGCACCCCGGTGATGCGGCCGCCGTCCTCGGTGAATCCGGACACTTCGCAGTTCTCGATGATATCCACTCCACGCCGGTCCGCCGCGCGCGCATAACCCCAGGCCACCGCATCATGGCGCGCGGTTCCGGCGCGACGCTGCAGCAAGCCTCCATGGATGGGGAAACGCACATGCGGCGAATAGTCGAGGTACGGCAATTCGCGCATGAGTTCGCCGCGGTCGAGCAACTCGGCATCGACGCCGTTCAAGCGCATGATGTTGCCTTTGCGGGCGATCACATCCAGTTGCGACGGGCCATGCGCCAGGACCATCTGGCCGCGCTGCGACAGCATCACGTTGTAGTTGAGTTCGTGCGACAGCCCCTCCCACAGCTTGAGCGAATGCTCGAAAAACTGCGTGTTGCCGTCCATCTGATAGTTCGAGCGCACGATCGTCGTATTGCGCCCGACATTTCCTGATCCGATGTAGCCGCGCTCGATCACCGCGACCTTGTTGATGCCGTGATTGGCCGCGAGATAGTAGGCAGTCGCGAGTCCATGGCCGCCGCCGCCGATGATGATGACATCGTATCCAGCTTTGGGTTCGGCTTTGCGCCATGCGGGCCGCCAGGGAGCACCGGTTACCGCATGCCCGAGGATTGCGAGGGCTGAGTAGCGGTCCGTCATGAGGTCATTTCGCATCTTCCGTCAGTCTGGCCTCGAGATGCGTGCAATACCAGTGTACGAATTGCGTCACGCCGGCCTCGTGTACCGGGGAATAAGGCGCCGGCGCATACGCGGGCGAATTCACGCCGATCTGATTTTCCTGACAGTTCCTGGTGTCAGCCGCGTTGGTTGCCAACCATACTTCGGTCAACTCCTTCAGATCGTAATCCACGCCCGCCACCGCGTCGCGATGCACCAGCCACTTGGTCGTCAACTGCGTCTGGGTTGGACTGATCGGCAGCACCCGAAATGAAATCGCGTGATCGGCGAGCACATGGTTCCAGATCGTCGGGAAGTGGAACAGCAGCAGTGTGCCGATATCCGGCTCCGTGACCGAATCCGACAGCGGCCGCCGCACCGCGGCCTTGCCGGACATGGTGAAACTCACCGATCCTTCGAGCAGCGGGGTACGCAAGGTGCGGTATTGATTGTTGGCCGAGATGTGAAATTTGCTCGGCAGGCCGATCGCCTCCCAGTGCGCCCAGCGCCCGGCGGTTTTCGGGTTTGCCGCAGCATCCGCGCCGTCGGTCGCGGTCGGTTCTTCAGGAAAAGATCGGATCAACTCGGGATGATTGGCCTTGCAGTGATAGCACTCCCGATTGTTCTCCCAAACCAGTTTCCAATTGGCCTGTTCGATGATGGTCGACTGAAAGGCGACTTTCGCATGGTGCAATTCATGCGGCAAAAAGTACGGCTCGAGATGTTTTCGAATCGGCTCGAAATCCGGCGCCGCAGCCGCGAGACACACCCAAATATAGCCGCCCGTGCTGGCGCAGTGGACCGGCTTCAGGCCATGCTGCGATTTGTCGAAGTCCTCACCCATGTCGCGCGCCGCTATCAGGCGGCCATCGTGCGCGTAGGTCCATTGATGATAAGGACATACGAATCGCGGCGCCGTGCCGTACTCCGCCGAACAAATCCTCGAACCGCGATGGCGGCAGGTATTGTGGAACGCGCGCAAGCCGCCGTCGCGGTCGCGTACGATGAGCACCGGGTACTCGCCGATCTGCACGGTCATGTAATGACCGGGCTTCTCCACTTCGCAGTCATGGCCAACGAACAGCCAATCGCGATACCAAATCATCTCAAGATCGATCCGGTAATCCTCGTCACTGCAATAGAATTCCCTTTCCAGGGCGGTCTCGGGGTTGCGGCCGCGTAATCGGCTCAGTATTGCTTCGCGCGCAGTCATGCTTACACCAGCTTTTTTGGGCTCGTCTTCAAGGGAATGCGTATCTTATTATAAAGATGCAGTCGGGAAGGCTGCATTTACCGGAAGTCGACGCCTTAAGCCGCGGCGCCCATCTCCACAAACAGAATCCTGCTGTCCGCAGCGGATTCGAGTTCATCGCTGATCGTGGCGAGTTGCTGTTCATCGTGCACGCTCACCGCACTGATCAAACACGCGCGATCCCGGCCGCGGCGCTTGGCCTCGTAAAGCGCCTTGTCAATGAGGCTGATTGCGTTTTGCAGAGAAATCTCGGTTCCCGATCCGGTCATCGGAAAGCACGCATAGCCGATGGAAATCGTGCATCCTATGGCCTGGCCGTTCCACAGCACCGGGTCGCGGCGCACCGCCTGCAGAAGCCTTTCGACGGTGTGATCCGCCTGTTCATTGGTTATCGGATCGAGAACTGCGAGAAATTCTTCCCCGCCCCAGCGCACGAGCTTATCGCTCTCGCGCAACGCGGCGGAGAGCCGATGACTCACGGTCGCCAATACCGCATCGCCCGCCGGGTGCCCCAAGGTGTCGTTGATGCGCTTGAAGTGATCAAGATCCGCCAGCAGCACGCAGCCTGCGGCCGGGCGCGCACCATCGACACTCAATACGTGTTCGTTGAAGTAGCGGCGATTGCGCAGCCCCGTCAGCGCGTCACGTTCGCTGTTGAAACGCAATTTGTCGTTGGCTTTCCGCACCCGGGCAAATGCCCACGCCAGCGCGGCGCAAATTCCCGTCACGAACAGAGTCGCGGCCAGGATCAGCTGCAGCCGCAGCCGCTGTTCATGCATCTCCGACACCTTGAGCGCGTTATCGCGCCGCAGGAGTTCGAGCTCACGCGCCTTGCGCTCGTCGTCGAATTTTGCCGAGAGTTCCAGGAACGCCCGCTGCCGCGTGTTGGTCATGATTTTCTGGCTGACTTCGTCATAGCGGTGGTAGGCCTGGATCGCCATCATCAAATACCCGGCATGCTCGAGGGCCTCTGCATATTCGCGCAGCAATTCCTGCGCATCCAACATGTCATCCCCTGCGATGGCGCCGGCAATCGCTTCTTCGGCAAGTTTTTCGCCGGGCTTTATCATGCCAAGGCCGATGTTGGCCAGGCCTTCATTGAACAGCACGATCGGTTCATCGCCGCTGCCGCGCAGCCGCAACACGATCGGCAGCGCTTGTTTGGAATACTTGAGTGACTCGCGATAATCGTGAACCTTCAGATACGAATCGCCCAGATTGACCAGAGCATGCGCCAGCCATTTGTTGCTTCCCGAGCGCTTCGCATGTTCGAGCGCCGACAGACTGGCGCGGCGTTCCGCGGCGTGATCCCCGCGCCGATCGGCAATATCCGATACGCAGGTGTCAATTTCCACCAGCGCCGCCTCGTCGCCAAGTATCATTGCCAGCTGACGCGCTGCCTCCAACTGTTGGGACGCACGATCGAAATTGCCGGTGTTGGTGTAGATGCGCGCGAGCCAGAGCATGGCGTGCAGGCTGCGCACGTCATCGTGCATGTCGTGCGCGATATCCAAGCCGGTTTCGAGAAATGGCAGCGCGGCCTCGGCCTGACCCAGACCGCGCAGAGTGTTGCCGCGTAGTATCGACACTCGATAGCGCTCGGCGTTCGTGTGGATCGAATCCATGTCGATGCGGTTGAGTTCGGCTCTGGCCGGCGAGAACTGACCACGCTGGTAGAGCGAATAGGCGCGCACATAGTGCTCCGCCAAGATGGCGGATTTATCACCGCCCTGAGCGATGGCCTGCAGGCGTGCAATGGTTGCATCGACGTCCGAGTCACGGTGTACGTCGGCGTACACCATGCCACCGACTTCGAGCATCTGGACTTCGGGAGCCCCCCGTGTCGTCGATACCGGCTGCGAGTCGAACAGTCTCTCGGCACGGTCCGGGTTGGACCAGTCGAGCATCTCGATCCGATCGACCAGGGATTGCTCGTCAGCCGATGCTGCCGCAGCAATGAGCCCCAAACCCAAAATCAGCGCGTTTTTAGTAAATTGCCGCATTCCCAGTGATATTTTGACTGCAGTGCAGCACCGCGGATGTACCATTGTGCTCACGCCTGCCCGGCGCACGACGTGACGGGCGTCATTTGGCGGTGTTTTGAGTGCCCGTTTCCACCGTTATCGGCTAAGTCTGTGATTTCAGTCCACATTTATGAAGTAGGCCGTTTTGAGGAATTGGCAATTTTCATCACCGGCGAGGCGCCAACACGCCCACTCAGGAGATGCTCCGTGCTCAGGAAGAAGGCCCATTTCTACCTGCGAACCGGTATCTCGATGTAGCTATCGCTATACCACCGTATCTTAATAGGACTTTTGCCGTCAGCGATGGATTCCTCACTTACGTCGTTCCCCGTGCCGTAGTTGATCTCCCGATCCGGCCGCTTGTTGATGCCAAGAACCATGACCAGCCGGCTGCCGGCCTGGAGCCGCCGGCTCGTTATGCGCTCAGGTTTGACCACCAGTTCCTGGCGCTCCCCTGCCTTGAGGAGGCTGCGGTTAACGCGATCGCTCGCGTAACTGGCACGGAACTCGTAGGCCGGATTGAACAGGCAAATATAATCACCGCCGGCCAGACGTTCATACAGCATCACGTTGAGGTCCACGTCCATCCTGTTCACCGTGAAATCGAGCCGCGCCGAGAATTGGCCGCTGATGTCGGTCGGTTTGGTCAGCGGCTCGCTCACGAACGTGAGGCTGTTGTGACTTGCAAGAACCTTGCTGATCAGTTCCGCAGGCGGCATCCAGCCGGCATCAGTGCGGTCTGCGAGGTTAACAGTTTGCAGGGCGAAGGCCACCTTGGTCGGCTTGCGCCGCGTCAGCCGGCGGCCTTCGCCGGACACCGCAGTATCCAGATAAAGCTTGAGCGACTCTCCGCTCAGCGCCGCGAGCGACGATCCATGCCGCCACTCGTTGGCTCCCATGACCTCGTAGTTGACTTGGGTAGTCAGTAGCGGCGGCGTGGCGCTGCCTTTGAACACATGGTCGAACCACTGATATTGCAGCTCATGGACATCGACGAGCGCGGCCGGATCAACCTTGTAGCCCTGCAACACGGCCGATGGATTGCGCTGCATCACACCATCGTCGTAAGGACCTATGAGCAAGGTGTGGTCGGCGTGCGTGTTATATCGAGTGTGCTGCGCGAAGTAATAGAGGGCCCCCGGTTCGCTGGCGGAGAAGTAGCCGGTCGTCGTCAGCACCGGGATGTTGATGCGCGCGAATTGTTCGGGCGAAGGATTCGCCTTTTGCCAATATGGATCGTAGCTCGGGTGATTCAACCAGCGTATGAAAATCGGATTGGGCTGTTGATGCACGCGGCCCAAATCCCGGTAGCGACGACCGCTTGAATACCATTGTTGATCCAGCGCGCTCCACAGCGAATCCTCAAAGTAGCTTTTTTCGACGGACTCCTTGGCGGTGCTCATGTACAACGACCAGCGGTACGCGGAGTTTTGGAAAATGCTGCCGGCCATGGGGAAGTCAACGCCCGGCGCGGTAGCGCCGCTGGTTGCGATCGCCTTGAGCGCGCTTGGGCTGCGGGCCGCAGCGGCCCACGCCGTAAAGCCGCTATAGCCCTCGCCATACATTCCGACACGACCGTCGCTCCACGGCTGCTTGACGATCCAATTGATCGCCGCGCGCGCATCATCGCCTTCGTGCTGATAGGGAACCATGGGGCGAAGTCCGCTGCGCCCTCCTCGCACATAGGCCACTACCCCTATGTAGCCGTGCGAGGCACACTCTTTTGCGTAGTTTTGACCCTGGTAGACCGTGAGCTGCAGCAGCGCGGGCAGCGGCTTGGATGGATTCTTCGGGCGCACCATCATGACGGCGATACGGGCCCCGCCGGGGATACTGATCAACGCATCGTTGTCGACCGCATAGCGTCGACTGTCGTCCTCGGCAACGAGCGCATCAACTACTGGAGCAAAGTTCCGATAAGCACTGAAAGCCAGGTAGGCCCATATCAGCCCGACGGCTTCAGATTGTCCGATGTTGTCCTTGCCACGCTGCTGATCCAGCAACTCCTGCAACGCATCCCGAAATACCGGCGGGGTTGTTTTGAACCATCGCGTGACCAGGTAGGCGTCGTGATCGTTGAGCCGCGGAATGACTTCATCGAACGATCTGGTAAACGCCTGCGCAAAGGCAACGCGATTCTCAGCTTCGATGGTCTTCGCGTATGCGTATATGTCGTAGATCATCCCACGGCCAACCGGCCGCGCGGAATCCGCGCTTCGCCGCCGTTCGCGCAGCGCTTGCCGCGACACATCGGCAGCCGCGTAGTCGCCGGCCACCATTTGCAGCGCGGATAAATTCGCAAGGTAGCGGTCGGAATCGGGTTCCTGGTAGACGGGCAGCAGGCGCTCGGCCAGGTCGCGCATGACTGCCGGCGTTGTCGAGTCATCGGCGGCGGGTGGAGCGCGAAATTCAAGATCCGGCGTCTGCGCCCATGCCGCAAACGGCGCCGCGCTCAGAACCACGAACATCAATCCCGCGAGCCGTGCGCGGCCGCTCATCCCGGCTCGTGTCGATGCGTTGCTCATCGGCGCTCGCCGAGCTCTCTTGGGGCCGGCGTAGTGTGGCGGGTTCGCGGCGACTTGACGAGATGCAGGACGGTCGAGAACAGCGCGTGCGCCTCACCGGGACCGCCGATATGGATGATTCCGGTGCGCTGCAGTTCATTGCCAAAGACATCGATCACCAGCTCGAGCACATCCTCGTCAAGTGACCCGAAGGTGCCGTCGATGAGCAGCCACGGCGGCGCCTGGATCAAAATACGCGCAAATACCAGGCAGAGTTGCTCGTCCTGGCTCAATTCCCGATCCCAGCGGTGGGTTTCATCCAGAAAGCGCGCGAGCCGCTCGAGACCAAGCCGGTACAGCGCCCGAGTGAAGGCGTTCGCCGTGAATGTATCGGCCTTCAGCGGATACGCCAGCACTTCCCGCAAGGTTCCGCGGGGCAAGTACGGCGTGCCCCGCGGCAGATAAAATATCTGCTCGCCTCCGGGTCGGGTGATTTTCCCCGCGCCCCATGGCCAGAGGCCTGCCAGTGCTCTGAAAAGCTGTGTCTTTCCCGTTCCTGGCGCGGCCAGAATGAGTGCCCGCTCGCCGGATTTCACGACCGCATGAGTTTCCTTGAGCATGTCGGCATTGGCGGACGACACGATCTCGAGGTTGTCGATCGCTATCGCGCCCGGCCCGCCTTCCGAATACTCGATGCGGCTTTCAAAGCCGCGCGGTTCGTGGATCGTGATCAGCGCATGGCGGAAGCTTGCGACCCGCAACAATGTGGCGCGCCAGTCGGCGATGGCGCTGAAATTGTCTATGAACCAACGTAGCGACGACTGCGCCTGCGTAAAGGCACCGGCCGCCATCATGAGACCGCCAAAGGAGATCTTGCCCGTGAAATACAATGGAGCGGCAACGAGAATCGGAGCCACCAGAGTCACCCAGCCAAATCCGGCAGTGATCCAGGTGAGATTGGTTTCGCCGATGACGATGCGCCGCGTGGCCGCCAGCACACGGCCAAGATTCAGCTCGATGCGGCGCCGCTCATCCGCCTCGCCCTGTGCCAGCGAGATGTCATCGACATGCTCGTTGACCCGCACCAGCGCAAAGCGCAGATCGGCCTCGCGCGCATAGCGCTCCGCGTTGCGGCCGATGAGGGTGCGCCCGATCCAGTAGCTCAACAACGAACCAGCGAATGCGTAGACGATTGCCGCCCACAGCATGAATCCTGGTATGAAGTAATCCCAATCGCCGATACGGAAGCTGATGTCGCTCGACAGCACCCAGAGCACGCTCGCGAAAGTGCAGAACAGGATTGAAGCCTGCAGTAACCCGGTGCCGAGATTGGCCGACAGTGTGGTGAGGTGGCGCGCATCTTCGTGCATGCGCTGATCCGGATTGATGCCGATGGCTCCCGAATTGGCGAGCCAGAATGCTTGACGCGGCTGCATCCAGTCCCGCAGAAGACTCTTGACCAAGCCCTCGCGCAACCTGACCGCCAGGGTTTCAGCCAGCCACCTCTGGGCCACGTTGAGGCAGAGGAGAAAGCCCGCGATCAGAAAGAACACACCAAGCTGATACAGAAAATTGCGCAGATCGCGGCGCGATAAAGCATCGTAGAAGGGCTTATTCCAGCGGTTGAGGCGAATTTGTCCGTAGGCGGTCGCAATGATGACGACGACGACGGTGATCGTCAGCAGCACCAGTGCCTTCCCCACCGGCGAGGCGAAGATCGCCCGCGTCATCATCACGAGCTCTCGAATGAGGCCTAAATTCGCAGCCTCACCTTCCTCCGGTGTCGTGTCGGCGGTTTTCGTCGGAGGATCGGTCATTGGCTTCAGGACTCCGCCATGCAGCGACCATTCTGAGGATCAGTGAATGGCGATGAAGCCGGGATTGCTGCCGGCAGCCACCGGCGATCCCTGCATCGGGGTCAGCACACCGGTGCTGTCAAGCGTGAATTCCGACACGTTCGCCGCGCCGTCGTTGGCGACATAGACAAACTGATCCGTGAGATCGACGCTAACTGAATACGGATTCGATCCTGCGGCAAACGGCGGGCCGGCGACCGCTGCACCGAGCACGCCGCTCGAGCGGGTGATGGGGTAGACGGCCACCGCATTGGTTTCCGTGACAAACAGGAATTTTCCCTGCGGATCGATGCTGAGGTAGTTGGTGGCCGGTATCGCCAGCGGTTGTGCGCCTGCCGGAGTAAGAATGCCGGTGGAAGAATTGACCGTGAACCCCGAGATGCTGCCGGCGGCAGTCGCTCCTCTATTCGCCGTGTATAGCACCGAGCCCGAGCGATCCGCCGCAAGACTGTACGGCCCGGTATCCGTCGCAAAGGGCGAGCCCGTCACGCCTTGCGTCAAGGCCCCGGTTCCCGCCGTAATCGCGAAAACCTCCACCGAGTTGGTGGCGTTCTCGGCGACATAAAGATAATTTCCCGCTCTGACCATCTGCTCGGTCTGCGGATTGGGGTTGGTCGACATCACCGGATATGTCGGCGTCGGCAGCGCGCTCAGCACGCCGCTCGCTGGATTCAAGGAAAAGGCCGATATGGAATTGTCGGTCAGGTTGAGAACATAGAGAAACGTCCCGGTCGCATCGAAGGCCAGGGACTGCGGTGCATGGCCGGTGGCATAGGCCGAACCGCCGTTCAAAGCCAGCAGCGAGCCGTCGCTCTGGATTGCAAACGCAAAGAGCCCCCCGGCCGTACTGTTGTCCACGACATAAAGGAACTGGCCGGTTGGATCGATCATGGTCTCGTAGAGTTGAATGCTGCCCGGCACCGCGATCGGGGAAATGGCAAGTGGCGTCAGCTGGCCCTGCGCGTTGATCGCATAGGCGGATATGGTCCCGCCGGCCGCATTCGGCACGTAGGCGTAGCTCGCCGGCGGTCCGACGCTGACCGACAAATCCACGGCGGAGCCGGAAACCACCATCGCAGCTGCCGCCGGAGTCTGACTGATGACGCTGCCCGCGGGCATGGTGGCGCTGCTGGCCAACGTTACCGTCCCGAGCATGAGACCAGCGCCCGTAAGCGCCGTCGATGCCGCAGATTGGGTCAATCCCACCACGTTAGGCACGGCTATCGTGCCGCTGCTGATCGCCACATTCACCGCGCCGCCTTTGAGTATGATCACGCCCGCCGCTGGGTTCTGGCTGATGACGCTGCCCGAGGGCACGGTCGCGCTGCTCTGCATCGTCACCGTTCCCAGGGTAAGGCCAGCGCTGGTGAGCGCTGTGGTCGCCGCCGCCTGCGTCATTCCAACCACGTTTGGCGCGGCCACCGTGGGAATCGGCTTCGTCGCCGTGCTGTCAGTATTGTTGCAACTCGCGAGCAACCCAACGAATAACAGGGTGAGTGCCCGTCGTTGCCAATCCGAATGTTTGCTGAACCTCAATTTAGCTCCTCTATGTGACGCCACGGCGCCCGACGCATGCGGATCACGACAATAACACCGCCGGATACGCGAGAGAACCAATCGTGCCGGGCGATATCGACATATGGACAGGACGGGAGGATTGCGATAGCCGGTTCGACTCTGGGTCGCTGTCAAGCGTTCTGCGCGTATCGCTCCAAACTTGCTAGACTCAACCTCGGCGGATCCCCACAGTTCGTTACAAGAAGTACTACAAGCATCGACGCGCCCAAATATCGCGCATTCATCAGCTACAGCCATCGCGATTCGGGCTGGGGCTCCTGGCTGCACACTTCACTTGAGAAGTACCGCCCCCCGAAATCGCTGATCGGCACGGTAACCGCGCACGGCGAGGTGCCCAAACGCATCGCACCGATTTTCAGAGATCGCGATGAACTGCCGAGCGCCACGGATCTCGGGTCGCTGATCAAGGCGGCCCTCGCAGACTCCGCATGCCAGATCGTGATCTGCTCGCCGCAGGCAGCGAAGTCGAAGTGGGTCAACGAGGAAATTCTGGCATTCAAGCGTCTGGGACGCGAGGATCGCATTTTCTGCCTGATCGTCGGCGGCGAACCAAATGCGACCGACATGCCGGGGCGACAGGAAGAAGAATGCTTTCCTCCGGCGCTGCGTTTTCGCCTTGGGCCGGATGGCGAGCTCGGCGCTGCGCGCACCGAACCGATTGCAGCGGACGCGCGCCCGGGCAAGGACGGAAAAAACAGCGCCAAGCTCAAATTGATTTCCGGGCTCCTCGGCGTCGGCTTCGATACCTTGAGGCGGCGCGAGCAGCAGCGGCGCAATCGGCGCCTGGTGGTATTCTCAAGCGCGGCGACGGCAGGGATGGTGCTGACCAGCGGTCTCGCCGCGTACGCCCTCATCCAGCGCGCTGCGGCGCAGCGCCAGACGGTACGCGCCGAGGCTGAGGCGCGCACTTCCCAGGAGACCACGCGCTTTCTCGTCGATCTATTCAAAATCTCCGACCCCAGCGAGGCGCGCGGCAACACGGTGACGGCGCGGGAAATGCTCGACAAGGGCGCCTCGAGAGTCGACCGTGAACTTGCGAAGGAGCCGGCGATTCAGGCGAGACTCATGGATACCTTGGGTACCGTTTACATGGGACTGGGTCTTTTCAATCAGGCCCGGCCGCTCATTGATCGGGCGGTCGCGACGCGGCGCGGCCTGCAAGGTGTCGATCCCTTGGACCTATCCGACTCGCTCAGTCATCAGGGCGATTTGCTGGGGCTGCAGGCCGAATATGACTCAGGCGAAAAAGCGTATCGCGAAGCAATTCGAATCGATTCATTGCGGCCGAAGGACCACCAGAGTCATGTGGAACTATCAAATTCGCTGTATGGCCTCGGTACGCTGCTCGCGCGAGCAGGGCACTTTCAAGAGGCCGAAAATAATTTGCGCGCGGCTCTCAAGCTGCAAGAGGCACTTTACGGTTCCTCGGATCCGACCATCGCACGCACGCTGAAGGACCTCGCCCGGGCAGTGGCAGATGGCGGCGATCTCAAGAGCGCGATCCCCGTCATGCAACGCGCGGTCGCCATGCAACGCGAACTGCGCGGCAGTGAGCCGCATCCGGATCTCGCCGAAGTACTCAACGATATGGGATTGCTGCTCGATGAGAGCGGTGATCTCGACGGCTCGGCAAAATTTTATCGGGAATCGCTTGCGATGAACCGGCGCCTGCTCGGTGACAAACATCCGGAAATCGCGAATGGTCTGGAAAATGTGGCGATGTCGCTGCAGGACAGGGGCGATCTCGCGGGCGCCGAGACTCTCTATCGGCAGTCACTCGAAATGCGCCGCGAACTACTGGGCGAGAATCATCCCATCGTCGGCCGAACGCTGATGAACCTTGCCTCGCTGCAATATGACCGCGGCAAAACCTCAGATGCACTCGCGAATGCGCGCAAAGTGCTCGCCATCTACCGCAAGGCGTACTCGGCTGACAATCCGGAGATTGCGCGGACCCTCAATGTCATAGGTTCCTGGCTCACCATGGCGGGAAACTATGGCGAAGCCGATCAATATCTCAAGGAAGGACTGGCGATGCGGCGACGGTTATTCGATGCGCATCAGCCGGACGTGGCATCGAGTTTGGTCGCGCTCGCCATTCTGCAAAATGCCGAAGGCAAGTATCCCGAGGCGCTGGAGTCGGCGCGGAGTGCGAAGAGCATCTACACGGCCGCGCTGTCGGCGAATCACTGGCGTACCGCTCTCGCCGAGAGCGCCGAGGGAGCTGCGCTCACTGGGCTCGGCAGTTACCCGGAAGCGGAAACACTACTTGGCCATGGCAATGGAATCTTAAGCAAGGAAGGTGGATTGCCGCTGATCTATCGAGCTCTGGCGCAGCGTTACGTGGACACTTTGCATCGGCGCGAGCTGCGCGCCGATATCGCGGCACCGAAGAATACTCAAGTCGCCGCCTCGAAACAGGGTTCGGCTGTCCCATGATTGCTTGACATAAGGCCCAACAGTATTAGACCTCGGTCTCATGGAACCCCCGGCCATATATGTTAGGGTGACCGGCGCTGTGTGAGCCAATACCGGGACTTGAAATCCGATTTGTGCTAGCGGCAAATCCAGCCAACACCTGCGATTAGATGCGATGGCATTGCGCTGAGAAGAAGAATTACACGGGGAGCGACGATGCGAATTCAATCACTGACCAACCATATTGGCGGCCTGCAGCATGGCTGGCGCCGTCGTACAGCGGCAAAGTTCGGCCTGTTTACCGTCGCAGCGCTGACCTGCGCCGCAGCCACGGCCGATCCCGTGCCGCAATTCGGCGTGACGGCGGTGAACGCACAGGGCAACGCACTCTACAACGTGACGATGACACCGAATGCGATTGCCAATACCGGCGCGCTGATCACCGGCACGACTCAACTCAATACCGACGCCGCATCGCACAGCCAATTCTTCGCAGTGGTCCGTTCTCCCAACTCGGTGACCAGCGCACTTGATCTGATCGTTGCGGATGCATCGAAGTATCAAATCGTACGTTACGCGGGCCCGGGTCCGACGTATCAGCCTTCGACGAATATTTTCTCTTACTCAAAAAGAGGCTCAGGTCCCAATAAGACCACCGGACTCGCCGTGGACGTCGTCGGCAATCTGTACGCCGCGTCCGCGGGCGTTCCCTCGGATAGCAAGCCGGCGCTCTGGGTCCTGCCGTTCAATGCGGCGACGGGTGCCTATGGCGCACCCGTGCTCATCGACAACCTATTTGGCGGTGTCAAAAATTGCGGCTCGATAGATGAAGTTGTGGTGGCCAATGCTGCGGCGAGCCCCGTGGGCACTGCGGTGCCGGCGTGGAATCAGGGAGACGTACTGGTTCTGCTCAACGGCAATTCCGGTGGGGCCAGTGTGCTGGTTTACTCGCAGGCGGCGATCGCCGGCGTGCTCAGTCACCCGAGCGTGCCGCTCACCGGCCCGACCTCGGTATTGATCGGTTCGTTTGGCGGAGAGAAGCCGAGTGGCATTGATCTCTGGCCCGCGGATACAACGTATCCCGCAAGCGGCCACGGTGTGAGTCTCCTGATACCTACGGCCAGTGGTCGAGTGATGCGTTTCGATTCGAGCACCGGCGCGTTCGTCACGGATTTCGCCGATGGGCTCGGCAACGGGCTGCTCAAGATAAAGGTCAGCACATACTCGACGTTCCCATATGCTTTCGTCGCGCAAGCGACGCCCGGGACGGGCAGGATATTGCAATTCGGGGCCCCGCCCGCGAGCGGCGCGAACACTCCCCTGGCGAGCGTGAGCACCGGCGTCAACAATCCCGAGGGGCTTGCGGTCACGAACTCGGCCTCCCAGCCGGTGGGCGATTGCATCGCGCCGAAGATCTGCGCCCCTTTAGGCGCCCAGCTGACGACCCAGATCACGACCAGCAACTTAAACCCGAACAATCCCCTGCTCGAGGAAAGCTGCGTGGTCAATGCGGATCCCCGCGTAACCGCATCCATTTCCGCCGGCACTTGGAGCTGCGCGGGCGGAACCCTCGATATTGCGAACTTCTGCCCGGGGTTTCCGAGCACATTGTTGCCCGGGTCCATGTGCGGCCATTCCGGACCCACGGGGTCGGGATTCGTGGTGGTGAAATCCACCGCCAAAGCCGTGGACCAGGACCCAAACATCAACAATTCGTTCATTGAGAACACCGTCGACGCCAACCTACCGTTGCCCGGTGCGTTGAACTTGAATTGTCCGCAGGTGCCGATGTTCGCTTGGGCACCGCGCTCGGACCTGCCGGGTATCGAGGGTACTATCCCTGAAGGAAATACCTTCATCGACCTCAGCGGCTTCTGCGACGACGGTGGCGGGCATACTCACGTTCTGTCAATGATTTCCTACGGCCTTGGCCTCAACAGCGTGGTCGGGCCCAACAGCCTGCCAAGAGGTCTGCCCGGATTCGTCGACGACAAATTCGCCAACCTCACCCAGACGATCACGAATGCAGGCTCGCAGATCAACGATGGAGGCACAACGCAGGGCTACGTAACCCAGGCAAAGACCTACTTTGATACCGGTGTCGCGAATACCGATGCCAATGCCTACAGCTGTGCGATGAACACGATCGCGACCGCGGATGGCTATGTACGTGGCAACCCCGCCAATTTCTCCGGCTCGGCGCCGCCCGGCAATCCGAACCCCGCAGGCGACATCGACGGACGGCTCGCCAACCTGTTCTTGACCATCGATGTGGACTTCCTGCTCCAGCCACCGAACACGGGTTGGCCGACCTCGAACGTGCCGCCCTGCATGACGTTCACGGCGACGCCAACCACCGTCATCGCGCCGGGCGCCGCCCAACTCAACTGGAGCAGTGGCACGGGTCCCTACCAGGCGGCAAGCTGCCTGCTGTCCGCAAGCGATGGCAGTTTCACGACGTCTACTCCTTTTGTCGGGGCCGGTGGCTCGGTGTCGACCGGTACGCTCAACAAAGTGGGAACATATTCCGCGCAGCTAATGTGCAGCACTGCGTCGAGCACCATCACCGGATTTGCCCAGACGACCGTCAATGTCATCCAGCTGGCCGCCATCAGCGTCGGGCCTGCGGCGCCTCCGCCGCAGATTGCTGCCGGAGGCACCGTGCAACTGGCTGCGACCGGCACGTATTCGGATCAATCCACCAAGGACGTGACGAGTTCGGTGAGTTGGGCATCCGCGGACACGACCGTGGCCACCGTGACGCCAGCGGGCGGTCTCGTGACCTGCGTCTCCACTGCGTCAATGGCGAAACAGGTCGTGATTTCGGCCATGGGCGCCACCGCCACGGGAACTATTCCGGTAACCTGCCTCGCGCCGACGCTCACGTCTGTGGTCGTGGCGCCTGCGAGTCCAACGCTGGCCGCCGGAAGCTCGGTGCAATTGACGGCGACGGCCAATTTCTCCTTTGGCCCGCCGCAGAATGTCACGAGTTCGGCGAGCTGGAGCTCCAGCAACTCGGGCGTTGCCACGGTGACGGGCGGTCTCGTGACCTGTATTGCAGGTGCCAATAGCTCGGCCACGATCACCGCTATGAATGGCGGCGGATCGGGTTCGACGACGGTGAATTGCCAGGCGCCGGTGCTGCAATCCGTTGTGGTGGCGCCCCCGAATCCAACGCTGGCTGCCGGAGCCACAGCGCAGTTAACGGCAACGGCCAATTACTCCTATGGGTCGCCGGTAAATGTCACGGGTTCGGCCACCTGGACCACGAGCAACGCGAGCGTTGCCACGGTCTTGGGCGGTCTTGTGACCTGTGTTGCGGGAGCCAATAACGCGGCCACGATCACCGCGAGTCTCAGCAGCGGCGGATCGGGATCGACTACGGTGAATTGTCAGGCGCCGGTGCTTAAATCCATTTCCGTCACACCCACGTCGTCTGGGGAGATCGGTGAGATTCCAAACGGCGGGACTCAGCAAATGACGGCCACCGGTACATATTCTTCTGGACCACCGCGGAACATCACCAGCCTGGTCACGTGGACCTCGAGTTCGACGTACGTGGCGACTGTGTCGGCGACCGGGGTATTAAGCTGCAGACGCCGATACACGTATTCCGACGGCAATACGACGATCTCGGCGACGAGCGGCACAACGACGGGTTCAAGTAACATCACTTGCGAGGGTCTAGGCCAGTAGCCGCGCGAGGCGAGGAATGCGTGGGTAAATCTCCATAGATAGGGCGTCCTAACAGCGCTCGGGTCGGCTATATTGCACCGGGCGAGCGGCCACAGGAGATCGCAGCAATGTCCGAGGTACGCACTAGAACTCTGCCGAACGGGGTCGATGACCCCGGCACTGTCGATGCCGTGATCGTCGGCGCGGGTTTCGCCGGGCTTTACATGCTTCAGCGCCTGCGCGGGCTGGGCTTTTCGACGCAGGTTTACGAGGCCGGCGGCGACGTCGGCGGCACGTGGTATTGGAACCGTTATCCCGGCGCCCGTTGCGATGTGGAGAGCCTGGAGTACTCCTACTCATTCTCGGACGAACTTCAAAGCGACTGGCGCTGGACCGAGCGATACGCGTCCCAGCCCGAGATACTGCGCTATCTCAATCATGTCGTGGAGCGGTTCGATCTTCGCCGCAATATCCGCTTGAAGACGCGCGTGACGGCGGCGAATTTCGACGAGGCTTCCAACCGATGGTTGATTGACACCGACGGCGGCGAGCGTGTGTCGGCGAAGTTCTGCATCATGGCGACTGGATGTCTGTCGGCGGCGAAGATTCCTGAATACAAGGGAATCGATACTTTCAAGGGCAAGCACTATCACACGGGGCACTGGCCCCACGAAGGCGTCGATTTCACCGGGCAGACTGTCGGCGTGATCGGTACCGGCTCGTCCGCCATCCAGTCAATCCCGGAAATCGCGCGACAGGCGAAGCAGCTGTACGTATTTCAGCGCACACCCAATTTCAGCGTGCCTGCGCACAACGCGCCGCTGTCGCCCGAGGTCATCCAGGACTGGCATGCGAACCTCGCCAGCTATCGACACATGGAACGAACGTCCGCTTTCGGTTTCATGCACGAGCCGAGTACCAAGGGAGCCCTTGAAGTACCGCCCGAGGAGCGACAGCGCGAATACGAGACTCGATGGCAGCGCGGCGGTTTCCACATGATCGGAGCCTTCACGGACATCTTGCTCAACAAAGAGGCGAACGACACCGCTGCCGCGTTCGTGCGCTCCAAGATCCGCGCGATTGTTCGCGACCCCGCCGTTGCGGAGGCGTTGATGCCGACGAGCTATCCGATTGGAACCAAGCGTCTGTGCGTCGACACCGACTACTTTGCGACGTTCAACCGCGACAACGTCACGCTGGTCGACTTGCGGGCGACGCCGATCGAAGCAGTCACTCCCTTGGGCGTCCGCACCTCTGGCACGGAGTACTCGCTCGACAGCATCGTGTTCGCGACGGGATTCGATGCGATGACCGGCGCGCTTTGCAACATCGACATTCGCGGCCGCGCCGGAGTCGCACTTAAGAATAAATGGTCGGAAGGACCTCGTACCTATCTTGGCCTCATGATTGCCGGCTTTCCGAACCTGTTTACCATCACGGGGCCCGGCAGCCCTTCGGTGCTGTCCAACATGGTCGTGTCCATCGAACAGCATGTTGACTGGATCGCCGCTGGTCTCGCGCACCTGCGAGAACATCGCCTCGCGGTCATGGAAGCGTCATTGGACGCTGAAAACGCCTGGGTTACACACGTCAATGAGGTCGGGCATCAGACGCTATTTCCACTGGCCAATTCCTGGTACATGGGCGCGAACATCCCCGGCAAGCCGCGGGTCTTCATGCCGTACATCGGCGGGGTCGGACCGTACCGGCAGAAATGCGACGAAGTCGCGGCCAAGGGCTACGAAGGATTTATTCTCTCGGAAACCGCGTCCTATGCATGACGGAATCGCGGTCACTAACGAAGCCTTAGAGGCTAGTTACTCGAACTCGTTCGTTACGAGTTGCCGGTAAACAACCTACTTCTTATCTTCCCACGTACCTCGAATTTTCTCGGCCCACGCCTTGTAACTGCGCCAAGTACTGAAATTATTGGTGATTGCGGCGTGACGGCCGCGGATCCTCTCAGCATTCTTTGCGCCCGTTCCAAGGCCTGCCGTACGGAGGATCACCTTCGCAATTCGAGTCGGAGTTTTGCTGTCGCTCATCTCGTGCCTCGCTTATTAACAGTGCCACAAGTGGAGAGTCACCAGAGACAAGCATGTGCAAGCGTTGCGATGGGCGCCTCATACCACGCCGCAGTAAGTTAAATGGCGGATTCTTCTGAGCGCCATCCCCAGGGCTGAGGGCGGCGTTGGCAGCGTCCCGGCAACTCGGGCCATCCTGGCCCTCGCCCTGCGGGCGCACTGCGTGCGTCCAAAATCGCTCCCGCGATTTTGTCGAACTCGCGATTGGCGGAGAGGGTGAGATTCGAACTCACGATGGTATTGCTACCATGCCGGTTTTCAAGACCGGTGCATTCAACCGCTCTGCCACCTCTCCACGCTGCAAGCGACGGTTTGCGCGGCGATTTTACCCGACAACAGCCCCCTCGCCTAAGCCGCCGGGCCATTGAATCGCGGCCCCTAAG
>Ga0210402_10001306_pt1 | contig 25845 bp, 25 predicted proteins | sample IncBWC7MmetaG_FD_161055 | JGI IMG/M metagenome (GOLD analysis project Ga0210402, IMG submission 161055) | Forest soil microbial communities from Barre Woods Harvard Forest LTER site, Petersham, Massachusetts, United States - Inc-BW-C-7-M | ecosystem: Environmental > Terrestrial > Soil >... | reverse complement strand
CTACGTGCTCAATACCGCCAGTCTCGGCAAATACAACCCCACGGAGGGTCAGGTCGTTCAAAAATTACATATCTCCACCTCGCAGATCCGGGGCGGACTTGTGTACTGGCAACGCTCGGCCGCAAACGGCGGACCGCTGATGTACAACTGGGGTGTTAGCGATCCGCTCAAGGCTTTCGCCTTCAATGGAACCACCTTCGCAGTCACCTCCAGCGCTCGGAGCGGCGTCAGCAATCAGATCTTTCCCGGAGGAATCCTCACATTGTCGGCTAACGGCGAGGCACGGGGCAGTGGTGTGCTTTGGGCAGCCGCCGCCGCCAGCGGCGACGCGGAGAACAATCCTCCCGTTCCGGGAGTGCTGTACGCATTTGATGCCGGCAACGTTGCCACCGAGCTGTGGAATTCAAACATGAATTCAGCGCGGGACAGCTTCGGCAACTTCGCGAAGTTCGTGCCGCCGCTGGTCGCAAATGGCCGGGTGTATGTTGCGACCTGGAGCAACCAGGTGGCGGTTTATGGGCTCACGGACACAATGGAATTGACCGGCGTCTCGCCGCACAGCGGACCGATTATCGGCGGTGCAGCGGTGACCCTGACGGGAACGAACTTCGTGAGCGGCGCGCAGGTCCGCTTTGGCGGTGCGGCCGCGGTCGTGACCTCGGTTAGCGCCACGACACTTGGGGTCAAGACACCGGCGCACAAACAAGGCGCGGTGAATGTCGTGGTGACGAACCCCGATGGGCAGAGCAGCACTCTCACGGGCGGATTCACGTACAAAAAACACGACTAAAATGCTCTTGAAGAGTGCGCTTTAGGCGAAAACCCGCGCAAGTGTGTCCCTGCGAGTCTGTGTTCGCGAGATCGTCATGATCCTTAGCCTCGAACAGTGTCGCAGGGGTTAGCAGAGCACGCAGATTATATTGAGTTTGCCGACGCATCGCTCAGACTTGCGGGCTTTCCTCCAGTTCTTCGTGCAAAATCATGTGGTATTTCCCGAAAAGCATCGCTCTGGAGGACCCATGCCTGAGTCGCGCTATCTGCAAGGCGCCTGTGTTTGGAAGGGGGCGGAGATAGGACGAAATCATCGGTGGCTCAAACAGGTCCCGGCGACCGTACTGGACGAGCTTGATGCCGCGCTCGAAAAGGCCAAGGAACTCGAATGGCGTGACGTAACTCGTCACAATTTTCCCCTCCCCGACGCTGCGGTGTTCTTTGAAGAAGTGCGTGAAGAGCTGGAGAGCGGATCCGGCATGGTAAAGATGTGCGGGCTGGATGTGAGTCGCTACAGCCAAGAGCAACTGCGCCGCGTCTGGTGGGGTATCGGCTGTCATCTGGGCACACCCATGTACCAGAACCGTCGCGGTGAGGTCATGCGCGACATCAGGGACGAGGGTATGGGAATCGGCGCCAAACTCTATGGCGCTACCATCGACGCTTCGGGTAAGCAGTTTCTATCCTCGGGTGCCCGCACACTGTCATCGGGGCAGCTGCGCTTTCACACGGACCGTTGCGACGTGGTGGGTCTGCTTTGCGTACGCCAAGCTTCCGAGGGAGGGGTTAGCAAGCTGGCCAGCAGTGCCACGGTCTATAATGAGATTCTGAGGCGCCGCCCGGACCTGCATGCGCTACTCTGCATGCCCATTCCGCGCAGCCGATTCGGCGAAGAGGCGGGCGGCGAACATGTGGTCTACGACCTGCCGGTCTTTGGCGTACGTGACGGCAAGCTCACCAGCCACTTCTCGCTCACCTACATCGAGAACGCGCAGATGTTGCCGAGCGTCCGGAAGCTAACCGATGCCGAACACGAAGCGATTCGAATGCTGATGAATGTGGCGCAGGAGGTATGTTTCGAGATGCGCTTCGCGCCAGGGGACATACAGCTTCTGAATAACCACGTCATCTACCACGGTCGCACGGAGTTTAAGGACAATGTCAGCACGGGCCAGGAGCGCCTGCTCATGCGCCTGTGGCTGTCAGTGCCCAATTCTCGCGCCCTGCCTGAGGATCATGCCATCCTCTGGGGCGATGTTGGAGGTGGCAGGCCGCATGGCGGTATCGCGCAGCCCGCCACAGCGATCGTCGACTGAAGCACGCACCGAACTCAGCAGATGAGCCTCGGCTCGCTTGACATCAGCCGCGCCTTGCATGAACCGGGGTCTTCCATGGAGCAACATGAGATCAAGCGCGAAGGTGACAAGCCGCCCGGCGTGCGGTTGGGCCTCTTAATACTCTGGGTGAGCGTTTTCGTGGGGGGCGCCCCGGCGGCGTCGGACTACGGCAACTGTGACGTTTCAGGCGAGCGGGGGTCGGTCAAACTCGCGACTCTGGTTCCGGGAGCGTTGTCGGTGCGAGCAACATTGCCCGCGCCGGGATGGTGGAATGGCGACTCACCAGATACGATCAAAGATGGTTTCGAGTATTGCATGGCCGCCAATATGGCCTACCGTGCAGGGCTTGATCGGGTAATCGTCGTGAATCGCTCCTTTGCGCAGGTCATCGCTGGTCAGGCCAAGGGATTCGACATTGCACTGAGCGAGATCACGATCACTGAGGAACGCAAGAAGGTTTTGAATTTCACCGAACCCTACTTCAACTCTGACCAGGGTATTTTGGTCAAGGCAGGTACCCACGTTGACAAGGACAACATCAAGAAAATGCGCTTGGCCGCCGAGCAGGCGACTACCACGCTGCAGTACATCATGGACAACATCAAGCCCATCGAGCATCCAAAGGTATTTGCCTCGGTAGCTCCGATGTACGCGGCTCTGGCCGCCGGACAAGTGGACGCAGTGCTCTATGACACGCCAAATGTTTTGGCACGTGCCAAAGAATCCAATGGCATGTTCAAAGTTGTTGGACGCTACGACATGGGCGAGAGGTGGGGCGCCGTCGTCAACAAGGATTCGCCGAACCTCGCGATCTTCAACAAGCTGATCGAGGATTTCAAAAAGGATGGCACATTGGAGAGGCTTACCAACAGGTATCTGACTCCAAATCTGGGCATGGATCCCGCCAAGCTGCCGGTCTTTACGCCCTGACAAGTAATTCTCTTGGAGAACGATAGACAGGAGAGATTTCATGAAGGCTGCTTTGCTTGTGTCCCTACTTCTCGCTGTTCCGCAGATGGCGAGCGCGCAGCGAGTGTTCGATACGCACGTCCACATTTGGAATGGCGAGACATCGGTGCGCGCGTACGAAGAACAGCTGAAGGAGACCCATCAGGCCGCGACCCGATTCGGGGGTATTCTGATCGCGGAACGCGGCAACACAGCGGAAACTCGGCGCAAAAACAATGATTTGATCGCGCTGGCAACAAAATATCCCGAGATGTTCCCGATTGCATCGGTCCACCCCTATGACGATCAGGCGGCGCTCGATGAATTGCGGCGGATCGCGGCGCTGGGAGTCACTATGATCAAGCTCCACCCGCATACACAGAAATTCGCGATTACCGATCCGCGGGTGGCCGCGCTTTGCCAACTGGCCGGCCAGCTCGGCATTATCGTACTGTTCGACAACGCCAACATAGTCCCTGGCGACAGTCAGGATCTTTTCAATCTCGCCGTGAACACGCCAGGAACGAAATTCGTCTTCGCACACATGGGCGCAACCAACTTTCGCTTCTGGAACACAATTCTGTTCGCGCGAACCGCAAAAGATTTCTACAAAGACAATATTTATTTCGATATATCGGCGACCGTCATCCTGGTTGCGGGTTCGCCAATCAAGTCAGAGTTTGCATGGACGATTCGCAACATCGGGGTCGATCACATTATGCTGGGCTCGGACTATCCGCAGTTCACGCTGCGCCAGACCGTCGACGCATTCGAGAGCCTCGATCTCAATCGCAGTGAAAAGGACAGCATTCTCTACGGGACCGCGCGCAGGCTCCTGACTCCGAAAGTGAACGATTGATCCGGCCGGGGCATCGCCACCATCGAACTTCCTCGCTGATGGCTATGTACGGTAGCGTCCCGACATCGGGGACGTGTCAGTGATCTGATTGCCCATCTGGAACAATCGGCCACAATTTCGTGTTCCGCACGATCCCAAGGAAACAATCAGCATGAGTCAGCCATCCAAATCACTTGTCCTCGCATCTGCGTGCGCGTTGGCGCTGGGCCTGACGGCAATCGCGGCTCCTGATTACGCGGTGGCACAGATCTCTGTGTCTATTACGCTGGCACCGCCCGCACTGCCGGTCTATGAACAGCCCGTCCTCATCGAAGAGGGTGGGATCTGGGCCCCGGGCTATTGGGACTACAATCAAGACGGCTACTTCTGGGTACCCGGCACTTGGGTGCAGCCACCTGAAGCAGGTCTGCTCTGGACGCCTGGGTATTGGGGCTGGGGTAACGGAGGATACGCGTGGAACGAAGGCTATTGGGGTACGACGGTCGGATTTTATGGGGGCATCGACTACGGTTTCGGCTATTCCGGGCGCGGGTATTCAGGCGGGCATTGGCAAGGTCAGCATTTTTATTACAACACCGCTGTGAGCCACGTAAATGTCACCAACATTCACAATACGTATTCGCAGACGGTAGTGAATAACACCACGGTCAACCGGATTAGCTACAATGGTGGAACGGGCGGCATCAGGGCGGAACCGTCTGCCACGGAACAGGCGGTCGCGCGCGCGCCGCACCAGTCGGCAACCACGGTACAAATGCAGCATCGTCAGGCGGCGATGACCAATCATGCGCTGTCAGCATCGGTCAACAACGGCAGACCCGAGATCGCGGCCACCTCCAAGCCGGCCGAATTCAATGGCGCGAACGTGGTCAAGGCGAGGGAAGCAGGATCGGCGGCGCAAGCCCCAGAAAGGATCGCCGCAACGCCGGCTACGAAGCCCGCTACCGTTCATGCCGAAGACCTACCCGCGATAGTCCACCAGGCAGCGCCAAGGACGGGAGACGTCGCACGCGACCAAGCGAACCAGCGACAACAGGACGACTTGCGTGACGGTCAGGAGAAGCAGCGGCAGGAGCTTCAGCAGAAGCAAGCCGCTGACCACGCGCAGGCCGTGAAGCAACCCTCTAGCAGCAGCGACAGCGCGCCGCAGCTCGAGCGGCAGCACCAGGCGCAGACGCAAGCCCTTGCACAACGTCACTCGGTAGAACAGAAATCACTGCAAGAGACCCAACAGAAAAAGCCGGAAGGAAAACACGAGGCGCCACACGCTAGTTGAAGTCCGCGGAAGTAAACCGACTTCCGATCAGCCTTGCATCGTTCAGTTGAGTGCGGCAGCGTCCCGACAGCCCCTGTCGTACATGCTTCAATGCTCCAATTCAAGCAGCGGAGATTCTTATGTACATCGGCGGCGGCCTTCTGGGAACGATAGTCCTTGTGCTAATCATCGTATGGTTGGTTCGCAGGGTCTAGAGCAGTAAATTTCATCGATTCATGGAGAGTGAAATCAATGGGAGAGGCCTGCATTGCAGCCGTGGCGGTAGCTCCTGAGTCGACGCACGCGGTTGCGAGTCCTACCGCGGTCGACGCGTCTCTGGTTTCGCTCCCAGCTTCCCGGCTGGCGGTCGATGCGAGGGGCCTGGCGCTGGGCGTCTTGGCGGCGATAGTTTCGGTTTATGCTCTGTGGTGGGGGCGTGAGTTTGCGATACCGCTGCTACTTGGGATCGTCATTTCCTACACGCTCTATCCGCTCGTTGCCTGGCTTGAGGCGATCAAGATCCCGCGCGTTATCAGCACTGTTATCGTGATGGCAACCGTGTTCAGCGCGCTAGCGCTCGGTGTCTATTCCTTGCGCGGACAAATGCAAACAATCGTTGGACAGTTGCCCGAAGCGGCTACAAAAGTCTCGGCGGCGCTTGCGGGCTTGCGAATCGGCCAAATTGGCAATATGCAGAAAATGCAAAACGCTGCGACACAGGTCGAAAAGGCGGCAACCCAAGCAGCGGGCGGCGCTGTGCCGCCGCGTCAAGCCGTCACTCATGTGATCGTCGATCAGCCCACTTTCAAGTTGAGCAGCTTCCTGTGGAAGAGTTCGATGGGCACACTCGGGGCACTAGGGCAGGCGGCAATGGTGGTTTTTTTGGTGTTTTTCTTGCTGCTTGGAGGCGATAGATTCAAACGGAATCTCGTGCGATTGACCGGTCCGTCGCTATCGAGGAAAAAGATCACGGTACAAATCCTGAACGACATCAATCATTCGATTCAAAAATACCTGTTCATGATGTTGACAACGAATTTGCTCGTTGCGCTGCTCACCTGGGCCGTATTTCGTTGGCTTGGTCTCGAGAACGCGGGCGCGTGGGCCGCGGCCGCCGGACTGCTGCACATCGTGCCGTATCTGGGCCCGGCCGTCATGGCGGTAGCGACGGCAATGGCGGCCTTCATCCAATTCGACTCGCTGGGACTGGCGGTTCTGGTCGGCGGGGCATCGCTTGCGATCGCCACCGTTATCGGTACCTTCGTAACTACCTGGATGACGGGACGCATCGCTAACATGAATTCGGCGGCGGTGTTCGTTTCGCTCATGTTTTGGGGCTGGCTGTGGGGTGTCTGGGGCATGCTTCTCAGCATTCCAATCATCGTCATAATTAAGGTCGTGTCACAGCACGTAGAACAGCTGCACCCGATCGCGGAGTTGTTGGGAGATTCGTAAATTGTGCGAGCAATAGTGTCGATTGGACGAAATTGCCATGCGCCATGACTGGCTGAGCTGCACAGACGATTTCAGCTGTAGTCCGAAAACATAGTTCACTCGTGATCGGCAGCTACCTGTGTACGGTAGCGTACCGCCGGCAATCGAGGCGCGTGAGAGACTAACGGCGCCAACTAACTCAAGGACATATTATGAAGACACAACTAGCAATGACGTGCGTCGTATTCGGCGCGCTTCTCGGCTCGGCTGCTGCCATCGCCGGCGATGACGCGAAAGCAGTCGGAACGAGCACCACGGTATTCGTGAAGGATTCAGCGATCACCACGAAAATCAAAACCAAGCTCGCTGCTGACCATCTGACCAGCCTGGGCCGCATTCATGTCGATACCGACCAGAATGGTATCGTGTGGCTAACCGGTACGGCGAGGAGTCAAGAGGCCATCACGCAAGCGGTATCCCTGGCACGTGACACGGAACACGTGAAGTCGGTCCATAACGATCTCACGGTCAGAATCGACGATTGAAGAATGGGCAAATCCTTGCGTACGGCGTAAAAGGCGCGGTGCGCAAGGAAATCTGCTACTGGTATTTTCGATACTGCGCGAGGGCTGCGCTGAACCATTGATTAGTTGATATCGCCGCGCTACCGCCGCACCTGATTTGGTAGGGGCGGCCGCTCATGCTGCTGTTGCTGGCTGCTTTTTCAATAAAGTCTTCCGCTGTTTTTATCTGGTTGCCCGCAGCCAGCGCATCATACTTGGCACGCAAATGTGCCTGCGCCCGTGGCGCATCATACCAAGTGCCGTTGCGGAAAAATTCACAGCCGGATTGTTCAATCAGTCCAAGCAGATAGTTGATCTCGAGCTCTGCTACTGATGATCCCGCCGCATGTGCGGCCGGCATAATGTTCAGCGCGATCATGACGGTCACTGCGAACAAGAGTGGCCTCATGAGCCTCATAGTTCACGGTCCAGCGGCAGCCACGATAGGAATCTCAGGTCGAACCTCTGCCACGAACTTCGCGCCGGTTCCTGAGTATATTCAACGGCTTTGCCGTCCTCACGAGTATCCCACACGAGATGTGCCGGCACCCCGGCGGCTGCTTCGCGCCACGCCACCGCGTAAACGTTGTCCGGTCGAACCATGTTATCGAAGCGCGTAACTGTTTGCTCGGCAAGCTCTGGACTATCGATTATCAATCCGATTTCGGTATTGAGGTGCTTGGAACGTTGATCGAAGTTCATCGAACCAATGAAGATTCGTTTTCGGTCAAACACCAGCAGCTTGGCATGCAGTCCATAGTTTCCATAGCGTGACACCAATGCCGTTTCACCACTTCCGCGCGTGCTTCCAAGGAGCGATCGGATTTCATACAGCTCGACTCCTTCCTTCAGCAGTTCCACCCGGAACTTCACGTAACCGGATTGTGCAATCATATCCGGGGAGGATTTGAGTGAGTTGGTCAGGATCCCAACGCGGACCTTGCGTTCACGCAGGTCCCGGACTGCTGCTAATTCTTCCGGGGCCGGTACCAAATAAGGCGTAACCATCAGCAGCTCGGATTGTGCCGTGGAGGCGGCTTTGAGTACTTGATCGGCCATCAAGCGGCCTGACAACTTGCCTCTATCGACGTTCTTCTTGTCCGGACTGTCGCTAATGACTTGCGACTGGGCCCACACCAGCGGCAGCCGTCCCGAGATGATCCCTGCATAGGGTTCACCAGTCGCCAATTTCGCCACATAATCGACGCCGTCCGTTTTTAACGGCTCCATGTGACGTTCCGGGCGTTCAGTCGCTTGCACCCGCCGGTCCGCGAGCGCGCCACGGGAGCGCTGCTGGCGATCCAGTGCGGCGGCCGGCACCGCGAATCGGCTATTCCAGTATTCATCAAAGGTCGTGGACAGCTGCCTGACGATCGGACCGCCGGCAAAAACGTCGTCGTCGGCGAACTGAGAGTCGGGGTCCATCTGAAAGTATTGATTGCCAATATTGCGGCCGCCAATGAGCGCCACGGCATTGTCGACAACCAGCAGCTTATTGTGCATGCGGTAATCGAGTCTTGAGGCGTTGAACATGAATTCGATGGTGCGCCGCACTTTGCTGTGCCCGCGGTAGACGAAGGGATTAAAAATCCGAATCTCAATGTTCGGATGCGCGTCTAACGCGCTAATTTGCTCATCGCCTGCAACCGTGTCTCCATCGTCGACCAGCACCCGAACACGAACTCCACGATCGGCCGCCCGCATCAGGGTGTCGGTGAGCAACCGGCCGGTTTCGTCGCCGCGGAAAATGAAGTACTGAAGATCCAAGGTCTTTTCGGCGGCATTGATCATTTGCGCGCGTGTGAGGAATCCATCGACCCCAACGGAAATAATTCGAAATGCGGACTCGCCGTTTCGCTGCTGTGCGGCTCCGTCGAACTGCACGCCCAGGCGCGTCTCCTCCGGATGGGCAAGTGCCACCGACGATGACTTCGGATCGTTGAATCGCGCCGGAACCGACGAGCAAGCTGCGAGCAAGACGGCAATGACAATGACCATTGTTGCGCGGGATCGCGCGCGAAACCGCGGACCTCGATCCGAGCCGGCAAACGGCGCGGGCCGGATCAATTGCGTGTCTGACAGAAGGTGCATAAGGGGGCCCTGCTACGACCTGAGCGAGACATTCACGGCTTCGCCGGAGAGGCGGACGCCACTAGAGCGACGGACACCGAGTTGCTAGTCTGGTTGTTAACCTGGTCTTTGCAGACTTTCGACGCTGCATTGTAGGAGATCTCCCTGTTAGCAGACATGCGCTTCTTCATGCAGTTGCTCACTTGGACGATCAATTGACGCCTTTTCATTGTCGACTGACTCACGGCGTCAGCGGCAATTGCCTGCGCACCCGTGAGCATCACGACACCCAGCGCGATCATCGTCAACATCCGAGTCATCGGTAAGCCGCTATCAAGAACAGCTTTTGTGGATTCGCCTGGTGTTCGGGTATTGAATGTGCGACACGATTACACCCGACGAAAAAAATAGACGCAGAGAAGGATGAGGAGCACCGTTCCAAGACCGATATACATAGAGATCTCCTGTTGGGCTGAGGCCCATAGGAACATAAGTAAGCCAGCGAGTCGGGACGCTACCGCACTCAACGCCGGTTTTCTGCTTCCCGTGTGCGCTAACGGACGGACGGCTACGGTAGATTTGGTATCTTAGACGCGTATCGGCACAAACCTGCCTTGACATCGAGTCATCATTGATGGGTATACCTGCGGCCCATTGTCGACGTGCTGCCATCGGAGCGTTCCACGCCCGCCCGATCTTAGTTGCGCTACTGCTGGTGGGATTCGCTACTGGGTCGCGAGCAGCGATTGTGATTGGCAATGCAATCGAGAGCCCGTCCAAGGTGCGTGCGCTGGATGAGGTGAACGGCGCTTCGTCCGATCAACTCGCGAAATTGACAGCCGCCGCACTAGCATTGGCGGTGGCCAATGATACCAACGAGTTCGTGTCGCGACCCAACCTACCGTATATCTCTGCGCACTATTCGAAGGAACAATTGGCAGCCGAACAAATCGACACAGTGCTGATCATCAATACTCGCGGTGAGCCGTTATTCTGGCGCCGCCTGAATCAAGGCCGCAATCGCGGCTTTCCTGATGCAAGAGCTTTTCTAGCCGAGCTGCCCAAACTCCCTGCGCCCGGCATTCCGGGCATGCCAGGCATTGCCGCGCCCGCAATGCTGGATTCGGGTCCGATGCTCGTCGTTGCCATGCCAATCTACGGGGTAAACGGCAAAGGACGCTCGCATGGCTGGCTCATCGTAGCGCGGTCCTTAGTTGCGACGGCCATGCTTCCTTTCGGCGGATCGGCTCAATCCCAAATCCACGCGCTTTATCCTGTCGCTTCGACAGTCGCGGCACCTCTTGTGGCGCGGCAGAGTGTGGGAGTCGCAACACGCCCCACTTTTTTCACCGCGCGGTCGGCGATCTGGATCACTCTACTGATTATCATCAGCGGTGTTGTAGCAATTACATCGGGAAGTTGGAGCGGGTTGTTTGCCAAGGCCAACCGCCTGCGGGTGAGCGTGCACCCGATCGATACCGCGGGCATGTCGGCGTGGCCAGGCGCGGCATGCTGTGAGCAGAGGCTGACGCAGCATTCGCTGAACAAACTCGCAGCGGAACCCAAGGGCGGCGCCGAAAACATTGCGGGACCGGTGAGGAATCCGCTGCAGGACCGCATTTCAGCGGCCAACGCTGTTTTTAGATATCACCCCCAGATCGATCTGCGGAACGGCCAGGTGGCCGGGGTGGAAGCTTTGTTATGTGTTCCCGGCTCGTCCGGCTACCGGCCGGCGACCGAACTCGCGGCCGACATCGAGAAGGCAGGACTCGGGTTACAACTCTTTGAGTACCGGCTCCAAGAAGCCTGCCGCCGGCAACGTACATGGCTGCGAAATGTCGGGCACAACTTCGCAGTGGGCGTTCCGGTGTCGCAGCGCATGCTCGCCAGTGCCGCCCTGCTGCCCCTGGCGCAACGAGTCCTCGCGCAGCACGAGATCGCACCGGCATTACTCGAACTCGAGATCGAGGAAGCGGCATTGAGCGCCTGCTCGCTATCGCTGCGCACGCTCACAAAGGTTCACGAGGCCGGCATTTCGATAGCCCTCGACGGATTCAACGCCAATCACGCCAATTTACGGCTGCTGGCCATCTTGCCGATTGCGAAGCTACGGGTCGATCCTTGGCGGCTTCTCAGGATCGCCGATCGCCTCGCGGAGGCGGAGATCTTTGCTGGGATTCTCGGCGCCGCCCGCGGCCTAGGCATTGCGGTGTGTGCGACCGGCGTCGCCTCGGCTGACATGTTAGCCGCGGTTTTGCAGCAGGGCAGACCACTGGCACAAGGCATGGCGGTGGCTGCTGCGCTCGACGGCCCGGAGTTTCTAGAGCGATTGCGTGGTAACTGCGTCGATACCGTGACAATACGGCGATTGGATCTCGAATGCCCCCTGCTACCGACTGGTTCGTCAGCGCCGGAACCATTTAGGGAACCGAGAAATATCCCGGGTTCTCGCTCGAGAACATTCTCGGCAGCTGCCAACTGTTAATAGGCTATTTGCGTAAGAAAGCGTACTAAACCGATCGCTATGAGGCGCAGCGTACAGATATTCGAGAATCGCCGATGGTTTAATGCGAACTGCGCTTATGCCCTTTATCCCAGGAATTGCTATGAAGACTCGGGCCGTTAGCCTCGCTATATTGATGCTCGGCGCAGCAGGAGTTGCACTTGCGGACCAGGATGACCATCACTGGGAGCGGGATCATGACAGGGGCCATGGCTGGTCCGATAAACGAAATACACCAGTGCAAGCCCCAGAGATCGATCCATCGTCCATCGTGGCCGCGCTGACGCTGCTTGGCGGCGGATTAGCAGTGCTGCGCAGCCGGCGTTCAAAGAACTCGAAGGACTGAGCGGCGAACGATCCGTGCCAGTTTAGGGGGTGTTCGACACGTGGTATCGTGTTTTGCGACCTTGCTGGGGGCATCGCAGACAGCCAGTTCACCCGGTGTCTACACAGTAACGTCCGCAATTCGCGCTGCGTCCAATCATGTCTGTTGCCGCACAGACAACGTCCATTCAATAGGTTAAAAACCGCCACGCAGATATTTCGCTTTTACCTAGCCGACTGACCCATATGATTTTTGGCAGAGGAAATAATCCAACTCCGACATTGTCGGTGGTCCTCACGGAAGACGCGGCGACCAGAGAATTCTCGGGAATTCACACACTCGCGACGTGGCTGACGAGGCGGGTTGGACCGCTATTTACTGCCGCGCTCGAAAGAATTGCTGACAGGAACACTAGCATCCAGGCGGGGGCGGATGATCAAAATGCATACTTCAGGCGCGAAAATGCCAATCTGCGCGCCATTTTGGCCAAAACTCAAGCGGAATTGACATGTGCTCTACAACGAGAGCAGCGTTCGCTCTTTTTGGCCCTTCACGATGATTTGACGGCGTTGCCGAATCGCCGGTTTTTTCTCGAACGCCTTGGCAGCGCGCTCAAGACCCAAGACTCAATTCCTGCCAAGGTCGCGGTGATTTACCTCGACCTCGATGGTTTCAAAGTACTTAACGACACGTATGGGCATGCGAACGGTGATGCACTCCTCGGTCTGATCGCAACGCGGCTCGCGCACGCGCTCCGCGCGGAGGACCTTGTGAGCCGCATAGGCGGTGATGAATTTGCGTGCCTGATTACCGGTGTGTCGTCCCGGGAACGATTGCAGCACATCGCCTTGACATTATTTGAAGTGGTGAGCGCCCCATTCAAGATCGGTGCGCTGGCACTCAACGTGCGGCCGAGTATCGGCGTAGCGATGTGTCCCATGGATGGAACAACCGTCGAGGCGCTCATGCAGGCAGCGGATGCCGCAATGTATGGAGCCAAGCGGAATCGATCATCGTTCTCATTTTCAAGCCGACTTCGCGCGCTTTCGCACTAGAGGCTGCGCAGCGCCTTCCTGGCCCTCCAATACGCTGCGATCCTCAACACAGTAGAATCGTAGGCGTTATTTAACATTCCGTCGGTGCACTGGCGTATGCGCAGGTAGTCATCCCAGCGGGGAGAGCAGGCAATGTTGCACTCAATATGCATCCTATGTACGCTACCGTGCATAGGGACGCCGCTTAGACTGATTGCGCCCAGTCAAGTCCGATCATGAAGAAGGGGGGATCGTGTACCCGGAGAGGCCGCGCTGATTTCCGCTAATACGCTCGCGTCTGACCGAACAGCCAATCATTTGTTGGCTGCATTGCCTGATGCAGAATGGCAACGCTGGCTGCCGGAACTGCAAGCTGTCAGCATGCCTTTGGGACAGGTGTTATATGAATCGGGCACTACGCTCAGTCACGTGTACTTCCCGACTACCTCAATCGTCTCGCTGCTATACGTGATGGAAAATGGTTCCTCGGCTGAGATAGCAGTGGTTGGAAATGAGGGACTCGTTGGCATCTCGCTGTTCATGGGAGGCGGATCCACACCGAGCCGAGCGGTCGTGCAAAGCGCCGGCGAGGGATTGCGATTGGACGCAAAAACGTTGAAAACTGAGTTCGACCAAAACGGTCCGGTTCTGCATTTACTGCTACGCTACACACAAGCGCTGATCACGCAGATGGCGCAGACTGCCGTATGCAACCGCCATCACTCGCTGGATCAGCAACTATGCCGCTGGCTTTTGCTGAGCTTGGATAGACTGCAGGGCGATGAGCTCGTGATGACTCAGGAACTGATCGCGAACATGCTAGGCGTGCGTCGCGAAGGGGTGACTGAGGCAGCCCTCAATCTGCAGCGCGTAGGCCTGATCCGTTACGCACGTGGGCGCATATCGGTGCTGGACCGCGCTGCACTGGAGAAGCGCACCTGCGAGTGTTACGCGGTCGTCAAGACAGAATATGACCGACTACTCCCTGCCAAGCGCGCCACGTAGCGGCAGGCGGAGGCACGTAGTATTAGGTTGGTGGTTGCTGTAATCGGCGCGGCGGTGTTAGCTAGCCTGGTCTGCTGCGCACAAGGAGGAGGCCACCAATTACAATCGCGCAAATGCCAGCCCAGACGGGAACGTTGACGTATTGCTCTTCATTGAGTGACATATGGAGAGGACCTACGTCCGCGTGATGGGTCGCTTTGGTGTAGCTGAATCCGCCATAGGCGAGCCCTAAGACGCCGGCTACGATAAGTACTATTGCTGCCAATTGTTTTGCGTTCATATCCATTTATCCTTCCCGAAACCGTCAATCACGCCCGCGACACTTCAGCGCCGGGCGGACTTTTTTAATTACCGCAGGTGAAACGTGCCACTACCAAACAATCCGATGAGTCCAATGGCAATCAAGTAAAAAGCTACGATATAGTTCAACAGCCGCGGGACGATCAAAATTAATACACCCGCGATCAGCGAGACGATCGGTGTGAGACTCAGGTTCAGATTCATGTAGACACCTCGGAGTAGCAATTTGACACATTTCCGGTGCGCCGGTTCATTGCTGGGCGCCCCGCGCGCTTTATGATGATGCGCCGAGGTGCCGCAAGAGGCTGTGCGCTGGCGTACACAGAGAAAGACTTGGAATGAAGCCCATTGAGGAAGTTTGCTGCGCGAGGAGCCAGTCTATTTTCTAAAGCGGGCTAGGTCTTGACGCGTCCAATTACTTGGAGATTCGCCGTTTCTTTCGAGGATTTTGGCGCTCGCGCGAAGAAAGTAGCTTGCTGCGTCCTGTATCGCAAAATCATTCGCTAGCTTGCGATTCAACGAATCGTGCCGAGGGCTTCTGTAAAGCGATGCTATGTCGTAAGTTGCCATTTTGACCTAACAGATGCAAATGTAGTGGTATTGCTAATGTGTTTTTTGAGTGAACCAGAGGCCCGGCTTACCCCGTCTATTCAGCCCAAGGCTGAGCGAGGCCGACTTAGATTGAAATAGACGCGCGATGGGCAGACCCTCCTGATGAACGCGTCGCGCAAAAATCTCTGCTTGACTCATCACACGAAAATTCAATTCGCCCATGGGCAAGGCGCGTGCCTGAACGCGATCGTCCGCCGCGAGATCTGACTGGCCGAAATCCAGACTGTGGGTCCTGGAGGGGAAGGGCTCGGAGGCGCGCACAGCAGTTCCCAGATGACTGATCGCCGAAGGGGAAGCTCCGGGTGGCCTCAGATCCAGGTTCGGCGTTGGCGTATATTGTGGGCGGGCGACCGGCCGAGCCGCCAGAGGTATGGAGCGCGCTGAGGTGATTGCGGAGGACGAACCTCCCCAGCTGATCGGAGGTGAAGCGACGGCCGAACAAGACAAACATAGGCCGCACACCCCCGCCGCAACACGTCTCGGTCGATTTTTGGCTTCTCTTTCACGGTGCCAATTCAACCCGAATTTTTCGTCGCCCATATACACCGGGAATCTCCGCGAACAATTCTGATTCCTCATTGGAGCATGAGCGAGTCAGTCTGTCGGGACGCTGCCGTACGTTCCGCGGGCTTCCATCGCGGTTCGGAACACGACAGTCACTAGTATCGTGATAACCTGGCTGACCACACCGCGCACATTCACACCGGATAGAGCACGGATGACAGGAGGCAATCCTTGATTGACCTGTGTACGCCAGCGTACCGACGCGGCTTAGCACAAGGGTGATGATGGTTTCTTGGTTGACTAGCCGCGGTGCGACCGCTTCAGCCGTCAACCCTTTTTTTCACTGCTTCCGGCTGGACAAAACGAGCATATGCGTATCGGTAAGAAAGATATCGGTGTCGCGGCCGCGATGCTTGACGCGCCCGCGCAGGAAAGGCTTGACATCGCCTCGACGCTGCAACGCGCGATCTTCAACAGCGCGAATTTCTCGAGTATTGCCACCGATGCCAAAGGCATCATTCAGATTTTCAATGTCGGCGCCGAGCGCATGCTCGGATTCACTGCCGCGGAAGTTACCAATAGAATCACACCAGCAGACATTTCCGATCCTCAAGAACTGATCGCACGAGCCAAACTGTTGAGTATGGAATTGGATACGCCGATCGAGCCGGGTTTCGATGCCCTGGTGTTCAAGGCATCTCGCGGCATCGAGGACATCTACGAGCTGACCTATATCCGCAAGGACGGCAGCCGCTTCCCGGCGGTGGTTTCGGTCACTGCATTGCGCGACGTGCACGATGCGATCATCGGCTATCTCCTCATTGGCACCGACAACACGCTGCGCAATCGATTCGAAACCGAGCAGAAGCGGCTCGATCAGCGTTTGCGCGAACAGCAGTTCTATACCCGATCGCTGATCGAGTCGAATATTGACGCTCTCATCGCGACGGATCCGTCCGGCATCATTTCGGACGTCAACAAACAGATGGAGGCACTCACCGGCTGCACGCGCGACGAATTGATTGGTGCGCCGTTCAAGAACTACTTCACCGACGCTGACCGCGCCGAAGCGGGCATCAAGCGCGTGTTGAGTGAAACCAAGCTCACCAATTACGAACTCACCGCGCGAGCCCGTGACGGCAAGGAAACCGTGGTGTCCTACAACGCCACGACGTTCTACGACCGCGACCGCACCTTGCAAGGCGTGTTCGCGGCGGCCCGCGACATCACTGAGCGCAGAATTCTCGATCAGGCGCTACAGGAAACCAACCTTGCTTTGCAGGGCGCCAAGCTCGCGGCGGAAAAGGCCAATCTTGCGAAGTCGGATTTTCTCTCCAACATGAGCCATGAATTGCGCTCGCCGTTGAATGCGATTCTCGGGTTCGCGCAACTCATGGAATCCGGTACCCCGCCGCCGACGCTTGCGCAAAGGCAGAGCATCGACCAGATCCTGCAAGCGGGTTGGTATCTGCTGGAACTCATCAACGAGATCCTGGATCTCGCGCTGATCGAGTCGGGCAAACTATCGTTGTCGCCTGAGCCGACGTCGCTCGCCGACGTGCTGAGTGATTGTCGCGGCATGATCGCACCCTTGGCATTGAAAAGCGGTATCGGTTTGACGTTTCCGCGTTTCGCGGACACGCCCTTCGTCAAAGCGGACCGGACGCGGTTCAAGCAGGTTCTCATCAATTTGCTTTCCAACGCCATCAAATACAATCGCGCCGGCGGCAGCGTCGAGGTGATCTGCACAGTGAGCGCGACGCAGCGCACCCGCATCGCGGTACATGATACCGGCAATGGATTGTCGCCTGAAAAGCTCGCCCAGCTGTTCCAGCCTTTTAATCGCCTCGGACAGGAGTCCGGCAGCGAAGAGGGGACGGGCATCGGCTTGGTAGTGAGCAAACGATTGACCGAATTGATGGGCGGTGAAATCGGCGCAGAAAGCGTGGTCGGCGAGGGCAGCGTATTTTGGATCGAATTGCACGCCACCGAGGCACCGCGACTCGTCGCGGTCGCGACCGAACACAGGGTGGACTTGCGCGCACGCGCGTCTACCGACGCGCCGTACACCCTATTGTGCGTCGAGGACAATCCGGCGAATTTGATGTTGGTCGAGAAACTCCTGGAACGGCGGCCCGACATTCAACTGCTGGTGGCGACGGACGGTATCCGCGGCATCGAAAAGGCGCGCGCTGCGCGGCCGGATGTCATTCTGATGGACATTAACCTGCCTGGTATCAGCGGACTCATCGCCCTCGGTATCCTCGCGGAGGATCCTGAGACCGCAAGCATTCCGGTGATCGCCCTCAGTGCCAACGCCATGCCGGGCGACATCGAGAAGGGACTTGCAGCAGGATTTTTCCGATATCTCACCAAGCCGATCAAAGTCAAGGAGTTTATGGACACGCTGGATAATGCCTTGGAACTTGCGAAGGATCGGGCAGAGCGCGCCGCCCTTCGAAGCGCGCTATGATCGACGGCAAAGACATTCTCGCCGCGCACATTCTGGTGGTCGACGATCAAAGCGCCAATGTGCTGTTGCTCTCGCGCATGCTCGATGAGGCTGGGTACCGCAATGTGACTGCGACGATGAACCCGCTCGAAGTCTGCGCGTTGCACCGTAAGAACCGCTATGACCTGATTCTGCTTGATTTGCAGATGCCGGGCATGGACGGATTTCAAGTGATGGAAGGCCTCAAGACAAACGAGTTGGACGGCTACCTGCCGGTCATCGTGCTCACGGCGCAACCCGGCCACAAGCTGCGCGCGCTGCAGGCTGGCGCCAAGGATTTCATCAGCAAACCTTTCGATCTCGTGGAAGTGAAAACCCGGATTCACAACATGATCGAAGTACGTCTGTTGTACCGGCAGCTCGAGCATTTCAATGGCGTGCTGGAAAAAACAGTGCGGGAACGCACCGCCGAATTGCGCGAGAGCGAGGCGCGTTACCGCAGTCTCACCGAACTTGCCTCCGATTGGTATTGGGAGCAGGACGAGACCGGCAGTTTTACCAAGGTTTCCGGCCCGGTCCTGGAAATGCTCGGCATCCGCGTGGATACGTTGATGGGTGAGACGCGCCCCACACCGAAAGACGGCTGGGATGTGACCCAGCGTCAGGCTCTGCAAGCCAAGATAGGTGCGCGTCAACCGTTTCTGGATTTCACCTTGAGCCGCTCGAATCCCGACGGTTCAAGTCAGCAGTTCCGTATCAGCGGCGAGCCTATGTTCAACACTGCCTGTCGTTTCTTAGGCTACCGCGGAATCGGCGTGGAAATCACGCCGGGTCATTAGGACGAAAGTCCCGAGTATCGACCTTGCCCGCGACTCATCACCCCAATCAAAATCAACTGCTTGCCGCGCTGCCGATCGAGGATTTCGAGCGCTTGTCCCTGAGGCTGGAACTCGTTCCGATGTGTCTCGGCGACGCCCTCTACGAGCCCGGTCGGCATCTGGAACACGCCTATTTCCCCATCACGGCCATCGTGTCGCTGCTGTACGTGACGGAGTCGGGGGCATCGGCGGAGTTTACCGGCGTCGGCCCTGAAGGCATCGTCGGTATCCCGCTCTTTATGGGCGGCAATACCACGACGAGCTCCGCAGTGGTGCGCACGGCGGGACATGCTTATCGTCTGCAGCGTGGCGCGCTCGCCGCGGAATTCACGCGTGCAGGTCCAGTACAGCGCCTGTTGTTGAGCTACACGCAGGCATTGATCACGCAGACGTGTCAGACAGCCGCTTGCAATCGCCACCACTCGGTTGAACAGCAGCTCAGTCGCTGGCTCCTGTGGACCGTTGATCGACTACCTGCACAGCAATTGACTATGACCCAGGATTTGGTCTCCAGCCTGCTCGGTGTGCGCCGCGAAAGCATCACCGAGGCAGCAGGGCGTTTGCAGCAGGTCGGTTTCATCCGGTATCGACGCGGGCACATTGACGTGGTGGACCGAGTCGGCTTGCAGTCCCGCGCCTGCGAGTGTTACGCCGCCGTCAAAGCCGAGATGAATCGGTTGCTGCCCGGAGAGATGACGCGCCACTAGTGCCGCATCCGTGCAACCTCGCGAAGGCTAGGTGTCACAACACCGGCAGGGCACTACCGGCGTGGGTAGTGCCCTGCCAAGTTCATCGCCCTTAGCTGCGCCGAGCGGCGATGGCTGCGCCGTCATCGGCTCCGATGACAACTTCTACGCGCCGATTCAATTGCCGACCGCTCGATTCTGAATTGCTAGCGACCGGGTAGGACTTGCCGTAACCCTGAGTCGCGACACGAGCCGAACTGATGCCGCGCGAGAGCAAGGTAAATCGCACGGCATCAGCACGACGCTGCGACAGGTCCTGATTGAAGGAGTCGGTGCCGATGCTATCGGTAAATCCGTCAATTTGTACCAGCCGATCGGGGTGTTCTGCCAAGAACTGTACCAAGCGATCCAGATTGCGTCCCGCCCCCGGGCTCAAGGTGGAGCTTCCGGTTTCAAATAACACATCACCGAGGGTCAGCACCAGGCCTCGATCAGTCGGCTTCGCTTTCAACGCATCGATTTCTGCCTGCAGCCGGGCGGAGTTGTCCGTCGCTTGATCGCGCGCGATCTTCGCCGCATCAGTGGCCCGGTTGGCACTGTCAACCTGGTTGGTACGCGCCGTCAACAGGATGCTATCTCGCTCCGCTTGCCCGGCGGCGACTCGTGCATCGTCCGCCTTTGCCGCCCCCTTGAGCTGCGCGAGCCGCGCATTCTGTGCTGCCATATACGCCGGCTGCCCAATACCTGCTTCATCGTGCTTCATTGAGGCCGCATCAGCGACGGCCAAATCGGTTTTGGCCGCCTGCAAATCCAATGCAGCATATTTTGCCGCGTTGGGATCGGCTTCGGCCGCCCGGACGATTGTACGTGCGCTTTCCAGCGCCTCGTTCGGCTTTGGCGTCGCCGCGCAGGCTGCCATCGCCAGCGCGATGCCCATAGTCATCAAAAATTTAGTGTTCATACGGTTTCCTTATTGAGCCTGAGTGGATGTGCGATTGGATTCTTGGCGCAGCGCAAGCATGCTGGCGTCGAATTCAGCCGCGGCCTTGGCCGCCCGATCCTTTTGTGCCATCGCCTCTGCCACTTGCGCATCGATGGTGGCTTGGTTCGCCAGTGCGATCGCGGGCTTTGCTTGGTGATCCGCATTGGCCTTCTCGGCACGTGCGAGTTTGTCGCGCGCTGACGCGAGTTCGACCGGCGCAGCCTGCGGCGCCCCGGATTGTTCCGCACGTTGCACAGCCACTTTGGCGACAGCGATCGTTTCATCAGGCACCGGGCTGCTGGCAAATGCCGCCGTCGCTGCAATGGCGGTCAATGCGATCGCAGCGCCGATTAATTTGGGATGTCTCGTATCCATATTTAAGGAACCTTCTTTGTGGTGGTCCAATTGATTTGATCCAGTACGCCGTTGCTCAGTTGTTCCTGCTGCGTGCAGGTGCCGACGCAACAACCCACGGCGTTCGAGGGAATTCCATTCTTGATAGAGGTGTGGCAGTCCTCGCGCCTGAATAAAGTGCGCGAGTGCCCTTGCTGGACCGATACCGGGATGAGAAGAGGCTAAAAGCGCGATCGGTGAGCGCCTAGCGTTGGCATTGTGCCTACCGCCGCGACCACCGTCTGTGCGTTGTCGGACATACTCGTGCGCTTAGCCCCACTATTTCGATACTTCATCCCGAGTACTGTGAGAGTTGCGCAAATCTAGCTCGAGTCGATGGAAGTTGTGTTCTACGTTCGCCAGCACACCGACAGATCGTAGGCTTAATCCTACAATCCAGCGTCGACCACCGCATCGGAGACATCTATGTCTGACGCGTACATTTACTACTTCATAGGACCGCACGGCCCGAATCGAAAGAAATCACTTTCCGCACGACCAGCCACGCTCGAAGCGATCAAGGGCAGGGGCAAAGCAGTCATGGAGTCGCAAATCGTGGTCGATCACACTGAGCTCGACGAAGACGGTTTCCTTGTTGCCGCGGTGGGTAGTGACTCGCCTGAGATAGACAGGATTACCGCCCAGATTGGGTCCCTTGAAATCAGGGCCGCCTCACGCGATGACGAAGCAATCGACAGCACCGACGGCGAACAAAAATACATGCTGAGTCTCGAAAGCCGCGAGCTGCGCAAACAGGCCCGAATCCTTAAGAGTCGGCGCGCCGAATTAATGGCCGGTGAATTGAGCTACCCCAGCGACACGATGGAGTTCATGCGATTCGGCACGATGGTGACGAGCGAATAGAAGCGAACTATGGTGCGAGCGGGCGCGTTCAGCCGTCCAAGACAGCCATCAATGCGGCTATCTTGATGGTGGCGAAATTGGAAAACGTGTCGGAGACCGCGTACGGCAAGACGATCTGGTCCTTGTGACGCATGGCGCCACAGGTGTAGACGACATTCGGTACGTAGCCTTGCCGCTCGGAAGGTTCAGGCCGGATCAGGGGCTCGCGCGTCCGGGCGAGAACTTTGCAAGGATTTGCCTTGTCGAGCAGGACCGCCCCGATCGAGTATTTTCGGACCGGTCCCACACCGTGGGTGAGCATCAACCAACCCTCATCGAGTTCGATGGGCGACCCACAGTTTCCAATCTGCACGAACTCCCAGGGGAATTGAGGTTTCACGATGGCGACGCCGCCGTCCCATGAGTACAGGTCGTTCGAATATATGAGATAGAGGTTTTCGTTGTCCTGGCGGGCAATCATGACGTACTTACCGTCGATGCGGCGGGGAAACAGTGCCATGCCCTTGTTCTTGGCGGCGGCTCCCCTCAGAGGCGACATTCGGAAGGACAGAAAATCGTGCGTCTCGATCAGCTCCGACCTGATCGCGCGCCCGTTGTAGGCCGTGTACGTCGCATAGTAGGTCTTTGTCCCGCTATCATCGAACTCTACGAAGCGGGCATCCTCGATGCCGTTTGACTGAGCTTCGGTGACCGGAAAAATCACTCGCTCGCTAATATCTTCTTCCGATGTGAAGACCAACTCGACGTCATCCCCGTCTGGACCCGAAGTCCGACTCTTCACCGTCGGAATGGATGCAAGCCGCGCCGTTTTATCGACTGCCACTTTGCCATCGGCATCAATGGATCCTGAGCGAAAAGTGATGGAGGATACATGTCCTTCCCCGACCGCACGCAGGCTCAGAATGAAGCGTCGCCCGCCCTCCGGCGCGCCGGATTGGTCGAGATGGGCGACGATACTGGGATTGAATAGTGCCGCGGCTTCAAAGGAATACTCGAGCATGAAATAGGCGCCGACCAGCCAACGCTGCTCCTTCGTAAAGGTCGCATGGGCGGCCAAGGCGTCTTCCATTTCATTGGCGCGCGCCTCGAATACTTCGAGGAGATTGCGGTGGCGACTCTGAAAATTCTCGAGGACATCGGCCAGCTCTTTGGCAGCAGTTTCGGCGTCAAGCGCCAAGACTCGATCGACGATATGATTCGCCCGCGTCTTGTCGGTGGCATTGAGGTCGCGCGGCTCGGTCGCCGGCCTGAATGGGCGCACGACAACTCTTGCCGGATCGGGGCGAAGATAAAGACCCTGACGGTTCAAAACCTGGGAAGTGACAAGATGTCCTTGGAGTCAACTGAATAGGAAGTCTAACGGGAATCAGGCGCGCAAAGCGAGAAGCGGCGCAGGTTTCGAACGATTGCCGGTCATGCGCGCAAGCTCGCGAATCTCAGCCAGACCAAGAAGGTAGGATACGACGGACTCACCGCCTCTGTTTTGATTGGCACGATCAGGATGCAGCCCATCGCGACAGCTGCCCGTCCCCACATCGACCAGCGGCGACAACAAATCGTTCTTGCCGAGAAACCAGGCAAATGCACGCTCGGCGTCATCCTTCCAGCTGACGTCGCCGTCTGCGCGCCAGGCCGCGATGCAGGCCGAGATTGAAGCCGCGGCCTCGAGAGGTTGCTGGTCGAACGCCCGAGGCGGCGCTCGCTTGTCGCCGAAGCTGTCGGAGCCAACCGGCCGAAAGACGCCTTCCTCGGAGGTCTGCAGTGTCATGAGCCAACGCAAGGACCTCAGGCCGGCCGCTATGTAGCCGGGTGCGCCAACGGTAATGCCGGTTGTAATAAGGGCTTGCGGCAAGCGCGCGTTATCGTAGGCAAGGCCATCTTCGAACCACACCCAGTCGCGTGTCTCGACTGACGCCATGATTGACATCAGCCTATCGGCCAACAGTCGCCGCAGGTCTCGGGCATACAAGTCCTTGACGACCACGCCGCAGTAGGCCTCCAATCCGAGAAGCGCGAAGGCCCACGCCCGTGGCGAGGAGAAGCGTGCGGCTGCCGGCAAGGCTTCAGCGAATAGCGCGGCGGCCCACGTCCGGCGCGACTCATTGGCGTCTCTACAGGCGCACTCGCCTAAAGCCCAGAGGGTGCGTCCGTGGCAGTCTTCCGAACCGAAGTCCTCGAGCCAGCGCCGATCAAAACTCAGGAAGTTACGAAACCGTTTTGGCGTGGGGTTCCAGGCGTGCTGCACGAAGGCGGCCAATCGCGATGTCAGCGTTTCTGGCAAGCGCTGCTCCCCCGGGGCATTGAGGGCACAGGCAACCAGCAGTGCGCGGGCATTGTCATCGACGCAATAGCCGTGCGCACGATCGGGCACGGAGCAGACCGCGTGTTGCAGAAGCCCTGTGTCGTCACACATGGATAGAAAGTGACTCAGCTGTACCGGCGGTGTTGCCGAGCTGTCAGGCAAGATGACGCTTTCGTTGCGCCGCGCGATAACCTTCAGCGGATGCGCGCGCCGGGCCCTGTCAAAGACCTCCATATAGCGCTCCGCTGTACGCTCCCAAACCATCGAGCGGCTGCTGGAGTAGGCGAGCTTGCGCATGGCATTTCGCCGAGCGTGATCAGTAAGCAATCCCGCGATTTCGCCACCGATTGCGTTGGCATCGTTAAATGGCACCAGAACGCCGCGGCCCTCCGCCAGCAGCTCCTGGGCGTGCCAATATGGCGTCGAGACGACCGCTTTGCCCAGCCCAAAACTGTAGGCCAGTGTGCCCGAGGTCATTTGAGCTTCGTTAAGATACGGCGTGACGTAAACATCGCACATAGAGATGAAATCGAGCAATGTCGCTTGATCGACAAACCGATTGAGAAAAGTGACATGATTCTCGACGCCGAGCGCGCGTGCGCGCGCTAGCAGGCTCTCGCGGTACGCCTCACCTTCCCGCCGCACGAGGTTGGGATGCGTTGCCCCAAGGACAACATATACGGCGTCGGGACGGCATTTCAGGATCGCGGGCATGGCATCGATCATGACTTCGATGCCTTTGTTCGGAGAGAGCAGACCGAAAGTGAGGATGATTGGTTTACGCCCAAAACCGAGCTTGACCTTGGCCGCATCTGGTTCGGTGAAAGCGGAGTCGGGAATCCCGTGCGGGATGAACTCAATCTTATCCGCCGGCACGGCGTAAACGTTAAGCAGCAGATCGCGTGCTTTTTCGGCCATGACGATGACCCTGGTGGAGGCATCGACGATTCTATCCAGAACACGGCGCTGAACCGCTTTTGGTTCCGCAAGAACCGTATGAAATGTTGAGACGAGAGGCATAGTGAGCCGTGAGATCAGCGCCAAGATGTGATTGCCGGCTTCTCCGCCGAAGATGCCGAACTCATGCTGCAGGCATGCGACCTGGAAATGTCCCTGATTCAGGAAATCCGCAGCGCGCGCATATTCAGACAAGTTCTCTTCATTGATTTGCAGTCGAACAGCGGGTGGATAGTCGTAGCTACGGCCATGATCGGTCATTGCCACAATGGCGGTGTCTGGATTCTCGCGTGACCTGGCAATCGCCTGCTGCAAATCCGTTGTGAAAGTGGCGATCCCGCAATGGCGCGGAAGAGAGTTGCCGATGAACGCCAAACGATTGGGCGCAGTCATCGGAGCGTCCCACGAGCAAACACCGGCGCAATCGCGCCAACTAGCGAGGAGGTGTTTCGATAGCCGGATTCAAGTCGTTCGCAAACGCGCTCGTCATGATTACCGCAATTGACTTGATGCAGCGCATTCGTAACGGGGAATTTTCCTTAAGGCCATGATCGTCGGATCCGTGGCTACGCACGAGGGGGACCGGAAGAGTATCGCACAATAACCCAAAAGCGCGTCCCAAGACGCAACAATCTACAGTTCTGAGCAATCTCCGTCTGTACGGCGTCCCACGTAACATCAAAGTACGGACATGCTGCTTCTTTGTGCCGTCGGTGGGCCTGAGTCACCTCTGCATGCTCGCGAGCGCGTATCATCCTGCGTATGGCTGGTGAGTGACGAGGTACCCGTGGAAGAGAACCAAAACAGAGAG
>Ga0210402_10001305_pt1 | contig 25865 bp, 19 predicted proteins | sample IncBWC7MmetaG_FD_161055 | JGI IMG/M metagenome (GOLD analysis project Ga0210402, IMG submission 161055) | Forest soil microbial communities from Barre Woods Harvard Forest LTER site, Petersham, Massachusetts, United States - Inc-BW-C-7-M | ecosystem: Environmental > Terrestrial > Soil >... | reverse complement strand
TCTGGCCCTCTTCGAAGTGGATGTGGATCGGATGATCCCAGTTTCCGCCATCGTTGATCAGTGTCCAGACCTCGCGGGTACCCTGCCTGGGAGCCGCCGAAACCCGGCCGAAGTCGGCGTCCAGGTCCTCCCCGTTATCCGTGCGGATGCTCCAAGGGTTGGAGTCGCTGCCTCCATCCTTGAATGCGAAGGTGCGCTGCCGCGCCACCGGGATCTTCGACAGATCCGGGTTGGGGATCAGGGTGGCGGGCACCTTGCTCGGGTCTTTGCCCGCTTTCATCGGGATCACCCGGAATTCCAGAAATTCGCCAACGCACGGGTCGCTCGATTTGCCGCCGAGGGCCTGGGCGACCGAGAGGTCCTGGCTCGGCCCGGCCCCGTTCTGATGCTCGCACAGGTTCACCATCCAGACCTTTTGGCCGGGTGTGTAACGCGAGAAGTCGATGACGATATCGTAGCGTTCCGCTATGCCCTGTTCGTCCAACTGAGTCAGGGTTACCGGCTGCGGCAGCAGGTTGCCGTCATTGGCGATCTGGATCATCGGGGAGCTATCGCTCAAGGCCACCTTGAAGAAACGCGAGACGCTGCCATTAAGAATGCGGAAGCGGTATTTCCGCGCCTCCACTTCAAAGTACGGCTTGTAGGCGAAGTTCACCGTCATGGCGTCGCCCAGGAACCCGTCCGTATTGAAGATATCGAAGTAGAGTTGCCCCGCCGAATCCCAGGCCTTATCGGACAGCATCAGGTTGATATCGTAATCCAGGTTGCCCCATGAGTTGGTGGTGCCGCTGGGAAGCTGCAGATTCACGCCGTCGTTGATCGATTCGTTGCCGCGGTCGAGCGCGCTGTAGATATTTAACATGGCGGCGTTGCCCTTGTACACATTGTGGGACGTAAAACTGAACATGTGGTCATGGAACCAATGCGTGCTCATGGTTTCGTGCCAGTCTCCCGGCACTTTGTTGATGCCGCCGCTGTCATCCGGGCTCCCGGCCATCTTATCCGTTGCGTTGACGTTGATTGAGTCGTGCCCGGCCAGGATGACCGGCCAGTGGTAGTCATAGAACTGACCCGGAAAGAAGAACGCGCCCGTGAAGCCGTCGTTCTCCGCGCCATGGTGGCCGTTGTGTTCATGGGTGGTGATGGTGTGCCGCCCGAAGCCGCCGTTTTGTGTGACGTCGGCAGGCAGGTTATTGTGGTGACGGAAGAGGATGGGTTCCCCGTAGCGGGCCAGGACCAGTTTGGGCGGAAGAGTGCCATTGAAAGTCCACACCGTATTGGGACCCTGCACCGGCAGTGAAGGGTGAAACTGAAATGGAATGCTCCCAGGCTTCCCGTAAGGGTTTGTGTTGGTCCTGGCGCCTTCCTGCGTGACTTCGTACGCCACAGTCGGCAGGAATTGATCCCACCGCTGGTGCCCCCAGTCCGGCCCCGGCGGCCGCCCTTCAACGGGGCCAATGCCTCCGCCCAACAAGGGGTCCACGTTGTACGTCTGCAACGTATTGGCCTCCACTGTTGGAACGGGGTTCAGGGCGGAGTAAGGAAGCCGCGGCAAAACCTCGAACCGCAACAGGGGCTGTGTGAAAGCCAGCCCGACAGTCCCCGGGCTCGGCGGAGCGCCCGTCGGTATGCCGCCGCCCCCGTCATCGGCATAAGCGCTGGTGACGAACGGACTCAGACCGTGGACCGGGGCTATCAGGCCGGCCCCCGTAATCAAACCCCATTTGAAAAGTTCGCGCCGCGAAACCGTGCCATCTGACAGGGCCTTGACGATCTCCAGACGGTTCTTTCGTGCGTTCTCCGCCTCTCGTAGCCGTGTTTTCGAAGCATTCCATGGAAGAAAAAAATGCCCTCGCCTCATGGTTGTATTCTTCTCCTGCCAAGAGTAATCAGGCAGCTCATTTCGTGTTACACAGTAGCTGCCACGAACTATGTGTCGCTATGGGTGTTCGCGCTGCTGGCGCGTTTGAAACTTTCGTACATCTACGCCGAAACCGGCATGGTCGGCTGAGCGGGGGGCCGGGAAGCTGCCAACACTCAAGACGCCGTGTACCGTAAGCAACCGGTGGCCCCGGCGGCCTTGCTCCATCAAAATGAAAGGCCGCTGCCGCTTTCTATTAACCAATGCAACTGAGAGACATGTTTTGTATCAACGAGACTTGAAGGTAGCTCTGAATAGACAGCCGCGGCCCGCCGATGAGTCCTCTCGATGAGTCCGCGCCGCGAAACCGCTTCGGATTTACTAAGCCGGTCACTTCAGAAGTACGCCGACGTATCGGGAAACCGCTTGCTAACGCGCGCGGCTCCGATCAGAGCCGCGACTTGTCGCTCGACCGTTAGAGAGCGGTTTCGTCGAAATACCAACTCGGCGCTGTCACTGGCCATGCAGTCCGCGGCGGATCGCCCGCTAATGTGGGCAAGTGAAGAACGTGACTAAATGGGGCGGTTGGCGGTTCTCTTGGATCGGCACGGCCGCCGGATGGTCGGCGCACCCACATCCCGCGGGAGGGCGCCTCAAGATCCGAGGACGCCCCGATGAGCACGGCAGGTTGCGAGCTTTGGCGGAATTTGCTTAATAGTACGGACAGTCAGGTGAAAGACGATTTGGATGGCCTCAATTGTTGGGATGGCGTTCAGTGTGGAGTAAGGAGTCCGCGGCGGCCCTCCCAGCCGCAGCCTTCCGATGCCCGGCCTCGTGAGCGGCATCTTGAGCCTTCAGGTATCCGATCAGAGCGTTGACATCGACGTCGCCCAGGCGCAGGTTGGGCATCCGCAACTCCTTGTATTTGGCGAACAGGGCTGTGGCGATGGGGTCTCTGTTCGACAACATTTCGTTGGGCGCCCCGATCATGCCGGCCAGCCAGTCCGGCTTGCGGACGGTCGTCACGGACAGCAGATCCGGTCCCAGACTGTCGCCTTCGCCGATGGTGTGGCAGGCGGCGCACCGCGTCTGAAACAGGTAGGCGCCCTTGTCCGACAAGGACGAGGAAAGAGGCGGCTTATCCGCGTAACTCTTACCCCGTGTCGAGTCGGCCCAACCGGACATCCAGTCGCGGACGATCGCGGCGATGTACTGGGCGTTATCCATGGAACTGTCCCGAATCCACTGGCCGGTAGCCGTGTTGCCGATCATGATGCTGGTGCTGTGGTCGGTGATCTCGTTTTCGCCGGCGTGAGCGGCCAGCCCCACCTTCTTGCGGACCACGTCGATGTCCGCCTTCTTGCCGGTCAGGAACAGCCAACCGGGCCCGGCATGGTACTTCGCCGCATAGGCTTTGAGTTCCTCCGGCGTATCCCGCACCGGATCCACGCTGAAGGAGTAAAAGAAAATGTCGCGCCCCATCCGGTCGCCCAGAATTCGTTGCACCTGTGCCAGCCGGGCGGTCTCCAGCGGGCAAGAGTCCCCGCATCTGGTGTAGATGAAATTGATCACCACTTTTTTGTCCTTGAGAAGATCGTCGTAGAAATGGACTGTCTTCCCGTCCTGGGTGGTTAGCGGGATGTTGGGAAAGTAGTTCGCCCCCCAGCTTGCGGCCGGCGCTGGGATAGCCGACAGGAAGATCCCGGCCGTCACAAACGCCGCCAGAAACACTGCTGCCGCCACCGCGCTGGCTGGCACACTTTTCGGTCGCATGATGTTGGTTCCTTTTGTTTCCAATTCAACTTTCAGAGGATGACCGGCGGCCGCCCTGACCGGCGGGCCGCCCCTAGGGTTGACCCGCCGGCCCCGTAGCCGATACGTTGCAGCCGATACGAGGCAGGCGTTTATGCGTCCGGCAGTTCGGTCGAACTGATGTAGCTAACACCTTCCGGGCTTGGCATGGGAGTCTGGAGCGGCTTCAGGAAGGGACTGCCCCCTTCGTTGATTTCCCACCGCAACAGCATGGCGTGGTCCTCATGCACGGTGTTATGGCAGTGCTCCATGAACATTCCCGCGAACTCCCGGAATTGCATGGTGATGGTGACACTTCCGCTTGGCTTGAGGCGATAGACGTCCTTGCGGCCCCGCTCCCACGCCGGCACATTGCTGAGGCTGCCGTTGCGGGCTAGAATCTGGCCCTCTTCGAAGTGAATGTGGATGGGGTGATCCCAACCTCCGCCACCGTTTTTCAGGGTCCAGATCTCGCGGGTACCCTGCTTGGGAGCCGCCGAAATCCGGCGGTAGTCGGCGCCCAATCCCTGCCCGCCATCGGTTTTGATGGTCCAAGGCTCGGAGTCGCTTCCACCGGAACGCCCGAATTCGAAGGTGCGCTCCCGCGACACCGGAATTTTCGACAGATCCGGGTTCGGAATCAACTGGGCCGGCACCTGGCTCAGGTCGCGGGTACCTGCCGTCATCGGGATCACTTGGAATTCCAGGAACTTTCCGACGCAGGGGTCGCTCGATTTCCCCGACAGAGCCTGGGCCAGCGAGAGGTCGTCTCTGGGCCCCTTGCCGTCCTCATGCTCGCACAGGTTCACCAGCCAGAGTTTGTCGCCGGATTTGTATTTCGAAAAATCTATGACAATATCGTAGCGCTCCGCAATACCCTGCTCGTCTAACTGGGTCAGGGTAATAGGCTGCGGCAGCAGGTTGCCGTCATTGGCGATTTGGATCATGGGCTGCGCGTTGCCGCTGCTGTCGCTCAAAGCCAGCTTGAAGAAGCGGGAAACGCTGCCGTTGAGGATGCGGAAGCGGTATTTCCGCGCCTGCACCTGAAAAAACGGCTTGTAGCATAAGTTCACCGTCACTGCGTCGCCCAGGAATCCGTCAAAATCGAAGATATCGAAGTAGAGCTGGCCGCTATGATCCCAGGCCTTATCGGCCAGCATGAGGTTGACGTCGAAATCCAGGTTGCCCCATGCAGAACCGGTCGTGCCGGCGGCCCCGCTCGGCAGCCGGAGGTTGACGCCGTCGTTGATGTCTTCGGCGCCGCGATCCAGCGAGCTGTAGAGGTTGTACATCGCGGCGTTGCCCTTGTAGACGTTCTGCGACGTGAAGCCGAACATGTGGTCGTGGAACCAGTGCGTGCTCATGGTCTCGTGCCAGTCGCCCGGCACGTTCCTGATGCCGCCGGCGTCGGTGGGGCTGCCGGCCCTGGGATCGGTTGCGCCTGGGTTGATCGAGTCGTGCCCGGCCAGGATGATTGGCCAATGATAGTCGTAGAACTGGCCGGGATAGAAGAACGCGCCCGTGAAGCCGTCATTCTCCGCGCCGTGGTGGCCGTTGTGTTCGTGAGTGGAGATGGTATTCACTCCGAAGCCGTTGTTGTCCGCGACGTTGGGAGGCAGCTTATTGTGGTGGCGGAAGAGAATAGGCTCCCCATACCGGCCCTTGACCAGCTTGGGCGGGACGGTGCCATTGAAGGTCCACACCGACTTGGGGTCCTGCACCGGCAGGGACCTGTACTGGGAAGACGGGGCATTGTAAAACGAAAATGGAATGTTCCCGTTGGGGTTGGTCTTGGCGCCTTCCTGCGTCACCTCCAGTGCCCACTTGGGATAGTACTCGGCTAGTTTAGGGTCGGATTCGTTCCACCGCTGGTGCCCCCAATCCTGGCCCGGCGGACGCCCCTCGGCGGGGCCGGTGACGCCCGTGCGCCCGTTCACCAACGCGGGGTCCACGTTGTACCTGGCCCCCTGAGGGTCAGTCGCAGGGTCATAGCCAAGAGCCCAGCCGTCCGTTCTTGGAACGGGGCTCAAGTTGACCAGGTTCGTGACTGGGTCCCGGTAAGGCTTCTGCTGCAAGACCTCGAACCGCTGCATGGGTTGGGTGAACTCTATCCCAAGGGTCCCCGGACTGGTTGGAGTGCCCGTCGGGATGCCGCCGCCATCCGCATAAGCGCTCTTGACGAACGGACTCAGCCCGTGGATGGGGGCTACCAGCCCGGCGCCCGTAATCAGACCCCATTTAAAAAGTTCGCGCCGCGAAACCGCGCCCTGTGAGACGGCCTTGACTATCTCCAGGCGGTTCTTTCGTGCGTTCTCCGCCTCTCGTAGTCGTGCCTTCGAAGCGTTCCATGGGAGGAAAAAATGCCCTCTGTTCATAGTTATATTCTTCTCCTGCGCAAGTAATCAGGCAGCTCTGGCCATGCCGCGCCACAGCTGCTAAAATCCCTCGATCGTATTTGTTAGTTAGTTAGCGCTGCTTAGTTCGCGCTATTGGGCGCGTTTGCAGCTTTCTGTGCGTTTATTCTGAAGCCGGCCCTGGTTGGCTGGAAGGTGTGTGCACTTACGGTGCGCTAGATCTCACGGCGACGCCGCCGCGCGGAGGCGGCTCCCGGTAGGCCATGTGGGCAGCAACAACTACGCAGATATCTTGCACGGCACAACTTTTGTTGCCTAAGATCTGCGGTACTTCGTTCTTTGAATTCACAAGCTAAGTCCCTTGAACGGAAGAGTGCGACACTCCTTGTCAACGATCGCGATCCGGAACGCGCGTTGAACGCGCACCTTCACACGACGTTCCTGGCGGCCTCATGCTGCGCCACAACGTGTGCCACAACCTGGTGTGTCACAAGAGGTGTCCGACAAAAAGACCGCCTGCTGCTTATCCGTATAACTTGCATGCAACTGAGAATCGTGTTTTGTGTCACTTGGGCGGTTCAATTGCCGCGATGAGCCGAATAGGTTTACACGTGATAACACCACCCAAGGGTCAGTTAACGTTAAAGAAGGCCTTGACATTCTTGTATGCAGTGTCGGATAATGTTCAAGGCCCGTGCCGAGTTCTCGGGACGGAGCTTTCGAGGATGAGATCCTTGCCCCTGGTGATCGCGACTGACGAGGATCTTTTGCAGCAGCTCCGAAACGGTGATGCGGACGCACTAGCTGTCCTCTTCGATCGGCACTTTCGCCTGGTCTTCAGCGTGGCCCACCGCATCCTACGGGACAGCGGAGAAGCCGAGGACCTGATGCAAGAGGTATTCCTGGATGTTTATCGGAATGCCGGCAGGTTCGATCCCGCTCGTGGCAGCGTGAAAACCTGGATTCTGCTGGACGCTAAGCACCGGAGCATCAATCGATGGAAGTATTTGAAGTTACGGGGACATTACGATGAGCCTTCGGCCTACGAACCGCGGGACCCTTGCAATGCGCCGAGTCTTGCCGACTATCAAGAATCCATCAGGCGCGGCCTGGACCACCTCACCGAAAACGAGCGTCGCGTCATTGAACACGTTTGCTTTGAAGGTCTCGTGTTGAAGGAAGTCGCGGAGCGGACTGGCGAGCCGTTACCGAACGTCAGGAATTATTACTACCGGGGTCTGAGAAAGCTCAGGGTTGTCCTGGGCTTGGGAAGGGCCAATGCGAAACTTTAGATACTTTTCTCCGAGCGACCAGGATCGCCTGCGGTTTGCGGATAAACTGCGGTTCCTGATTCACGGCAGAGCCTACAAGCGCCGGTTCGCGGCTCGGGCCGCAGAGCTCGGTATTGTGTTCTCTTCCAGGGAACCCTCGCACCCGCTCCTTTTCGCCGCCACTATCTGCGCGATGCTGGTCGCGATGCTCGCGGCAGTGGGCTCGCTCGGCGCGCAGTTGCACGAAGCCCGCATCCGCAATCGATCCCTGGCCGCCGAGTTGCGCGTATTGCGGCTGCGGAACGGCCAGCCGCAGGCCTCGCAACCTCTGCCTCAAACTGCTCTGCCTCAGACACCCCAGCCTGCGCCCGAAGTCCAAATGGTCCGCTGGAACCCGGACGAAGGGCTATCCGCAGGGGCGCGGCAGGAGCGCCGCGATCTGAAACAGGCACTTTACGACCTGGAGCAGGCGCGGGCGGGCTCCTTCGACTTGGGCGAGCAACTCCGGCATACCCGCGAGCAGGTTGACTCGTTGCGCTCAGAGATCGCCAGCTCCAAAACTGTGGAAGCGCGCCTGTCCGATCAACTGCGCGAAAGCGAGCTGCGCCTGACCGGCATGACCTCCGAGTTGGCACGTCTACAGACCGGCCATGCGGCGGATACGGAGCTCATTGCCTCCCAGAGGTTCAGTATGCGTGAACTCACCGACCGGCTCAACACGGAGACCGATACCTTAGACCGCGAGCGCAAATTGCTGGTCGCCGACCACGATATCCGCGACCTCATGGGCGCACGCAATCTCCACATCGTGGATACCTTCGACATCGATGGCAAGGGCAAGACCAAAGCCCCGTTTGGCCGGGTCTTTTACACCGAGGGCAAATCTCTCATCTTTTATGCCTTCGATCTGAAAGGCGGCGCCACGTTTCAAGCTTGGGGGCAGCGTGAGGCCAAGGCCGAATCGGCGCAGAGTCTGGGTATATTCTACGTCGACGACCAGAAACAGAACCGTTGGGTGCTCAAATTCGATAATCCCAAAGTCCTGGCGGAGATCAACGCCGTCTTTGTGACCATCGAGCCGCCAGGGGGCAGCGTGAAGCCCAACCGTCAGAAGATGCTGAATGCCTACCTGAATGCGAATCCCAACCATCCTTAGTGGAGTAGGCCCCGGTGGGGAAGGCAGGGGAGGTAGTGAAAACCGCTCCCTAACGGTCGCGGCTCCGTTCAGAGCCGTGCGCGTAAGCAAGCGGTCGGCCGCGGCGATTTCGCGAAGACGTTTAGGCACAGCCTTTGCGATGATTCTCCTGGTCCAGCCCGCCTGGGCAGGCCCAACGGCCAGCCTGGCGGGCCGCGTCACGGACAGCACTGGCACTCCCCTGGCGAATGTCAAGGTTGCGGGCGTTGACATCGAAACCAACCAGGTTTTCGCCAGCCAAACCAATCGCGACGGCATCTACAGCCTTCCGAACCTGCCCCCCGGCACGTATCGCGTAGTGGTAAGCAAGCTGGGTATGAGGACCGTAGTGAAGCCTGGCGTCGAACTCCACGTGCAGGACATCGTCGATCTCAACTTTTCCATGCAGGCCGGTTCCATTATCGAAAGTATCACGGTACCGGCAGGGGCCCCCCTCATCCACATCGAAGACGCGATGTTGGGCGACATCATAGGACAGCGGGCGATCGCCGAACTGCCTTCGTTGACCCGCAACCCGTATGACTTCGTGGTGCTTGGCGCGGGCGCCACATCTACCGGAGTAGATCGCGGTATTGGCTTCGCCGTAAACGGCCAGCGCGCCGAAAGCGGCAGTTTCCTGCTGGATGGCAGCGACAACAACGACGCCTTCGCCAGCGGTCCGGGCCAAGCCATTCCTCTGGATGCGGTGCGCGAGTACCGCGTCCAAACCAGCAACTTCACCGCCGAATACGGCCGCAACGCCGGTTTCATTGCCAACGTGGTGACGCGCGGCGGCGGTAACGACATTCACGGCGACGCATACCAATACATTCGCAATTCCGGCTTTGCAGCCAACACCTTCCAGAACAATGCCCTGGGCCTCCCCAGGCCGGTTTTCAACCGCAACCAGTTCGGCGCGCAATTGGCAGGCCCTATGCTTAGGAATAGGTTGTTCTTCTTCGCCGCCGCCGAATCCATTCTGGTGCGGAGTTCCAATGCGGTCCCGTTCTATGTGCCTACTCCACAACTGCTTTCGGTGAGTTCCCCCGGCACCCAGGCCCTGTTTCGGCGCTACCCCCTGCCGGCCGGCCTTTCGAATTCCGACTTGCTTCTGCGCCAGGTCTGCCCATACGGCGCCCTATGCAATCCGGGCACTTCGCCAAATCCCGGCGCGGCGGCCGGCGAGGTTGTAGTTCCCTCCTTCGCCAAGGTTTCGCGCAGGGGCCCGATTGATGCCGGCGCCGGGACTCCACAAAACACGTATCTCATGATGGGGCGCGTCGATTACATCCTGGATTCCAGCACTACGCTGACCGGCCGCTACGCCTTCCAGGACCAGGACCGGTTAGCAGTCGTCAGCCAACCCTATTCGCCGCTACTCGACCGCTCCACGCTGGCGCGGAATCAGAATAGCGCAATCACGCTGGCGCACACCATCCGGCCGAACTTCACTGCCGAGTCGCGTTTTGTCTATAGCCGCATTTCGCAGTGGAGTCCGCAGTCGCCGCCCGGCGGCATGCCGGAATTCGCCGTCGACGTGGAGAGTGTCTCGCTGCCTTTCGGCGAGTTGCAGACCGGCGGCGCGGAGAACACCTTGCAGTTCTTCCACACCGCCAACTTGATCAAGGGGCGCCACGATTTCAAATTCGGCGGCCAGTATGTCCAGTTGCGCGACAACCGCGCTCCCGGCGACGACGATGAGACCGAGGCCAATCGCGGTGTGTTCGCGGACGTCCAGGGTTTCGTGGATGGTGTGCTCTCCTCGTTGCAGCTTTCCGGCGGCCCCTCCGTGCGCAGCCACTATCGCTATAACGACTTCGCTTTCTTCCTCCAGGACACTTGGAAGATCGCGCCGCGCCTCACGTTCTCGCCCGGGCTGCGCTACGAATATTTCGGGGAGCAGCACAGCCCCGGCCGGGAGCAGGCGCTGGACGCCAACTTCTACTATGGCCCCGGCGCCAACATCTTCGAGCGCATCGCCAACGGCAGCGCACTGCCTACGGCGGACGCACCGGGCCCGTACCGAAACCACTTCTACCTGCCCGACCGCAACAATTTCGCGCCGCGCCTAGGCTTGGCCTACGATATCACGGGCGAAGGACGCACCGTGCTGCGCACCGGCGCGGGCGTGTTTTACGACCGGCTGCCAGGCTTCGGCAGTGTGGCGCCGAACCCGCCCAGCGGCGGGCTGGCACGCCTCTTCGATGTTCCGCTTACGCCGGCGGTGCTGGCCAATCCAAAGTCCGTGCTCGACGGCCAGCCCATTCCGGCGGCATCCACCTTGATCTTTCGCAAGGATCAAAACCTGCGCACCGCCTATACCGTCAACTGGAACCTTAGTCTGGAACATCGGATCTCGAACGACTACGTCGCCGCGGCGAGTTATCTCGGGTCGAGCGGAAACCGGCTTTACGCATCGATGAACGACAACCGCCAGGGTAGCGGAGAGTTTGTGGGGAGGCCGGATACGCGGCTGTTCGAAGGCGGCTCCTCGTTTGACTCGTTGAGCAACCTGGGCCACTCGGGCTATCAGTCGCTGCAAATCAAGGTGGACCAGCGCAGCCCCACGGCGCTGGGCCTGCAGTTCGGAGCCAATTACGCTTATAGCCATTCGATCGATAACCTGAGCTCATTGGGGGGCGACGACCGCGTGGCGGGGACGTCCTCATACCTGCTGGATCCGTTCAACCCCGCTCTGGACAAGGGAAGCTCGGACTTCGATGTGCGCCACCGCGTGGCCGCGTATTTCATATGGCAGCCGCCGGGACGCCACAATGTTCTGTTGCGCGGATGGGAGTTCAGCGGCATCCTGAGTTTTCAGACAGGCCAGCCGTTCAGCCTGATCGACGATGGTGTGCCCGGCACGGACGAAACGGACGACACGCGCCCGCGGGTTACCGGCCCGTTGCCCGCCCTGCTATCCGGCAGCCGAATGGTTGCCGACGCGCTCACGCCCAACACATTCCTGATTCTGCCTCTGAACCAGATCCGCGATTCGGCCGGCAACTGTTATACCGGGAGCGCACCCTTGAGTTGTGAAATGTCCGTGAACGGTCCTTACGGCGGCACCATCGGCCGCAACAACTACCGCCGCCCCGGAACCGCTTTCCAGAATTTGGCCGTAATGCGGAACTTCGATCTGTCCCGCCTGGGGCGGCAAGGCCTAAAACTCCAGTTTCGCGCTGAGTTCTACAACCCGCTGAACCACTCCAACCTTTATGTGAACTACAATTCCAACGATGCCGCGCAGCAATCGTTCAACACCAGGACAGGTACGACCCCCGGCGTGACGGCTTCCTACGGCGCGCCGGACCTTCTTCCACAGGAGGCGCGCCAGGTGGTGTTGGCCTTAAAGATTCTCTTTTAGGCCGCGGCCCAGGGAGGGTCGCAGCTGCGAATGCCGGATGTCAGATGCCGGTAGCCGGTGGTTGTCTGTTCACTGGCGCCCTGCCACTGGCGGGAGCCGGCCACGCTGGGCGTATCATGAAAGGCGGAGTTAAAGGGGAGTTCATGAATTCCGTCGACGAAATCATCGAGCGGTACAAGCGTGACGTCGATCTGACCCTGATTGACGCTGCTCTCCGCCGCACTGTGGAAGAACGGATCCAGGCGCTTGAGGCGTTCGAGCGTTTCCGCGAGGAACTCCGCGCCGCCACGGAGCGCCGGCGTGACGCGCTTCGGTGAATTGCTGCGCACGCTGGCGGCAGCGGGCGTGGAGTTCATCGTGGTTGGCGGCGTGGCGGCGGCGGCGCACGGTTCGCCTCGGTCCACCCAGGACGTGGACGTGGTGTACAGCCGCAGCCGCCAGAACCTGCGGAAACTCGTGGACGCCCTGGCGCCACACCATCCCTACCTGCGCGGGGCGCCGCCGGGACTGCCATTTCGTTTCGATGTCGAGACACTGTGGGCGGGACTGAACTTCACCCTCGTCACCGGCCTTGGCTGGCTCGATTTGCTGGGCGAGATCGTTGGCGGAGGGCGCTACGAAGACCTCCTCCCGCACTCCATTACCGTCACAGCCTTTGCCATTGACTGCCGGGTTCTGGATCTCGAAACGCTCATCCGAACCAAACGGCTGGCGGGCAGGCCGAAGGACCTCGAAGCGATTGCCGAACTGGAGTCTCTGCGGGATCGCCCGGAGAGGTGATTGCGCCGCCAGGACGACGCCTCTTTCCGCGGGCGGCACCGATCGTGGCGCCGCGAAAACATCGCCCTCGCCCCATGAGCAGCTTTCAGCGGTCAGCGGTCAGCCTGAACCGGGAGCACGCACCGGTGGGTGTAGCCGAAAGCTGACTGCTGAGAACCGAAGCTGACATCGGGGGTTAGTCGGGAATGTGGCCCATCGTACGGCAGCCCATCCAAAAGTAATGCGAAACCCGTCTAGAATGAAGAGCGTCTGGAGGAATATGCCGTCTCGGAAGCTCTCATTGGCAACTGCCGCCGTATCCATTTTGTTGGCTGCCGCAACGCCCGGTCTGGCGCAGTTTGTGCCTAACCGGTATACGCTGCTGCTGGAAGATCCGCCGGTTTCCTTCCGATTCGGGTCGCGCGAGGAGATGGGCACACAAGCGGCGCAGGCCTATCGCCAACAGATTGAGACTAGGCAGTCGGCGATCTTGAGGACCCTGGCTTCGCGGAGCATCACGGTCACCGGTTCGGTCACAGAGGTTTTGAACGCCATCTTCGTGAATGCATCGGCGGACCGGGTGGCGGAACTCGAAGCCATCCCGGGAGTGATCGGCGTGCGGCCAATGCGGCGGTTCAAGCTGGCGTTGAACAAAGCCACGCAGTTGATGAACGCGCCGGCGGCGTGGAGCGCGCTGGGCGGTGCGGCGAACGCGGGGGCGGGGATCAAGATTGCGATCATAGACTCGGGCATCGATCAGACCCATCCGGCGTTTCAGGATTCGTCGCTAACCGCGCCGAAGGGGTTCCCGATCTGCACGGCGGGCCACCCGGAAGACTGCGCCTTCACCAACAGCAAGGTGATTGTGGCCCGCAGCTACGTGCGGCAACTGGGAGCGGGTTCGGACCCCGCGAACCCAGCGGCGGATTCGATACCGGATGACTATTCGCCGCGCGACCGCGATGGGCATGGCACGGCGGTAGCGTCGTGCGCCGCCGCCAACACGGTCACCGGCAGTGTGACTTTCAGCGGTATGGCGCCTAAGGCGTATCTGGGGAATTACAAGGTTTCGGGTTCCCCCGGAGTGTTGGATGGATCGACCGATGGAGTTCTGATCCTGGCGATCAACGATGCCCTCAAGGACGGCATGGATATCGCGAGTCTTTCGGTGGTGGGCCCGGCTTTTACTGGCGCCCTCGACACGGGCGCCGGTCTTACGTGTACGAAGCCATTGCTTGGTGAACCCAATGGTGGCCCTTGCGATCCGGTGGCCACGGCATATGAAGCCGCCGTCAAAGCCGGAATGGTGGTGGTGGTGGCCGCCGGGAACAGCGGCTACCTCGGCACCCAATACCCCACTTCGCCCACGTACCTAAGTATCGCTTCCCCAGCCAACGCACCGTCGGTGGTCGGGGTGGGTGCCACCATCAACTCCCACGTGTTGGGCCCAACCGTAAGTGTGGATGGCGCCGGTGCGCCCGCCAGCCTGAAGGGGATTGCGGCGCAGATGGGCGATTCGGCCGCGCCGGCACTCAGCAACAACCCCTCGTACTACCAGCTTGGAGTCCCAGGATCGGTATTTCCCGCGCAATCCGCGCCGCTCATAGACGTGACCCAGATAGGCAACGACGGGTTTGGCTGCACGGCTTTTCCGGCCTTTTCGTTAATTGGGAAATTCGCTCTGATCCAGCGCGGGCCAGGGCTGCCGGGGAGCACGACCGCTTGCCCGTATTACACGAAGGCGAGCAATGCCGCGGATGCGGGGGCGGTGGGAGTCATCTTTTACATGTCCGATTCTTCGGCCACGGTCCATCCCGAGGACATCGGTTTCAACAGCGACACATTCACGTTCTTCGGACCGGCAGTGATGATCTCGCTGAGCGACGGTCAGGCTCTCAAAGCTTACATCGATAGCCATCCCGGCACGGTGACGATTGACCTCGCTGGAAGCGAGCAGGACTTGGGGACTTATAGCCAGGGTGCGGGCATCAGTCCGGCGCTGGCCGGGAACATGCTGGCGAATTATTCCTCGCGCGGTCCGGCGCCGGATGGCATCATCAAGCCTGACTTAGTGGCGGTGAGCGGGGTGGAAACGGATCCATTCAACTTCGGCCCCGATCCGAATGATTCCGACCTCCCAGTGCCAGGCGGCATTTATACCGCGGCACAGCGGTTCGACCCGAACGGCGGACTTTTCAGCGCTAACGGCTTTACGGGCATCGGGGGCGGAACCAGTTTTTCGGCGCCTATGGTGGCCGGCGCGGCGGCGCTGGTAAAGCAGGCTCACCCTGGCTGGACGTCAACGCAGATCAAGTCGGCATTGGTGAATTCGGCTGCGCAGGACACCGCTACGGACACCCTCGGCGACGCGGTGGATGTGGAATCGGTCGGCGGCGGACGGCTGGACGCGGGGGCGGCTGTGAAGGCGACGGTGACGGCTGAGCCGGCGACGATTTCTCTCGGGTTCCTCAAGGCTGGCGTGGCTCTGCCATCCCCCAAGACCATCACGATTACCAACAAGGGCACCAGTTCGGCCACGCTGGCGGTAGCGGTATCCACCGGAAAAGCTGCCACGGGCGCGTCGGTGGCGGTGAGCCCGCAGAGCCTGACGCTGGCTGGCGGAGCTTCCGGAACCATCAGCGTGACGCTCTCCGGCAGCGTTCCCGCGGCAGGTCAATATAACGGAGCTGTTACTGTAAGCGGATCCGGTGTTCAGTCTCTGCGGCTGCCTTACATGTTCGTGGTGGGCAATAACACGGCCTACAATCTGAATTGGCTGGCCGGATTCGATGGCTTGGCCGGCCAGGATATCGGCGGCCAGCCGGTGGTGCAGATCGTGGATCAGTTTGGCGCTCCGGTGGTTGGTTCGCCCGTCAGTCTTTCGGTAAGCCCGCGCGGCGCGGTTACGTTTAACAGCGTAGCTGGGGCGCCTGCCTGCACTCCAGCCAGTTCCACGCAGGTGACCTCCTGCCCCACTGACAATTACGGCTTTGCCTGGGTAGACGTGGTGCTTGGCAACGCGGGCGCACCCACGATTACGCTCAAGGCAGCCACCGGAGCGTCCAACCCGGTCGGTGCCTTGATCAGCCCGCAGCCCACGATTACGGTGGCGGGGGTAGTGAACGACGCCACCTTCAAGGCCCCGATTGCGGCTGGTTCCTACGTGGCGATCTTCGGAACTAACCTCCTGGACACCAACTTCCTGAGCAATTCGGCTGGGGATACCGGGGTTTCGACCGCGGACGGGACCTTGCCGCTGGTGATTGACGGTACCACGGTGAGCTTCGACGTGCCTTCGGCGGGCATCAGCGTGCCCGGCCACCTGACGTTCGCCAACGATGGACAAGTCAACGTGCAGGTGCCTTGGGAACTGCAAGGTCAATCGTCGGTGAAAGTCAAGGTGAGCAGTGATGACGCCTTCTTCCTGGGGAACGTAGTGGATGTGCCGCTGGCGCAGTATACGCCCGCATTTTTCGGCAGCAGCGTGATTGCGGCAGAGGACGCCCAGACCGGCGCGATCATCACAGCCGCCAACCCGGCCATACCGGGCGAGATCGTGTCGCTGTTCATGAACGGACTTGGCCCGGTGAACAATCAGCCGGCCAGCGGATCTCCGGCGGGCGTACCCCTGGCAACCACGAAGACTACGCCGACGGTGAACTTTGGCAGCCAGTCGGCGCCGGTGCTGTTCAGCGGCCTGGCGCCCGGGTTTGCCGGGTTGTATCAGGTGAACGTGACGGTGCCGGCAGGGTTGACCGGAAATCAGCAGGTGACGGTGTCGATCGGCGGGGTGACGTCGCCGGCGGGTACGCTGCCGTTGAAGTAAGTGGCCGCGACCCTCTGGGTCGCGTGTCCCTGGGTTCGCCCCGGGTCGCCAACCCAGGAGGATCGCCGTTACTTGTTATACTCGATTCTCCATATGGCGAATCCTAAATATACGGCCTCCGACAAGCCGGTGCCGGTGGCGGAGTTAGTTGACACGCTCAGCGACGGTACCAAGGTTAAGCGGCGCGTGCCTCGTATGCGCGCCTGCAACGAGAAGGATGCGAAGGACAAGCTTTGCGCCGGGCACCTGAAGCGGTGGTTTTTCTTTGGCGATGAAGTGAAGCGGAAGTTCGGGGCGGATGCGGAGGTTTACCGCTGCGAGCACTGCAAAACGCTGTACCTGCCGAATCGGGAAGAAGAGCCGCGGACGGGGACGCTGAGCTATTGACGGATCGCCCGCGGCTTAGAGAAAACCGCTCCCTCACGGTCACGGCTCTGATTGGAGCCGCGGTCACGGCTCTGATTGGAGCCGCGCGTGTAAGCAAGCGGTCGTCCGGCGCCTATCGCCTTGAGCAAACAAAAAGTAGCCACAAAAGAAAAACCGCATCGGTCGCGTCCCCAGACGTTTGGGACTGAAACCGATGCGGCTCGCCCAGGTTGGGCTGGGATTCGGCGTCGGGCTGCCGGGAAGATTTCTCGAGAATCGATCGATTCCTGGTCAGGTCCGCGTCCTATTTTTCCTTACCAGAAACGCCAGACAACTACCGCTACCGGAACCCCGGGTGAGATCGCTGAAACTGTTTGACAAAAAAACCCCTCTGCAGCAACCAACAAGGGGAGAACCATGAGCAAAAACTGTTACAAACATCGGCTCCCGCAAGCACGCTGTCTCTTCGGCTCACTCGTCTCCACCTGCCTGTTACAGCAGAGGGCAGGTTTAAGGTACTTCGCCAATTCACAACCATAAATAGCAATCTGCCTGCCAGCTGTCAATGTCCATAAGCCCTTTTTATTTCACTATTTTCAGCCGGAACGGGGCCGCTGTCTTGTGGGCGGGTTGGGCGGGGGATGTGTCGCTATGACACAATCGAAGGGAATGAAGAGAATTCAGGCTGCATGCCTGCTTCTGGCCTGCTGGCTTCCAAACCTTATGGGACAGACCGATGAGCCGGTCATGGTCGCCACCGAGCATCCCCGGTTGTTCCTGAGACCGCAGCGGTTGCGGCTGCTCAAACGGGAGCGCGACCGGACGTCGCCGCGCTGGATACAATTCGAATCTCTGATCGCAGGGAAGGCGCCCATGCCGGAGCCCGGCTTTGCCGAGGCGCTTTACTACCAGATCGCCGGCGATGCGGCAACCGGGCGGCGTGCCATTGCGTGGGCTTTAGGTGCCGGCGCGGATTTGCGCCAGCAAGCGCTGGTGTTCGACTGGTGCCAGGAACTGCTGACGGAGGCGCAGCGGCGCGATCTGGCAGCCCGCCTGCAGCGGGGAATTGCCACCGCTCCACCGGCCAACGAAAGCGTGGCGCTGGTGCGGTCGCGGGTATTGGCGGCGGTGGCGTTGTTCGATCATGTTCCCCAGACGCCGCAACGGGAACTGGAGCGCGTGGTCCGGAACTGGTGGGGCGGGAAGATCGTGCCCGCGCTTAAGGACGGCCGCAGTGCCATTGCGCGCGACGACGCGTTTCCGCTCTGGGAGATGCTGCATGCGATCCGGGACAGCACCAACCTGGATCTGCGCGAGGCCGCGCCCCGGTTCTTCAAGGACTTTCCGATCGAGCACCTGATGAGCTACTATCCGGCCTTGTATCCGGCCCCGGAAAACGAGTACCGCATTGGACTGACGCGCAGCAATGGCGATCCGGACCTGCAACTGGCGGCGCTTTCCCGCGCCGCCGAAATGGCGATGGTGGCATTCGACGTGAACGCGCCGGAAAGCCAGGTGCTGCAGGGTTGGCTTATGCACGACAAGTTCATGCTGAAAGGCACCTTCGGCGCGCCCTATGAGTTTCTCTGGGCCAATCCGTATCAGCCCGGGCTGAGCTACTACCACGTGCCGCTGGTTTACCACAACCCGGATTCCGGCAGGTTATTCGTGCGGTCGAATTGGGATGACGATGCGGAATGGTTCGGTTACTTTGACGGCACCATGCAGATGTTTTCGGAAGGACGCCTGACGACGTTGAACCCGAAGCTGATGGTGGCGCCGATTTCCCTGAAAGAAGCCGCGATCGTCTTCGGTCCGCAGGCGCGAAAGTTCAAATTGACCCTGGACGAAGAGCAGGCGGTTTTCGTGATGGGCCTGGCGCCGCGCGGGACCTACGATGTGGAAATCGACGACGAGGAAATGTACGAGGCGCAGGCCGACCCGGGCGGGATCCTGGCCTTGGATTTGCCGCACGGGAAAGAGATAGGAGTGAGAATAAAGGAGCCGGGGGCCGGGGGCCGGTAAGCAGTGGCCGGTGGCCGGGTAAGCAGTGGCCGGTGGCCAGTGGTCGGTTGAAGAATCGTCCCGCGTCTTTCACCGGCAACTGGCCACCGAGCGCAGCAAGCATCCGGCCACTGTCTTTCTAATACGCCCAGCGCCACAAACTGGCCCCCACCGTGTAGCCGGCGCCAACCGCGGCAAACAGAACGACGTCTCCCTTCTTGAGACGGCCTTCTTGAATGGCGTCGCGGGTGGCCAGCGGAATGGTGCCGGCAGTGGTGTTGCCGTAGCGGTCGATATTGATCAAAACCTTCCCGGGCGCGATCCCCAGCCGATCGGCGGCCGCCGTGATGATGCGTTTATTCGCCTGGTGAGGAATCATAACAGCCACGTCGTCGCCGGTGAGGTGGTTGCGCTCCAGCAGATCGCGGCTAGTCTCAAACATTTTGCGGACGGCGTACTTGAAGACCGGTCCGCCGTCCTGATGGACGAAATGCTGGCGCTGGTCGACGGTCTGGTGAGATGCGGGCAGGCGGCTGCCTCCGGCGGGCATCTTGAGGAAGTCGCCGCCGGACCCATCCACTTCACCCAGAAAATCGATGAAACCGGCGCCGTTTTCGTCTTCTCCAACAGGTTCGATTAACATGGCGCCGGCGCCATCGCCGAAGAGGACGCAGGTGGTGCGGTCGGTGTAGTCGATGATCCGGCTCATGGTGTCGGCGCCGATCACGAGAACTCGCTGATGGGTTCGGGCCGCCACCAGATGGGCGCCGATGGTGAGGCCATAGACGAAACCGGAGCATGCCGCGATGAGGTCGAAGCCCCAGGCGCCGCGCGCCCCAAGGGCGGTCTGCACCAGACAGGCGGTGGAAGGGAAGAAGTAATCAGGTGTCACCGTACACACGATGATGGCATTCACGGTGGAGGCATCGATGCCTCGCTGCAGAAGCGCGCACCGGGCCGCTGCCACCGCCATATCGGAGGTGGCCATGTCAGCGGCGGCGATATGCCGTTCGCGGATGCCGGTGCGCTCCATGATCCACTGATCGTTGGTATCGACCAACTTCTCCAGGTCCTGATTGGTGAGCACGCGGGGAGGCGTGTAGCAACCGAGCGCGGTGATTTTCGCCGTAGCCAATGCCGTAGCCAATATAGTTGTCCTTTTAGGTTCAGAGTACCACTGGGGGAGCACGGAATCGGGGCATTGCGGTACGCTGGGAAAGAATGCAGAGTGGACGACGGGATGCTCGACGTCATGGTTGACGAGCTCGACAACATCCTTGACAACATGCTCGACAACCAGGGTCTCCAGACCTCGCTTTTCTTTGAGAGCACGGAGGAGATTTACGCGCGGGTTTTCCGCGAATTAAAGCCGCGGACGGCGCTGCCCGAGTTGCAGGTGAGATTCTGCCAATTTGCGAATGCGAATTGCTTGATCAAGTTGGACGGCGGGCGGCTGGAAGTGCGAATGTCGGATCTGCTGTCGGGGGCTCCCGCGCCCGTAATGGAGGCGTTGGCCCACATTCTGCTTGGGAAGCTGTATCGCAAACCGGTGGCCCGGGTCTACTCCAACCGGTACCGGTTATATTTGAACCGGCGCGACATGCGGCGCCAGGCCCACTTATTGCGGCAGATTCGGGGCCGCAAATTCGTTTCAGGGCCGGTTGGCGAACACCGCAACCTGGAAGAGGTGTTTGAGCGGATCAACGGGCGTTTCTTTGACGGGCTGATGGGCCGGCCGCAATTGGGCTGGAGCCGGACTAAATCGCGCAGCACGTTGGGCCATTACGACCCGTCGCACAACGCGATTATTATTAGCCGGATTTTCGACCAGGAACATGTCCCACCGGTGGCACTGGAGTACGTGATGTTCCATGAAATGTTGCATCTACGGTACCCGGTCGACCACAGTGGGCGGCGTCGCCGGGTACACACACGGGAGTTTCACGCGGAAGAGGATAAATTTCCTCAGTTACAGGAAGTCAAAGAAATATTGAAACGGCTCTGAATTCAGGCGCAGGCGTTTGAATTCAAGCGCAAGCCTTTGAATTCAAGCGCAAGCCAGCTCGGCCATGGGGACCATGCTCCGCAATTCCAGACGCATTTTGTCAAAGAGTGTGACCAGGCTCGCCACATCCGCTGTGCCAAGACCCCAGCGATAGAGGAACAGGCGGACCTGAACCACAACCAATCCGCTGGCGAACATGAGTTGATGGTGCAGCAAAACGGAAGCCAGGTCCGGGCGGTCCAATCCGGAGTGCAACATTACCAGCTTCAGCGCGGTACAGACGCGGCCGAAATCGGCGTCGAGGCAACGCAAATAGCCGCGAAAAACCCTGCAACGCTGGACGCGGAGACGAACCTCCATAGCGGGGGTGAAGCCTGGTTGCCCGCGCAGGAATGCAAGATCCTCGCCGTCGAGCAGGCGCATCATGGGACGGTATTGCTCCAGGGAAAGCGCTTCAATCCACTCGGCGGTGACTGGCAGGCAGCTTCCCGGAGAACTGAGCTTGCGAAACAGCAGCGCCACGGCCAGCAGCATTCCGGCGCAAATACAGGCTGCGATGATGAAAACTGGTTGCATCAATAGTTTTTCCCGCGATCTGCACAACAATCTACACAACCAGGATAGGCCCGGCGCAATTGAAATGCAAGGGGTAAAGGAGTAATGCTGGTACTAATTAACGTTTGATTTAACATTATATTTACCGTTGATATAGATTAGTTCGCCGCCGCCACTTTTCTGGAGGCATTCAAGAGAGTTCGGTTCAACGCATCCAGGTGCACTAGAATCCTCTGCTCTTCGCCCGGGCCGGCAGCCGGGACGGGGGACGCGAGCGATTCACCCTTTGGGCTCAATAGAAATAGCCAGGCAATGAGGCAACCACTGGAGGCTGCCATTAACAGCAGATCCACCTGGTCTTTCATCCGCAGGCCAAAGACGCTGCGCAAAAGAAAGACGAGCGTGTTGCTGAGAAAATAAACCGAGTAGACGGCCGCATGGATTCTGACGTTGCGGGCCAACGGTACTCGAAAAACTGCTAGAAACAGCAGAATCAATAGGATAAAGATCGCCAGGCTCAAGTCTATCCCGCGTTCGGTGGCTAAGAAATAGGGAAGAATCCTGGATCGCTGGGGCGATTGCGGGTTGATCTTTGGAATCAGACTCAGGGCCGATATGGTGACGGCGACAGCCACGCCGAGATACAAAAATCGGCGACCTAAGGTATAGATTCCTTTGTATTTCTCCAAGACCAACCGGTAGAGTTCCAAGACCAGCAGCACGTAGAATACCCACAGCATGGCCTCCGTTACCGTCCACCAGAGCAAATATATGCTGGATTTTTGATCCAGAGCGAGCGACCCGGCAACGACAAGAACACGGAATACCACGTAGGCGGAGAAGACCCGGTAACGGCGATAAAGCCCGTTCTGGAAAAGCCTCGCGGCGGTTAGGGCCGATCCCAACAGGGAAACGATTTTCAATAATGAAACCAGCGTAACACTCAGCATTCGAATGAGTTCAGAAACTCGATTCTAACACGAGTGGTTGGGCTGGTACTTTGTTGTCGTTAGTTACCGAACCCACTGACAGGGATCGCACGAAGGGAAAGGGATGTCGGCCTTATTCGTGGTGGTGCTGGCAGTCAACATGGAAAGTGCGATGAACGCGAGTACTACGAGCTTCTTCATTTTTAAGGTGTCCTTTTCCTGCTGTTTTAATCCTGCTGTCTCAGTAACAGCGTAGTACTAGGCTATATGGAACTACCTAGTCATAGGGGGATTCTCCTAGTTATTTTCCGAAAATGGAACATAAACCAAGCCAATCAACAACGATCAACCGGGTAAAGACCGGCTTGCCGCCTGGAATATGGAGTACTACACGGGCCACGAGCGGCGGTACTATGGAGGCGGAGGGTAAGGTCGGCTGGCTGATTTCAGTGCAAGGTTCGAACCGGTCCGGGGCCCGGCAGGGGACACGTTTCGCAGAATTCTGGCGCAAGTTCCTACCGTGTTCGGACGCTTGGTTTACTTGTCCGGGTTGCGCGATATCGCCGGTATCTATTCGCATCCTACGTTGAATGAGTGGGTTGGCCAGAGTGAAGCAGACCGCACCCTATGCCATTGCCACCACCAGGTTTTCAGGCAGTGGATAGGCTGCACCCTGGCCGAACAGAAGGCCGATCTGGACCAGTACCTGGTTTCTTCCAGGGACGAAATCGACCTGGTTTTCTGCCGTGGGCTGATTCCTCAGGCTGTTCATGAAGTGGAGCGTTTGCTGTACCTTACGGATCTGGAGATGTTGCTGGAGTTGCTGCGCCTCGAACGTGGCGGCGCTTTCGGGAATCCAGGAGCATAGCGACGCCGGTCACCCGACCGATGATATCGGTGTCCCTGGCTTCGAAGATCGCCGGCGGAATGTGGGAAGCGGGATGGGGTTCCACGATCAGCCGGCCGCCCGATAAAGCGCACCAGCCGCAAAAATAGCCGTCGCGATGTTCAACGAAATAGATGGGCCGGTCCACTTCGCTGGTCCACCCGCCAGTGGCGATTTTTCGCTGGTTATGATCGATCAGCACCAGTGCCCCGGGGTGCAGTACGGGATACATGGACCAGTCTTCCAAGCCGATGAAACCGTAGCGATGCTGGCGAAGGTCGCTGCTGCCGAGGAAGCTAAGCCCCAGTTTTCCCCAGCGGCGGAGGATGTGGCTGAGAAAGGTGGTTTGGTTCAGATCGATTTGGTTTTCAAGAGCTTGCGGTACAGTGACGGCGGCATCGGCGGTGAAAAGGACAGGGTGGGTTTCCTTGAGGCCAATGCCGAGTGCATCGCCGGCAATGAGCTCGACCGGTACGCCATACCAGTGGAGCACCTCCAGATAGTCGATCCGGTAGATGACCGACAGCGTGTAGATCCGGTAGATGGTGGGTACGGTCTGCTGGTTCTCAATGTCGGCGAGGCGGCTCAGGGCGATGGCGAATTCATCGTTGCCCCGCCTGGCCGCAATCTGCTGGCTGGCTTTCTCCACGTCGCGATACGTGAGCTTGAGACGGTTGCGAAGCCGTTTCAGCTTTTCGCCGGGGCGCTCCATGTTATGATCCTCCCCTTAATGATATGATCCTCCCTATAAAGCCGCGATCCTCGCTTCAAGCCGTGATCCTGGCTTAACGCCCATACCGGCCGCTTCCTGAAATCCGGGAAACGAGCCTGCCGGGTTTGACCGGGATTATATCGCGATGGTTAGATTCCAGCCGGCCAAAACAGAGACTTTTGTTCCGGTTTCGGAACAGAGGGGAAAATGTCAACCAAAGTAATCATTGGAATTTCCGGCGCCAGCGGCGCAATTTACGGAATTCGGCTGCTGGAGCGGTTGCGCCAGCGCGATACTGCGGAAATTCACCTCATTTTGACCCGGTCGGGGGAGAAAACTCTGTTTCTGGAAACCGGCAAGACGGCGGCCGATCTGAAAAAACTGGCGGATTTTTCCTACCCTATGGAGGATATCTCCTGCCGTCTGGCGAGCGGATCCTACCCGACGGATGCCATGGTCATAGCCCCTTGCTCGATCCATACCATGTCGGCCATAGCCAATGGAATCAGCTCTAACCTGATGGTACGGGCGGCCGACGTGGTGCTCAAGGAAAGGCGCAAGCTGATCCTCATGGTCCGCGAGAGCCCTTTTCACCTGGGTCATCTTAGAAATATGACGGCTTTAGCGGAAATAGGAGCCATCATTGCGCCGCCAATTCCGGGGTTTTATCATGACCCCCAGTCGGTAATGGACATCGTGGACCACAGCGTAGATCGGGTTCTCGACCTGCTCGGGCTGCCCGACGCGACGGTTCGCCGATGGGAGGGAGTCACCCGGTGAGCGCGAAAACCACCCGGGCCGCGCGAAAAATCCCCGGCTTATTCGCGTTCCAAGGGGAACGGGGCGCCTTTAGCGAAGAGGCCTGCCGGAAATTGCTGGGACCCGAGGTAGGAGTAATGCCCTGCGTCCGGTTTGAAGAGTTGTTCCAGAACTTGAGAGATGGCCGTGCGGCCGGCGCCATCGTGCCGATTGAAAACACGCTGGCCGGTTCGGTTCACGAAAACTACGACCACCTGGTGAACTTCGAACTGCCGATCGTGGCCGAGACCAGCGTGCGGATCGTGCACAACCTGATGGCTCCGAAGGGCGTGCCTTTTTCCAAAATCAAACGCGTGTTTTCTCACCCCGTGGCGCTCAATCAGTGTCTGGATTTTTTTGCGCGGAATCCGCAGATCGAGAGGACCCCGTTTTACGACACGGCAGGCAGCGTGAAGATGGTGATAGAGGAGGGACTGACCGATGCCGGCGCCATTGCTTCCGCCGTAGCGGCCGGGATCTACGGGGCGCGGATTCTGCGGCGGTCCATCGAAAGCGACCGGCAGAACTTCACGCGATTCTTCCTGCTGCGCACGCCGGACTTCGCACGCCGCAACCCGACCGGGCCCGCTCTCCACGCCGCGTGGAAGACTTCGCTGGTTTTCACCACGAAAAATGTTCCAGGGGCGCTGTTCCGCGCTCTGAGCGCATTTGCGTTGCGGGACCTGAGTCTCACCAAGATTGAATCGCGCCCGTTGCGGGGGAAGCCGTGGGAATACCTGTTCTATTTGGATTTTCTGGGGCGCGCGGACTCGCCCAACGCGCAGAACGCGCTGAACCACTTGCGCGAGATTGCCGATTTCATACGCGTGCTGGGCTGTTATCCGAAAGGCGCGTAGCCAAAGCCGTGGCGTGCCGCGCTTCCAGGTGCAGTTCCACGGACCAGGAGCAGTCCCACGGACCAGGTGCAGTTCCACGGACTTCCCCAGCCGCACCCGCGACCGGAGGGTCGCATCCACCGTGCTATGATATGTCGTAATGCGACAGGTCGCGGCTCAACCCCTGACGGAAACCGTCCTGCTGATTCTGGCCAGCCTGGCTAACCAGCCTCGCCACGGCTATGCCCTCATGCAGGACATCGCCCGGCTCAGCAACGGCCGCGTGCGGATGAGCACCGGCACGCTGTACGGCGCGCTGCGCAGGCTTCTGGAAGACGGATGGATTGCGCGGTACGCCCAGGAAGACACCT